>Ga0066710_100001177_pt1 | contig 18834 bp, 16 predicted proteins | sample GraSoiAngelo_159_FD_79666 | JGI IMG/M metagenome (GOLD analysis project Ga0066710, IMG submission 79666) | Grasslands soil microbial communities from the Angelo Coastal Reserve, California, USA - 14_1009_16_40cm | ecosystem: Environmental > Terrestrial > Soil > Grasslands | place: USA... | reverse complement strand
CCGAAGCCGCGCGTGGAACGCTGGCGGCGGCGGTGGGTTGGCCCGTCGCCGAGCTCGTCTCGCTTGTGGTCGCCGTCTGTGCCGCCGCGGGATTTTCCGGCTTCGGGGCCGCCGGCTCCGTGCGTGGCTCCGCCGGCGCCGCCGCGGATGCACCCGCTCCCGGCGAATCGGTCCGCGACACCTCACCTTTCAACGGTTCGCCGGGCGCCGTACTGGCTGGTTTATCCGCGCCGGCGGTCGGCGGCGTTTCGGGAAGCTTCGGCTCGTCAGGCATGAACCACCACGACTCGTTCAGAACCACGATCAGAACCACAAAGATCACAAAGAGCACAAAGATGGATGGTCATTATCTTTGTGAGCTTTGTGGCCTTTGTGGTTCCCGCGATCGCTCCCTGGTTCATGCCCATTCGAGCGCGCCCTTTTGCCAGGCGTAGTAGTAGCCGACGACGAGGATGAAGATGAACACAATCATTTCGATCAGCCCGAACAACCGCAGCTTGTCGAAGATGACGGCCCAGGGAAACATGAACACCGTCTCGACGTCGAAGATGACGAACAGCATCGCCACGAGGTAGTAGCGGATGCTGTAGCGATCGCGCGCGTCGGTGGTTGGCTCGATGCCGCACTCGTACGGCTCGAGCTTGACTTTGTTGTACTTCTCCGAATGGAGAAGGCTGGAAAACACGAGCGTGAAAATCGCGAAACCGGTCGCGACGACCACGAAGATGGCGATAGGAATGTAGGCTGAAACCATTTAGGGCACGCGGCGGCGGGACAAATCGACGGTTTATACCATACGGCGCCGCGCTCGCGCAATTTGCCGCAAGTAGCAGATTCCAAACAGTTTTTCCGCGCCGAATCGCTTGACGCTCCTCGAAACCGGGACCTATACTGGCTTGATGGACAGTCGGCGCACGACCCTCGTCGTTCTCCTCGCCGCGGCCGTGGCGGCACCGCGTTCGCTCGCGGCCCAGGCCGTTCAGCGCTCGATGACGGTGAGCGTGGTCAACGACTCCGGCGCACCGGTCGAAGGTCTCGGTCCCACCGACTTCGTTGTCCGTGAGGACAATGTTTCCCGGGAGGTTCTGCGCGTGGCGCCCGCCGATGAGCCGATGCAGATCGCGCTGCTCGTCGACACCAGCACCGCGTCGCGCGACAACATCGCCCACTTCCGCACTGCGTTGCCGCAGTTCGTGACGATGCTCACGAACCCCAACGCGAGCGGCGCCAAGAATCAAGTCGCCATCGTCGCAACCGGTGAGCGCCCGACCGTCATGACCGACTACACGAGCAGCGTGGCCGAGCTGCAGCGCGGGATTAACCGCCTGTGGTCGCTGCCCGACACCGGCGCGTATCTGCTCGATTCCATCCTCGAGGTCGTGCAGGGGTTCAAAAAGCACGAAGCGAAGCGGCCGGTGATCGTCGCGATCACGCAGGAGGGGCGGGAGTTCAGCTATCGCCAATACGACCAGGTGCTTGGGCCGCTGCGCGACAGCGGCGCCGCCTTTTACGCCCTGATGATTGGCCAGCCGTCTGGCGCGACCAACGACGAAACGCGCAGCCGGAACATCGTGCTCGACGAAGGCACTCGCGGGACCGGCGGGTATAGCGAGCAACTCCTCACGCCGATGGCGCTCGAGGGCAAGCTCAAACAGCTCGCCGCGCAGCTGACGCATCAGTATCTGGTGACGTTCGCGCATCCCGAGTCGCTGATTCCGCCGGAGCGCGTCACCGTCACCGCGAAGCAGCCGGGCATGACGGCGCGCGGAACGCTCGTCAAAGACAAATTTCAGCAGGGCCGCCAGTGAAACGTTCATTTCTGTTGCCTCTCGGGGCCGTCATGGTCGCGGCCATCACGATCGTCGCCGCGCAAGCGCCGCAGCCGCCCCAGACGCCGTTTCGTGCGGGGATTGATCTGGTATCGCTCAACGTGACGGTGACCGATGGCACGGCGCGGTATGTTACCGACCTCGCGACTGACGATTTTTCAGTGTTCGAGGACGGCGTGAAGCAGGACGTGACGTTCTTCAACCACACGAATCTGCCGATTGCGCTGGCGCTGCTGCTCGATACGAGCGCGAGCATGGAATCCAAGCTGCCGACGGCGCAGGAAGCGGCGATCGGATTCGCCAAAAAGCTGCGGCAGCAGGATCTGGCGGAGGTGGTCGACTTCGACAGCCGCGTGGTCGTCCTGCAATCGTTTACGAGCGACCTGCGGGAGCTCGAGCAGGCCATTCGAAAGACCTCGGCCGGCGGATCGACATCGCTGTACAACGCGGTTTATATCGCGCTCAAGGATCTGAAGAAGGTCGTCGCGAAGCGCTCCGACGACATCCGACGGCAGGCGATCATCGTACTTTCCGACGGCGAGGACACGTCGAGCCTGCTGCCCTTCGAAGAAGTGCTGGATCTCGCGAAGCGGTCCGAGACCGCGATCTACAGCATCGGCCTGAGGGCGGGCGAGAGCGCCAGCACGTCGACGAAAGGATTCAGGGAAGCCGAGTTCGTCCTCCGCCAGTTCTCGCAGGAAACCGGCGGCCGCTCGTTTTTCCCGAATCAGCTCTCCGACCTCACCAACGTGTACGGGCAGATCGCCGACGAGCTCTCCAGCCAGTACACCGTCGGCTATATTTCGAGGAACGCGAAGCGCGATGGCTCGTGGCGCCGTGTAATCGTGCGCGTGAACAAGCCGAACCTCACGGCTCGAACCAAACAAGGCTATTTCGCGCCGACCTCACACTAATCATGAATTTTGTTCCGTTGCTTCTCTACGCGGCGGCGCTCGTCGCGTATGCCTGGCATTTTGGTCAGCGGTCCGCTGTGGTCGGCCGCACGGCGACGACGCTGCTCGTCGCAGGTGCGCTCGCACACACGTTCGTCATCGGGATGCAGACGATGGAGATCGGGCATGTGCCAGTGGCGGGGGCGACGTCGGCCATTTCGACGTTCGTGTGGCTGCTGGCGCTCGCGTATCTCTACACGGAGATGACGACCGACGAGCGCGCGATGGGCGTGTTCATCCTGCCGCTCCTCGTCGCGCTGCAGGCGATCCCGGCGTTCCGGCCCGGCGTCGAGGACCGCGCCGCGGTCCTGCAGGGGCCGCTCTTCGGCGTTCATGTCTCTTCGCTGCTGTTCGCATACGCGAGCTTCGCGCTGGCGTGCGTGATTGGCATCACGTACGTGCTGCTGTTCAAGGAAATCAAGGCGAAGCATCTCGGCTTCTTCTACGCACGGCTGCCCTCGCTGCAGGTGCTCGATCGGATGAACCAGCGCGCGATCGTGATCGGCTGGGTCTTCCTCACCCTCGGAATCGTCGTCGGCGCGGTGTGGGCGGCGCAGGCACGCGGCGGATACGGCGCGGGCGATCCGCGCGTTCAGGCGATGTCGCTGCAGGACCCGAAGATCTTCGTCGCGCTCGTGTGCTGGTCCGTGTATTCGTTCGAACTGTTCGCGGCGCGCGCGATCGGGTGGGGCGGCCGGCGGGCGGCCTATCTCTCGGCACTTGGATTCGGCATCGTGCTCCTGAATTTCGTTCCAATCAGTTACTTTCTGACGCGAAGCCACAACTTCTAACGTCTGATGGATCTGCTGTTAGTCGGGATCAGCCACCGCACCGCGCCGGTCGATCTGCGCGAGCGCGTCGATTTTTCTGGGCGCGGCGTGCCGGACGCGCTGCGCGCGCTTGCAGCCCGTGGATCGACGCGGGAAGCGGTCATCGTCTCCACGTGCAATCGCGCCGAAATCTACGTGGCCTGCGACGAGGCCGCGCGCAGCCGCATGGACCTCGAGCAGTTCATCGGCGAGTTCAACGGCGTCGCCACCGGCGAGATCGCGCCGCACGTCTACGAGCTCGATGGGACGGAAGCGGCGCGACACCTGTTTCGTGTCGCGGCAGGACTCGATTCGCTCGTCGTGGGCGAGCCGCAGATTCTGGGGCAGGTGAAAGAAGCGCACTCGGCGGCCGCAGATGCGCAGACCGTCGGTCCGGTGCTCAACCGCGTCTTCCACTCGTCGTTCGCCGTCGGCAAGCGAGTGCGGACCGAAACCGGCCTGGGCGCCGGCGCAGTATCGGTCAGCTACGCCGCCGTCGCGCTCGCGCGCAAGATTTTCGGCGCGCTCGAAGGGCACAGCGTGCTCGTGATCGGCGCCGGCGAGATGGGCAAGCTCACGGCGCTGCACATGAAGTCGCAGGGCGTGCAGCATGTCACGATCGTCAGCCGTACGATGGCGCACGCCGCGCGGACGGCCGAAGCGATTGGCGGCGCCAATGCGGCGCCCTGGGACGATCTCGATGCGGCGCTGGGGTCGAGCGACATCGTGATCACCGCGACCGGCGCGTCTGCGCCGATTCTCACCAAGGCGCGCGTCGAGGCGGTGATGCGGCCCCGGCGGAACCGGCCGCTGTTCGTGATCGATATCGCCCTGCCGCGCGACGTCGAAGCTGCCGCGGGCGAAATCGAGCAGGTGTTCCTGTACAACATCGACGACCTGCAGGCGACGGTGCGCGAAAATCTGGCGCGACGTGCGAGCGAAGTGAGCCGCGCCGAAGCCATCGTCGCCGAAGAGGTGGAAAAGTTCGGCGCCTGGCTGCGGTCGCGCGGCGCGATTCCGACCGTGGTCGCGCTGCGCCAGCGCTTCGAAGCCATCCGCCGGGCCGAGCTCGATCGGCTCGATTTCAAGCTCTCGGCGCTGCCGCCGGACGCTCGCGCCCGCGTCGACGAGATCACCCACCTCATCGTCGAAAAGCTCCTGCTCACGCCCACCGAGCAGTTGAAATCGGTCACCGATGCCGACACGGTCGGCGCGTATTCCGAAGCGCTCACGCGATTGTTCGGATTGGACGATCAGGAGAAGGCCGACGGCGAACGCGATCGGAGGATCGAGCCGTTCGCGCGCAAGCGACCCCGCTAGAATCTAGTCATCTGGTGATCTCGGTGACTTGGTCATTTGGTGATGGATTGCCCAAATCGAACAATCAATCACCCGATCACCCGATTACCCGATCACCAGATACCAGATCACCAGATGATTGAGCTCCGTCTCGGCACCCGTGGCAGTCAGCTTGCGCTGTGGCAGGCGCACACCGTCGCCTCGCGGCTGGCGGCCGCCGGCGCGCCGCCGTGCAGGATCGTTGTCATCAAGACCTCGGGCGATCGCCTGCAGGAAGCGCCCCTCGCGGAAGTCGGCGGCAAGCGGCTGTTCGTGAAGGAAATCGAAGACGCGCTGCTCCGCAACGAGATCGATCTCGCCGTGCACAGCAGCAAGGATATGCCGGCGGCTTTACCCGACGGTCTCGGGATTGCCGGCGCCCTGCCTCGCGAAGATCCGTTGGATGCGGTTGTGCTGCCGGTCCGCCTAAAGGCGGACACTACATCTTCGGGCGTAGTGTTCGGCTCGAGCCGGACTCTCGCGACGATCGATGAACTGGCGGCGGCGCTCGGGCGGTCGCCCTCGATCGGAACCGGCAGCGTCCGGCGGATCGCGCAAGTCACCCGGCTGTTCCCGGCCGCGCACTTCGCGCCGATTCGCGGTAACCTCGATACGCGGCTGCGGAAGCTCGACGAAGGCGGATACGATGCGCTCGTGCTCGCGGCCGCCGGACTGCGGCGGCTCGGTTTCGCGTCGCGGATCTCGCTGGCGCTGCCCGCGGCGGCTTGCGTGCCCGCGCCGGGTCAGGGCATCGTCGCGATCGAGATTCGCGAAGATGACGAGGCGGTCAGGCGAGCGATCGCGCAGATCGAAGACGGGGATGCGGCGGCAGCGCTTGCGGCCGAGCGCGCAGTCGTCGAAGCGCTCGGCGGCGGATGTCAGACGCCGATCGGGGCGCTGGCGTCGATCGACGGCGACATGCTCGATCTCGTCGGCGCGGTCGTGGCGCTCGACGGCAGCAAGGCCGTCCGCGGTCAGCTTCGCGGCCCGCGCGCGACGGCGAGCGACCTCGGCCGGCGCCTCGGCGAACAACTGCTTGCCGACGGTGCCGGGGACATACTCGACGAGGCACGACGCGCGCATGCGGCTGTTGAAGGAATACAACCGTAGCCGTTCGACATTCGAGGTTCGGCGTTCTGCGTTCGGTTCGCGGTTCATCGCGCGGCGTTCGCGGTTCGCGGTGCGGAACGAGGAACGCCGAACGACGCCATGTCTACTGTGTATCTAATCGGCGCCGGCCCTGGAAATCCCGGGCTGATTACCGTTCGCGGCATGCAGTGCCTCGCGTCGGCGGACGTCGTGCTGTACGACCACCTCGTGCCGGCGAAACTGCTCCGCTACGCGCGCGCCGACGCGGAAAAGATCGATGTCGGCGTGGCCGCGCCGCAGCCGCTCGAGCAAGAGGCGATTTGCTATCTGCTCGCGGAGAAAGCGCGCGAAGGGAAGACAGTGGCGCGCCTGAAATGGGGTGACCCGTTCGTATTCGATCGCGGCGGCACCGAAGCGCTCTTCCTGCACGAGCAGGGCGTCCGGTTCGACGTGGTGCCGGGCGTTCCCGCCGGCGTGGCGGTGCCGGGGTACGCCGGCGTGCCGATCACGTATCCAGGGGGCGGCGACACGCTGACGTTCGTGCGCGGCCATGAAGACGAAGGGAAGGCACGCACATCCGTCGACTGGACCAGCCTCGCGCGTCTCGATGGCACCATCGTCTGCTACGCCGGACCGCAGCAGTTGCCGGGGATCCTGTCGGCGCTCGTGTCGCACGGCCGGTCCGCCGAGGACTCGGCCGCGATCGTCTACGACGGCACGCTGCCGACGCAGGAAACGGTCAGCGGCACGCTCGGCGAGATCATCGAGAGGCTCGAGAAGCACGAGGAGCGCCGTCCGGGGATCCTCATCGTCGGCCGAGTGGTCGCGCTGCGCGAGCACCTGCGATGGTTCGATGCGCGGCCGCTGTTCGGAAAGCGGATCCTCGTGACGCGGCCGCGGGAACACGCGCTGGAGTTCATCGAACGGCTGGAGGAGATGGGTGCCGATGCGATCGAGGCGCCGATGATCCGTATCGTGCCGCCGGACGACTATGGGCCGCTCGACGATGCGTGCGCGCGGATCGGCGAGTTCGACTGGGTCGTCTTTGCGAGCGCGAACGCGGTCGACGTCTTCATCGCGCGCCTGCTCGCCGGACCTCATGATCTGCGCGCGCTCAAAGGCGTCCGCCTCTGCGTCGTCGGCGCGGCAACGGCGGAGCGTCTCGCGCGCCACGGCCTCAAAGTGGATCTGACGCCGGCCGAATACCGCGCCGAGGCGGTGGTTCGGGCGATGAGCGAAACGGGCAATCTGCAGGGCGTTCGCGTCCTGCTGCCCCGGGCCGATATCGGCCGGGAGCTGGTCGCGGAAGGGCTGCGCAGTCACGGCGCAGTGGTCACCGAAGCGACCGCCTACCGCACGGTCGCCGTCGAAGCGGAGCGCGAAGGCGAGCCCGACGTGTACCGCATGCTCCTCGAACGGCGCATAGACGTGGTGACGTTCACGAGCGCGTCGGCCGTGCGCAATTTCGTGCGCGTGCTCGGCGCGGAGCCCGCGACGGATCTGCTGCACACGACGGTCGTCGCGTCGATCGGTCCGGTGACCGCCGAAACGGCGGCGCAATTCAACATCAAGACGACCATCATGCCGGAGACCTACACGATCCCCGCTCTCGTGCAGGCGATCGTGGAGTATTTCGAACACGAGAAGGCGGCGAAAGCCGAGATCGAACGCACATGACCCATACTCACACGCAGACGACGAGGAAGCTCACCCGGCGGCTGCGCCGCCTGCGCCGCTCCGGGACGCTGCGCCAGATGGTGCGCGAGACGCGTCTCTCGCCCGACATGTTCATCCTGCCGCTGTTCGTCTGCGAGGGCGAAGGTGTCCGGCGCGAGGTGCCGTCCATGCCAGGCGTGTTCAATCTGTCGGTGGACGAAGCGGTGCAGGAAGCGACGGCGGCGAAGGCCGACGGCGTGAACAGCGTGATCCTGTTCGGTCTTCCTGAACACAAAGACGACATCGGATCGGCTGCGTACGATCCCGAAGCGCCCGTGCAGAGCGCCATTCGCGCGATCAAGCGCGCCCTGCCCGACGTGCTGGTCGTCACCGACGTGTGCCTGTGCGAGTACACCGACCACGGCCACTGCGGCATCGTGATCGACAGCGAGATCGCCAACGATCCGACCGTCGAGCAGCTCGTGCGCGCGGCGGTCTCGCACGCCGCGGCCGGCGCGGACATCGTCGCGCCCTCGGACATGATGGATGGACGTGTCGGCGCGATCCGCACCGCCCTCGACGAGCGGGGATTCGAGCACACGGCCATCATGTCGTATGCCGCGAAGTACTGCTCCGCGTTTTACGGGCCGTTCCGCGACGCGGCTGGGTCAGCGCCTACGTTCGGCGACCGGCGATCGCATCAGATGGACCCGGGCAACGCCGCCGAAGCGCTGCGCGAGGTCGAAGCGGACATCAACGAGGGCGCCGACCTGGTCATGGTCAAGCCGGCGGTCCATTATCTCGACGTCATCACGCGCGTGAAGGAAGCGTTCGGCTACCCCACCGCCGCGTATCACGTCAGCGGCGAGTACGCGATGCTGAAGGCCGCAGCGCGAAACGGCTGGATCGACGAGCCCCGCGCCATGCTCGAAACCCTGACGGCGATCCGGCGCGCCGGCGCGGACATCATCATCACCTACTACGCGCGCGACGCCGCACGGGCGATTGGTTAGTGTCGCGCGTCTAACGGCTTAGTACGCGCTCGTCCTGGGCCTGTCGACCAGCCTCCGCGCTTCGCGCTACGGCGGTCCGCCATGCTTTAGCGAAGGTGGAAGGACGAGCCGATTTGCTCGTGGTTCGACAAGCTCACCACGAGCGGGTACGTATCGAGACGTCGGACGCACAACACAGTAGCGCAAGCACTACCCTATAATCCGGGTGTCCATGCGCCGTGCGATTGTCGCCATCGTGCTGGCCGTCATTTCGATACCGACGGCTGACCTGTTCGCGCAACATCCCGCGTTCCGCATCAAAGGCCGCGTCACGACCGAGCGCGGCGAGCCGCTTTCGGGCGCCGAGGTTCATCTCGAGGCCTTCTACGGCTATGCCGCCGGCACTTTCGCCGGTCAGCGTCTGTTTTCGACAACGACGAACGCGAAAGGCGAATGGAACATCGGCGCGCTGCAGCCCGGCATCTGGCTGTTCGACGCCTCCGCGCCTGGGTATTTTCCGGAGACCGTGGCGCTCCCGATCAGGATTCTGACAACGGTCAGCATGGGCACGTCGGGGATGGCGCTCACCTGGGACCTCGTGCTGAAGGCCGTGAAAACGCCGGACGATCCTCGCGGAGCATTCCTCACGGAGCTGGCCGGCCTCGCGCGCGGAGGAAAGGCGGACGACGTGCGGTCCGCGCTGCAGCGGCTGCCCGCCGATCCCGACGCCGACTACCTCGCCGCGGCCGGCCGGATCGCGCTCCTCGCGCGCGACGTGAACCTCGCGCACACGCTGTTCGTCCGCGCCCTTGAACGCGACCCGGCATCGTACCGCGCCGCCCTCGGCATCGCGTCGACGTTCGTGCTGTTGCGCGATTTCGACAGCGCCTCGCGTGCGTTCGACGCCACGCGCAACCGCACGCACGACAAGGACGAACAGAAGTTCCTGTCAGCGGCGATCGGCGACCTCGCGACGATCAAGGTGCGTTGATCGCGAGACGGTCTATTCACCACAAAGGACACGAAGGACACAAAGGATAAAACCCATCCGCACGACACCGGTCTATCCCTATCGGATCGATCCAAGCATCCGTCGTCAACTCAACGCATTCGATCTCGTCGGTTCACAAGGATTGACCGCGTCTGCACCGCGTCGGGAACTTTTGTTAAGGTGTTTGCTTTGTGTCCTTTGTGTCCTTTGTGGTGAATTGAACGCTTCTTTGTGGTGAGTTCAATCATGCGCATCTCCAATTCCCGCCGGTGGTTTTCCCGCGCCGTCAGAACGCTTCCGGGCGGCGTCGACAGTCCGGTCCGCGCGTTCACGTCGGTCGACGCATCGCCTCTGTTCATCCGCAGCGCCTCGGGCGCGCGCCTCGAGGACGTCGACGGCAACACGTTCATCGACTACGTGATGTCGTGGGGTCCTCTCATTCACGGCCACGCACCACGCGGCCTGACCCGGGCGCTCGCCGCGGCGGCGCGCAACGGCACCAGCTTCGGGGCGCCGAGCCCGCTCGAGGTGCTGCTGGGCGAACGCGTGCGCGCCCTGATGCCGTCGATCGAACGCGTCCGGTTCGTCAACTCCGGCACTGAAGCGACGATGAGTGCGGTGCGCCTCGCGCGCGCCGCAACCGGACGCGATGGGATCGTCAAGTTCGAGGGCTGCTACCACGGCCACGCCGACGCCTTTCTCGTCAAGGCGGGATCCGGCGCGCTCACGCTCGGGACGCCGACGAGCCCGGGCGTCGCGCGGGGCGCGTCCGCCGATACGCTGGTCGCCGATTACAACGACGTCGAATCGGTGCGGCGCCTGTTCGCGGCAAACCGCCGCCGCATCGCGGCGCTCATCGTCGAACCGATTGCGGGGAACATGGGCGTCGTGCCGGCCGCCGACGGTTTCCTGACGGCGTTGCGCGAGACCTGCACGGCCGACGGCGCGCTGCTGATTTTCGATGAAGTGATCTCGGGCTTCCGCGCGTCGGCCGGGGGCGCGCAGGCGCTGGCCGGCGTGCGGCCCGACTTGACGTGTCTCGGAAAGATCATCGGCGGCGGCCTGCCGGTCGGCGCGTACGGCGGCGGCGCGGAGGTGATGGATCTCGTGTCGCCCGCCGGACCGGTGTATCAGGCAGGAACGCTCTCCGGCAATCCGCTGGCGATGACGGCCGGTCTGTGGTGCCTCGACAACCTGTCGGCGGCGCTCTACTCCGCGCTGGCGGCGCTCGGCGCGCAGCTCGCCGCCGGCCTTGCGGACGCGGCGCGCGATGCCGGCGTGGCGCTGCAGGTCAACGCGTTCGGGTCGATCCTGACGCCGTTTTTCACCGACCAGCCCGTCCGCGACTACCGAACAGCGACGAGCGCGAACACGAGCCGATACGGAACTTTTTTTCGGGCGATGATCAGGCGGGGGATATATCCGCCGCCGTCACAGTTCGAGGCCTGGTTCCTGTCCGCGGCGCATACCGTGAAGGACGTCGATTCGACGATCCGCGCGGCGCGCGCGGCGATGAAGGAAGTCAAAAGGCAGCATCGCTGAGAACATCGACGCAGGCGGAGGACACGCCGCGAGCCAGTACGAATGCATGTCTTCCGTTGCATGTCCGTCAAATGCAACCACGGAGTCACGGAGTCACGGAGAAGAATTGATTTTCTTCGTGTCTTCGTGACTTCGTGTTGCCTTTGGTCAGGTAGTTTCGTTGCGTCAGCGCGCGAGGCTCAACGCCGAATCGAGCCGGACACGCAGCACCGTCCCGGCCGGCAACTCGACGTCCTTGCCTTCCGTTGCGGCGACCGTGCCGCCGGCGCCGATCAGGATCCCGGCAAGCGCGCCCTTGGCTCCGCCGAGAATTGCACCGAGGATCGCCCCGGCGCCCGCGCCGATCCCGATCTTCTCGGTCTCACCCTTGATGCCTTCGCTTTCGAGCGCCTGCGTCACCGTCGCGCGCATCGGGTACGAGCGGCCGTTGATCGTCAGGCGGTCGAACGCGACCGTCATGCTGCCCTTCCGCTCGATGCGGCCTGCCGGGTGCACCGAGCTGACGACGCCACGCATCGTCGAGCCTGCAGGCACGAGCACCCGGCCCGCCTCGTCTTTCAAGTCGACGATTGTCGTCGCCTCGAACCGATCCTCGACCTGCGACGTTTTGGAGCTCAGCGAATTCTGCAGCCGTACGTCGAACTCGGTGCCGACGGGAATCTCGTTCGCCGTCGCGCGGCCGGATGTCGACGTGGGCGCCGTACGAACTGTCGGCTCCGTCGCGGATCCGGCAGGCGGTGTATAGGACCCCGCGCTGTCGACGCGCGCGCGGCTCCGAATGTGCTCGACGCGATCGCGCACGTCGGTGTATTCGCTGCGCGCAATCGCTTCATGCTTGCGCAGCTTCACCTTCAGGTACACCGCGTCGTCGCGCGCATCGTCCAGTTCGGCCTCGAGTTGCGACGCAGTCGACGCGTCGCGGGAACGCACCTGCGAGAGCTCGCGCGACGCTTCATAAATACTGTCCTGCAGCCGTTGAATATCCGCGGTCGTGACCGACGTCTGAACGGTTGATGGACGTGTTTGAGTGCGGGCACGTGTCGTTCGCGCCTGCGCGGCGACCGGCGGAGCCAGCCCCCACGCGAGCGCCAAGCCAAGCAGTGCGCTGAATCTCGTCAATTTCACTGGAATAACCTCCAGCCGGGATAGTGCAAAAAAGAGTCCTCAGAACCGCCTCGTCGCGTCAGGGGCGGACCCACGTGTCCGCCCCGGGGGCCGACACACAGGTCGGCCCCTACAGAGGTCATGAACGGCCGCTAGCGCCAGGGCATCAGGCGCTCGATCCAGCTGATACGAGTGAGGTCGTTGTAGATCACGGTGACCATCAACATCATGAGGACTACGAAGCCGGCGAGCAGCATCTTCTCCTTCATGCGAATGCTGAAATCGCGGCGGGCGACGCCTTCGATCGCCATGATGAAGATATGGCCGCCGTCGAGTACGGGAATCGGCAGCAGGTTGAGGAGCCCGAGGTTCAAGCTGATCGATGCCATCAGGCTGAAGAGCGCGATCCAGCCCAGCTGAGCCGAGTCACCCGACATCTGTGCGATTGCGACCGGGCCCATCAACTGTCGCGGCGACGTTTCGCGCGTGATCAAACCCCACACCGTCTGAAAAATCAGGCCGGCGTACTCGACGTTCTTCTTGGCGCTCATCACGACGGCTTCGACCGCGCCCGGCTTCACGCTCTTGAAGGCATCCTGAATACTGATGCCAATCCAGCCGTTCGCGCCGCGCTTCATTGTGTGGACGACAACGGTCTGCTGCACGCCGCCGCGCAGCACGGTGAGCGTGATGGCCTGGTTTGGCCTCTTCGCGATTGCGTCTTTCAGTTGCGTTGAAAACGTGATGGGCTCGCCGTCGACAGCGACGATCTCGTCGCCCGCCTTCACACCGCCCTGTTCGGCCGGATCGCCGGCGACGAGCGACGGGATGTGCGGGTGCACGTTCGGAAACACGCCAATGTCGCCGATTTCGTATCGGCTCTGCGCAGGCTGCACTTCCGGCGTGACTTTGCGCGTCAACTCGGTGCCGTTGCGCAGCAGCGTGACCGAGATCTCGCGGTTCGGTCGTGTGCCGATCGCAATCAGGAACTGTTCCCACGTGTCGACGTTGCGATCGGCGACCGATACGATTCTGTCGCCGGGCTGGATATCAGCGCGCGCGGCAGGGGAACCAGGCGCGACGACGCCGATGATGGCCGGATCGTCTTCGTAGGCGGGCACCTGCGCGCCCTGATACAGCACGACTGCAGTCAAGCCGAACGCAAGGAGCAGATTCATCACCGGTCCCATGACCAGCACCTGGAACCGTTCCCACTTGCTCTTCGACATGTATTCGTCGGGCCGCCTGACGACGTTGCCATGCTCGTCGCGCTCGACGTCCTCGGGATTCTCGCCCGCCATCTTCACGTAGCCGCCAAGCGGCAACGCGCCGATGCCGTACTCCGTGTCACCCCGGCGGAAGCTGATCACCGTCGGATTGAACCCGAGCTGGAACTTGAGCACGCGAATGCCGATCCGCTTCGCGGCGAGGAAATGCCCGAGCTCGTGGACGAACACGAGCACCCCAAGAACAAACGCAAAAGACAAAAGTGTCGTCAAACCACAGTCCTCAGACCTTCAATTGTACCCTGCGCGCAATTTCAGCAGCGAAATCGCGCGCCCAGACGTCGACGGCGCGGACCTCTTGCAAGGTCCGGACCTCGACGGGAACACATGCGTCCATGGTCGATTCGATAATGTGTGCAATGGCGGGAAATGCGATCTGGCCCTCGAGAAACCGCGCCACCGCAACCTCGTTGGCGGCGTTCAGCACCACCGGCAGGTTCCGCTCCGCATCCAACGCTCGATAGGCGAGGCGCAGGCACGGAAATGCCTCGGTATCCGCTGCTTCGAATTCGAGTCGCCCGGCCCGCGCCAGGTCCAGCGGCGGCAGCGCGGTGTGCCACCGGTCGGGGTAGGAGAACGCGTACTGAATCGGCAGCCTCATGTCGGTGACGCCGAGCTGCGCGATCACCGATCCATCCATGAGCTCGACCATCGAATGCACGACGGATTGCGGGTGGATGAGCACGTCGATCTGATCGGCTCGCGCCCCGAACAGCCAGTGCGCTTCGATGACTTCAAGGCCTTTGTTCATCAGCGTCGCCGAGTCGATGCTGATTTTTCGACCCATCCTCCACGTTGGATGCTTCAACGCGTCGGCCGCGGAAACCTCGGCGAGCTCCGGCCCGGATCGACCGCGAAACGGGCCGCCGGACGCCGTGAGGACGACTCGCCGCATCTCGGCCGATGCGCGCCCGTGCAGACACTGATGAATCGCGTTGTGCTCGCTGTCGACCGGCAGGATGGGCACGCGCTTGCGCGCCGCAGCCTCGGTGACAATGCCGCCCGCCATCACCAGCACTTCTTTGTTGGCGAGCGCGATTGTTTTCCCATGCTCGATCGCGGCGAGCACCGCCTCGAGCGCTTCGGTGCCGCTCGACGCGCATAGCACGAGATCGACGTCGGGGTGCGAGGCGACGGCCGCCAGACCGTCGCGGCCGGCACCACCGATCGTCACCTCGCTGCTCGCGCCGTGCCGTCGAAGTCGATCGAGGGCGCCGCCGCTCGCCATTGCCGCCACGCGCGGCTCGTACTGCGCAATCTGGGCGGCGAGCAACTCCGCGTTCTCGCCGGCAGCGAGCCCGACGACCTGCAGCCGGTCTGGATGCGCGTCGACAACCGTCAGCGCATTGCGGCCGATCGAGCCGGTCGAGCCGAGAATTGCGATGCGTTTCACCATAGATAAACGCTCCACCACGGCCGAGCACTCCCTCTCCACCACGGAGGACACAGGGGACACCGAGGTTCAATCCTGGACGTAAGAAAAATCCTTCCGCCGAACCCGAAAAGGATTGGTCCTCCGTGTCCTCCGTGTCCCCCGTGGTGGAGAGCTGCCCGCTGGTGGCGAGCTTTCATACGTACTTCAGGACAACGTAATAGATTGGCGCCGCGAACAACAGCGCGTCGATCCGATCGAGCACGCCGCCGTGGCCGGGGATCAGCGTCGAGCTGTCCTTGACGCCGGCGCTGCGTTTCAGCATCGACTCGAAGAGATCTCCACCGATGCCGAGCGCGACCAGCGCCACGCCGAGCAGGCCTCGCAGCGCGAGCGGCATCAGCGGCAGCCACCAGGCGCCGACGATCATGAGGATCGCAGCGCCGAACACCAGCCCGCCAATCGCGCCTTCGATCGTCTTCTTCGGACTGATCGCCGGCGCCAGCAGCCGGCGTCCGAACGCGCGGCCGGTGTAATACTGGGCGGTGTCGCTCACCATGACGGTCAGCAGCAGCAGGAACAGCACCTCGCGCCCGCGCAGCGCACGCAGCGAAACCATCGCTCCGATCGGCAGGCCGAGGTACAGTGCCGGAAAGATCGCGGCCGAGGCGCGTCCCAGCGCGTCGCGGTCGCCTCGCCACGACACGAGCGTCAGCGCCGCGAGCAGCACGACCGCCGACATGAGGATGGCATCGAGCGCGATCGCGGTGCCCGCCAGTACGTCGCCGACCCAGCGCGTCGAGGTCACACCGATCGACGCGAGCAGCGTGACGGTTCCCGCGGCGATCGTCGGAATCGGCAAACCGCATGCCCCGGCGAGCCGCGCGTACTCGACGAAGGCGAGCAGCAGCAGCGCTTCCGCGACCGCGAAAAAAATGGCGGCCGGCGCGAACCAGACGACGGCGACCGCGATCGCGATCAGCACCGCCCCGCTCAGCACACGTGTCATCGGCGTTTCGGAACCACGAAGACCACAAAGAGCACAAAGCCTCTTCTTTGTGCGCTTCGTGAGCTTTGTGGTTCGAAAGATCCGGAAGCCGGGCGCGGCGGCTTCGTGGTCACTTCGCGGCGATCGCCACCGGCGACGGCTTGATCCCGCCGTAGCGGCGATCCCGCTTCTGGTAGGCGACTACGGCCTCGAGCAGGTGGCGCCGGCGGAAATCGGGCCACAACGTGTCGGTCACCCAGATCTCGGAATACGCGATCTGCCAGAGCAGGAAATTGCTGATGCGCATTTCGCCGCTCGTCCGGATCAGCAGATCCGGATCGGGCTGGCCCGCCGTGTAGAGAAACCCGGCGAACCGCCGCTCGTCGAGATCGTCCGGCCGCAGGCCGGCCGCGATCGCGCGGCGCGCCGCGTCCACGATTTCGGCGCGGCCGCCGTAGTTCAGCGCGATGTTGAACAGCATCCCGGTGTTGGACGCCGTCTGCCGGATGCCGAGCTCGAGTTCGTCCTGCACGTCGGGCGCAAGCTCCTCGGCGCGGCCGATGACGCGGAACGTGATGTTGTTCTTGAGCAGCGTGCCGAGCTCGAGGCGGATGTATCGCTTGAGCAGCGTCATCAGCGTGTTGACTTCGGCACGCGGCCGCTTCCAGTTCTCGACCGAGAACGCGTACAGCGTGAGGACGTCGATCCCAAGGCGGGCGGAGGTTTCCACCACGTCGCGCACCGAGTCGATGCCAGCGCGATGGCCTTCGACGCGGGGCAGATGGCGCTGCGCCGCCCAGCGTCCGTTCCCATCCATGATGATCGCGATGTGCGCCGGTAACTGCTCGAAGTTCACCTGCCGCGCCAGCGTTTCGTCCGGTGATCCTGGCGGAATCCAGGCCAGCAGCTGCTCAAGCGACATTACAGTTCCTTGGTAGGAAACTCTGATTGTACAGGCTTTGCAGACTGAGCCGCAAGAACGCCGCCGTCCGGTTCAGTAGCCGACGCGTACGAGAAAGAGCCCTTCGGCCGGCGCCGTCGGCCCGGCGAGGCCGCGATCGCGCGAGGCCAGAACCACCGTCATCCAGCCGGTCGGCCGCCGACCGCGTCCGATCTCGACCAGCGTCCCGACAATGGCCCGCACCATGTGACGAAGAAAGCCGTCGCCGGTGATCTCGTAGACGATCAGCTCTCCACCAGCAAGCGCTCCACCACGGAGGACACTGCGGACACAGAGGTTAGACTCTCGTGTCCCGAAAGATTGTTCCCCCGTGTCCTCCGTGTCCCCTGTGGTGGAGAGCTTTGAGGTGAATACTTCGCGCTCCGTCGACTGCGTGTCGCTGCCAGTTGCCCGAAACGCGGCGAAGTCGTGCCGTCCTTCGAGGATTCGTGCGGCGTTGTCCATCGCGTCGACGTCGAGCGCCGCCGCGACGTGCCACGCGTATCGGCGTTCGAACGGGCTCGCGACCTCGCTGTTGTAGATCCGATAGCGGTAGGTTTTTGTGCGCGCCGCGAATCGCGCGTTGAATCCGGCGGCCGTTTCCTCAGCGGCGAGCACGCGGACCGACGCGGGCAATCGCGCATTCAGCGCCCGGACGACCACGTCGGCTGTAGCGGTGCGATTCAGTGTGAACGAGGCGACTTGTCCGAGCGCGTGCACGCCGGCGTCAGTGCGCCCGGCGCCGGTGACCGTCACGTCGCGCCCGTCCAACTCCCGCAACGCCGTCTCGAGCAGCTCCTGAATCGACGCGCCGGACGCCTGACGCTGCCAGCCGACGAAGTCAGTACCGTCGTAGGCGAGGGTGATCCTGAAATGTGGCATGAATAGTTGGTGAATTAGTGAATTGGTGACTTGGTGAATGGAGATGCGCGTGAATCACCCACTCGCCAAATCACCAACTCACCAACTGTCACGTCACGACCTGCCGCGATCCGGGCTTCACCACCGACAGGCCTTGCGCGCACAGCGGACATGCCTGCGGTTCGTACGCGGGCAAATCGACCTCGAGCAGCGCGGCGAACGGAACGTCGAACCGCGCGCCTCCGGCCGCTCCGCCGCTCCGATTGACAATCGCGGCGGCGCCAATCACCTGTCCTCCCGCCGCTCTCGCCACCTGCATCGTCTCGCGGGTGGACCCGCCGGTCGTGAGCACGTCCTCGACAATCAGGACGCGATCCGTTTCGGCGATCATGAATCCGCGCCGAAGCGTCAGCGCACCGTCCTGCCGCTCGGCGAATACCGCCCGGACGCCCAGGGCTCGCCCCACTTCGTGGCCGATGACGACGCCGCCGAGCGCGGGCGACAGGACGAGCGAGGGGCGCAGGTCGCGCGTCCGGTCCGCGATCGCGCGGCCGAGCGTCTCGGCGTGCTGCGGATGCTGCAACACGAGCGCGCACTGCAGATACCCCGAGCTGTGCAGGCCGGACGTCAGGCGGAAGTGCCCCTCGAGCAGCGCGCCGGAGCGGTGAAATAGATCAATGAGATCGTGCATCTGGTGATCTGGTCATCTGGTGATCTGGTAATTGATTGTTCAATTGAACGATCAATCACCAGATTACCAAATCACCAAATTACCAGATGACCGATTCAGCTCTCGTTGCGCAGCTTTCCTTTCAGATTGTCGTCGAACAGCTTCAGGATGCGCTTGTATTCGTCGGCCCAGCTGCTCTCCTCTTCGAAGCCGTGGTTTTCCACCGGAAACGGGGCCACAGACCAGTTCTCCTTCCGCAATTCGATCAAACGTTGGACGAGACGCACCGTGTCCTGGAAGAGCACGTTGGTGTCGACCATTCCGTGGCAGATGAGGAGCGCGCCCTTCAATCCTTCGACGAAATAAATCGGCGAGCTCTTTCGGTACGATTCCGGATCGTTCTGTGGCTCGTTG
>Ga0066710_100001175_pt1 | contig 18845 bp, 15 predicted proteins | sample GraSoiAngelo_159_FD_79666 | JGI IMG/M metagenome (GOLD analysis project Ga0066710, IMG submission 79666) | Grasslands soil microbial communities from the Angelo Coastal Reserve, California, USA - 14_1009_16_40cm | ecosystem: Environmental > Terrestrial > Soil > Grasslands | place: USA... | reverse complement strand
GCCCTTGTGTGGTGGAGCATGTCCTCCATGGACACGCGCACGGTCGACTCGTAGCCGAGCATGACCTCGCCGACCGAATCGCCCACGAGGATCAAGGGGATGCCAGCCTCGTCGAGAAGCCGGGCGGTGGGAAAGTCGTACGCCGTCAGCATCGGAATCGGCGTCCCGTCGCCGTGCATTCGGGCGATGTCGGCGACGGTCAAGCGCTGGTTCTCGGCGGTGGCGCTCATGTGCGGCTCTCCTGCGTGAGAAGTCCAGTGTGAGCCGCGGCGTCCCGAGCGTCCAGCAGGCCGGCCACGAGGTCGAGCAGGCGGTCGGCCACCTCGCGCTTCGTGAGGAGTGGCCAGGACTCGGACCGGCCATCGGCTCGATACACGGTCACCCGATTGGTGTCCGTGCCGAATCCGGAGTCCGCCGCGCCAACGTCATTGGCGACGAGCAGGTCGAGGCCTTTGCGCTCCAGCTTCTCCGGCGCGCGCGCCAGCGAGCCGGTTTCTGCGGCGAAGCCGACGAGGACGGGTCGAGGCTCCAGGGGACGGCGGGTTTCGCGGCCATCGGCGTCCATCCCGCGTGCGATGCGACTGACCTCGGCGAGGATGTCGGGGGTCGGTTCGAGCTCCAGCGTGAGCGAGTCGGCTCGGGCGAGCTTGGTCTCCGCAGGGCGCGCCGGGCGGAAGTCGGACACCGCGGCGGCCATGACCAGCGCATCGAACCCAGCCTGCCCGGGCTGATCGGTGAGCGCCTCGAGCAGAGCGGCCCGCATCCGTCCCGCCGACTCGGCTGGGACGACTGCTGTCCGGACGCCCTCCGGCAGAGGCACCCTCACGTTCGCGACCACGAGCGTCACGCGGGCGCCACGATCCAGGGCGGCCTGCGCAACGGCTATCCCCATCTTTCCGGTCGACCGGTTGGTGATGGATCGGACCGGGTCGATAGCCTCGGAGGTGCCGCCGGCCGTGATCACCAGATGCCTGCCCGTGAGGTCCGCCTCGCGCGGTATGATGGCCTCGGGAGGCCGGGCGGACGCGTCAGGCGCGCGGACGGGGCCATCCCCGACCGCTGCCACGACGGCATCAACGATGGTCGGCAACGCCGCCAGGCGGCCCACTCCGGACCGACCAGACGCCAGCGCGCCGGTCTCCGGCGCGACGATTCGGTAGCCGAAGTCTTCGCGGAGCCGCCGCACGTTCGCAGTCGTGGCGGGATGCGCGTACATCTCCCCGTCCATTGCGGGCGCGACCACCACCGGCGCCGTCGTCGCCAGGCACGTGGCGGTCACCACGTCGCCGGCCAATCCGCTCGCCATTGCCCCAAGCCAGTGCGCCGTTGCTGGCGCCACGACGACCGCGTCGGCCGTCTCGGCGACGACGATGTGACCGATGCGGCCATCGGGCAGGAGCGCCAGCACATCGCTTTCCGCCGGGTGCCGGGTCAGCGCCTCGAGCGTCAACGGCGCGACGAATCGAGTCGCGCTCGGCGACAGCAGGGCAACCACGTCGGCGCCCTCGGCCTGCAAAAGGCGGACCAGCTCGGGCGCCTTGTAGGCGGCGATTGAGCCCGTGACGCCGACGGCGATCAGGCGCCCCTCCAGGCGGCCCGGTTCGCGCCTCACCCGAGACCCATTCCGATCGGCTCGCCGCCGGTCACCTCGGCGTGGAAGATGGCCAGGCCGCGCAGCGTCAGCTCTGGGTCGATCGCGTCGACGCCGTCGACGCCCCGAGCCCAGGGTGCCGCCGAGAGCCCGCCCGTCAGGATTGCGTGGACGGCCGAAGGCTCGATGCCTGCGGAGTCGGCCAGCTCCTGGCGGGTGCGAGCCAGCAGCCCGGATGCGAGCGCCTGATAGCCGAAGATCGTGCCCGATTGCATGGCAGTCACGGTGTCACGGCCGATGGCGCGGTCGGGGGAGCGCAGCTCGATACGCGGGAGCTTGGCCGTGTGCGCGGCGAGCGCCTCGAGCCCAAGCTCGAGGCCCGGCGCGATGGCGCCCCCGATGTAGGCACCGTCCGACGCGACGCAATCGAACGTCGTCGCGGTGCCGAAGTCGACGACGACGGCCGGCGTGCCGTACAGACGCGCGGCCGCGAGCGCGTTGACCAGCCGGTCCGCCCCGACTTCCGCGGGCCGTTCGACGCGAACGGGCAGCGGCACCGTCCCGGCAGAGGCGACCAGCAGCGGCACGCCCCGCCGACTGGCGATGGCCTCGATCCCGGCGGTGAGGTCCGGGACGACCGAGGCACACGACAGGGCGGTGATCTCACCGAGGTTGCTCGCGTCGAGCCGGAGTAGACCGTCGAGCAGCAGCTCCAGCTCGTCGGCCGTGGCGAGGGGTTGCGTCGCGGCCCGCCTGGCGGCCAGCAGCGTGCCGCCCTGCACCAGGCCGGTCGTCACGTTCGTGTTGCCGATGTCCACGGCGAGCAACATGGCGGGATGATACGCGGGGCGGAATCCGTGCCATCGCGGCGCCCTCGCTGCGGTACCATCCGCGCGTCGGGAACCGGCTGGAGAGGTGTCGGGACTCCTGGGCAGCCAGCCGCGTCAGCCCAGACTCCGTCGATCGGCCAGATAGGAGTCCTGCGTGTCGTCCTTGCCGCCCGCAAAGTTCTTCGTCAACCGCGGCATCGTCGCTTCCCGGGCGGACATGGACCACCTGCTTCGCCCGCTGCTCAAGCAGACGGTCACGTACCGATACTTCCGCGGTCGCGACATGATCGCCCACGGCACCGGCTGGGTGGAGCGCATCGTCCTCGACCAACCAGACGTATCGAGCTACTTCACGCCCCTGTCCATCTGCGTGAACATCGACTCCTTCGAGCACCTCGAATTCGAGACCCGGCCGGACCAGTTCATCGTCTACGCACTGGTCCAGGGCGACGAGCGTGTCGTGATCGAGTTCGCGCCAACCGCAAACCGCGAGGACAATGCGGCGAGCGACCAACACCAGCTCGAATTCGACACGAGCGGTTTCGTCCAGATGGAGCTCCAGGGCCTGGACTCGGAGGATACGGGTACCACCGGGCCCGATCCAACCCGACACTCGAACGAGGACGGTGCGTCGAGAGATGGCCACGATCCCGACGAGGGTGGCCGGCCGGAGCACGAGGGCGGCCCGGCGCGCGGCGACGGCGGTTCAGCACGCGACTCGGCCGGCTGAGCGCAGCCGTCGCACATTGGCACTGACGCGCCCGGCCCATCAGGGAGGGGCGCCGGCAGCGACACGGAGAGGAGGGTTCTCAGCAGGTGGCTACCAGTACTCAGGTTGAGTCTCGGCCCGCGCCCGTGGGGGAGACGGGCCTGGCAGCTTACTTCGGCTTCGCCGAGCGGGGCACTGACCTGGCGACGGAGATCGGCGCCGGTGTAACCACGTTCATGGTAATGGCCTACATCCTGTTCGTGAACGGCAGCATCATCGCCAAGCCGCTGGGCCTGGACGCCTCGGCCGTGGCAGCCGGTACCGCCTTGGTCGCCGGGATCATGACCATCGCGATGGGGGTCATCGGAAAGTACCCATTCGCGCTAGCCGCCGGCCTTGGGATCAACGCGATCGTGGCCTTCACGCTCACGGCCAAGGGTCTCGACGCCAAAGGCGCGATGGGCGTCATCGTGCTCGAAGGCATCGCGATCACGATCCTCGTGGCAGTCGGGCTGCGCGAGGCGATCATGGAGGCGGTGCCACTCGCCCTCAAGCGCTCGATCGGCGTGGGCATCGGCCTGTTCATCCTGTTCATCGGTTTTTCGAACGGGGGCCTGATCGGCTCGAATCCCACAGGCAAGGGCACGCCGGTCTTTCTGGCTTTCCCGACTACCCCAGCCCAGGGGGTATTCCTGCTCGGGCTCGCGATCACGTTCGTGCTGTACGCGAGGCGCATTCGAGCCGCGCTGATCATCAGCATCATTGTCACCACAATCATCGCGATCCTCGCCGGGGTGACGTCGGTCCCGGCGGCCGACAAGCTGATCGTCGGCCCGAATTTCTCGACGATCGGCCTCGGGCTTCAGGACCCGTTCCAGGCTTTCGCCAAGCTGGGCGCAATCACGGCGGTCCTGACGATCTTCGCGATCATGCTGAGTGACTTCTTCGACACGATGGGCACGGTCACCGGCATCGCGGCCGAGGCAGGCCTGGCGCGTCCGGATGGCACCGTCCCCGGGATCGGTCGCGTGCTCATGGTCGACTCTGTAGCTGCGATCGCCGGCGGCGTCGGCGGCGTCTCCTCGAACACGACCTACATCGAGAGCGCAGCGGGAGTCGCCGAAGGCGGTCGGACGGGCTTCGCGTCCGTCGTGACGGGTGTCCTGTTCCTGCTCGCGATCTTCCTGTCGCCGATTGCCCTGATCGTGCCCGGCGTGGCCACGGCACCGGCCCTGGTGCTCGTTGGCTATCTCATGTTCACCCTGGTGAAGGACATCCCGGTCGGCGATCTGGAGGACGGACTGCCGGCCCTGCTGACGATGATCCTGATGCCGCTGACCTACGACATCACCGTGGGGATCGGTGCCGGCTTCATCTCGTGGGTCCTGCTCAAGGTCGTTCGCGGACGGGCCGCCGAGATCCACCCGCTGATGTGGCTGGTTTCGATCGGTTTCGTGATCTTCTTCGCGAACGTCTGGATCCAGTCGGTCGTCAAGTAGCGTTTTCGCTCAGACCGCGGCCGGCGCCCCGCCCAGGGCGCCGGCCCTTTTGATTCCCTGCATTTGGATCAGCTCGGAATTCGAATGGCGATTGATTGTCCTGCCACAGGCCAGCGCGGCACGTTGCTGCCAAGTCTGCTGATTGCCGAGGGTGCATCACAAGCGACCGGTGCCTGCACGACACTCCGCCCCAACGGCCAGTTCGGCCGAGATCGCCCGGGCGCGCCCTGCCGAAACGATGCACGCGCGCGATCACGCGGCGCGGCCGCGCCCGGCCTTCGAGGTGCCCGGAACTGCGATGCACTGCGCCGCCGTGCGCAATGCGCCTCGAACATCGAAGGGGACCCAGACCGGAGGGGCCCTCAGCCGACGACGGGTGCAATGCGTGCAATAGCGGTGGTCGCAGTTGACCTCCCGGCCGACGTATCAGGCGAATTTCGCAAGGGTGCCCAGCGAATCCTGGTTCGGGCTGATGAGCCGGCAAGAGGTCGGAGCCGCAAGGAGGCGGCGGTGCCCCGATCAAGTACCATCGCGCGGATGTTCGAACGGACGGCGCTGCCCGAGGGGCCGCGCGTGATCAGCGCCCGGCTGCCCGGAGCGCGCTCGGTCTCAGTCGCCGCGTACGTGCTGGCGGGATCTCGGCTTGAATTGCCGGACCAGGCCGGCGTCGCCCATTTCATGGAGCACATCACCTTCAAGGGCACGGCGGCCTATCCGACGACGCGAGCGATCTCCGAGGCGATCGAGGGCGTCGGCGGCAGCTTCAACGCGGCGACCGATCGCGAATCCACCGTCTACTGGGTGCGCGTGCCCGCGCGCGAGCTGGAGCGAGCCCTGGGAGTGCTCGGTGAGCTCATCGTGCGGCCGACACTCTCGCACCGCGAGATCCGCAACGAGCGGACGGTCATCATCGAGGAGATCCGCTCGTACCTGGATGACCCCGCCGAATACGCCCAGATCCTCTTTCAGCAGGCGATGTTCGGAGTCGGCGCCCTGGGCCGCGAGATCTGCGGGGACGAGGCGGGTATTCGGGCATTGCCCGAACGCACGATCCGGGACTTCTGGGCCAGTGCCTACCGGCCCGCCAACGTCGTGGTCGCCGTGGCCGGCGACCTCCCCCACGACCAGAGCGTGCAGCTTGCCGGGCGAGCCTTCGGCCGCGGCAACGGCGTAGTAGGCCCCTTCGATCCCGCCCCGACCCTGCCCGCCGGCCAGCGCTTCCTGATCGGACACAGGGACGCCAGCCAGGCCCATCTGGTGGTCGGGGTTCCGGCCCTCCGTCGCGACCATCCCGACGCCTGGGCCCTTGGCGTTCTGAACGCGGTCCTTGGCGACGGGATGAGCAGCCGGCTGTTCCTGTCCGTCCGCGAGGAGAAGGGACTCGCTTACGACGTCGGCTCGGGGGTGGTGGACTACGCCGACGCGGGTGCGTTGGCCATCTCGGCCGGCGTCGATCCGAGGCATCTCCGGCCGGCTCTCGCGGCGATCCTCGACGAGCTGGTTCGCCTTCGCGGGGAGCTCGTGCCGGCCGAGGAGCTCGCCAAGGCGAAGGCCTACATCTCGGGTGGCCTGGAGCTCCGGATGGAGGAGACGCGCCATCTCGCATCCTGGATCGGCGGTCAGGAAGCGCTGCATGAACGCGTGCTGACCCTCGACGAGGCGCTCGCCGCGGTAGCCGCCGTCAGCGCGGAGGACGTGCAGCGAGTTGCCGGCGGCCTCTTCAGGGACGAGAAGCTTCGGCTTGCGGTGGTGGCCCCGGTTCGCCGCGGAAGAGGTCTGGAGGCTCGACTCCGGTTGCCGGATGTCCATGCTTGAGAGCGGGCAGGGCACTGCCGACGTCCAGTTGATCGGCGCGGAATCGCAACCTGAGCCGCGCCGCGAACCCAGGGTCGACCTTCGGCTGGCCCGCCTGCACCTCAGGACGGGGGTCCATGGGCTCGCCCGAGCGGAGCTGGAATCCCTGGTCGGCTGGGGCGAGCTCGACGAAGAGTCGCTGATCGACCTCGCCGAGGCACGCTGGAGGACGGGCGACCTGGAGGGGGCCGGGGATGCCGCTCGAGCGTTCCTTGCAACGGGGCGCGAGGCCGTGCTCGGTCTTGTCATCGCTGCCGAAGCGATCGCGGCAGCCGGCCGCCCTGGCGAGGCGCGTCGCCTGGCGGGCCAGGCCCTCGAGCGCGCGGGCGATTCGCTGGACGGACTCTTCGCGGGGATGCCCCGGAGCGGCATCTGGCCGCACGATCCTTCTGATCCGGGGGAGCACGTCGGCCCGTTGCTCGGAGAATCGGCGGGCGCGGCAGCGTCCGGCCGGGCCGCGGAGACAGCTGCTTCCGCCGAAACAGCGACGGCCGTCTCCTCAGGCGATGACGACCTCGGCCTTTGGGAAGGCCACCCGCAAGACCTTCGACCGCTGCCCGTCCCACCGGACGCCGCCGCGGAGCTGGAGGCAGCGCGCGATCTGCTGACGGCGGGCGATATCGATAGAGCGGCCGTACGACTCGCCGTCGTCCTGCGCGTGAGCCCGGTCCTGGCGCCCGCCGTTCTGGACGTGCTGCCGCCCGATGCCGGCCCGGCGCTCGAACTGGTTCGCGGCGACGCCTTCCGGCTGCTCGGACACGATGGCGACGCGCAGCGTGCCTATGCTTCGGCGCTGGCCGGGGTCACGGCTGACATGTCGGCGCGCGAGAGCGTTGCTCCCGAAAGCAGCTATCAGCGGCCGGAAGATGGTCCGCCAGAGGAGGGCGGCGATCCGCCGAACCACCCATCCGACAGCCCGGAGTAGTCGTGTCCGAACGCACCCTCGTCCTGATCAAGCCCGATGCCGTCCAGCGGCTCCTCGCCGGACGCCTCATTGCGCGTTTCGAGGAACGCGGCTTGAAGATCGTGGGACTCAAGCTGGTGCAGGTCGATCGCGATCTCGCCGAGCGTCACTACGCCGTTCACCGCGACAAGCCGTTCTTCGGCGGTCTGGTCGACTTCATCACGTCGAGCCCGCTGGTGGCCGTCGCGCTCGAGGGCCCGCGCGCCATCGCCGTCGTCCGTGCGATGGTCGGCGCCACCCGTCCCCATGAAGCAGCCCCTGGCACGATCCGCGGGGATTTCGGCCTGGAGACGGCCCAGAATCTCGTCCACGCCTCGGACGGACCGGAGACGGCCGACGTGGAGCTCGCCCTGTGGTTCACGCTCGGTGAGCTCGCGAGCTACGAGCGCGATATCGATCGGTGGGCGCTCGCTCCGGCCGAATGACGCCGGCCTGCAGAGGCTGGCTACGGGAGCTTATCTGGGCTTACTGCCTGACCCTGGACCCCCGGCTCGGGTGCCGGAGCCCTGGCAGCGGCGGGCCCGCCCCAGCCGCCGGCCGCCGCAACCAACGCAGCCAATGCCAGCGCCAGCACCAGCACGGAACTCACGAGTGTCCGGTTGACATCGAGAAGCGGGCCTGCCCAGCGGGGCGATGCGGCGAACACGCCGGCCACCATCCTCGCCCCACGGCCCACCGCCCGAGCGCCTCGCTGGGCCACCCGGGCACCTCGCTCAGCCACCCGGGCGCCTCGCTCGGCTACCGGCTGAGCGGCTTCGCGAGTGCGGCCGGCGGCGGCGCGCCCGCGCGTGGACAACTCGGCCAGACGGACCGCCCACCGTCCACGCTGAATCCTGCCCGCCGCGGCGCGTCTGCTAGCCAGCAACTCGGCCAGGCGGACCGTCCAGGGCCCAAGTTGCGCCCAGCGCGTCGCCGCGGAGGAGGGTGCCTGGATGGGGGACCGCCGCTGGACCGAAGACCGCGCCTGAACCGCAGGTGGCACCTGAACAGCCGACGGCGCCTCAGCCGTAGGCGGCGCCTGAATCGTCCGCGGTGCCTGGACCGACGACCGCGCCCGGACGGAGAACAGCGCCTCGCGGCGGGAGCGGCGACGCTCGGCCATGCCCGGCTGCGATGACGCCTCGGGAGCAGCGCGTGGGCCGTCGAGGCTGGGCGAAGAGCGAGCCCAGCCGGCCAGTGCAACCCCTTCGGGCCATCGCGGTCGATCTCCCGCGACCGCACGGACGCCCGGCGCCGGGTCCGCAAGTCCCACGGCCAGCAGGCGCGCGTAGTAGGCCAGTGCGGCGATCGCGCCCAGGGACAGCACGGCGCGAGCCGGTCCGTCGCTGGCGAGTCTGACGAGCGCCATTCGCACGTCGAAGGAAACGAGTCCGGGCAGGCCGACCGTGGCGACCGCCACCATCACGAGGGCAGCGGTCAGAGTCGGGCTGCTGCGCGCCCATCCGCGCAGCTCTCCCAGGCGCCTCGTCCCGAAGCGCGCGCGGATTGCCAGCACCCATGCCGCGAACGCGGTCTTGGCCAGCACGAACACGAGGATCCAGGTCCGCACGGGTTGCCATGTCGCCGGATCGAGCGGTCCGAAGGCGAGCAGGACGAAGGCCGCATCCTGCACGATCGAGTAGGCAACCATGTGCTCGATGTCCTCCTGGATCCAGGCTGCGAATGCTCCCAGGAGCAGGCTGATCGCGGCGATCGACACGATCAGGGCGCGCTCGAGGGGTAAAGCCAGCGGAACCGGGGTCAGCGGAGCGATCGAGCCGTCGACCCAGGCCAGTCCGACGACCGCGAAGACCGCCGGGCTCCAGGCCATCAGCAGGGGCAGGCCGATCTCCGGCGCCGAGTCGGCCACGCGCGCAGCCCAGACGTGAAATGGGATCGCGCCGAAACGGAAGGCGACCGCAATGGCCATGGCGAGGTACGCCAGGCCGACGACCGCAGGCTCCGCACTGAGAGCGCCGAGCGGCCGCGCCATCCAGGCCATGGCGATGAGCGCGAGGACGCCTGCCACGGCGATCGCCCGAAGCTCCCGGGCCCCGACCCCGACGCGCCGTGAGGTGATGGGCACGACGAGCGAGACGAGAACGCCGACGAGTCCGGCGGCGACGGTTGCGGCGATCGCCGTCATGGGATCGGGTATCGCGAGCGCCAGCCCGGCGGCACCGAACGCCGCCAGCGAGGCGCCGGGCAGGTTCCGTTGCCAGGTCCCCGAATTGGAGGCCGACCAGCCCAACAGGCACAGGAGCAGCGACGCCGAGCAACCCATCGCAAGGAAAATCCGCTGGTATTCGCTCCCGACGAGGAATTCCCCGCCGACCGAAAGGCGGTCACCGGGCACGATCGCGAGCGCGGCCACGGCCGAGACGAGAAGTCCAAGCCAGCCTATTGCAAATGACACGCCGGTCAGGCTCCGCGTCAGGAGCGACAGGATCCCGAAGCCGAACGACGTGGCCAGGAACGGGAGGACGCTCACAGCAGGCGCGTCAGCGTTCGAGACCGGGACGCCGTCGCAGGCCATCGACCGGAGCAGCCGCCGCGTCGGCGTTCGCTGACAGGAACGCAACCGCCGCGCCGAGCACGACCGTGAGGCCGCCGATCACGAGCTGTTCCAGGGCTACGGGCGTCCCGGCAAGGCTGACCCGAATGAGGCCGCTTGCAGTCACCAGCAGGATCAGGCCGTTGCCGAGGCGGAAGACCTCCCGGCCGAACACGATCGGCAGGACCGCCGCCGTCGCGAGCGCGAAGCCAGCGGCAGCGGCTGCTGCTGGCCCCATCGCCGGCGCGCCGAGTCCGAGAGTGCCCCATCCCGCGGCGAATGCAGCCGCCGCGGCGAGGGCCTCCACAGGCCAGCCGACCGTCGAGCCACGGCTGGGAAGTGCCATGTCACGAGCGCTGATCCACAGGAGGTAGGCCGCCAGCGTCGACGAGAGCAGACGGGCGGCCAGGGGCAAGGGTCCGGCCAGAGGATCGGACAGGAACGGCGTACCGAGCAGCGTGATCGTGATGCCAAGGAGCGCGGTCCTCGGCTCACGCGCCGAGACGCATACCACCGCGCCCGCGACCACGACGATAGCGGCGGCCGCCAGCAGCAGGGTCACGGAGCCGCCGGACTGAGCTCCGGGTGAGGCGGCGTCGGCAGGATCCCGAACGTACTGAAGGGCCAGTAGCGAAGCCAGGCTCGCCCGATCACCGAATCGAGCTTGATGGGGCCGAAGACGCGCGAATCCGCAGAGCTCATGCGGTGGTCGCCCAGGACGAACAGCTCACCGCTCGGTACGACCCACAGGCTCTGGCTGGTGGACACGGTCGGCTGGGGTGAGCCGTCGCTGTCCTTGAACACGTAAGACGTCTCGTTGAGCTTGACATTGTTCACGTACACGAACCCGTCGTCACGGATCTCGACCTTGTCGCCCCCGACCCCGATGACCCGCTTGATGTACGGGACTCCCTCGGGCTGCTGGTATTGCTGGGGCGGTTGGAAGACCACGATGTCGCCGGTCTTATAGCGATCGAATCGGGGGGACAGCTTGTCAACGAGGATGTACTGGTCGGGCTCGAGGGTGTGCTCCATCGATTGCTGCTGGACCCGATATGGGGATGCAATGAAGGTGTTGATGACGAGATAGATGACGGCTGTCAGGACGAGGGTTTCGATGACCTCGAACAGGCACCCGAGGGGCCGTTTGCTCACAAGTCCGGGAGTATAGGGGCTGTGCTATCGTGCCGCCCCGTGTCCCCCCTCGACCGGTCGCAGGCGTGGTTGTCGCTGCCGTCGAGGATGCCCCGGCGAAATGCACGCTGGGCGCAGTGCCGCGCGACGCCGGCATGAGGCGCCCTCGAATCCGGGCTGAGCGCCGGGCGTTCTGACATGCGCCGCGCGATCGAGATCGGCAGTGCGCTCGTCGCCGTGATCGCGCTCGGCCTGGTGCTCTACAACGCCACCCTGGTCGACCGCCGCCCGCCCAACGTCGACCGGATCGCCCTGAGCCTGCCGGCCGGGGACGCACATCGCGGCCAGACGCTGACGGCGATCGACATCGAGTTCAGCGAGCCCGTCCAGTCGCCGTCGGTCGAGAGCCGGTTCCGCCTCGATCCGTATGTCCCGGGCACCTTCGCGTGGAACGGCAACAGGACCGCCGCGATCTTCACGCCTTCGGCCCGCCTCACCCCAAGTACACATTTCACCGTGCGGCTGGACGCTGGCTTCGAGGATCTCGCCGGGAACGCGGCTTCGGCGACGCCCGACCCCTTCGTCTTTGACACGGTTGGCCCGCCGACGGTCATGTCCACCGACCCGCCCGACGGTGCCAGCCAGGTCCCCGTGGACAGGAAGCTCAAGATCACGTTCGATCGGCTGATGGACACGGGCGCCGTGGAGGCCGCCCTCAGGATCGATCCGGACGTGGCTCATCAGGCCAGCTGGTCAGGACCGGTGCTCACGCTCTCGTTCCCAGCGCCCCTGCAATTCGGAACGTCCTACACCATCACAGTCGGGGAAGGTGCCGTCGACACTGACGGCAGCCATCTGGGCTCAGCCTCCTCCACAACGTTCACAACGGTCGCAGCGGGCCTCGCGCCGGTCACCACGGTTCCCGCTCCGAACGTCGCAGGCGCCAGTATCCGAGGCCCCATCGGGATCGTGTTCGACGCCCCGATCGACCCGGCATCGATCGCCGATTCCTTGCGGATCACGCCGTCGGTCGCAGGCTCGATTTCGGTCTCCTCATTGCCCGACGACAGCACGCCCATCACCACTCCGATCTCGAGCCCCAGCGCGCCAATCGGACGCGTCCTGCTGTTCACGCCGTCCGGCCAACTCGCTCCCCACACCACGTACACGGTCAGCCTGTCCGCGACCGTGCGCCGCCTGGATGACCCCGGCCAGGTTGCGGCCGCTCGGACATGGGCATTTACGACGGGCCAGGCAACGTCATCCGCCCAGAACCAGGTCGCCTTCCTGAGCGCGCGCGCCGGGGTGCGCAATTTGTGGCTGATGAATCCGGATGGCAGCAATCCGCGGCAGATCACGAGCGAGCTCGTGCCACTGTCCGGTTATGACGTCAGCCCGGACGGCGGGACCATCGCGTATTCGGCCGGCGGGCTTGTCCATGTGGTGCGGGTGGACGGCAGCGACGCGCGGACCGTCACGACTTCCGGCCACTGGGACTACAGCCCGACCTTCTCACCCGACGCTCGGTCTGTCCTGGTCGCCCGGCGCGGGACGGACGGAGGCGACCTGGGCTTCTGGCTGGTCCCCCTTCCCGGCGCCCCCGACAACCGTGAACGCCAGGTTCTGCCGACGGGTGCCCCGGCTGTCGACTCCGTCGGCCTCGACGGAGACGGGTTACTGCCCACCTCCGGGACGCCCCCCTGGTTCCGGCGGGCGGCCTTCGGCGGGGATACGGGAGTGGTGATGCTCACCGCGGCAGATGGGCACCTGTGGATCGTCGACACCCAGCCGCCCGCGTCGCCCCCCGAAGAAATCGAGCTCACCGCGGAGACAATGCCCGTGTGGGATTCGACCGACTTGAGCTTCATCGTGGCGGGCAGGCGACCCGCGGCTGCCGCGGCCGAGCCGGGTATCTGGCGAGTCCGGCCGACCGGCCTGGTCACGAGGGTCGCAGACGGCACCGGACCGGTAGCCTCCGACGGCAGGGGCGGCCTGGCGTTGCTCGCAGGTTCAGGCCCGGGAGGGTCGGTTGACCCGCTGCGCATGGCGTTCCTGGCTCCCGGCGGCACCGCGCCCCTCAGCCTGACCAGCGGAGCGGGCCCAGCCGACCGGTGGCCTGCCTTTGCACCCAACGGCGACCTGATTCTGTTCCTGCGCGTTTCAACGTCGGCGCCGGATCGCTCCGAGGGCATCTGGGTCATCCAGCCCGATGGCCGCCAGCTACGCCAGCTCAGCACCGACGGCTCGTATCCTCGCTGGCCGCCCTAGTCCGGTCTGTCGCCGGCGTGTCGCTGAGTAGGGGCAGTCGCATCCGCGGTTTGATACACTCCGCCCCGCCCTGAGCCGGTGTCGCGCTGCACCGGGACCGCCCGACTCCGACATCCGCCGGGCATCCGCCGAGGTACGGCCTGTCCCGCGGCCGCAGCGTTCACGTGGAGGACCGAACACCCTGATGGATGCCAGTGCGCTCCTGGCGATCATCCCGATTGCGGGGATCGCGGCCGTCGTGTTTGCGCTCTATCTCGCGCGCGATGTCCTCAGTCGCGACGTGGGTCCGATCGAAATGCAGGACGTGGCCGGGACGATCTACGAGGGCGCGGTGGCATTTATTCGCCGCCAGTACACGACGATCGGGATCCTGGCCCTCGTCGGCGCGGTCGTGATCGGGATCGTGATCGCCCTGGTCGAGAACAACCGGAGCATCGCCGACACGGACATCTTCGGCCCTGAGCTCGGCCTGCGCACGGGAATCGCGTTCCTCGTCGGAGCGGCGTGCTCGATGGCCTCCGGCATCATCGGCATGTTCATCAGCGTGAAGAGCAACGTTCGAACGGCATCTGCCGCGCGCCGCAGCCTGGTCGAGGCGGTCCAGGTGGCGATGCGCGGCGGCGCCGTGTCGGGTTTCCTGGTCGTCTCGCTGTCGCTGCTGGGCGTGTACCTGATGTTCGTCGCCTCGGGCGGCTTCGACCACCCGGAGCAGGCGCCGTTCCTGATCGTTGGCTATGGCTTCGGGGCCAGCTTCGTGGCCCTCTTCGCCCAGCTGGGCGGCGGCATCTACACGAAGGCCGCAGACGTTGGCTCGGACCTGGTCGGCAAGGTCGAAGCGGGCATCCCCGAGGACGACCCGCGCAACGCCGCGGTCATCGCCGACCTCGTGGGCGACAACGTGGGCGACTGCGCCGGGCGCGGAGCCGATCTGTTCGAGTCCACCGCCGCGGAGAACATCGGCGCGATGATCCTGGGCGTCGGCGTCTATTTCGTGGCCAAGGACCTGGGCTGGCCCAACCCCCAGGCCTGGATCTTCTTCCCGCTCGTCGTCCGCGCCTTCGGCCTGCTCTCGACCATCGTGGCGCTCTTCTTCGTTCGCGGCCGCGAGGACGAAGATCCGATGAACATTCTCAACCGCGGGTATTGGGTGACCACCATCCTGTCGGTCGCCGGCCTGGCGATCACGACCAACATCATGATGCAGACGGCCGCCGGGGCGACCGGCGCCAACGGCATCCCGGTGTGGGTCTGGTTCTTCGGCTGCGGTGTCGTGGGGCTGGCGACCAGCGTCGCGTTCGTGTACATCACCCAGTACTACACCGCCGGTTCATACCGGCCGGTCCGCGAGATCGCCGAGGCGTCCCGGACGGGCCCTGCCACGAACATCATCAGTGGCACGGCGGTGGGCTTCGAGACCACGTTCGCGACGGCGATCTCGATCGCCATCGCCCTGTTCCTCAGTCACTTCCTGGGCGAACAGGCCGGCATCAGGAACGCGGATGGTGTGAACGTCGGCGGCATCTTCGGGACCGCCGTCGCGACCATGGGCATGCTCATGACCACCGCCTACATCCTGGCAATGGACACCTTCGGCCCGATCACGGACAACGCCGGCGGCATCGCCGAGTTCAGCAGGGCCGAGGCGGGTGCCCGCGAGATCACCGACCGACTGGACGCGGTCGGCAACACGACGAAGGCGCTGACGAAGGGATATGCCATCGCCTCGGCGTCGCTGGCGGCGTTCCTGCTGTTCAGCGCCTACATCGACAAGGTCAACCTCATCCTGAAGGCCCGTGGCACCGGCGAACACCTGTCGGCCGTCAACCTGGCCGACGTCAAGGTCTTCATCGCCGCGCTGCTCGGCTCGATGCTCGTCTATTTCTTCAGCTCGCTGGCCATCCGCGCGGTGGGTACGACCGCCCAGGCGATCATCGTCGAGGTCCGCAGGCAGTTCCGCGAGATGCCCGGGATCATGGACTACACGCAGCGGCCCGATTACGCGCGGGTCGTCGACATCACCACGCGCGCGGCGCTGCGCCAGATGATCGCGCCCGGCGTGGTCGCGGTTGCCACTCCGATCATCGTCGGGATCCTGCTCGGCTACCAGGCCGTGGCCGGGCTGCTGATGGTCGGCACCATCGCGGGCGTCCTTCTCGCCACGGTCCTCAACAACGGCGGTGGCGCCTGGGACAACGCCAAGAAGTACATCGAGGCGGGCCACCTCCTGGCGCCGGACGGGTCCGTCATCGGCAAGAAGACCCCGGCCCATGCGGCGGCCGTTGTGGGCGACACGGTCGGCGACCCGTTCAAGGACACGGCCGGCCCCTCGCTGCACGTCCTCGTCAAGCTGCTGGCGACGATCACGCTCGTCCTGGCACCGCTCTTCATCCGCTAGAGCCGCAGCGTCATTCACGCCGGCCCGCCGAGCTCGAGGGCCCAGTGATGCCGACCCCGACCCATCGCGGTGCTGAGTAATGGAGCAGATCCTCCACGCCGCGATCCTGGGCCTCGTCCAGGGACTGACCGAATTCCTGCCCGTATCATCCTCGGCGCACCTCGTCCTCGTGCCGCGCTTCCTGGGCTGGAACGACCCCTTCGTGGACACGGCCGCCTTCGACGTCATGCTCCACATCGGCACGCTGCTGGCCCTGCTCATCTATTTCTGGCGGGACATCTGGCGCCTGCTGGCTGCGTTGCTGGGCTCAATTCGCGATCGGCAAATAGGCGCGGATCCGGACCGGCGGCTGGCGTGGCTGCTTGTCGTCTCGGTGATCCCGGCGGCCTTGCTCGGTGCCGGCCTGGAGAGCTTGTTCGACACATTCTTCCGGGAGCACATCGGCTGGATCGGCCTGTTCCTCCTGCTCGGTGCAGCGCTGCTGTGGCTAGCCGAGCGGTGGGGCAGGCAGACGCGGCAGCTGGATGGCCTCCGTTTTGGAGACGCCCTGGTCATCGGCATCGCCCAGGCCCTGGCGCTCTTCCCAGGCATCAGTCGATCGGGGATCACCATCGCCGCCGGCCTGTTCCTTGGGCTGGAACGCGCAGCGGCGGCTCGATTCGCCTTTCTGATGGCCATTCCGGTGATCGCCGGCGCCGGGCTCGTCAAAACCCGCGAGCTCCTTGGGAGCGGGCTGGGAGGCCATGAAGGAGCGCTCGCTGTGGGGATGGCACTTTCCGCGGCGTCGGGCCTTGCCGCGATCGCGTTCCTGCTCGCCTACCTGCGGCGAAACTCGACGGCCGTGTTCATAACCTACCGCGTGGTCCTCGCGGCCCTCGTCGTCGTGCTCCTGCTGGCGCGATAGGCGCCTGGCGGACGAGCGGATCGGCCTGAGCGGTGGAAGTCATGAAGCAGCTCCGCCAGCGCGCGATTCGCGACCTGGTCGAGCAACGCGCGATCCGAACCCAGCAGGAATTGGCGGGCGCGCTTCGAGAGCGAGGCTTTCGGACAACGCAGGCCACGATCAGCCGCGACGTCGCCGAGCTCGGTCTGATCAAGGCCGGCCATGGCGGGGCGCAGGCGTATGCCCTCCCGCCCCGTTTGATCGAGGCGGAGACATCCGGCGAGGACCGCCTGCGGAAGCTCCTCAAAGACCTGCCGGTGGAGTTTCGCGAGTCGGGTCTCATGCTCGTGGTCCGAACCCTGCCAGGGTCTGCCCATGCGATCGCGGCGGCCCTCGACCGCGCCCGGTGGCCAGAGGTGGCCGGCTCGATCGCCGGCGACGACACGGTGTTCGTGGCATTCGGCGATCGGGGCTCATTGCAACGCGTCCGACGCCGCCTGGCCGCCCTGGCTCAATAGGCGCTGGCCCGCTCGAGGAGCGGTTCCGCGTTCTGCAAGTCTTTCGAGAGGCGAGGTGCGCCTCGCGCTTTTGACACCCCACAGAGGGCGGGCTAAGATGCGCGCCGGCCGAACTTCAGGCGCGCGACCGTCGTACGCGCAGTCGCCTGGAGTTCTTTCCTTTATCGAGCACCCGGCCGAACGCGTTCGGCCCAAGGGGGGCCCAACCCACCGTGAACAACAAACCCACGTACCTCTCGCGAGAAGGCCTCGAGAAGCTTCGGGCCGAGCTTGACGAAATGGTCAACGCGCGCCGCCAGGAGGTGGCCGCCCGCATCCACGATGCCAAGGAGCACGGCGACCTGACCGAGAACGCCGAATACGAGGACGCCAAGAACGAGCAGGCGTTCGTCGAAGGCCGCATCCAGGCGCTCGAGGCGATCATCAAGAACGCCACGATCATCGACGAGAACCACTCCACCGACCACGTCCAGATTGGTTCCACGGTTGCCGTCGACAGCCCTGACGGCAAGGAAGTCTTCACGATCGTCGGTTCAGCGGAGGCTCGCCCCACGGAGGGGCGGATCTCCAACGAATCACCGGTCGGTCGCGCCCTGCTCGGCCACAAGAAGGGCGAGAAGGTGCTGGTCCGAGTCCCCGCCGGGGACTTCACTTACCGGATCGACAAGATCACCTAAGACTCGATGGATTGGGCCGACGAGCTGGCGGCGTCCGTCAGCGGTCCCCAGGTCGTCAACGACTCGAAGACGCCTTCCGGGACCGTCCACGTCGGCAGCCTGCGCGGGCCGGTCATCCTCGATGTCATCGTCCGCGCATTGCGGGCCAACGGCATCGTCACGACGTACCTGTACGGCGTCGACGACATGGATCCCATGGATGCGCAGGCGCTGTTGACGCCCGACGCCGTCGAGCGCGAGATGGGCCGCCCGCTCGCGAGCATTCCCGACCAGGTCGACGACGGCCACCCGTCCTATGCGCGCCATCACGGCCAGATCTTCATCGACATCTTCGCCGGGCTGGGCATTCGGCCCGACCGCTACTACTGGATGAGCGAGATCTACCCGTCGGGCCGGCTCGATCCCTATATCCGGCTCGCCCTCGATCGAGCGGCCGACGTCCGCGAAATCTACCGGCGGGTCGCCAACGTCCAGCACCCGGCGGAGTGGCACCCACTCCAGGTCGTGTGCGAGAACTGCGGCAAGATCGGGACCAATATCGTGACCCGCTGGGACGGTGAGCGGGTGTACTACGAATGCCGCCCGGCCCTGGTCGCCTGGGCCCGTGGCTGCGGCCACAGCGGCTGGATTTCGCCGTTCGGCGGCAATGCCAAGCTCCCGTGGAACCTGGAATGGGCGGCTCAATGGGGGTTGCTGCGGGTCACGATCGAGCCGTGCGGAAAGGACCTCTCGACAGCCGGCGGGTCGCGCGAACGGTCTGACGCGATCGCGCGAGAGGTCTTCGACCTCGAGCCGCCGCTGAACGTCCCCTACGAGTTCCTGAACGTCGGCGGGCGGAAGATGTCGACCTCGAAGGGCCAGGGTGCCGCGGCGCACGAGATCGCCGAGGTGGTGCCGCCGGAGCAGCTCCGCTTCCTGTTCGTCCGTCATCGGCCGAACACGGCAATCGAGTTCGACCCCGATGGCACGGACGCCATCCCGCGGCTGTTC
>Ga0066710_100001174_pt1 | contig 18856 bp, 13 predicted proteins | sample GraSoiAngelo_159_FD_79666 | JGI IMG/M metagenome (GOLD analysis project Ga0066710, IMG submission 79666) | Grasslands soil microbial communities from the Angelo Coastal Reserve, California, USA - 14_1009_16_40cm | ecosystem: Environmental > Terrestrial > Soil > Grasslands | place: USA... | reverse complement strand
TTCAGCGGTCGGCTTTCAGCTGGCGGCCAGAGAGGACGGCTGGGGCAGGCGAGCCGGAGGCTGCCGGCCGGGCAGCATGGTGTTCCCCCGCAAACGACTCTGCCGCGGCAATTCGCTCGCGGATGGGCGGGTGGCTGTAGAACAGCCACTGGACGAGCCTCGAGGGACGGTCTTCGGCGAGGTTCTGAGCTCCAAGCCGGCGCATCGCCGAAATGAACGCGGCGGGATTCTCCGTCAACGCCAGCGCGAAGCGATCCGCGCGTCGCTCGTGCTCGCGCGAGATGGCGTACGCGGCCGGAATACCGACGAGCGACGCGGCTCCGGCGGCCAGTATCACGATCGGCAGACCCGCCAGATCGTCCGGACCACGAAGACCGGCGGCCGGCCCCAGGACCCGAAGCGCCTGCGCGGACAGATAGAGGCCTGACAGAATCAGGGCGGACTCGAGCACCAGGGTCCTCCAGAGGTCCCCATGTACGTGGTGAGCGAGCTCATGGGCCAGCACGATCTCGATTTCTTCCTCTGAGTAGTCGGCCAGCATCGTGTCTGACACGAGTATCCGTCGCGTCCGGCCGAGGCCAGTCAGCGCAGCGTTGGCGGCGCGCGTCTTGTCGCTCAGCCCCCACTCGTAGACCCCGAGGACCCGCGCTCCGGCTCGATCGGCGAGCGAGACCAGGCGGGCCCGCAGCGACTCCCGGTCGAGCGGTCTCACGCGGTAGAAGAGCGGAAGCAGCAGCACCGGTAGAAACGTTGCGAGCCCGCACGTGATCAGCGTGAACACGATGCCGGCAGGCAGCCACCAGGAATCGGGAAACCGCCGGATGAAGAAGTACACGGTCGTCGCCGCGGCAGTTCCGAAGATCAACTGGATAGCGAGCGCCTTGGCCTGATCAGCCAGCCATCTGCCCACGGGCTGTATCGACAGCCCATACCGGCGTTCGAGCGCGAAGTCGTAGAAGGCAATGGGAAGGTCGACACTCCCGACGAGCAGGAGCAGCAGGCCGGTGAACAGGGCGGCTTCGATGCCGCGCTGCAGAAACGCGGGGGCCGGCGCAGCCGCTTCCCCCGCAACGGACCTGAGGATCGCGCTGCCCCCGCTCAGCACGAGACCAGCGAGCAGCAGGACACGCCAGACGAGCGACCCGAGGCGTGCGAGGCGTTTTCGGCGGTTGTAGCGCGTCGACTTGTCTTCGTTCACCGACGTTCAATCGGGACGGAATACACGTGTGCGTCCCCGAGGCGATCGGCCGTCAACCCTCAAGGCGGTCAGTTGAGCTGCACGGAAATCAGCTTCGACACACCCGGCTCCTCCATTGTCACTCCATACAACCGATCTGCGATCTCCATCGTCTTGCGATTGTGGGTGATGAGGATGAACTGCGTGTGCTGCTGCATGCTTCGAAGCATCTCCACGAAGCGACCGATGTTCGCGTCGTCGAGCGGGGCGTCGATCTCGTCCAGGAGACAGAAGGGGCTGGGCTTGTACTTGAACAGCGCAAACATGAGGGAGATGGCGGTCAATGCCTTCTCGCCGCCTGAGAGGAGCTGGACGCTCTGGAGGCGCTTGCCCGGGGGTTGCGCCACGATTTCGATGCCGCTTTCGAGCGGATCGGCCTCATCGAGCAGCGTCAGGCCCGCTCGGCCTCCTCCAAACAGGGTGCCGAACACGGTCTGGAAGTTCTGATTGATGGCGACAAACGCCTCGAGGAACCGCTCGCGCGTCGTCTCGTCGATGCGTTTGATCACCTGGGTGGTCTGTGCCACCGAGTCGATCAGATCCTGCCGCTGCGTGACGAGGAAGGTATGACGGCTCTCCAGTTCGTCGAACTGATCGATAGCCATCATGTTCACCGGCCCGAGCCGGTCGATTTTCGCGCGCAGGTGCGCGATGGCCTCCTCGGCGCTCAGCGTGTGCTGGTCCATCTGACTTGCCGGGCGCGCGTCGACGCGGGCCTGGTCGGCGTCCGCAGCGCGGTCCACGCCGGCGTGAGCGACGCCAGCCGCGTCTCCGGCACCTGAACCGGCGGCGTCGTCGGATGCCTCGTCGGCCTCTTCTGCGCAAATCACTCGAGCATCGGGCACCAACCCGCCCGCCCGTTCGAGCTCCGCGACCTCAGCAAAGACGTCGTCGATGCTTGTCTGCATCGTGTCGACAAAGGAGGCCGTCAGCAGCGCCAGTTCGCTCTCCTTGGTGGCTCGCGACACGTCGAATTCCGCCGCCGCCGCTCGCAATCGGTCGAGTGTGCCGCGAGCGCCCTTGATGTCGATTTCGACCGTCTCGGCCTTCGTCCGCAAGGCGGCCACACTTTCATCGGCGGCAAGCACACGGGCACGATCGTCTTCAAGCGCGTGGATGGCGGCATCGAGCTCGGACTCACAAGCCACGATGGCCGCGCGGAGCTCGGTCGCCCGGGTGGTCGTGGCCACCAGCTCGGAGGAAAGCACCGCCGCACGCTGCACCAGCTCGGCCGACGCCTCCTCCAGCCGCTTGACGTCAACGGCCAGCGAGCCGGCGCGTTCAACGAGCGCCGCATGGGCGACGCCGGCTTCCGCGACGCGACGGCTCAGATCCTGCGCGTTCTCGCGCGCCTCGAACAATCGGCGTTGGGCCACGGTCAGTCGATCATCGGCGAGGCGCTGTTCCTGTTCGAGACGCTCGATCGACAGAAGCGCTTCCTCCTGGCGGCGCCCGAGCGCTTCACGCTCCTCTTCCGCCTGCCGCCGTTCGCGCGCGAGCTGCTCGCTCTTCAGCGTCACCCGGGCCGCTTCGTCGGTGGCGCGCTGAAGCTGCGCCTCGAGCGCGACAATGTCTTTCTCCTGACGATGCTGCTCGGCGTTGTGGGCGGCAATCGCCGCGGACACGCGACCAATCGTGGCCTCGAGCGCTCCGGTTTCGGACACCAGCTGTGCCAGCGCGGCCCTCTCCGTGTCGAGCCTCGCGCGCAAGTCCCGGATTTCTCGCTTCGTCTGCAGAATGCCTCGCGCCCCGGGCGGGCCCCCTCCGGCCACCAGGCCGGCGCCGCGGAACACATCACCCTCCAGCGTGGCGACAGGAACGGTGGTGGTTGAGCTGACCTCGCGGGCCCGATCGTACGCAGCCGCAATCCAGGCCGCGCCGAGGACGCGCCGAATGGCGTGTGCATGCGGACCGTTGATGTGGACGACCGACGACAATGCCGTCAAGCCGTCAGGCGCGGTCGCGGCGGCGGAGGGCGCGGGGAGCTCCGCTGAAAACGTCGCCGATGCGATGAGAAACCCGCATCGACCGGCGCTCTGCTCGCGCAGCATCTGCAGGCCCGCCAGCGCCTGCTCGGGTCGCGCGACGATGACGTGCTGGAGGAGGTCGCCCAGGCAGGCTTCGACTGCGCGCTCGTAGCCGGCGTCTACTTCGAGGTAGTCGGCAACGGCGCCTAGTGGACCAATCTGCCCATCGGCCTGCGCGAGCACCGTCCGGACGGCATCACCATACTCGGCGCGCGCCGCATCGAGCTCTTCGAGAGACGCCAGGCGCGCCTCGAGACCCGCAACTTCCTGCTCCCGAGACCGAACGGCACGGGCGCGCCAGTCGTGCTCGATGTTGGCGCTCGCCAGCTCCGACTCGCGCGCGGCGCGAACCACTCTCCCTGCCTCGAGCGCCGATCGAAACTGCCGCAGCCCGTCGGCCGCGGCAGTCTGGCTCTCCGCGGTCCGTTCGCGCTCCATCCGCGCCTCGTCGGACTCAACCTGCAGTTTGGACAGCGTTTCGAGAACCCGGTCGCGGGCCGAGGCCGCATGCTCGAGCGAGTGGCGGAGGGCCGTCGCGGCGTTGATGGCCGAAAACACCTCGCTGCGAGCCGCCTCGACGTCGCCTTCGAGACCTTCGAAGCCGCGGTGCGCCGTCTCGTACGCTTCCGACTCCGCAGCAAGCGTGGCGGCTGCCCGATCGCGTTCCGCTTCAGCCTCGAGGGCAGCCCGGCGGCGCTCCGACAGGGCGTGTTCGGTCGGCTCTCGACGCGCCTCGAGCGCGTCGAGCTCGGCCGACACCGTGCGGGCACGGTTGTCGAGGGCCTGGACCTGCTCACGGTCAAACGCAATCTGCTGGTGGCGCCTGGTGATGGTGAGCTCTCGGTCGTGGGCCACCTGACGCGTCTCGGTCGCCCGCGTTTCCGCTTCGACGAGCTCGAGGCGCAGCCGACCGGCGTCGGTCTCGAGCGCGGCGACGGCCGCGGCAGCCCCGCCCTCCTGGACGCGTACCTCTGCGAGTCGGCCGCGAATCGAGTCGATGGCTTCTGACAGCTGGCGGTGTTTGCGCGCGAACAGCACTTTCTCCCAGCGCCGAAGCTCGTCTCGCAACCGTCGATAGCGTCGCGCCTTTGCCGCCTGGCGCCTGAGCGTATTGCGCTGTTTTTCGACCTCGAAGACGATGTCGTCGATCCGCGTGAGATTCTGGCGGGCGGCCTCGAGCTTCAGCTCGGCGGCGCGGCGGCGCGCTTTGTACTTCGTGACGCCGGCTGCCTCTTCGATCAACTGCCTGCGATCGGTCGGCCGGCTGCTCAGAATCAGACCGATCTTGCCCTGCTCGATAATCGCGTAGGCCTTGGCACCGAGTCCCGTGTCCATGAGCAGATCGTGGATGTCGCGCAGCCGGCAGACCTCTCCGTCGATCCGGTATTCGCTCTCGCCGGATCGGTACAGGCGGCGGGTCACCTCGACCTCGCGGGCGACCGATTGAATCAGCTCTTCGGCCTCCGCGCGCGAGAAGTGGCCGCGGCCGTTCACGGCAGGATCCGGCTGGTGGCCGTTTCCGTGGTGACCGTTGCCCGCGCTCCCGTGCACGCCGTCGCCCGCCGTCTGCGCGCCGTTCGCGTCCGTGCCGCTGCCGTGCCCGCCGTTCCCATGGACGCCGTTCCCGTTGCCGGCTCCGTCTGACAGGGCCGGCCCGGTCAGCGTCTTGACGACGCCGCTGAAACGAAGCCGCACTTCGGCCGACGCGGTTGGCTTCCGCGCGTCGCTGCCGTTGAAGATCACGTCTTCCATCCGGTCGCCACGCAGGCTTTTCGCGCTCTGCTCGCCCATCACCCAGGTGATGGCGTCAGCGACGTTGCTCTTGCCGCACCCGTTGGGGCCGACAATAGCGGTGACCCCTTTGTCGAAGGCAAGTTCCGAGCGGTCGGAAAAGGACTTGAAGCCGTTGATCTCTATTCGTTCGAGACGCATGTCCACACCAGCGCATCCACACGGACGCCAACGCTAAGACAACCGGGCCCTACTCGGAAGGGAACCGAACGGGCCGCGTGCTTTTTTCTGGCTGGGATACAGAACAGCAGCGGAGCGATTTCGTCGACCCTGGTCTCTCCCGTGCGGAAGAGACCGATCCCGGCCGCAGGGCACCGCCAGTCTAACAAGGCGCCAGCTATTGGGGCAAGACCAAACACAAACCCCACGCGTTGTGGTCGTTAGCCCTACTTGCCCTCGCGGGCCCTGAGAGATGTCTTGCTGAGACCGGGAAGACTCTGCGCCTCCCCGAACATCGTCAACGCCGACTGGGCCTGGGGATCGACCCCGATCAGGTGACGCCGCGCGTCGGCGATGCCAAAGACCACTTCGTCGATCCTGAAACGAACCATGGCCCGGATGAAGTCGAGGTCCTTCTTGAAGCCGGCCTCATCGGCCTTGAGGCGAGTCGACCGCAGTTGCTGCTTGAACTCCTCGAGCATGGCGTCATCGGCGACGAAGTTTCGTGCGACCGTTCGACGTCCGGTCGGCCGCTGGGCGATGCGCGTGTCGCCTTCGGCGGAGAATCGCTGCGCGTAGTTCTCGAACTCCTGCCGGCTGTACAGCGCCCGCCCGTACGGCGACGGGTTGAAGCCTTCGATGGGTCCCGCGACGTACCGATCGGGCTCGACGCCGCCACCGCTATAGACCGGCCGGCCCGCGTCGGTACGTTTCAGATCGCTCGGGTTGTGCGCCTTGTTGGCATCCTGCTCTCGCTGTGTGTAGCTGAGGTACTCGTCGAAGGTCTCGTCCCACGGCCGCTGAATGAGACGCCCGCTCGGCGTGTAGTAATGAGCCGTCGTGAGCGCAAGACCTGCGCCGTTGCTGATTCGATAGACCGACTGCACGAGCGCCTTACCGAACGTGGTCTCCCCGACGATGTAGGCCCGGTCGTGGTCCTGCAGCGCGCCTGTGAAAATCTCCGACGCGCTCGCGCTATTGCGGTTGGCAATCACGACCATTGGCACGTCGGTGAACGCGCTGTCCTCGGTCGCCCGGTAGTCTTGATCGGAGTTGGGAATGCGTCCCCGCGTGTAGACGATCATCTTGCCGCGTGGCAGGAACTCGTTGGAGACCTTGATGGCCTGATCGAGCGGCCCGCCGGGATTGTTGCGGATGTCGTACAGCAGCCGCTTCATTCCCTTCGAGCGCAGATCACTGAGCGCATGCTGAATCTCGCGGTCGGTGTTTTCGCCCCAGTCCTGGTGACGGATGTACCCCGTGGTCGCATCAATCATGAAGTGGGCAGGAACCGTCAGAATCTGCACCTCGTCCCGCGTGACCTCGAGCGGGATGAGCGTCTCGTATCCACGGCGTCGAAGCTCAATCCGGACGTTCGTGCCCTTGGGACCACGCAGCTTGCGCATCGCCTGCTCGGTCGTCCAGCCTTTGGCCTCTTCCCCGTCGATCTTCGAGATCACATCACCGCGTCGAATGCCCTTCTTGTAGGCAGGAGAGCCTTCGAACACGCTCGCCGCCGTGATGTCGCCATCGACCGCCTGGATGGTGATGCCGAGACCGTAGTAACGACCCTCCTGGCGTTCGCGCATTTGCGCGTACTCGCGGGGATCGAAAAAGTTCGAGTGCGGATCGAGCGTGCTGAGCATGCCTCGAATCGCGCCGTACACGATGCGATCCGCGTCGACCTTGTCCACATAGCCGGCTTCGATCGCGCTCAACGCGGCTGCGAAGGTCCTATAGTGTTCGGGAACTTTGTCGTCAATCGCCAGCACGCTGCGGCCGAAAAGCCCGCCGACCAGCGCGGACACGGCGATCACAAAGCAGATCGTGGCTGAGGCGGGACGGAGTCGTCGCATTCGCCGATCCTAGCAGATAACTTCCTTGCGAGCAATGACTTCTGGGGACAGTGTACGCGGATTTTCTTGACCGTCCCGGCCGCCGGTTTCTATAATTAGATGGGAGTCGCCCGGTTTCCCGCGAGAAAGCAGGACACTATGTTTGGTTCAATTGGAATGCCTGAGCTGATCATCATTTTCGTGATCGCTCTGATTATCTTTGGCCCTCGGAAGCTCCCTGAGCTGGGCCGCTCCCTGGGCAAGAGTCTGGCAGAGTTCAAGCGGGCGTCGAACGAATTGAAGAGCACGCTCGAGGAGGAAATCCGCCTCGAAGAGCAGCAGAAGGTCGAAGCCCCGAAACCCCCGGGCCAGACCGCCTCCACGGCCCCCTCGACCCAGGCCGCCGAACACTCGGCCCCGCAAGGCGCCTAGCCGTCAGTTCGCACGATGGCCCTCGTGCCCTTCCCAGGCTCACAGCCTGGAGCCCTCCAGGTCCCGCCGGAAGACGATGAATCGCCCGGCGGACGGATGTCGTTCCTGGAGCACCTCGACGAGCTCCGGCGACGGATCATTTACTGCTGTCTTGCGATCGGCGTCGGCGTTGTCGTCGGCTTTGTGTTCATCAACCAGGTCTTCAACTTCATCTTCGAGCCAACGCGGCGCGTCCTGCCGGCCGGCAGCAAGCTGATCTACACGCAGCCGGGCGAAGCCTTCTCGCTGTACGTCCAGATCGCGTTGATCGTGGGGCTCGTCATCGCCGCGCCCTTCATCATGTACCAGGTGTGGATGTTCGTCGCGCCGGGTCTCTACGCCAACGAAAAGCGGTTGGCGATCCCCTTCGTGGTGTTGACGACGCTCGGCTTCCTCGTTGGCACCGCGTTCAACCACTACATCTCCTTTCCGTACATGATGACGTTCTTCGCGAGCTTCAACACCAAAGAGCTCGCGTTCATGCCCAGGCTCGACGACGTCTTCGGGCTGTACAGCAAGATGCTGATTGGCATGGGCCTCGTTTTCCAGATGCCGACCGTCGTGTACTTCCTCGCGAAGATCCGAGTGATCACGGCGCGGTTCCTATCAAAGAACTTCAAATATGCGCTCTTGATTATCTTCGTGGTCGCTGCTGTCATCACGCCGACAGGTGACATGATGACGCAACTCATCTTTGCGGCCCCGATGCTGGGCTTATACGTGCTGAGCATTGTGATCGCGTGGATGGTCGGCCCGAAATCAGCAGAGTGACACGACTGCTCAGTCTGCCGGCCCACGTAAACGGCTGAGCGTGCAAAACCGTGCAAGTGATTGATTGACGGGACGTACACGTGAGCCATACTATGGAGAGGCCGATTCCCTGGTGGTACCGCGGGAGGTACACTCGATGACGAAGCCGTTTCGCGCGCTTGTGCTTACGATCGCTTTTGCCAGCTTGGCGGTCGCGGCAGGCGCTCAGACATCCTCAACGCAGTCGAGCCAACAAAGCGCCCAGACGACCGACGCGTATCGACCGGCCACGACCACGTTCTTCGGTGATACCGGGTTATGGTTCGTTCCGACGGCAGAGGTGCTTGCGAAAGGGAAATGGTCGGCGAGCGCCTATCGTCGGGGATCGAATTACGTCCAGGGTTACTCGAACATCGGCGACATCGCCGGCACCTTCGCCTTCGGCCTCGGAGATCGCGCCGAAATCTTCACCTCTTTTCTCTTCGACACGCGCGTCGAGCGCGATCTGCGTCCCATCTTCACGACCGATCAGGAGAGGGGCGGCATTCTCGATCGCTACCCCAAGATGAACACGGGCTGGACTGGCAACAGGGTCGGCGACCTCTACATTGGCGGCAAGTTCAACCTGGCGAGCGAGTGGAAGCAAAAGCCGGTTGCGCTCGCAGTCCGCGTCATCGTGAAGGCGCCTACCGGTGATGCCGATGTCGGCGCGTCGACCGGCAAGACCGACACGGCGTTTGATTTCATCGCCAGCAAGGAACTGGCGCGCGGTATCGATTTCTCGTCTTATGTGGGCTACGAGTTCTGGGGCAAACCAGATAACCTGGACACCTCCAGCGGTGCGTTTCGCTACGGCGCGGGCGTGGGCCTGGCGTCACGCAAACCCTTGCGGGTCGAGTTGGAATACACCGGCATCGCCGCCAGCAAGGGCACGGCCGTCCAGACGGGAGCGCCGCTCGTCGGCTTCGACGGTAGCGTTTCTCCGCTCACCTCGTCGAACCAGGACCTCCAACGTGCAACGGCGGCCATCACGTGGCAGCACCGCAACGGCTTCTTCATCGGTGGTGGCGTGAGCTGGAATTTCTCGATGAAGAATCGGGATGGCGTCGTCACCGACGACCCCGTGAATGAGTTCCGGGACTTTGTTGACTGGCAGATCCGCCTGGGATTCCACCCCGGCGTGCGCGTGTACGTTCCGCCACCGCCACCGCCACCGCCGCCGCCGCCACCACCGCCACCACCACCACCGGCGAATCGTCCGCCAACGGTGACGGCCCGCTACGACCCCTGCACGGTTGAGGTCGGAAAAGCCTCCACGGTCACGGCCGATGCGCAGGATCCGGATGGGGATCCGCTGACGTATCAGTGGCGTGGGCCGTCGGGCACGTTCCAGAATCCGATGAACAGGCAGACAACCTGGACTGCACCTCAACAAGAGGGCCCGGTTCAGCTCACGGTCACGGTGAACGATGGCAAAGGCGGCACTGCGTCCGCCAACACGACGATCCAGGTTGTCCGGCCCGCACCCGTCGTCGAGCTGACCTTCGAAGACGTGTACTTCGACTTCGATCGCTCGACGCTCCGACCGGAGGCGTTGCGTTTGCTCGACGATGCGGTCACAAAGCTGCAGGCGAACCCCGGTCGCAACATCATCATCGAGGGCCACACCTGCAACATCGGCACGGCCGAGTACAACCTAGCGCTCGGCGAGCGTCGCGCCCGAAGCGTCCAGCAGTACCTCACGTCACGGGGTGTGGCGGCCAACCGGCTCGAAATCAGGAGCTACGGAGAAGAACGGCCGAAGTTCGACAACGCTCGCGAGGAAACGCGCCGGCTCAACCGTCGCGCCGCGCTCGTCGTACGCGTGCAGTAGCCGCCCTGCAAGCTGCGGAGGCGACGCCCCTTCGGGGGGCGTCGCCTCTCGCGGTCTCTTCACGCCGGTGGCCATCAGAGCCTCCTCTTCAGCTGAAATCAACCGACTGCTCATCGATCTCGCCTCTGACCGTCCGACCAAGCGAGAGGCTGCCGTCGCCAGACTCGCGGTCATCGGAAGCCGTGCCGTCGCTCGGGTTCGGAGCCTGGCTGAGGAACTGACGGCCCCCCCGGAAGCCCGCGCGGCCGCCTTTCGAACGCTCGAGGCCATTGCGGATCCCCAGGGTCTCGAGCCAGCCCTGCGTGCAGTCTTCGACGAAGAGGACGCCGTCGCCGTGGCCGCGATTGGTGTCGCCCGGCGCTTTCTCAAAACCGCCAGGGGCGTCGCGGTGGTTGATCACCTGACGGCGATTGCCACTGACAAGCAGCGGGCGGTTCGACGGCGCCTGGCCGCCCTTGAGGCCCTTCGGACGGCGCTTGAGCCGTCGACGCTCGAGCCACTCGTCAGCGCTCTCCGGTCCGACCCCATGGCAGAGGTTGCGAACCTCATGGGTGGCAAGAGAGTTCGTCCCGCGAGCATCGAGGCCGCCGTCGCGCATGTGACGGAAGCCGCCGCGGGGCGCCTCGGCATGGATGCGGCGGTGCTGCGGCGGGCCCTCGGCCGCCTGCCGGCAGATTTTTCTTTAGCACTGCTGCAGCGTGTGGTTGACCGAATCAGGGAACGCGAGAGTCGTGACGCGTCGTCCCCGGCGGTCCGGGCTGAGTGGACGGCGGCCCGTGGAGCGGCTCACGCCGCACTCGCCCGCCACGGTAGCCGTCTGGCCTTGTACGACCTGCGTGAAGCCCTGGAGTCGGCGGACCAGTTGTTGCCGGTGGAATTCTTGACGGCCTTGGGCGCGGTGGGCGATGCCTCGTGCCTCGCCTCAATTGCGGCGGCGTACGCGCGCACGGGCGGTACTCCCACAGATTGGTGGCATCGCCACCTTGTGGACGCCTTCCGCGCCATCGTGTCTCGCGAGCAGATCACGAAACGTCATGCCACGGCGAGGAAGGTCAAAGCCCGGTGGCCGAATGCCTCCGCCGCGCTCTGGCCCTGAAGGCGACCGCCCTAATACGCTTTAGCGAACCACGCCTCGACGGCTGGATGCGACCCGCACCGAATGCAGCCTCCAGTGGCGGCGGCGCCGTCAATGGGTATGTTGCGGATCGTGGCCTGCGTCTCGGCTTTGATCTGTGCCTCGCAACCCTCCGAGCCGCACCAGGGGGCGATGACAAAGCCCGGGCGCCCGTCCATCACCTCCTTGAAGGCGTCGTAGCTCGACACCCGCTGCGTGTGAGCCTCGCGGAACTCGAGGGCTCGACGGAACAAAGCCTGCTGGACTTCGTCGAGCATCCCACGGATGCGACCGGGCAGACCCTCCATCGGCACGCCCGTCTTCTCGCGCGAGTCGCGCCGCGCGATGAGCACCTGCGCCTTCTCGATATCCTTCGGCCCGATCTCGAGACGCAACGGCACGCCTCGGAGCTCCCATTCAGCGAACTTCCACCCCGGGCGCTCGTCACGCTCGTCGAGCGTGACGCGGATTCCGCTCGTGGCCAGCTCCCGCCGGATCTCCTGGGCACGCGGCAGCACCGCCTCGCGCCAGTTGTCGCGTCCGATCGGGACGATGACCACCTGGTATGGGGCGACCGCGGGGGGCAGCACGAGGCCGCTGTCGTCGCCGTGAGTCATGATGACCCCGCCGATGAGGCGTGTCGAGACGCCCCAGGACGTGCCCCAGACGTGCTGCAGCGACTTGTCACGGGCCTGGAACGTGATGTCGAACGCCTTGGCGAAATTCTGTCCGAGATTGTGCGACGTGCCCGCCTGCAGTGCACGGCCGTCACCCATGAGCGCCTCTATGGAATACGTCCGCACCGCGCCCGCGAACTTCTCGCTCTCGCTTTTGTAGCCCTTCACGACCGGCATGGCCAGGACGGTTTCCGACACCCGTCCGTACAGGTCGAGAATCATCCGGGTTTCGGCTTCGGCCTCCTCGAAGGTCTCATGGGCGGTGTGCCCCTCCTGCCATAGGAACTCCGTGGTGCGCAGAAACGGGCGCGTGACCTTCTCCCAGCGCACGACGTTGGCCCACTGGTTGATGAGGATCGGCAGGTCGCGCCAAGACTGAACCCACTTCGCGTACATGGTCCCGATAATGGCTTCGGAAGTAGGACGGATAACGAGCCTTTCCTCGAGCTCCTCGCCCCCGCCATGGGTGACGTAGGCCACTTGCGGTGCGAATCCCTCGACGTGCTGGGCTTCCTTGTGAAGCAGGCTCTCCGGAATGAACAGCGGAAAATACGCGTTGACGTGTCCGGTCCGCTTGAATTCCTGGTCGAGCGCCTGCTGAATGAGCTCCCAGATCGCGTATCCGTACGGGCGAATGACCATACAGCCCTTGACGGGCGAGTAGTCCGCCAGCTCCGCCCGCCGGACGACATCCAGGTACCAGCGGGAGAAGTCTTGAGAGCGCGGGGTAATCTCGGTGACGAACGAGTCGGTCTTGTCGCTTTTTGCCATGATTGACGACCACAACGGTCAGTCGCGAGGCCTGACCTCGACCAGATGGACCTTCCAGTGTAGATCGTCCCTGGTGGGGAAATCGTCGCGGAAATGACCGCCGCGGCTCTCTTCCCGACAGAGGGCGGCTTTCGCAATCAACCAGGAGATGGTGAGGAGGTTGAAGCGACGCCACCTCGCTGCGCCGTGCGCCCGGGGCCGGGCGATCTCGACGGAAGCCGCTCGATACGCCGACCCGAGCTGTCCGACCGCGCGTTCGAGACCACTCCTGGCTCGGAAGAGTCCGGCCGATTGCCACATCAGCTCACGTATCTGCGGGAGGTCGAACCGCGAAGCTGGCACCTTGCCCGGCAGGTCGCCGTAGGCGCACGGTTCAATCAGCCGGCGGTCGCTCTTGGATGTGGCGGGCCGCGCCGGCTGCTGCATCGCCTCGGCCGCCCGGGCCCCGAACACGAGCCCTTCGAGGAGCGAGTTGCTTGCAAGTCGGTTGGCGCCGTGGACGCCGGTGCACGCGGTCTCCCCCGCCGCGAAGAGACCCGGCAGTGACGTGCGTGCCCACTCGTCGGTGTCGATCCCCCCCATGAGGTAGTGCGCGGCCGGACCGACGGGAATGGGATCGGTCGCGATGTCGAGCCCCATGCGGCGGCACATGGCCGCGATGGTCGGAAACCGCCGGCGCACGTACGCGGCGTCGAGATGGGCCAGCGTCAGGGACACCGGACCGCCGGTACGCTGTGACTCGCGGACGATCGCGCGCGCCACGACGTCCCTGGGCGCCAGATCGGCGCCGGGGTGGTAGCGCTCCATGAACCTCTCGCCGTTCGCGTTGACGAGCCGCGCCCCTTCGCCGCGGAGCGCTTCGGAAATCAGGAACCTCGGCGAACCGGGTCGGTTGAGGGCCGTCGGATGGAACTGCACGAATTCCAGATCGGCAACACGGGCGCCCGCCTGGTAGGCCAACGCAATGCCGTCGCCGGTGGCGACAGCGGGGTTGGTAGTCTCGCGAAAGACGCGGCCGGCGCCGCCCGTCGCCAGCAGGGTCGCCGAGGCGCGCGCGCTTCGTCGCGCACCGGTCTGGTCGAAGAAGCGGACACCCGTCATCACGCCCCCCTCGACAATGAGGTCGGTGACGAGCGCATGGTTGATGGTGCGGACCGACGACAGGTGCACCACTCGCTGCCAGAGGGCGCGGCCGATCTCCCGTCCGGTCGCGTCGCCCGCATGGAGGATTCGCCTGACGCCGTGGGCCGCCTCAAGACTGAGCGCAGGTTGCCCATTCGCGTCCATTTCGAAGCGGGTGCCCCAATCGATCAACTCGCGAACGTAGCGCGGCCCTTCTTCGACGAGGACACGAACCGCACCTTCGTCACACAGACCGTCACCCGCACGAATCGTGTCCGCGGCGTGAAGAGCCGGACTGTCACCGGGTCCGATAGCGGCCGCAATGCCTCCCTGCGCGTAGCCGGTATTGCTTTCGGTCGCTTCGGCTTTCGTCAGAATCAGGACGCGCCCAGCCGACGCGAGGGCAATCGCCGCGCGCAGACCTGCGATGCCGCCGCCGACGATGATGAAATCGTAGATGTCCCTGGACGAAGTAGCCACTCGCTGAATGCTATCCTAGCAGTTCGTTCTTCACGACGAGCCATGGAACAGGCTTCGATTACCGTCAGCACGACGTCACGTACCTACAATGTCACGCTCGGAGAAGGCGCTCTCGCCAGGCTTCGTGAGACCCTCGACCGAGCCGGAGCCCCCGCACGGCGGTTCGTCGTGTCGAGCCCGCTCGTCTGGCGACTGCACGGCCGGACGTTCCTGGGCGCGCTACAGGCCGAGCCGATTCTCGTGCCCGACGGCGAACGCTTCAAACAGCTGTCGACGGTCTCTCGCGTGTACGAAGCGCTGATCCGCGCCAACGCCGACCGCGCCTCGACGCTCATCACGTTCGGTGGCGGCGTCATCGGCGACCTGGCTGGTTTCGCCGCGGCCACCTACCTGCGCGGGATCGCGCTCGTGCACGTACCGACCACGCTGCTCGCCCAGGTGGACAGCGCAATCGGAGGCAAGGTCGGCGTCAACCACGTTCTCGGCAAGAACCTGATTGGCGCGTTCTATCAGCCTCATGTCGTGCTGATCGATCCGGGGCTCCTCGCAACGCTGCCCCGCCGGGAATTTCGGGCCGGGCTCTACGAAGTGATCAAGTACGGGATGACCTCGAGCCCGAAACTGCTCGAAACCATCGCGCAGGATCGCCGCGCCATCTTCGCGCGACGCGGCGACGTGCTGACGGCGCTGATCATGGAGTCGTGCCGGATCAAGGCCGAAGTCGTCTCGGCAGACGAGAAGGAGTCCGGGCCGCGACGCATTCTCAACTTCGGGCACACGGCGGGCCATGCGCTCGAAACCGTCACGAAGTATCGTCGCTTCCGGCATGGGGAGGCCGTCGCCTACGGCATGCTCGTGGCCGCGGAGCTCGCACGCAACCGCAGCGCCGTGGCCGATCGCGACCGTCAGTTGCTGGCCGACGTCATCACGTGCCTCGGTCCGCTCCCCCCGGTCGCGGATATCGCGGCAGCCGAGGTGATCGAGGCGATGCGCCATGACAAGAAGATGGTGGCGGGACGCCTGCACTTCGTGCTCCCCACGGCGGTCGGCGCCACGAAGATCGTCGATGACGTGACCGAAAAGGAAATCGCCAAGGCGCTGCGGCGCGTCGGGATCAAGCGGTAGGAGTCGGAACCAGGCGGTAGAAAATGAGCGATTACTCGATCCCGAGCTCTTTGAGCTTGGAAACGAGCGTCTTGTAGCTCATCTGCAGGAGGCCGGCCGCCCGGCCGCGGTCGCCACCCGAATCTCCGATCGCCTCCAGAATCTTGCGGCGCTCCACCTCGGCCAATATCCTTCGCGATGCCTCGGCAAGCGTGCCCGAGAGATCGATCCGAGACCAAGGACTGTCGTCGGTCGCCGGCGGCGGACCGGTCTCCCTGAACATCAGGTTCAGATGGCGGGCATGAATGGTGTCCCCTTCGGTCAGGATGACGGCACGCTCGATGCAGTTCTGCAGCTCGCGCACGTTGCCAGGCCAGGAATAGGAGGCGAGCTCGTCGATGGCCGAAGGGGCCAGCATCAGCGACGGTTTGTTCAGCTCCCGGCAGAACCGGTCGATGAAGAATCGCGTGAGCATGGGGATGTCGTTTGGACGGGCGCGAAGCGGCGGAATCGTCAGTGGAAAAACGGACAGGCGGAAGTAGAGGTCCTCGCGGTACTGGCGAGCAGCCACCGCAGCCTTCAGGTTGCGGTTGGTCGCCGCCACCACGCGAACGTCTACCTGAAGCGGGGCGGTCCCACCGACGCGCTCGAAGCGCTTCTCTTCCAGTGCGCGAAGAATCTTGGCCTGCAGCGGCAGCGACAAGTCGCCGATCTCGTCGAGGAACAGTGTGCCTCGATGCGCGAGCTCGAACCTTCCCGGCTTCCTGGTGGCTGCGCCGGTGAATGCCCCCTTCTCGTGCCCGAAGAGCTCCGTTTCGAGGAGCGTCTCCGGAATCGCCGCGCAGTTGATGGCGACAAACGGACCGTCGGCCCGCTGACTGAGGGCGTGCAGGGCTCGGGCAAAGAGCTCTTTTCCCGTTCCGCTCTCGCCTTCGAGCAGCACCGTCGCATCGGTCGCGGCCGCACGTTGAAGGCCGACGGTGACCTGTTTCAGCCCCGGGTCTTCGCCCACGATCAGCGGGGCCCCGCGGCGTGCCGAAAGCTCCTCCTTGAGAAGAATGTTTTCGGCGACCAGCCGGCGCTGCGACAGCGCACGCTCAACGAGCAGCAGCAGATGGTCGGGATCGACCGGTTTGGCGAGGAAGTCGAGCGCGCCTTCTTTCATGGCGGCCACGGCGTCCTGGATGCTGCCGAAGGCGGTCATGACGATGACCGGGAGCTCGGGATCCAGTTCTTTGGCCGCACGAAGGACGCCGAAACCGTCGCCGTCCGTCAGCCGCAGGTCCGACAGCACCAGCCCCGGCCGGCCCGTGCGCAGCGCCGCTACGGCTTCGGGCTGATCCCGCACCTCGATGACCGTATGCCCTTGCGCTTCGAGCGCATGGCGCAGCATCGTCCGAAGCGAGTCCTTGTCCTCGACGATGAGAATGGGTGGATCGGTGACGCGGCGAGGCACTACCGGAGCCAGCCGGGAGGCACGCCGCTACGGCGGGCTTCCTCTTCGGAGTCAGCAATCGCGCGCTTGTCGTCGACGATCTGCTTCTTCAAGCGGTCCAGCTCAGCAAGTGCCTTGTCGCGATCGGTGCCAATCTGGGCTCGTTTGGCCGGATCGTCTCGATTCACAAAATCCGTCGTCAGGGCGTTGATCCGACTCTGGAGCGCGTCGGCCAGCGTCTGGTCGCGGTCGAGGTGATCCCGGAGCTCCTTCATGCGCTTGCCCCAGTACTCCCGGTCCTTGGACTTTGTGCTACCCAGTTTGTCCGTATCCTTCCCACCAGCCTCCTGACCCGCAGGCTCGGCCGTCTGCGCTGCTTTCTCAGACTGGGCTGGCTTGTCCTGGTCGGGTGCCGCAACGGTGGGAGTGACTGGCGCAGAAGAGGCCGGGGGAGGAACATTGGGCAGGTCTTTGTTCGTGTAGACCTTTCCGCCCTCCTTGATCGTCTTGCGGCGATCGGCTTCTTTACGCGCGACGTCGGCCAGCGACTGTCCGACGGTCGGAGCAGCCGTGACGATGAGTCCCAGAAGCGCGATTCCGGAAGATTTCCACAAGGGCATTGCTATCTCCTACTGTATCGGCTTTTCTTACCTCCGTCGGTAGGGCTTTTGGTAGAGCGCTGCCTCTGCTGGCAATCGTGTTCACCTGATCTGGCGCCAGGACAGCACCCGCATGGCTGCAGGGCCTGGTATTGGGATGGGGTCCCCGCCAGGAGATGGATCGGTGGTCCGGGCGAGCGTCATTTCCAGCACGCGATGGGCGCCGCGCAGCCCGAAGGCCTCGGCGCGGAGCAGCAGCACACCAAGGCCCGGATTGGGCGTCCCGCCCACGCTGACGCCGTCAAGAGCAGGATCGTCGTCGTTTTCAGAAGGGTCGTCGCCCACGAGCACCACCACATACGCGGAAAAATTGGCGGTGCCCGATCCGACGAGATTTGACCCTCTGCCGTAGAGATAGGGTTGCCAACGCGGATTGTTGGATCCCCAGGGCCTCTCGACGGTCACCGCGTTCATCTCACTGTCGGTGCAGCCGACGGGCTTCTGACAATTGGCCAGGCCTACGACCTGCCCGAGGTCGAGGGTCGAGCCGTCGGCGAGCGCTCTCGAACCAGAAGGATTGCCGTCCACGAAAACGGAGCGGGCCAGGCCGCTCAAAATGGCTCCAGTCGGTCACGTTCTGCAGTTCGCTGATGGCCAACTCGAGACCAGCGTCGGCCGCATACAGAACCTCGTATCCGCCGAGAAAGGCGGATTCGCCGATCTGCGGAAATGCTCGAAAGCCCGCAAATATTGGCCGTTTTAGCTGGGGAGGCGTGACCCTGGTATTGTGCGCTGGTGTCCGTTTCGCTCCGCTGGTGTGCGATTAGGCTCCCGCTTCACTCCCGATCTGAGTTACCTCCGTGCGCGGATTAAGGCCGCCTCCTGGGTTCATCCCGGCCGCTGCGGTGCCGCGTCAGTGGCGGCGGGCGGACCGAGACCTGTGTGGCGTCGGCCTGTTGGTGGAGGCGCCGCCGAACGGCTACCAGGTGCACGACTACACCAACTACAACCACAGCCGCGAGCATGTCGAGGCCAAGCGAACCGAGGCCAAGCAGCGACTGCGACAGTGGAGAGAGAAACGCACGAGAAACGCTGTTACGGACACATTTCAACTGGAGGGTGGAAACGCGAATGAAACGCTACCACCAACACAATCAAGGCCCGACGACTGGACCCGGCCGGTATACCCCTCCCGCCCTACTTCGTCCTAGAGGACGAAGTAGGGCGGCGCAGACGGGTGAATTAAGACGGTATGGCGACCGACGTGTCAGTTCGCGAGACACCGGACTGCGCCCCTTTGGCACGGTCGAATTGTCGCAAGTTGTCGCAGAATTCGGTTTTTATTTGGCGAAGAGCTTGCGAAGGCTAGAATAGAAGGCGAAACGAAAAGAGGCCAGCGTTTCTATCGCTG
>Ga0066710_100001173_pt1 | contig 18863 bp, 13 predicted proteins | sample GraSoiAngelo_159_FD_79666 | JGI IMG/M metagenome (GOLD analysis project Ga0066710, IMG submission 79666) | Grasslands soil microbial communities from the Angelo Coastal Reserve, California, USA - 14_1009_16_40cm | ecosystem: Environmental > Terrestrial > Soil > Grasslands | place: USA... | reverse complement strand
GCGCTCGCGGCCATGATCGGGCTCGTGTTCTTGGCGGCCGCGACCGCGCTCACCATGAACCCGTTCGATCAGCTCCTGTGGACGTTGTGCATGTTCGTGCTCGTCGATGCGTTCGCGGCGCACCGGTCGCCCAACTGGCTCGCGTTCGGTGCGCTGGCGGGCGTGGGCCTCATGAACAAGCACTCGCTGGCGTTCTACCTCGCCGCCGCGGGCGTGGGGCTCCTCATCTCACCGCAGCGCACCCTGCTCCGCACTCGCGGGCCCTGGCTCGCGGCGCTGGTGGCCGCGGTGATCGCGTCACCCAACATCGTGTGGGAGGTCCGGCACCACTGGCCCACGCTCGAGTTCCTGCACAACGCGGCGGTGCGCAAGAACTACTCCGGCTCGCCCGCGGAATTCCTGGTTGCGCAGGCGCTCATCATCCATCCGGTGAACGTCGTGCTCGTGGCGTTCGGGCTCGCGTTCCTGCTTGGGACCCGCGACGGTGCGCGGTACCGCGCGATCGGCTGGAGCTTCGTCGCCGTGTTCGTGCTGCTGTTCGCGCTCAAGTCGAAGCATTACTACGTCGCCCCCGCGTATCCGGCGGTGCTGGCCGCCGGGGCTCGTGGACTGGAGCGGATCTCGGCCCGGGGGGCGGCCCGGGTGCTCCGGCCGGCCTTCGTCACGCTGCTGCTCGTGCTCGGCGCGGTGCTCGCGCCGTTCGTCGTGCCGCTGCTCCCGCCGCCCGTGTTCGTGCGCTACGCGGCCACGATCGGGACCCACGAGCCGCAGAGCGAGCGGCATCGCCCGGCCAAGCTGCCCCAGCAGTACGCCGACATGTTCGGCTGGGAAGAGCTGGCCGCCGCCGTGGCTCGCGTCTATCACCGCCTGCCGCCCGCCGAGCGGAGCAAGTGCATCCTGTTCGCGAGCAACTACGGCGAAGCGGGGGCGCTCGAGTGGTTCGGGCCCAAGTACGGCCTGCCGAAGGTGGCGAGCGGCCACAACAGTTACTTCCTGTGGGGTCCGCCCGATACCGCCGCCGACATCGTGATCACGGTCGGCGAGGATTCGGTCGACGTGGCGAAGTCGCTCTCGAGCGTCGAGCGCGCCGGCGTGTTCTCGCACGAGTGGAACATGCCCTACGAGAGCGATCTGCCGATCCTGATCGGCCGCCGGCTGCGAATGCCGTGGCGCGAGATATGGCCGAACACGAAGAAGTACATCTGATGCCCGCTCGAGCGCCCCTGAGGAGGGATCTGGTCTCCGTGGCCTCAGCTTGTCGGCCGCTCGGCTCCCGGCGTACCTTCCGGCGGTTTCCTGCCCCGCGGCCGCTGCCCGCGCCCCCAGGGCATTCGGGATCGGAACTTCTCGTCCGATCGCCTGGCCGAGCCGTAGTAACGGGTGAACATGAGCAGTCGTGAGGTCCATTGAGCCAGCAAGAGCTGGACTTCCAGTGCCTGCAGCGCACCCAGGCAGGGGACATGCGGTCGTTGAGTGAGCTGTTCGACCGCTACACGCCACTGATGTACCCGGTGGCGCTCAGGATCCTGCGCAGCCGGGCGGATGCGGAGGACGCGGTGCAGGACGCCTGGCTCCAGGTGTGGAGGCGCTCGGCGAGCTATGACCCGCGGCGCGGAACCGTGGTGGCGTGGCTGCTCACCGTGGTCCGCACGCGGGCGCTCGACCGCTATCGCAGCGTGGCATCGCGCAACCGCGCCGAGTCCCGGGTGGACCCGGAGCCCGTGACCGCGCCCGAGGACCCGACGCAGGAGGCAGCGCACGTCCAGCTCAGCGCCCGCGTGCGCGCGGCGATGGCGGCGCTGGCGCCGCAGCAGCGCCAGGTGCTCGAGATCGCATATTTCCACGGGCTGTCCCAGAGCGAGATCGCGAAACAGCTGAACGCCCCGCTGGGCACGGTGAAATCGTGGACCCGGCAGGGCCTGATGCGTCTGCGCGAGTTGCTGCCGCAGGAGGAATGGGTGTGAGCGAGCACCGGCAGGAATACATCGACCTGTGCGCGGCCTGGGCGCTGGGAAGCCTGGACGCGGCCGATCGGCGCACGCTCGACCAGCACCTGGCCGAGGGCTGCGCCGAATGTGCCGCCGCGATGGAAGAGTTCTCCGCGGCCACAGTGATGGTCGCGGCTTCCGCCGCGGGGGCGCTGCCGCGCCCGGCGCTAAAGGACCGGGTGCTCGCCGCCGCGCAGGCGGCGGGAACGGGCGACGGCTCCGGTGCGTGGCTCAAGGCCGTTCCCGGCGCGCGGCCCGCGGGCGCAGCGCCGGCTCCGCCGCGCGCCGGGCGCGGAGATGCTCCCGGCTTGCGGCCGCGGCCGGCGTGGACCACCTGGCTCCCGGTGGCCGCGGCCGCCGCGCTCGCCGTGACGAGCGGCGTGCTGTGGATCCGCGCGCGGCAGCTGGGCGAGAGCCTGGCGTCGAGCCGCAAGCAGGTGGCGCAGCTCGAGCAGCGCATGAGCGAGGAGGAGAAGTGGAGCGCCGTGCTGCGCGCGACAGGCGCCCGGGTCTCGCTGCTCGAGCCCACGACCGAAGGCGATGCGCGGCTCCGCGCGCGCGCCACCTACGATCCGGCCACCCGCCGCGCGGTGGTGGTGTTCGAGAACCTCTACAAGCCCAATGATCGCGACTATCAGCTGTGGGTCATCAAGGACGGCGTGCCAGCGAGCCTCGGCCTGATCCGCGCCGACGAGGACGGTCGCGCGACGCTGCGGCTCGAGAACGTCGGAGACTCGATCGCGCTCAGCGCGTTCGCCGTCTCGCTGGAGCCCAAGGGCGGATCCCCCAACCCGGCCGCGCCGACAGGTCCCGTGGTCATGCTCGGCAAGCTGAGTACCTGATGCCGTGATCACGATCCGGCGCGAGAAGACCGTGGATCCGGCGGCGATCCGGCGCGTCCTCGACGGGGCGTTCGGGCGGTCCAAGGAATCGGCGGCGGTCGACCGGCTGCGGCAGCGGGGAGCCGTGGTGCTGTCGCTCGTGGCCCTGCGCGCCGAGACCATCATCGGGCACGTGATGTTCACGGCCGCCCGGCTCGACGCGCAGGCCGCTCCGACTTGGCTCGATGACGAGCAACGCGCCCCGGCTCGACCCGGACGCGCGGAGCCGCGGCCCCCGCTGCGCTCGCCGCACGTCGAGCCCGAGCTGCCATGGCTCACGCTCGACGAGCAGTTTGCGCGCGAGCAGCGCGAGCGCGAGATGGCCGAGGTCGCCGAAGCCGCGGAAGCCGCGGCGCGCGCCAAGGCCCGCAAGGAGCTGCTCGAGGCGAATCGGCTGGCGGCGATCACCGCGGGGCTGACGCCGGCGCCGCCGCACGTGGTCCTCGGACCGCTGGGCGTGCTTCCCAACCAGCAGCGCCGCGGCATCGGCACGCTGCTCGTCCAGGCCGGCCTCGATCACCTGGCCCGCGTGTCGTGCGAGGCAGTGTTCGTGCTCGGCGATCCACGCTTCTATGGGCGGTTCGGGTTCGTGTCGGCGCGGCTCCACGGCATCGGCTGCGAGCTGCCGGCGCGCAGCGAGGCGTTCCAGGTGCGCGTGCTCGCGGCGGGATCGTTCGCGGATGCGGGGGGCGTGGTCCGCATCGAGCCCGAGCTGCACATCTGAGCGCACGGATCATGTCCGCGGACCTCCCGGCGACCTCGCCCGCGTCGCCCCCTGGGCCATGACCGCGGACCGTCCCGCGACCGCGCCGCCGCCCCCCGGACCATGACCGCGGACCATCCCGGCGACCACGCCACCTTCGCCCCCGGACCATGACCGGGGATAGCCCCGCGACAGCGCGGCCCACCGCGCGCGACCGCTGGATCCTGTACACGACGGCGTTCCTGCGCGCGCTCGCCACGGGGATGATCGGCGTGCTCCTCGGCATCTACTTGGCCCGCGTCGGGCTCGACCCGGCCCGCATCGGGCTCGTGGTCGGGGCGGGACTCGCCGGCGGCGCGGTCGCGACGCTGCTCGCCACGCTGCGCGGCGACCGCGTCGGGCGGCGGCGATTGCTCGCGGCGCTCGCCGCGCTCGGCGTCGCGGGGGCGGCGGGCGCGGCGCTCGCGACGCACGCCTGGGCGCTGGCCGCGGCCGCGTTCTTCGGCATGCTCAACGGCATGGGCCGCGACCGGGGTGCCGCGCTCGCGATCGAGCAGGCGCTGCTGCCCGCCACCACGGACGATCGCGAGCGCACGCGGGTGGTGGCCTGGTACAACGTGCTGCAGGACGCCGGGCATGCGCTCGGCAGCCTGGGCGCCGCGCTGCCGGAGCTGCTGCGCCGGACCGCGGGCTTCGGCGAGCTCGACTCGCTGCGCGCCCCGTTCGCGCTCTACGCCGCGCTCATGCTGGCGACGCTGGCGCTCTACCTGCGGCTGTCGCCGGCGGTCGAGGTCGCGCCGCGCGCGCGGCTCGCCAGCGTGTCGCCCGCGAGTCGCGGGCTCGTGCTCCGGATCAGCGCGCTGTTCGCGATCGACGGTCTCGGCGGCGGGTTCCTCATCACCGCGCTGATCTCGTATTTCTTTTTCAAGCGGTTCGGCGTCTCCGAAGGTGTGATCGGCGTGCTGTTCTTCGGCGCGCGCGTGGCGAACGCGCTGTCGCACCTGGCCGCGGCCTGGCTCGCCCGCCGCATCGGGCTCGTGAACACGATGGTGTTCACCCACATCCCCTCCAGCGTGCTGCTCGCGAGCGTGGCGTTCGCGCCCAGCTTCCCGGTGGCGGCGCTGCTGTTCCTGCTGCGCGAGGGGCTGGTCGAGATGGACGTGCCGACCCGAACTTCCTACGTCATGGCGGTGGTGAAGCCCGAGGAGCGGCTTTACGCCTCGGGCGTGACGAGCATCGTGCGCCTGGGTGCGTGGGCCGTGGCGCCGTCGTTCGCCGGGCTGTTCATGCAGGGCGTGTCGATGGCGATGCCGCTGTTCGTGGGCGCGGGGATGAAGGTCACGTACGACGTGCTGCTGTATCGCGCGTTCCGCCACCTGAAGCCCCCGGAGGAGCGGTGAGCTCGAGCGTCATGATCCCGGGCCACTTGGCTGTACTGGCCTCCAGACGGTCTGTGAGTCCCACAAGTCTCAACTCAAACTAACTCCGGATGCCGTGCATCCACCCACCGACTCACGGCAGTCTCGAACTCCGGAACCTCCCGGAGGAGCTCCTCCGCCTCGAGCTCCGAAACCACCCCGGCCATTTCGTAACTGAGCTCGTTTCGCTTCTCGCGACAGGCATTGAAATAAGCTGCCTGCCGAGCGAATAGCTTCGGGTCCGCGGCCTCGAGAGCGAGAAAGGTGTTGTAGTGCCCTCCTCCATGAACCCTCACGCGATACCCCGCAGCGCGCACGACCATTGTCGCGAGCGCGCCGCATCGTAGGCATGGCCGAATTTCTCGTCGGTCGAAATGCCTTCAAGACGCGCGTCGGCGAGGCTTCTCTGGGCCACGGCTCGAAGCTCTTCGAGCTCCAGCTTCGTTCCGGGGCTCCGCTCGACCCGCCCTTGCTCCAGCAATTCTTTCCAAGTCATCCTTTGTCCCCATGACGAAGAGCTTTGGCTTGTCCAGCACGTCGGAAACAAAGCGATGCCCGGCGTGGGCCTTTTTCTCGAACTCCTCCCTTGAGTACGCGTTCACGTTCACCTCGCGTGCGAGTCGCTCCCTCGCCTTCCGAAGCGGGAGTGCGAGGTCCTTCACGCCCGCGTCACCTATGACCATGAGGTCGACGTCGCTTGTCGAGAGCTCTTGGGCGCGGGCAACCGAGCCATAAACGAAGGCGATCGCGATCTTCGAGGCGAGGGGGGCAAGCGCCTCGCGGATGATGTCGACAAGTCCGGCCGTCTTGGCCATGAGCCCTTGGAGCTCAGGCAAGAAGGGGCTCTCGGGGTCAGCCTGGTAGTAGACCTGCTTTCCCTCGGTGCGCTTTCGAAGGACGCCCGCCTGGACAAGATTCACGAGCTCCCGCTGGAGGCTTGTCCTCGGGAGCTTGAGTACCCGCGCAAGTTCGCTCCCGTACCACCAGCGCTCCGGATGGAGGAGGACCGTGGCGAGGATTCGCTTTCGGATGGTCGGGAAGAGAGCATCTACCCCTCGGCGTGTACGCATAATGCGTACTTATGAACGCAAAAACGGGACATGTCAAGGGCCTTCTTCAGAGCGGCATTTTCGAGTCTTTCGGCCAAGGGATGGGGAAAAAACGGCCCTCCAGGATGGGCCCAGGATCGAAGCACGGAGGTCACACACCCTCAGGGACGAAGAGTCGCCACCGTGGGCCACGGCGCTGGTGGAAGACTCGCGCGGCCGCGCTCCGGTCAGAACGACGCGCGCACCGCGAGCTGGGGCCGTCCGTCCGCGCTCACCCGCAACAGGGGCGTGGCCGTCCACCCCTGCGCCTGGGCGCACGCCATCACAGGCTCCTCTCGCGGCGGGTGGCTGTATCGCGCGTTCCGCCACCTGAAGCCGCCGGAGGAGAGGTGAGCGATGCGAAACGCAACTCCAGGAGGCGGAGCAATGCAATTCGCGAGCGCCCGAATCCCGGCCGGGCGGAATGCGCTTCCGGGTCCAACGATGAGCCACGCACCGGGTGTCAGGTGGCTCCCAGTTTCGTTCGGCCGTGTCGCTCTCCAAGTGGTTGGGATTCCGCTTCGTAGCGCCCTGAACCCGGCTACATCGAAGGCGGTGGTTCATTGGAGACGCGTCTGGCGTTGCCCTTGCTCGTGCGCAGAGGCGCGGACCGCGCATGGAGCATCGACAATGACCGAGCCAAGACCACCATACCGACAGCGTCTCGCCGAGTATGCCCTCGTGCTGGCGCTGACCTCACTGGCGCTTCCTGGTTCGGCGCTCGCGGGGCCCATGTTCCATACCGTTTACCGCTCCTACCCCAAGCAGCGCGCGGGCTATCCGGGATCTGCGGCCGCGGACTTCAATCGTGACGGCATCTCGGATGGCTGGGTCGCAAGCACAAGGTCCGAGTCCGGGGATCCACGCGCTTCTGTCGCGGTGACTGCGGGGACGCGCATCCAGGTCATCTTGGGCGCTCGCGGCGGCTCGCTCCGAGAAGTGTGGAGCGGCACGGCGCCCCGTTACCAGGGCGCCACTGCGGCTGGAGACGTGGACGGCGACGGATTCGTCGATATCGTCCAAATGAGCCCCGGACAGTTCTTCGCGACGGTGTGGCACGGCAACGGTGACGGGACCTTTGCCCTTTCCGACACCCTATCCGTTCCGGACCTGCCTTATGTAGATCCTGGCCAGATCGTCCTGGTCGACGTGAATGAAGATGGGGCATTGGACTGGTGGTGATGTCTCAAGTCGATAATTACATCTGGATCGCCCCCGGGTACGGCAACGGGACGTTTTCTCCGACGCCACGGCCCATTGGGGCATTTGGAGCCGTATTCACGGGTCTTGCCATCGCCGACTTCAATGGAGACGGGCATCTGGACTGTGCCGCGGTCTCGGCTCAATCAGGCCTTGCGGTGTTTCTGGGTAGGGGCGATGGCACCTTCTTGCCAGCCCGCTTCGTGTCTCTTGGATATTCTGGCTCTAGCGACGGTCCCCTCGGCCTCATCGCCCTCGACTTCGATGGGGATGGTCACACCGACCTTGTCACGACGATTGCCAAATCCAATTCATACGAACTCTGGGCCTTGCACAATGATGGGTCCGGCACTTTCCAGCGCGTGTCTTCGGTCTATGGGGACCAGGCGCTCCGGAACGGCCCAATTGATACCTATTCGATCCTCACGACCGCAGACTTCGACGGAGACGGTCGGGCCGACGTGGTGGTTGCGAGCCCCAACGACGGCTCGATGTTTCGAGGCAACGGCGCCGCCTTCGAACCCGCGCTCTGGTTCCCAATGCCGTACGGCGAAAAGGATTTGACGGTTGTTCGCCGTGGACCGGACCAACGTCCGATGCTTGCTGCGACCAGCTTTGCGGAGCTGACTACTTATGAGTGGAGCGGCGGATCGTTCGATCCAACGCCGTTTACGCCGGCGGACATGATCGGGGCAGCGATGGCAGTTTCCGATTTCGATCATGACGGCGTCGCCGATGTTGTGACCTCCGTCACGACTCCCACGGTCCGTGACAGTTTCGCGATGTTCCGCGGCGACGGGTCCGGTCGTTTCGAGCGCATGGCGTTCGCCGGAGCCGGGAGTCGCGTTGTCCAGATCGAACCAGTCGATATCAACCGCGATGGACTGACGGATCTCGTGCTGTTGAACACCCCGAATTGTGGCTGCAGCGCCGTCGGCAACATTTCCGTGCTGGTTGCGACGTCTCGATGGTCGTTCAAGCCGCGGCGAACGTTTGCGGTCGGTCCGGCGCCCCTGGCCATGGCGCTGGGAGACTGGAACGACGACGGTCAGGTGGACGTTGCTGTTGCCGACAAGGTGGGAATTGGACACGTGTCGGTGCTGGCAGGCGATGGACACGGTGGTTTCTCGCCCGGCGCCGGCGTCGACCTGAGCTTCATGCCGCAGTCGATATCGAGCGCTGATCTGAATGAAGACGGCCGCCAGGACCTCGTCGTTGCCGGATCCCCGGGTGCGGCAGTGTTGCTACGCATGGGATCGATGGCCTTCGAGACCCATGACCTCGGCATCGCCACCGAGGCCGTCAACGGAGTCGTCGCGGGAGATTTCGATCGGGATGGGCATGTCGACCTCGCACTGGCGTACGGCGGCAACCAGATCGTCAGGGTATTTCGCGGCCGCGGAGACGGGACGGTCGACCCATTACCCGCAGCGGAATACACCGGTCTCCACGGCATGAGCGCGTGGCCCACGACCATCCAAACGGCGGACGTGAATCAAGATGGGATGACGGACCTCCTGGTCCCGGGAGCCGAGGAGACTAGCGTGTTGCTCGGGGGCGGCGACGGCACATTCGAACGTGAGGATTACGGGGAATACGCAGTGATGAATGCGAGGGTGGCGGACTTCAACGGCGACGGCATGCCCGACGTGGCATTCATCGTCCGCAGTGACTGGCAGCCCGTGACCCATGGGCTACGCGTCGCGTTGAACTCGAGCGATGCCACCACGGCAATCCTGAGCTGGCTAACGGCCGCCTATGCGGACCGAGATGGAGTCCGGTTGAGCTGGGAGGCCCCCGGATTTCAGGGCGCGGCCGAGGTTCAACGACGACATGGATCCGACCCTTGGGCCCGCATCGGCACCGTCACACCCACGTCGGGAGCCATCGAGTTCCTGGATCGCGACGTCGTGGCCAACGAGCGCTACGGCTACCGCCTGGTGCTGGTGATCCAAGGACGATCGATCACGACGGATGAAGCCTGGGTACAGGTACCCGGCGCGCCGGAACTGGCGATCGCCGCGCCGGAGCCCAACCCTACGCACGGCCCGATCGGGCTGTCGTTCACCCTGGTCTCTCGAATGCCGGCGCATCTGGACGTGCTCGACCTAGCGGGCCGTCGAGTCGTGCATCGCGAGCTCACGGAGCTCGGTCCCAGACAGCATCATCTGGAGCTGCTCGAACCGCGCGCGCCGGGGATCTACCTGCTACGGCTGGCTCAGGGCACCTTCGTTGCGCGCACCAAGATCTGCATCATCCGTTAGACGTTCGAACGCGCAGGGCGACGAGACCTGGCACTGGGATCAGCTCGTGAGAGTCGCCGCTCCGCGTTCCCGTCATGGAGCTGTCCCTCTTCGCGGGGGCGGTAAAACCCGCCGGTCGCCTCAGAACGTTGCGCGCACCGCGAGCTGGGGCCGTCCCTCCGCGCTCACCCGCAACAGCGGCGTGGCCGTCCACCTCTGCGCGTGGGCGGACGCCATCACAGGCTGCTCCCGCGGCGGGTGATTGAGGTTGTACGTCGCGGCCGCGAATGTGGCGATCCCGAGGCCGGTCTCGAGCATCCCCGTACCGCCGTGATCCCCGAGCGTCGCGAGCCCGACCGCCGTCCCCACGGTGCCTCCGAGGAAGCCGTAGAGGCCGCACACACGCCGCGTCTCCCACGGCCACGATCGCGGCAGGTTGAGCGCGATGCCGGTGGCCTCGACCGTCAGCACCGCCGCAACCAGCGAGGCATGGAGGTCGTCAGGTGCGGATCCCGGGCCGCCCCTGAAGCCGCCGTATGCAGGCTGCACGCGCTGCGCCTCGAACGCGGTCATGCCGGCACGGTCGAGCCACGTCACCAGCTCCCGATCGCTCGCCAGGTCGAGCACGCGGGCGTTGTTCGCGGTCCTCGAAACCCGCCGCACCAGCTCCGCTCCGCCGGAGCGCTCGATGACATACGCCATCGCGCACCGCGTGCCGTGCCGATCGACGAAGTACGGCCGGCGCTCGCCCGGGGAGTCGTGGTTGTGAGGGAACACGCCCGCCATCCAGTAGGCGTGAAGCGCATCGAGCGCCTGCATGCGCGCGGCGCGCCGCGCGGGATCCAGCGCCGACACGTCGCGGGCCCGGAGCTCGCGCTCGACGCGAGCGAGATGGGAACGGATGCGCGCGGTCTCGAGGCGTTCCATTCGCCAGGCGCGCACGGCCGGCTGGAGTGCGACTGCGGACCACAGGATGAGGATTGAGGCACTTAGCGCTTTCATGATGGCCCCCTGCGCCCGATCGCCATTCGTTACCCGACAGCGCCGCAAAGGTTCCGCAAATTTCGGCGGCGGCGCTCCGCGAGGGGCCGGTCAGCTCAGCTCGTCCGGGGGCGCCGGCGGGCCGGCGGATCCGCGAGTCCCGGGGGTCATTCCTGCTCGAGGATCCAGCGGAACGAGCGCTGGATCAGCTCGGTATTGGAGGAAAGCGACAGCTTGCGCTTGATGTTCTCGCGATGGGTCTCGATCGTCTTCACGCTCAGGCCCATCTGCTCGGCGATCTCGCGCGTGCTGCGCCCGCGGCCCACCGCCTCGAACACCTCCAGCTCGCGGTCCGAGAGTTCCTCGAGCGGCGAGCCTACCTCTTTCGGCTCGCCGGTCCGCCTCACCCGGAGCAAACGCGACGTCATCGCCGGGCTCAGGTACATCTCGCCGCGCAGGACCGTCCGGATGGCGTCGAGCAGCTTCTCCACGGGCTCCTGCTTGCACACGTAGCCCATCGCGCCGGCTTGCACGGCGCGGTTCGCGTAGAGCGTCTCGTCGTGCATCGATGAAGCCAGCGTCCGCACCTCCGGAAACTGGGCGTGGACGCGCTTGATGAGCTCGATGCCGCCGGCGCTGTCCCCGAGGGAGATGTCCACCACTACGAGATCGGGCGAGAGGCTCTCGACCAGCCGCAGCGCCTCCCGGACATTCGCCGCCTCGCCGCAGACCTCGAAGCCCGGCTCGTGCGAGAGCAGCTGCTGCATCCCCTGCAGCACGAGCGGATGGTCGTCGACGACCAGGATGCGCCCATGGCAGGCCGCCTGGCCGTCTCCCGTCTCATTCCTCATCGTCCGCCTCCTCGCGGGGATCCGTCGAGATACCCGCAGGCCGGGCCGCCGCGGGGAATTCCGCCGCGAGCACCGGCTGGTCCCTGCCTGCGGGCGCCTGACGGGGCAGCTCGCAGGTCACGATCGTGCCTCCCCCGGCCGGCGAGCCGATTCGGAGCGTGGCGCCCATGCGGCGCGCGCGGTAGCTCATGATCCTGAGGCCGTCGCCCTCGGAACTCTCCCTGATGCCCGCGCCGTTGTCGCTCACCGTGAGGGCGACTCGATCGTTGTTCTCGAGCTTGACCGTGACGCGGCTCGCTTGGCCGTGCTCGACCGCGTTGCGGACCGCCTCCTGGGCGATCCGGTAGAGGTGCGTCGCGCTGGCGGGGTCCTGGATCGGAACCGGTCGCTCGCAGATGAAATGGCAGTCGACGTTCGGAAGCAGGTCGTACTGCGCCGCCAACTCGCTCAGCGCGCTCATCAGCCCGTCGGCAGCGACGTCCACCGGGAGCAGGCCGCGGGTGAGCGCGCGGACCTCTTTCCGGCTCTCGTCGATGTTGCGCACCAACTCGGTGACCTGCGCCGCCTCGGGAAGCCCCCGGGCCAGCAGATCCCGCCGCAGGCTTGCGGAGAGCATGCCAAGACCCACCAGACGCTGGCCGATCCTGTCGTGCACCTCCTGGGCGATCTCTCGCCGCTCCTCGTCGGCGAACCCGGTCAGCCGGATCTCGAACCGCGAGCGTTCTACCGCGCGCCCGAGCTGGGTGCCGATCTGGTTCATCACGTCCTCCGGCCACTCCTCGACCTCCGGCGTCTGGTCGGAGAAGAACTCCAGCACGCCGACGACGCGATGCCCTGCGGACACGGGCACGATGAACGCCGATCTCAGTCCCGCCTCGAGCGCAGCCTCGGCCCACGGCGTCCCCTCCAATATCGAGAGGTCAGCGACCCACAGGGAGCGGCCCGTCGCGATGACCTGGCCGACCACATCCGGGCCGGCCCGGAACCGCATTGCGCCCAAGCCCCGCTCGAACTCCCGGTCGTTGCGCGACGGCGCCCTCCACCATACGCCCGAGTCGGCGAATATCGCGGGCTCGTCCGCCCCCGCCAGCAGTGCGTGGGCGACCACCCAGGAGCTATCGCGGCAAATCACCGCCAGCGTGTCGGCCACCGCGTCTCCCAGCGCCCGGGCCTCGTTGGCGATGACCGCGGCCTCCTGGAGAATCTTCAGGTGGCGGGTGCGGAGCTCGACCCGGCGCTCGAGCGTTTCGTTCAGCGCCTGCAGCGCCTCCTCGGCCTTGCGCGCGGTCGTGATGTCGGTGAACGTCACCACCACGCCGTCGATCCGGTCCTCCTGCGTCCGGTACGGCAGCACCCGCTCGATGAACCAGCGCCCGTCGTCGCCGCGCACCGGATGCTCGATCGGCGTCAGCTTGCGCATCACGAGGTCGACGTCTCGGTGCAGGTCCCCGTCCTGGAAGCGCGGGGCGAAATCGCGGATGGACCTCCCGCGATCCCCGGGAAGGAGGTTGAGGAGGCCGGTGGTGGCGGGCGTGAACCACTTGATGCGGTACTCCCGGTCCAGGCACAGGGTCGCGATGTCCGTGCTGGCGAACAGATTGGCGAGGTCGTTGTTGCTCGCCTCGAGCTCGGACACCTTCTGCTGCAGCTGGCTGTTCACCGTGGTGAGCTCCTCGTTGAGTGACTGCAGCTCCTCACGCGACGTCTCCAGCTCCTCGTTCGCAGCCTGGAGCTCCTCGTTGATCGACATCGCCTCCTCGTTGGCCGCGCGGTATCCCTCGTTCGACGACTCGAGCTGATCGAGCGAGGTCTTGAGCTCGCTGCGCGCCACGAGTAGCTCGTTTTCGAGCTGGCGCATGACGTGGGGTTCGGAGGCTCGGCCCTTGTGCAGCTTGAGCCTCGAGGGATGAGGGTCCTCCTCGAACACAACGAGCCGGAGCGGACCGTCCTGTCCGGCGGGCGCCGCCACCGGGAGCACCGTGATCCGCACCGGGTAGAAGCCGTTGCGGCGTTTGACCCTCACGTCCTTGATCTCGACCGACCTCTTGCCGTCCATGGTTGCGGCCAGGGCCTCGCGCAGCCGGCCCGACAGACCCTCGCGGACGAGCTGGGTCAAGTCGTAGGTCGGCTTCCCGCGGGGGTGGCGCAGGTACTCGTCGGTCAGGCCGCTCAGGTGGAGAGCCTCGTTCCGCCCGTTCACCAGCACCGATGCCGGCGCGAACCGCTCCAGCACGACTTGCTGTGCGAGCGCCGCGTACCGGTTCTCCCGCACGGCCGGGACCCACGCGGGAGCAACCTGCGTCGCCGGGCGTCGGCCCACCCTGGGCAGCGAGAGCAGCGCGGTTCGGGCGTCCGCCGAATCGCCCATGTGCTGGAAGATTCGCCACTTCTTGGACATGGCCCGGAACCGGCGCTCGTTGTCGCCGACGCTCTCCGCGGAGCCCAGGAACAGGAATCCCTCCGGCTTGAGCGCGAAGCGGAACACCGACAGCACGCTTTGCTGCATGTCCGACTCGAGGTAAATCAGCAGGTTGCGGCAGCAGATGAGGTCGACGTGCGAGTAGGGCGGGTCGGCGAGCAGGTTGTGCGCCGAGAACACCATCACGTCGCGCAAGTCCTTGCGAACCTGCAGGCGGTCGCTGCCTTCCACGCGCGCGAAGAAGTGGCGCAGGCGCGCGGGGGACATGTGCGATTCAATGCCCTTCGCGTACCGCCCCGCGCGCGCGACCGCCAGAGCCTCCTCGCTGACATCGCTCGCGAATATCTGCAGGCCGATCGGGCGGCCCGAGCTCTCGATGTGCTCGAGGAACAGCATGCCCACGCTGTACGCCTCCTCGCCGGTGGCACACCCCGCCACCCATAGGCGGATGGGCTGGCCCGGGATTGCCCGCCGCACGAGCGGTGCCACGACCTGCTTCTCGAGCGCCGTCCAGGCCTCGGGTTCGCGGAAGAACTCGGTGACGCCGATGCAGAAGTCGCGCGCCAAGGCATGCGCCTCGCTCGCATCGTCGCGAAGCACGGTCATGTAATCGGTGAACGACTCGACGTGCCGTAGCACCATGCGGCGGTGGATCCGGCGCACCAGCGTGCGCTTCTTGTAGGCACCGAAGTCGATGCCGAGGCGGAGGCGGAGCACGGCGAGCAGCGCAGGCAGCGGCTCGGGGTGGGGGCCGCGATCACTGAGCCGCGCGCCGCGCCGCACGCGGGCCAGGCGGAGCAGGACCGCCGGAATCTCGTGGAGCGGCAACACGTAGTCCACGGCGCCGGTGCCGATCGCGCTCTGGGGCATGCCGTCGAACGCCGCGGTTTGGGGGTCCTGAACGATCGCGAGGCCGCCGGCCGCGACGATCTCGCGCACGCCGCGGGCCCCGTCGTTGCCGCTGCCCGACAGGATCACGCACGCGGCACGCTCGCGCTGGTCCGCGGCGAGGCTGGTAAGGAATCCGTCGATGGGCAACCGGTCCTGAGGCGACCGGCTCTGCTGGTGCCGGCCCAAGCTCAGCACGCCGTCACGGATCGTGAGCAACGGATGGCCGGGGGGCGCAACGTAGATGCGATTGGGCTCGAGCCGCACGCCATCGCTCGCCTGCACCACGGGAATCCGGGTACGGGCCGCCATCACGCGGTCCACCAGGCTCTCGCGCGTGGGATCGAGATGGAGGACCAGCACGAACGCCAGGCCGCTGTCCGGAGGCAGTCGCGAGAACAGGTTCTGGGCAGCCTCTACGCCGCCCGCCGAGGCTCCGACGCCCACGATCGGGAAGTCGAGCCCACGCACCGCGCTGTCGGGGGATGCCACGGCCACGCGCTTCCGCGGCCCAGCGGCCCGGACGACGCGGCGCTTGGCGCTCGTGACGCCGCGGGTCGCGCGCTTGCGAGATCTGGAGTCGCTACGACTCGGCGTTTTCCGGCGAATGGCCATGCCTAGCTCAGGCTCGGATCCGTCACTATGTCATCGTTCCGTGCCGCAGTCGAGCCACGCTCGCCCCAGATTTGTCGGGGATCAGCGGACGCGCGCGTCCGGCACAGCCGCCTCGCACGGAACGGCCGGGGTCGATCGCGGCACCAGCCAGAATCAGGGTCGCCCCCAGCCACTTTTCGGGGTCGGCCCGATAGCAAACGGGGGCCAAGAAGCCCACGCTACACGAAGACAGGGGTATCCTAGCTTACTCCAGGCTAAGAACGGAACCCGATCATGTTGGATACCAGGGGCGGGGAAGCCCTGTGGGTGGTGGTCATGGCCCGGCCGCACGGCTCGGCACCGCAGCGGCACGGCGATGCCAGGGCCAACGGGGGGCCATCCATTCCGTCCCGCACTCAGATCGGCACCAGGTGGATGCTGGAGCACGCGATCGAGCATGCGCTCCAGCTGGTACCGGGCGACCGCGTCATTACCGTGATCGCGGCGGAGCATCGCCGCCATCTCGGCGAGCCGTTTGCCGAACCTCCGGGTCTCCTGCTCGAGCAACCGCGCTACTGTGGTAGCGCCCCGGCTCTGCTGCTGTCGCTTGCCCACGTGCTCGGGCGCGACGTCGATGCGACGGTGATCTTGCTTCCCGCCGACCATTTCCCCCAGCCTGAGGAGCCTTTCCTGCGCATCCTGGCGCGCGTCGGCACTGCCGCCGCGCGTCTGCCCGATCGGGTACTCCTGCTCGGCGCGGAACCTCCCGGCCCCGAAGCCCATGCCGAGCGGATCGTCACGCCTCCTGTGGTTGAAGAGCGACCGGCGGACGGCGAGCCGGACGGCCCTTTGGGGCGCCCGACCATGGAGGCGATGTTCCGCGACGGCGGGCCGAGGAACACCGACATCGTGGCGGCTCGCGCGGCGAAGCTTTGGGAGCTCGCGTCACGGTTCCTGCCCGACATGGTTCGGCGGTTCGCCATGCTGAGGACGGTGATCAAGCTCGGACTCGACGACCAGGCGCCTAAGGATCACGAAACGCTGGCGCTCGCAGACGTTTACCGGGATATGGGCCACGCCGACTACACCCTCGACGTTCTGCATCGCGCTCAAGAGTCGGTTATGGCCCTATCCCCGGAAACAGCGCAATGGAGCGACAGGATCGTCCCGAACGCTTCGCGAGGGCGCTAGGGGCCACCGCTCTACAGGACATCCCCGAGATTGCGGAGGCGCGTCACCGTCACGCCCAACAGCGGACGTCCAAACCAATTTCATCTCCGGCGGGGTGCTAGCATCTTGTGGTCAGTCTAGGCGATCGACCCCGGTTGGGAATGCCCGCCCGGGATTCCCGGGCGCCGACCGCGAATGCGACCGGACGCGTTGGCACCTCGCCGCCTTCTCACACGGACCCGAGAGCACGACTTGTGCTCTCGTTTCCGCATCGGCAGCCCGGATCCGACGCAGATAACGAGCGCTGAAAGCCGAATATGCTCGCCGCCCACCCGGGGGGCGGCGCGGTCCTGCTGGGCTCCCCCCTCGTTTCGCGCGTCACGACGCCGTGCCTTATCTTCCGTTCCATGCGCCAGACTCAGGGCTCGATGATCTGCCCCAGCTGCGGGAAGCTCATCGGCGTCGCCGAGAAGCAGTGCCCGTTCTGCGGCGCCCGAAACCCGGGGTTGTTCGGCTACGCGCCCGCGATCCAGCGGCTGTTCGGGCGCCGGCTCGACCTCGTGGCCCTGATCGTGTCGAGCTGCGTGCTGCTCTACATCGTGGCGCTCGCGCTCGAGCCCGACGCGATCTTCCATGCCACCGGTCCGTTCAGTCTGCTGTCGCCCGGAACCCGCGCGCTCTACCAGCTCGGGATGACCGGCGGCCTGGCCTGGCACGAGCACTGGTGGTGGACGCTGCTCACGGCGATCTACCTGCACGGCGGCCTGTTGCACATCTTCTTCAACGTGATGTGGATCCGTAACCTGGGCCCCACGGTGGACGAGGTGTACGGCCCGGCCCGCGGGTTCGTGATCTTCAGCATCGCCGGCGCCGCCGGGTTCCTGGTCTCGAACCTGGCCGCGGGGACGCCCACGATCGGCGCCTCCGGCAGCATCTTCGGCCTGCTCGCGGCGCTGATCGTCTACGGCCGGCGCACCGGCTCCCACCTCATGACGCAGCAGCTGTGGCAGTGGGCGGTCGTGATGTTCGTCATGGGGTTCCTGATGAGCGCCGTCAACAACTGGGCGCACGCCGGGGGCTTCGCCGGCGGGTGGGTGACGGCCGAAGCCATGCGCTTCAGCCACGAGAAGCGCGAGAGCCTGAAGGTGCAGCTCACCGCGCTCGCGCTGATCGCGCTCACCGCGGTGGGCTTCGTGCTGTCGTTCGTGCGGGTGACGGCGCTGCTGCTGGAACACTAGCTCATGTCCGAGCCCTCCTACCTCGAGACCCACCTGGCGCAATCGCTGGACGAGTTCGTCCGGCTGGCTCCCGAGGCGCGGGCGCACGCGGTCCATGCTGCGATCCCGGACCTGAACTTCTTCTTCGACGACGGCCGCGCGATCGCCGACCGCGACGCGCCGCCTCGCACCCGCGCGCTGGCGCAATCGCTGTACGCGGCGCTGGCGGAGGCGTCGCCGGGCGACGGCGCGTCCCGCACGCTGCGGGAGCGGATCATCACGAACGCGCTGCTGCGCGCCGAAGCGGATCGCGATCAGAACGTCTATCTCGGCAAGCTGTTCACGCGCTCGCTGACCCGCGCCGTGCCGGACGTGATGCTGCAGCCGGTGAGCGCCGCCGAAACCGCGGCGGCGCTGCGCTGGGCGCGCTCGAACGGCGTCCCGGTCACGCTGCGCGGGGCGGCATCGACTGCGATGGGCGGCGCGGTCGCCAATGACGGCGGGCTCACGCTCGACCTGTCGCGCATGGACGCGATCGAGATCGACGCGGCCGCCGGCGTGTGCGTCGTGGGCGCCGGCGCCCGGCTCCGGACGATCCACGCGCGGCTGGCGGAGCGAGGGTTGGCGCTGTGCGCCTATCCCTCGAATCTCGGCGGAACGCTCGCGGGCTGGTTCGCGACCGGCGGGATCGGGATGAATGCCTACGGCGGCGGCCGCGCGCGCGACAGCGTCCGGGCCGCCGACGTGATGCTGCCGGACGGGGAGCACGTGCGCTTCCACGACGACGGCCGCATCGATGTCCCGGAAGGCGCCGCCCACCGCCGGCTGAGCGCCGGGGAGGCGGCCGAGTGGTTCCGCGGCCGTGGCTGCGAGCCGGTGACGATCGCGGACCTCGCCGGCAGCGAGGGCGTGTTCTGCGTGCTGCTGAGCCTCACGGTGCGCGTCGAGCCGCGGCCCGAGCTCGCCGCTTTCCTGCTGTCGTTCGAGCGCGAGGCCGATGGTCTCGAGGCGGTCGAGTGGCTGCTTGCGCTCGAGCTCGGATCGGCGCCTGCGAACGTGAAGCTCCTGTCCGGCTCGCACCTGCACCACACGCGGCGCGTGTGGCAGGACCAGGACTCGCGCGTGTGGCACGAGCGGCCCGGCGCGCTGTCGGGCGACGAGCGGCTGCCGTGGACGCGCGTCGTCGGCCCGCGCGAGCTGGGCGCCGCATGCGTGCCCGACT
>Ga0066710_100001172_pt1 | contig 18864 bp, 13 predicted proteins | sample GraSoiAngelo_159_FD_79666 | JGI IMG/M metagenome (GOLD analysis project Ga0066710, IMG submission 79666) | Grasslands soil microbial communities from the Angelo Coastal Reserve, California, USA - 14_1009_16_40cm | ecosystem: Environmental > Terrestrial > Soil > Grasslands | place: USA... | reverse complement strand
GTGCATGGTCGGTTGGTCGGTCTGGGTGTGGCAGCTCGGGCACCCCGCGCCCTTGTTCTCGGCCTCCTCCGACGTATGGCGGGAGAGGGTCGCCGGCGCCTGCGCGAGCCCGAGGCGGCCAAGGGCGGCGAGGGCGACCCCGGCCACACTGACGACCTCGATCACCGCCACCGCCCGACGCGAGAGCCGGCCCTCGGTCATCGTTCCTCCCGCTCTTCAGTACGTCAGCTTGAGCAGCACGAAGCCGTTGAAGAGCTTCCGGCTTCCCGCCCCGCAGCCCGGCACGCCGCAGGCCGAGGTGTAGATGTCGTCGAAGCCGGAGCCGGGGACGAGGCCGGTGAAGCCGGCCTCGACGAGCAGGTTCTCGTTGAGCAGGGGTCGCCACAGGAAGCCGGCCCCGAGGTCCACCCCGATGTCCTTGCGGATCCCGGGCTGGAAGAGCAGCAGGGCCAGCGCGCCCGTCTTGTCGAAGCGCAGGTAGTTCGCGCTGAGGACGCCCTTGAGCTTCGGCGTCAGCTCTCCTTCGACGCCCACGCCGAGCAGGAGCAGCCCGGGGTTGACGAAGCTCGCCTGGCCCTCGAACTTGCTCGAGCGCAGGTCGGGGAGCAGGCTCCCCGGCGCCTTCAGGAGGACCCCGGTCTGGGTGAGCGCGATGGCCGAGCGGCTCCAGAAGCTGAACGGACCACCCGCGAAGTTGACCCCGTCCTCGATGCTGTCGCAGCCGCGCGCCCTCTCGTCGAGGGCGTCGTCGTCTCCCGAGGCCCAGTAGGCCGAGGCATTCAAGCGGAGACAGTCGCGGTCGACCGACAGCTCCGCCGCCGCCATGTGAGCGCGGATGTCCTGGGCCCGGCCGGCCAGCGGCTGGTCGCTGTCGTTCCCGAAGGCCAGGTAGCAGGCATGCGACACGTTGAGGCGCCCCAGGTGCCCATCTCCCGCGAGGCCGACGTAATTGGCCCGGATCTCGTGGGGCCGGGCGCTGCCGATCTTCGCCGGCCGCACCAGGAACCCGTTGGCGTCGTAGTGCGTCGTGGCCTCGTCCTGGCTGCGGTGGTAGCTGAGTGAGAGCTGGTAGCCGCGCACGAGGAAGTCCTGCCGGAAGAGGTTGGCCACGAACACCCTCTGGCCGCGCCTTTCGAACGTGTTCAGCTCGCTGTTGGTGTCCTTCTCGAGCGGGTCGAACCAGGCGGCGTTGTACTGCCACCGGTTGCCGGCCGCGTTGCCGAACAGGCGTGCGCCGAGGTTCGAGTCGGCGAAGACGAAGCCGCGGAAGTCCGAGACGAACGGCTGGATGCCCGCCCGGAGGGAGACGAAGTCGAACTGCGGCGAGAGGTCGGCCAGCTTCGCTTCGGCGAACGCCTCCTCCAGCGAGAAGTCCTGCCTGCGTCGGGTGCGGCCCTCCCGCACGTCGATGTCGACGAGGTTCCGCTCCCCGACGCGCAGGTAGTTCAGGTCGAAGGCGGCCGTGCCCTTTATGGCGAAGCTCTTGGGCCGGAACGCCGTCTGGCCCTTGAACAGCTCGGCCGACACGAGGGCCCGCGGAGACGTGAACGTCTGGTTGCCTCGGCCGAAGAACTCCCGGCTCCCCGGATCGAGCGTGCTCACTCCGCTCGTCGCGGGCAGCCGCCGCCGCTCGAACGGCGTCTCCAGGACGCCGGTCAGGACGAGGAAGACCGCATCGCCGATGACGGGCTTGTCGCCCTTGAGGACGTTCTGGTTGTAGGGGTCGATGTGGCGCCCCTTCACGAAGCGCGGGTCTTCGGGATAGGGGATGTCCCACCGGTTCGGCATGGGGGCGAACTCGGCCGGCCGCGCGGTCACCGGCGGGATCGGGGGCGGGGACGGCGCTTGAACCGGCGGGGACGGCGCGGGCGAGGGGGGCGGCGCCGGCGATGGCTCGAGGCTGGGGATGCTCTCGAGGGGCGGCGCCACGACGTCCGCTTCGGGCAGCGAGAACGCTTCGCCCTGCGCGGTCTGGAACAGCACCAGGCCGCCCCGGCGGGCGAGCCGCGTGACGGGGATCTTCCGCCCGTCCTTGAGCACCAGTACTTGCGGCTGGGCCTGCGCCGGCGCCTCCGGCGCGCGGTAGCGCGGGATCGACTCGAGCGGCGGCGAGACGACGTCTCCCTCGGGGACCGAGAAGACCTCGCCCTTCGCGGTCTGGAACACGACCTGGCCGTCGCGGCGGACGAGCCGGGTGACGGGGATCCTGCGCCCGTCCTTCAGGACGAGGACCTCATCGGCGCTGACGAGCGCCGCCAGGGCGAGGACGGCCAGCACGGCGGCCCCGCGGCGGATCGCTCTCACAGGTCGGGATGGCGGGGGAACTTGACCCAGGGGAGGCGGACGCCGCGCACGACCAGCCGGTCGCAGCGCTTCTCGGCCGGGGCGTCGAAACCGGCCGCGCCCGCCGACGCGATGAGGTCGTCCTGGTCGACGCCGTCGCCGCTCACGCCGACGGCGCCGACGAGGGTGTCGTTCCTGTAGAGCGGTACGCCACCCGGGAAGATCGTGATGCCATTGGCGAGAGCCGGTATCGCCGCGCTGCAGCTTCCCGGTGGACGAAGCGTCGAGAGGGACTCGAAGACCCTGTCGTCCACGAGGTCGAGCTGCAGGCCGGTGTTGAAGGGGCTCCACTCCCTCGTGGACGATGAGAACGGACCGGCGTCGGTGCCGTCGATGCCGGGCGGGAAGAGCGGCTGGGCGAGGAAGCCCACCGCGCGGCTCGTGAAGGCGACGCTGCCGTCGAGAGGCACTTCCCCCGTCAGGTACACGGCGAGGCCGGCCCGGCGGAGGTCGTCGGCGGCGCCCCGCCGGCTGAAGAAGCTCGCCGTGCGCGCCTTCTGCACGGAAACGTCGAACCCGAAGACCGGCGCATCGACGGTGCGGAACGCGCCCAGGATGCTCCCGTCGATGTCCACGACGGCGATCGACACCCGGGCCGCGCTGCCCAGGGGCTGCCGGATCGCGGCTCGGGTCGCCGCGGCCTGCCGCGCGGCCTGGGTCAGGATGCGCGCCACGTCCTCGGCGCTCAGCGCCGAGCCGGCCCGGACCGGGAAGCGCGGGTCCGCCTCGCCGGCCATGCCGCCGAGCGAGGAGGGGCGGAAGGCCGATGGCGCGCCCGGCCGCGGGCCTTCGAGGTAGTCTCCCGCCGCCGGCCCTCCGCCGCCGCCGGCCTCGACGTTGGTGTACGGCAGCCGGATGCCGTCAGCCAGGATGCGGTCGGCGCGGACGAGGTCGGGCGGCTCGAAGCCGCGCGCGCCCGCCGCGGCCGCCTGCTCCTCGGACGGCGTATCGAGGTCGGCGGGATCGGGATCGAGGCTGTAGATGCCGTCGCCCTCCACGCCCACGCCGCCCACCACCAGACCCTCTTTGTAGAGGGGCAGCCCTCCCGGGTCGGCCGACAGCCCGGCGGGAAGGGCCGGCGACTTCACGTCCGTGCAGGGCAGGCTCGAGAACTGCACGCCGAAGAGGGGCCCGCCGGCAGTGAAGTCGACGAGGGGCGGGAAGTGGTCCTGGACGATGAAGCTCGCCGTGCGGGTCGAGAAGGCGTTGCCGCCGCTCGACAGGAAAGCCGCCGTCCCCGCCTTCGTGACGGCCAGGAAGGTGGCCGGCAGGTCCACGCCCTCCAACCCGTTTCCCCGGCGCCCCTCCACGGCGGGCGTCGGCTTCACAAGCGAGGTCTCTCCCGCGCCGGTCATGCGGAAGCGGGCGAGGACGTTTCCCTCCTGGTCGGTCACCGCGACGTGCGCCCTCAACCCCAGCCGCTGGGCTTCAGCCGCGGCCTGCCGGACGATGCGGTCGACTTCGGAGGCGCTCAGAGGCGGGCTCGCCGACCGGATCGGGGTCCGGCCCAGCAGGGGACCGACCGCGGCGGCGAGAACGAGGGCGAGGGCACGACGCGGTGAACAGCCTGGGAGCGGCATTCAGCCGGCAGCGCCTCCGCGCAATGAGGGCGGAATGTAACCACATCGTCCCGAGCGGTCAAGGTGCGGGCGGCGCTTGACAGGGCCCGCGCCGTTGGAATCTCATGGGCCCTTCATGGGCCATCGGCTTCCGCCCGGGGTGAAGCTGGCCTCGACCCTGGGCCTCGCCGGAGCGCTCGTGCTCGCCGCCCGGCCCGCCCGCCCGCAGTACGCGTACACCGGACCGAGCAAGTGCATCGCGTGCCACGACCACGACCGGCCGGCGTCGAAGTGGCAGAAGGAAGAGCCGGCCGCCTACGGCGTCAAGGCGCATTTCAACACGCGCAAGCAGCTCGACGGCGCGAAGGCGGCCGGCTTCGCCAAGGCGATCGGGCTCTCCGATTCCTACGACCTGAAGGGCGCGTGCGTGAAGTGCCATGCCACGGTCTTCCGCGGTGACGCCAATGCCGGCGTGTCGTGCGAGAGCTGCCACGGCCCGGCCAGCGGCTACCTCGACGCGCACCAGGTCAAGGGGTCGTACCTCAAGTCGGTGGGGGTCGGGCTCAAGGACCTGCGGGAGAAGCCGGCCTCCATCGCCCGGGTCTGCGTGGAATGCCACGTGACTCCCGACAAGAGGCTGGCCGCGGCTGGTCATCCCTCCGGCGGCGCCTTCGACGCGGGCACGAACCTGCGGAAGATCGTCCACTGGGCCCGTGCGTACGACTATGCGCAGGTGAGCGCGGCCGGGAAGACCGCCATGGGGCCGCGCCGGGCCTCGGCCGCCCCGAGCGCGCCGGCCGCGGCGCCCCCGAAGGTCGCTGCCGCGGCGGCGAGCCCGGCGGCCAGGGCGGCCGTCTCGGCGGCGCCTCCGCTGGCCTCCGCCAAGCCCATCGGGCCGTCGGCCTCCTTGCCGCCCCTGCGCGCGGCCAGTCCGGCCGAGCCTGCCTCATCGCCTCCAGCGCCGTGGGACTGGGACCAGCCGATCCGTCCCCTGCCCAAGGACTACGTTCCGGAGCCAGTGGCCCAGGCCTCGGCGGAGCCGGCGGGCGCAACCGCGGAGGAGGTGCCGGGGCCGGGCACGGTGGCGCCAGGCCCGCCCGCCGCACCCCCTCGGGCATCCCGGCTGGTGGCGCGCCCGCCGGCCGTGCCGCCGTCGATCGCGGAAGAGATCGCCTTGCCCCGCAGCCTGCCCGGCCTGGCCGAGCCCAACGCCGTCACACCGGCGGTGCAGCCGGCCGTCGCTGCTCAGGCCGGCGTCCGGTCGGCGGCGGCGCAGGTGGCGGAGCTGAGGGGCCGCGGCGTGGCCCTGCTCGAGCGGCTGCTTCGCTCCGGCGCGCGCGCTCCAGCCCTGTCCGCGCCGGCGAAGCCGGCCGAGTTCCGCGGTCCGGACAGCGAGCTGTTTCGCTTGCAGGACGAGGTGATCGCTCTCGCCCTGGAGGCCCTGAGAAGGCCGCGGTGAGCGGTCGCTTCCAGGTGATGGTGCCCGCCCCACCGGAGCAGCTGCGCGGGCTTCCGCTCTTCGCCGGCATCCCCGAGAAGGCACGCGACAAGGTCATCGAGAAGGTCCGCAAGTACGTCCACGTCGTCAGGTTCCAGCCGGGCGAGGTGGTGCTGCGGGAGGGGGACTACAGCGATTCCGCCTACTGCATCGTCGAGGGCGCGGTCGAAGTGGTCCTGGCAGCGGCGCCAAGCGAGGCCGAGAAGCCCCGCGTCCGCGGGGGCGCGCACGTGCCGCCCGGCGAACGCCCAGGCGCGCGGCCGGCCGCCGAAGGCATGGTCGGACGCGGGCGCGGCACGGCCGGGACCGTCATCCTGTCCGCCTTTCCGGCCGACGTGGCGCCGGGTCAGCGGACCATCCTGGAAGCGGGAGAGATCTTCGGCGAGATCGGCGCCCTGTCGCGCTATCCGGTGTCGGCCACCGTCCGCGCCGAGTCGCCGCTGACCGTCCTCCAGATCCGGCTGCCCGGACTGCGGATGCTGCTGGCGGCGTCCAAGGAGTTCCGCAAGTTCGTCGACCACCGCTACCGCGAGCGGACGATGGCCCGGCACCTGCGCAGCGTCCCCCTCTTCGAGGACGTGGACGACGAGTTCATAGAGAAGGTGAAGGAGAAGGCCGAGCTGGTCTCCTTCGAGCCCGGGCAGGTGATCGTGGAAGAGGGCGCGCCCGCCGACAGCTTCTACCTCGTCCGCGGCGGTTACGTGAAGGTGGCCGTCCGGGTCGGCGCCTCGGACCTGGCGGTCACCTACCTGCGCAAAGGGGACTACGCGGGCGAGGCGGCGCTGCTGCTCGACGAGGCGTGGCCGTTCACGCTCCAGGCCCTGGAGCACGTGGAGATCGTCCGGGTCGGCAAGGAGGACTTCAAGGCCCTCTCCGCCCTTCACCCGCACCTCCAGGAGACGCTGTGGGCGGAGATGGTGGCGCGCCTCAAGGTGCGCGGCGCGGCCGGGCGGCGGCCGGGCTCCTCCGAGTACCTCCAGATGGCCATGGAGACGGGGCTGATCCACGGGGAAAGCGTGCTCCTCATCGACCTGTCCACGTGCACCCGGTGCGACGAGTGCGTGCGGGGCTGCGCGGACGCGCACGGCGGCGAGCCGCGCTTCATCCGCGAAGGGCAGAAGTACCGCCACTGGCTGGTGCCGACCGCCTGCTACCAGTGCACCGACCCGGTGTGCATGGTCGATTGCCCGACCGGGGCCATCACGCGCTCGGTCGGGACGCTGGAGGTCACGATCAACGAGCCCACGTGCATCGGCTGCTCGAACTGCGCGCAGCGCTGCCCGTGGGGCAACATCATCATGGTCGAGCGGGGGGAGAAGCGCCCGGACGGCAAGCCGGTCGAGGTGGCGACCAAGTGCGACCTCTGCCTCACCCGCCCCGAGGGCCCCGCGTGCGTGCAGATGTGCCCGCATGGCTCGGCCGTCCGGATCTCCTTCAAGGACCTCGAGCAGGTCACCGCCACGCTCCGGTGAGGTCCGGGCCCGTCCGTTGAGATACGGACAGGTCCTCCGGCCCAAGGAGCCGCGCAACGCGCGGGCCACGGCGGGGGCCTGCGCGGTCCTGGTCGCGATCTTCGTGGCCGGGGCCACGGCGTGGCCCTGGAGCCCCAAACGGGGCCTGGGCCTCTTCTTCGGCTTGCTCGCCGCCGGGCTCTTCCTCTTCGAGATGCTCTATCCGTTCCGCCGGCCGAAGGCGCGGCCGCTCGGCACGGCGAAGGCTTGGTCGCAGGCCCACGTCTACCTGGGCGTCGTCGCGCTGCTGGCGGTAGTGATCCACGCCGGCTTCCGGCTTCCCCGCGGGACGCTGGGCTGGGCGCTGCTCGTGCTCTCGGCCTGGACGACCGCCAGCGGCCTGCTCGGCGTCTGGCTGCAGAAGTGGATTCCGGCCGCGCTGGCCGAGGGCCTGCGCGTGGAGGCTCTCTACGAGCGTATCCCCTCTCTCGTCGGCCAGCTCCTCGCCGAGGCGGACGCGCTGATGGCCGGCGCGGACGAGGTGTCGGAGCGGTTCTACCGCTCGGAGGTGCGGGGGGCGCTGGCCGGACCGCGCCCTTCGTGGGGGTTCCTGTTCGACGTCAGGGCGGGCCGCGATCGCGCCCTCGAGCCGTTCCGCCGCATCGCGCAGTTCGTGCCGCCGGCGGAGAAGGAGCGGATCGATGACCTCATGACCATCTTCACGGAGAAGATCGAGCTCGACGCCCACTACAGCCTGCAAGGCGTCCTGCGCCGATGGCTCGTCCTGCATGTCCCGACCGCGGGTCTGCTGATGGGCCTGCTCGCGCTGCACGTGTTCGCGTGGGCGTGGTACTGAGATGGCCCGCAAGCTCACCTGGGGCACGCCGGGCCGCACGGAACACTACCTCCGCCCGCGCGCGAAGTGGGCGCTCCTCGTCCCTTCGGCCGTCCTGGGGGGCGGCGTCCTCGCCGCCCTCCTCCTCCTCCAGGCGGCCGGCCTGCGCCGGCCGCTGGCTCCCGGCCCGCTCATCGGCCGGCACGCGCCCATCGAGGCGCGGTGCGAGGAGTGCCACGCGCCCCGGCTCGGGGCGTCCGACATGCGCTGCCAGCGCTGCCATGATCCGGCGGGAGCAGGCCGGCTCACCAACGGGACCCATGTGCTCTTCGGCAGCGGCGATACGCGCAAGGCGGCCGCCGCGCCCAGCCTCGCCTGCGCCCGCTGCCACGTCGAGCATCGTGGGAGGGAGGCGCGCCTGGCGGCCGTGGACGAGGTGCAGTGCGGACAGTGCCATTTTCGCGGCTTCGCCCGCCATCCCGAGTTCGCCGTCCTGCGCGCCCGATCGGCCGAAGCCCCCGGGATCAAGTTCGGCCACGACTCCGCGCAGCCGGGGAAGTTCGCCGGGCACCTGGCGGAGGTCGCGCGGACGAAGGGGCTCCGGACCGAGCGCACCTGCGGAGAATGCCACCAGCGCGGCCCCGGCCAGCGCGACTTCTCGGCCCTCTCCTTCGACCTCCACTGCGCGTCCTGTCACGCCAAGGACGGATCCCTGGGCGCCGTCGATCCCGTCCCTCAGGACGATGCGCTCCCGCCGGACCGGATCGCCGCCCTGGGCGTGCGCGGGCCCTGGACGGGACGGGGCGAGGAGTTCCAGATCGGACGGGGCAAGGTGGGCAAGAGCGTCGTCCGCCACGCGGACGAATGGGTGCTCTTCAACCTGCGCAAGCTTCGGCGCGAGATCGACCCCGAGGGCTGGTCGGCCGAGCGGGGCGCGCTGCTGGCCCGCCTCAGCCAGCTCCAAAGGAGGCTCGCCCAGGCCACTCCGCTGGCTGGCCTCGACGACCCGGCGCTCCGGATGCGGGAGCAGGCGATCGAGGCCGAGATCCGGGGACTCGATGGGCGCATCGGTGCCCAGGCGAAGGCCACCGGCGTAGCGGCCGGCCTGTCCCGCCTCGACGAGGTCGGGAACGCGATCGGCGCCGCCGGCGACGCGGCGGGGCGGGGCGAGGCCGATCGCCTGCGCGCCGGAGCGGAAGCGCTCGCCCACGGCATGGTACCCGACGCCGCCCTGCCCGGCGAGGAGTTCGAGGCCCGCCGGCGCGAGCTGCTGGCCGCTCTCGATGCGATCGAGGCCGCCGATCCGACCCTTGCTCCGCGGGCGCAGGACCTTCGGCGGCGGGCGCTCGCCCTCGCGCCCGGCGAGGCCGGGCTCGACACCCTCGGCCGGGCGCGCGACCAGCGTCAGGCCGAGCTGGCCCGCGTGAGCGACGAGCGGGCGCTGCGGGCGGCGGGGATCCAGCCGCCCGGCGAGGCGCTGCTCGAGCCCGAGCGCGCTGCCCTGGGGCGGGCGATCGACGATGCGCAGGCCCGGCTGGCCGCCCTGTCGGAGGCCCCGCCGCCTGCCGCCGGGGTCACGGCGGAAGAGCGGCAACGCAAGCAGGAGTCGGTCGAGGCGCTGACCGGGCCGTGCGTCAAGTGCCATCTCTTCTCGGGGGCGGCGCTCGTCCGGCCGGTCGCGGCCCGGCCCGTGCTCGTCCGCGCGCGTTTCGAGCACCAGCCGCACCTCCTGCCGGTGCAGGGGGACTGCTACCATTGCCACGGCGCCGTGCGGCAAAGCAAGGTTTCCGCCGACCTCAACTTCGGCGGCGTGCAGGGCTGCCGGGAGTGCCACAAGCCGCGCAGCGTGAGCCAGGATTGCCAGACATGTCATCGCTACCACCCGCCGGGGATCCCGTGAGCGAGGGGGCCCCGGCGCCCCGGCCCCCGGCCCAGGTGCTGTGCCGGGTGCGGCCCGGGGTCACCCTGGCTTTCGAGCTGAAGTCGGACGAGGCGGTGGTCGGCCGCGACTCCGGCCTCGCGGCGACGATCCCGCTCGAGGGCGTCTCGCGCCAGCACGCCCGCATCCTGTGGGACGGCCTGGCGTACTGGCTGGAAGACCTGAAGAGCACGAACGGCACGCTGCTGAACGGGCAGCGCATCGTGCGCGATCGCCTGCGCCACCTGGACGTGATCACCCTCGGCAAGAAGGCGGACCTGGTCTTCGTACTGCGTTCCGCCCCGGCCGGGCTGGTGCGCCAGCCGGGCATCGTCCGCGCCGCCCTGGTCGCGGAATCGGACGGGACGCCGCACGAGATCGCCGTCGGTGAAGCGACGCTCGGCCGCAGCTCGGCCTGCAACGTCGTGGCCGAGAGCGGCGCGGTCTCCAAGGTCCACGCCAGGATCGAGCGGACGGCGGACCAGCTCATCCTGCAGGACCTGGTCTCTTCGAACGGCACCTACGTGAACGGTGAGCGCGTGATGACCGCGCTGCTCCGCGATGGCGACCGGATCCTCCTCGGAGGCGTGGAGTCCTTCCGCGTCCAGGTCGAGATGGGCGAGATCAGCTCCGGCTCCGGCATCCGACGCCGGGCGGCCGTCCTTGCGCCGCCGGGCGAAGAGGGGCCGCAGTTCTCGGCGGACTGGAAAACGCGCTTCGAGTGGGACTCGGCCGAGCTGCAGGCCATCGCCAATCTGCACGAGGACGTGGCCGAGAAGCTCGGCCTGGCGGGCAAGGGCAGCACGCAGAAGCAGCCGGCGGTGAAGCCGCCTCCGGCGAAGGTGACCGGCTCGCCATCCCGGCCCACGCCCGCGAAGACCCCCCCGTCCCCCGCCGCGGTCAAGCCTGCCCCGGCCGCCGCGCCGGCGGCGATTCCGGCGAATGACGCCGCGCCGCTGGCGGAGGTGCGCTTGACCGGGGCCGACGAAGTGCTCGTGGCCTCGAGCCCTGGCCGCCACGTCCTCGGGCGCTCCGCCGATGCGCCGCTGCGGGTGAAGCATCCTACCGTGTCGCGCACGCATGCCCGCATCGTCATCGCCGACGACCGGCAGACCGCGTTCCTCGAGCACGCGGGGGGCGCCAACGGGACCCGCCTGAACGGGCGGCCGATCGACAAGGCCCAGGCGCTCGCCGACGGGGACGAGATCGGGATCGGCCAGGTGACGCTCCGCGTCAGCCTCAAGCGGACGTGAGGGGCGGCCTGAGCGGCCTTACGCGTGGGCTATGTGCCTTCCCGCATATCGATGCCTAACTGCTTGCACTTCTTGTAGAGATGGCTTCGTTCCAGCCCCAGGCTGCGGGCGGCGTTGGTCACGTGGCCGCCGGAGAGGCGCAGCCGCTCGCGGATCACCTCCCGCTCGTAGGCATCGGTCAGGTCGCGCAGCGACCCGCTGGGAGGCGCCGGGGTCGGGCGGGACGCCGGGCCCGCGGCCGGCAGCGCCGCCCGCACCTCGGCGGCCCCGATGGGATCGGCGTCGGAGAGGATGAGCAGCCGCTCGACCACGTTGCGCAGCTCGCGCACGTTGCCCTTCCACGGCTGCTGGGAGAGCACCTCCAGCGCCTCCGCCGAGAGCCGCCGTGGCTTCCAGTGGTTGCGCCGGCAGGCGGCCTCCACGAAATGGGCCGCCAGGGCGGGGACGTCCCCCGCGTGCTCGCGCAGCGGCGGCGTGCGGACGGTGAGGGTGCTGATCCGGTAATAGAGGTCCTCGCGGAACCGTCCCTCCGAGAGGAGCGTGTCGATCTCCTTGTTGGTGGCGGAGATGACCCGCACGTCGACCCGGATCTCGCCTGCCCCGCCCACCCGCGTGATCTCGCCGTCCTGCAGCACGCGCAGCAGCTTGGCCTGCATGGGGGCGGGCATGTCGCCGATCTCGTCCAGGAAGAGGGTGCCGCCGTCGGCCTGCTCGAAGCGGCCCCGGCGCTGGGCCACCGCCCCCGAGAAAGCGCCCTTCTCGTGGCCGAACAGCTCGCTCTCGACCAGCTCGGACGGCACCGCCGCGCAGTTCATCTTGACGAAGGGCTGCCCGCCGCGGGGGGAGAGGTCGTGGACCGCGCGGGCCACCAGCTCCTTGCCCGCCCCGTTCTCGCCCACGATGAGGATGGGCACGTCGGACGGGGCGGCCCGCTCGACCAGGGCGCGCAGCGCCGCCATCGCCTGGCTGCCGCCGATGAGGGCCAGCTCGTCCTGCCAGTACCTCTGCAGCTCGCGGTTCTCGCGCTGCAGGCGGTCGAGGCGCAGCACCGTCCGGAGCGTGTGCAGGAGCCGGTCCAGTCCCACCGGCTTCTCCACGTATTCGACCGCCCCGAGCTGCATGGCCTTCACGGCGGTGGTCACCGTGGCCTGACCGCTCATGAGGATCACCGGCACCTCCGGCGCCCGCTCCTTGACCCGGGCCAGGAACTCCAGACCGTCCATCTCCGGCATCACGACGTCGGAGAGCACGGCGTCCACGGCCTCCTCCGCCAGCTTCTCCAGTCCCCGCGTTCCGGAAGACGCGGTGACCGCGGTGTAGCCCTCGAGCGCGAGGGCCCGCGACAGCGACGCGAGCGTCCCCTGGTCGTCGTCGACGATGAGGATCTTCGGTTTCACGCCGAGCGCTCCCGCACGGGAGGAGAGCTTACAACCGCTGCCGGGTCGCGCGGGAGATAGAGGCTGAAGGTCGTGCCCTCGCCGGGGGCGCTCTGCACCTCGATCCGGCCCGCGTGGTCGGAAACTATGCCTTGCACGATGGCGAGGCCCAGACCCGTCCCGCCCTTCTTGGTCGTGTAGTAGGGCGTGAAGAGCCGCGTCCGCTGCTCCTCGTCGAGCCCGGGGCCGGTATCGGCCACTTCCAGCACCACGCCCCCCTCCGCCGGGGCCGCGCGCAGCCGCAGCGTGCCCCCGTCGGGCATCGCCTCCAGCGCGTTGGCGACCAGGTTCCCGACCGCCCTCGCCAGCAGCGCCCGGTCGGCGCTCACCGTCCCTACCTCCGGCGCCACGTCCTTCTCGATGCGCACGCCCGCCGCCCGGGCTTGATAGAGAGCGAGCACCTGCTCGACGATGGCGCCCACGTCCACCGGCCGCAGCTCCGGCCGCGGCATGCGCGCGAACTCGCTGAACTCCTCGATGATGCGGCGCAGCGACTGCAGCTCCTCGAGGACCGTGTCGCTCGACTCCCGGAACAGGGCGGCGAAGCGCTCGCGCCCGCCGGGCTCGTTCCACGCCCGCCGGAGCGTCTCGATCGAGAGCTGGATGGGGAAGAGCGGGTTCTTCAGCTCGTGGGCCAGCCGCCGCGCCATCTCGCGCCAGGCCGCCACGCGCTCGGTCTGGAGCAGCCGCTCCCGCGAGGTGCGCAGCTCGGCGGTCATGGCGTTGAAGGCGCGGGCCAGCTCGCCCACTTCGTCGCCCGGCGTGGCGTCGACGGCGGCGGCGAGGTCGCCCGAGGCCACCCGGCGGGACTGATCGGCCAGCTCCCGGACCGGGCGCGCGATGCGTCCGGACAGCAGTACGGCGGCCAGCGCGGCGCCCACCAGGGCCGCGGCGGCGAGCCCGAAGGCCACGCCTCGCACGAGGCCCGTGAGCCGGTCCAGCTCGCCGCGGGGCAGCGCAGCCACGAGCCAGAGGTCCGGGTGGCGCGGCGCGGCCGAGAAGCGGAACGCCGTGCCGCCCAGCATGACCTCGCCCCTGGCCTCCGCCCCGGCGAGCGCGGGCTCGGTCCAGGCGGCCAGCGGCGAGCTGGGCGGCGCGATCCAGCGCCGCCGGACCCGGTCGCGCAGGGCGAGGCGCACGCCGGTGAGTTCGGACAGCTCGGAAAGGAACTCGGCGTCGACGAACGTGCCGCCCCGCACCAGCACCGGCGACCCGTTCAGCAGCGACGGCCGCGACGCCATCAGGGCCAGCCGCTCCGCTTCGCCGTACCCCTCGTTCACCCGCTCCACCCGCAGCGTGTCGTCTCCCGGGAAGAGGCCGTCCTGCTCGGGAAGGCCGAAGCCAGCCAGCCAGTGCCGCGACGAAACGACCCGGTCCCGCGCGTCGACGATCTCCAGGGCGGGCAGCGCACGGTTCCGGCCGAGCGCCTGGGCGAGCGTCGTCAAGGCCCGGGGATCGGGCCGCTGCTGGGGCAGGTCTTCGACCGCTACCGCCGTCACCTCCGCTGCGGAGCGCCTGAGCTGCCGGTCCATCTGTCCGAAGGCGGCCGCGATCGCGCCGCGCAGTCGCTCGTCGCCCGATTGGGCGAAGCTGCGCGCGAGCAGCGCGGTCACCGCCGCCGTCAGCAGGACGACGGGCGGCACCGCCACGAGCACGAACGCGGCCAGCAGACGACCCCGCAGGCCGCCGGTCACGGCTCGACCCAGGCGTCTTCGAGCACCAGCCGGCCTCCGAGATCGACGACGGCGCCGTGGACGCCCGGCCGTGTCCGGTACGAGACGGGCACCGACGCCAGCGGCAGCAGGACCCACTCGGCCCGCAGCGCCGCCTCCGCGCGATGCAGCCGCGCGCGCCGGCGGGCCGCGTCGGTCTCGTCGACGACGGCGGCCAGCTCCTCCAGCGCGCCGGCCGGCGGGCGCGCCAGGGCCGCCAGCTCCTCGAGGGCGAGGCCCGCCTCGGGCACCTCGGGCGACCAGATCATCAAGCGCGCGTGAGTGGGCGCGGCCACGACCCCGGCCGGGCTCGAGGGCACGACCGCCACGCGCAGGCCCAGCGTCGTGAGGTGGGCCACGACGCGCTGGCTGGCCAGGGGGGGCACGTCGCGCCCCACGGCCAGCGTCGCGGTGCCGGCCACTTGTCCCGCCGCCGGCGCGTTGCCGAGGCCGAGCGGGGGCAGCAGGCCGGGAACCAGCAGCGAAGGCGCAGGATCGCCGCCGGGGATCAAGTGGCGAACGAGGTCGCCCCGGTCGATGGCGGCCGCCACCGCTTCGCGGGCGGCGCGCTTGTCGAAGGGCGGCCGCAGCGGATCGAGCACGAGCAGCAGCGTCGCGGCCACCCGGCTCGGCCCCGGCTCGCCGGGACCCACGTCCAGGCGACCCGATCCCATCTCGGAGGCCGCCGACGCCCCATCGGCGAGCGCGAGCAACTCGAGGCGGTCGAGGTACGGTCGGCCGCGCACGTGGCCGGTAAAGGCCGTGAGAGCCAGCCTCCGGCCCGGCGCGGGTGCGGCGGGCACGAAGGGCCCGGCGCCGGCCCCGCCCGGTCCGGTGATCGCCGCCGCGGCGGCGGCGAGGGGGGCCAGCGGCAAGGCGCCGGCATCCGCCAGGCGAAGGACGAGGTGCCTCGGGTCGGGCGCCGCCAGGCCGGGCAGGTCTTCGCTGCGGCCGGCCCGGAAGGTGATTCCACCCTCCAGCGCCGCGGCAAAACGCGCGGCGGCGGCGGAGAACGGTGTGCGGAGGAAGCGGCGCAGGCTCCGCATGGCGTCGGCGGCCGTGACGGGGCGGCCGTCGTGGAAGGTCGCGCCTTCCCGCAGCCGTAGCGACCACTCGCGGCCTCCCGCGGCGGTGCTCCAGCCGGAAGTGAGGGCGGGGGAGGGAAAGCCGCCTTCGTCGACGCCGACGAGCGTCTCGTGGACGAGGCCCGTGACGAGACCGAACCGGCCCCGCTCGGCCACGGGCTCGGTGGTGGCGGGAAGCTCCAGCACGCCGACCTTCAGCTCCCCGCCGTAGCGAGGGCCGAGCGCGGCGTGAAGGAGGAGCGGGGTGAGCGCGGCGGTCGCCGCCGCGACGGAGAGGGCCATCCGCCTCACGGGCCGACGGCCAGATCCATCAGGACGAGATGGGTGCCCCGCTCCTCCTCGACCGCGGCCACCACCCGCATCCGGGCGCCGGAGCCACGACCGGCCAGGGCGCGCACGGACCCGTCGACCGGCAGCGACTGCACCGGCGGCCGGCCGGGATCGTGCGCGTCGAGCAGCAACACGGCGTCCCGCGGGCCGGGCGGGTCCGGGCCGGCGACGGCCAGCAGCTCCGTCCCCAGCCGGGCGAGGCCCGATCCCGCCGGCACGTCAAGAGTGCGGCCTCCTTCCGCAGATGCGAGCCGCAGCCGGCCTTCGGCCGTGACGGCGAGCCCGCGCGGATCGAGGCGCAGGAACGGCCCGTCGCCGAGGTCGTCCAGGGTCGCTTCGATGAGGTTCGTGCCGGGCCGGTACCGCAGGCCGTGGGGCGCGCCCGGCCAGGGGAGCGCCGCGGCCTGCTCGCGCTCCTCGAGCCGCCCGCCATCGAGACCGAAGAGGACGGCGCGCGGCGACCGGCTGGTGAGCGCCCACGCGCTGCCTTCGGCCGCGACGAGCCCGATCGTCCCTCCCGGGAAGCGGACGGCCGAGAGCGGTCCCGGCAGATCCCGCCGCGACAGGACGGCCAAGCCGTCGTCCTCCAGCCGGTAGAGCACCAGCGCGTCGTCGTAGAGCACGAGCACGCGGTCCTCGGCCGGCAGCGCCAGGTCGAGGACCCGGCCCTCGAGGGCTGGCGTGCGCCGGGAGGCGACGACCGACAGTGGCCCCGGTCCCGCCGCCGGGCCGGCGGGGACGAGCGACAGCAGCATGGGGTCGGCCTCGACCGAGGCGGCCAGCACGTCGACCAGCCGCCCGCCGGGCTCCTCGGTCACGCGGGCCGAGACCCAGAGACGGCCGGGCCCTTCGGCCAGCACCGAATCGACGCGCAGGCGCGCTCCCGAAGCCGTCAGGCGCAGGCGGCCCTCCAGGCGCGCGCGGAGCAGGGACTGGAAATCGACGCCGAGGGAGCCGCCGCTGCCCGTCCGGTCCTCGGGAGCGGCCACCTCGACGGCGTGCCCGCGCGCGGCCGCCACGACCTCGGCGGCGAGCGCGTCGGCCAGGCGGGAGAGCGGGGCGGCGGCCTGCAGCGGCGGGGCGAGCACCGCGTGGACGACGAGCGCGGCCGTGATGGCGGCCGAAAAGCGCGAAGACGCCGAAGCGACGCCCAAGTCGACGGGAAGGATAGCGCGAAAACGCGCTATCCTTGGCAAGATGAACGACCGCGTCCCGCTCGTCGGCCGGATCCAGCAGGATCTCACGGCAGCCATGAAGGCCAGGGACGCCGACCGCACGAGCGCGCTGCGCATGGCCAAGGCGGCGCTCGTGAACCGCGAGATCGAAAAGAAGGGGCCCCTCGATGACGCGGAGACGGCCCGCGTGTTGCAGGGCCTCGTCCGGCAGCGCGAGGATTCGGTCTTCCAGTTCCGAAAGGCGAATCGGCCCGAGCTGGTCCAGAAAGAGGAGAAGGAGATCGCGCTGCTCAAGAGCTACCTGCCCGCCGAAGCGTCGGCCGCCGACATCGACGCCGCGGTGGAGAGAGCGGTGGCCGAGACCGGCGCGTCGTCGCCCCGTGACATGGGCAAGGCGATGAAGGCCGCCATGGCCGTCCTCGAGGCCCAGGGCAAGCCCGCCGACGGTCGCAAGCTCAGCGACGCCATGCGCAAGCGGCTCGGCGCCTGAGGAAGAACGATGCGGGACAGCCTGCGCAAGGCCGGACAGCGCTTGATGGTGGGCTTCCAGGGCCTCGAAGCGTCCCCGGAGGTCAAGCGGATGATCCGCGACTACGGCGCGGGCAGCGTGATCCTCTTCGCCCGCAACGTCGCCGCGCCCGGGCAGGTGGCCGAGCTGGTGCGAGAGCTGCAGGCCGAGGCGCGCGCCGCGGGCCATGACCTTCCGCTCCTCGTCTCCGTGGACCAGGAGGGCGGCCGGGTAGCCCGAATGCGCGCCCCCTGGACCGAGTGGCCGCCGCTGCGGGCCCTGGGTCGCCGCGGCTCGGAGGACACGGCGCGCCGGGTCGGCGCGGCGCTGGCGGCTGAGCTTCACGCGTGCGGCGTCCGCCTCGACTTCGCGCCGGTCATGGACGTCGACACCAACCCCAACAACCCCGTCATCGGCGACCGCTCCTTCGGCAGCGATCCCGACCTGGTCGGCCGGCTGGGCGCGGCGATGATCCGGGGGTTGCAAGAAGGAGGAGTGGCGGCCTGCGCCAAGCACTTCCCCGGCCACGGCGACACCGACCTCGACTCGCACCTCGAGCTGCCGGCCGTGGAGCACACCCGCGCCCGGCTGGAGGACGTGGAGCTCCGGCCCTTCCGGAGGGCGATCGAGGCGAAGGTGGCCACGATCATGACCGCCCACGTCCTGGTGCGGGCCCTCGACGATGAGGTGCCGGCCACCCTGTCGCCACGGGTGGTCGAGGGCCTGCTGCGCCAGGAGATGAAGTTCCCCGGCGTCATCGTCTCGGACGACCTCGAGATGAAGGCGGTGGCCAGGCAGTGGACGCCCGGCCGGGCGGCGGTGCTGGCCGCCCGGGCGGGCTGCGACCTGCTGCCGGTGTGCGCGACGCACGACATGCAGGTGGAGTCGCTCGAGGCGCTGGTGAAGGCGGTGGAGTCGGGCGAGATCTCCTGGTCGGCCATGGACGATGCGGCCCTGCGCATGCGCCGGCTGAAGGAGCGCTTCCTGGTGCCGTGGCAGGATCCCGACCCGGCGGCGGCCCGGGCCGCGGCGGGCGCGGTCGAGCGGGTCGCCCTGGCCCGCGAGATCGCCGAACACGCCGGCATGGCCACCTAGCGTGGACCTTGCCGTCGTGACCTTCCTCTGCTCGCGGCCCGCATCGTTCCTCACCGGCCTCGCGCTCGCCGTCGGCGGCGGGGCGGGCAAGGGGCTGCTCTGACCAGCTGGACCCGGCCCCGAGCGCTCCGCCCGGGCGACGTCGTGGGGGTCTGCGCCCCCGCCGGGCCGGTCGATCCGGCGGCTCTCGACAAGGGCGTGGCCGAGCTCGAGTCGCTCGGCTTCCGCGTGCGGCGAGCCGAGGGCCTGCTCGACCGGCGCGGCTTCACGGCCGGTCCCCCGGAGAAGCGGCTCGGCGCGCTGCAAGCGTTGTTCGCCGACGAGGACGTGAAGGGCATCGTCTGCGCGCGCGGCGGGGCGGGGGCGTCATCGCTCTTGACCCGCCTCGACGCGGAGTGGCTGCGGGCGCGGCCCAAGGTCTTCGTCGGCTACAGCGACATCACGCTCCTGCACCTCTACCTCGGTCGGCTCGAGCTCGTGAGCTTCCACGGACCCATGGTGGCCAAGGACCTGGCCACCGGCGGCTATGACCGGGCCAGCCTGCTGTGGGCCCTCACCGGCGAGGGCCAGCCCTATCGCAGCGAGCCCGAAGACCTGCTCCCCCTGCGCGCCGGCGAGGCCGAGGGCCGGCTGCGGGGCGGCTGCCTGAGCCTGCTCGCCGCCGCG
>Ga0066710_100001171_pt1 | contig 18871 bp, 18 predicted proteins | sample GraSoiAngelo_159_FD_79666 | JGI IMG/M metagenome (GOLD analysis project Ga0066710, IMG submission 79666) | Grasslands soil microbial communities from the Angelo Coastal Reserve, California, USA - 14_1009_16_40cm | ecosystem: Environmental > Terrestrial > Soil > Grasslands | place: USA... | reverse complement strand
GGCGCGTCCCAGGGGTCCTCGAGGTTGCCGCCCTCGTGCGACAAGTGCCAGAGGTTGCCGTCGCGGCTGAAGATGTCGCGGGGGGACTGGTCGACCGGGACGCCGTGGGCGGCCGCGTAGGCGAGGGCGTCCTCCCGGGAGCGGATGTTCCACTCCCGCCACGGCGCGATCACGCGCATGTGGGGGGCGAACGCGCCGTACGTCACCTCGAAGCGGACCTGGTCGTTGCCCTTGCCAGTCGCGCCATGGGCGAGGGCGTCCGCCCCTTCGCGCAGCGCGCACTGGACCTGGCGGTAGGCGAGGAGCGGCCGGGCCAGCGCGGTGCCGAGGAGGTAGTTGTCCTCGTAGACGGCGCCGGCCGCCAGGGCCTTGTAGGCGTAGTCGCGGACGAACTCCTCCCGCAGGTCCTCCACCACGCACTTGCTGGCCCCGGTGGCGACCGCCTTGCCGCGCACGGCCTCCAGGTCGTCGCCCTGGCCGACGTCCCCGCAGTAGGCGACGATCTCGGCTCCCCCGTAGTTCTCCTTGATCCAGGGGATGATGATCGACGTATCGAGCCCCCCCGAGTACGCCAGCACGACCTTCTTCACACCGCTCATTGCCAGGACTCTCCTTTTAACGCACAAGATCGCAGAGAACGGCCGTTGATGAGGGCGAGCAGCGAGGACACGTCGGCCGCGGCCGCCTACGCAACCGCACCGCCGCCTCCTTCCAGCATCACGGCCGGCGGGGCCGGGGGGGCGCAAGCTCCGCTGGCAAGGACCGCGTCGAGGGCGCCGAGGAACTCGCGGATGTCCTTCCGCTTGACGACCAGTGGCGGCAGCAGACGCACCACGTTGTCCCCGGCCCGGGTGACCAGGATGCCCTTCTCGCGCAGCCCCTTGACGACGGGAATGGCGCTGGAGACCAGCTCGATCCCCACCATCAGGCCCTGGCTGCGCACCTGCGAGATCGCCGGGTAGCTGCGCGCGATCCGGTTCAGGCCCTTGCGCAGGAAGACGCCCTTCTGGTCCACCTTGTCCAGGAACTTCGGCGAGGTGAGCCGATCGAGGACGGCCAGGGCCGCCGCCGCCGCCACCGGGTTGCCGCCGAACGTGCTGCCGTGGTCGCCGACGGCGATGGCAGGCGCGAGCTCCTCCTTGATCAGGACCGCGCCCAGGGGCAGGCCGCCGCCGAGCGGCTTGGCCAGGGTGAGGATGTCCGGCCGGATGCCGGCGTGCTGGTAGGCGAAGAGCTTGCCCGTGCGGCCGAGGCCGCACTGGACCTCCTCCGAGACCAGCAGCGCGCCGCGGTCGCGGCAGATGTCGGCCAGGCCCTGCAGGAACTCGCGAGGGGCCACCCGCACTCCGCCCTCCCCCTGCACCGGCTCCACGAATACCGCCGCCGTCTTGGGCCCGATGGCGGCCGCGGCGGCCTTCAGGTCGTCCCAGGGGCAGAAGTGCACGCCGGGCAGCAGCGGCTCGAAGGGCGTCCGGTACTTCTCGGTCCACGTCATGGACAGCGCGCCGAGCGTGCGGCCGTGGAAGGCATGCTCGAAGGCCACGAAGTCGGTGCGTCCGGCGGGACCCCCGATACGCCGGGCGAACTTCATCGCCGCCTCGACCGCCTCGGTTCCCGAGTTGCAGAAGAAGACCTTGGCCGGAAAGGCCAGCGTGACCAGGCGGTCGGCCAGGTCCCGGACGGGCTGGCTGTAGTAGAGGTTGCTGGCATGCAGGAGCCTCGCGGCCTGCTTTCGGATGGCCGCGACGACCTCCCGGTCGCCGTAGCCGAGTCCGTTGACGCCGATCCCGGCCGCGAAGTCCAGGTAGGTCTTTCCCTCGGCGTCGGTGACGCGCGCGCCCTTGCCCGAGACGACCACCAGGTCGCGGTCGTAGACCGGCAGCAGCGCGCTCACCGCCCCCCCCGCCGGATCCGGGTCCGGGCCGCCTCCACCCCCGCGGTGATCCGGGTGCCCGGGAAGCCTCCGCTGAGGCGGCCCTTGCCGGCCACCACGACCTCCGGGATCCCGACCCCGGCCGCCTCGAGGGCCATGCGCACCTTCAGCGCCATGCCGGCCGCGATCGTCCCGTCCTCGATCAGGCGTCCCGCCGCCGCCGCGTCGAGGACGCCGACCGTCTCGTTCCCCACCCGCACACCGTCGACGTCGGAGAGATAGACGAGGCCGGCCGCGCCGAGCGCGCGGGCCAGCACGAGCGCCGCCTCGTCGGCGTTGACGTTCACCGACTCGCCACCCGGCCCGCACGAGACGGGGGAGACGACGGGCAGCAACCCCGCGTCCCACAACGCGCGGATCGGCGCCGGATCGGCTTCGACCGGCACTCCCACCCGGCCCAGTCCCGGCTCCAAGCGGGCGCGGATCATGGCGCCGTCGCGGCCCGAGATGCCGACCGCCGGCAGGCCAGCCCGGGTGAGGCGCGCGGCCAGGTCCTTGTTGACGACACCCGAGAGGACCATCTCCACGACCTCCATGGCGGCGGGAGAGGTCTCCCGGCGGCCCGCGATGAACCGGGACTCGATGGCCAGGGCCCGCAGCATGCGGTCCACGTGGCGGCCACCGCCGTGGACGAGCACCGACGGCCCCGGCGCCCGGCGGATCTCCTCGGCCAGCGGCGCGATGAGGCCGGGGTCTTCGAGCGCGGGTCCGCCGACCTTGTAGACCCGCACGGGGCCCCCATCGCGGGCCAGCGACAGCCGGCGGCTCATCGCGTACTCCCGTCGAGCGTGGGCAGGCCTTCGGTTTCCGGCCAGCCCAGGGCGACGTTCAGGTTCTGCACCGCCTGGCCCGCCGCTCCCTTCACGAGGTTGTCGAGCGCCGAGAAGACGACGGCCCGGCCCGGGGCGGCGGCATGGACCGAGAGACGGCAGTCGTTGGTCCCCACCACATCCGACAGCCGCGGCGGCTCCGCGCCGACCTTGACGAACGGCGAGCCGTCGTAGGCCTGCCGCAGGCCGCCCGCCAGGTCGGCCGCCGAAGCGCGTGTCCTGACGTAGAGGGCGGAGAGGATGCCGCGCTTCACGGGCAGCAGATGGGGACAGAACGTGAGGCTCACCTTGCGGCCCGTCCGCTCGGCCAGCACCGCCTCCATCTCCCCGACGTGCCGGTGGCTGCGGCCGGGCGAGTAGGCCTTGAGGTCCTCGTCCACCTCGCAGAAGAGCAGATCCTCCTTGGGCGTGCGGCCGGCGCCGGTGGCCCCGCTCTTGGCGTCGACGACGACGTCGTCGGCCTCCACCAGCCCCTGGCTCACGAGCGGGACGAGGGGAAGGAGGACGCTCGTGGCATAGCAGCCGGGGTTGGCGATGAGACGCGCGCCGCGGATCCGCTCGCGGTACAGCTCGGTGAGGCCGTAGGGGGCGCCGCCCAGGAGCGACGCGGCCGGGTGGTCGTGCCCGTACCATTGCTTGTAGGAGTCGGCGTCCGGCAGCCGCAGGTCGCCGGAGAGATCCACCACGACGGCCTGCGGCTGCAACTGCCGGAGCCGGGCGGCGTAGGCGGCCGAGACGCCGTGCGGCAGCGAGAGGAGGTACGCATCGGCCGCGCGCTGCAGCCCGGCCTCGTGGGCCAGGTGGCCCTCGCCGCTCCCGGTGGTGAAGGCGAGCTGCGCCCGGGGGTGGACGGAGAGCAGGCGGACGATCTCCCGCCCGGCATAACCGGTCGCCCCGAAAACGCCGACCTTGAAGCTCATAAATAAAAAGACCCGCTGGCTCAGATCCAGCGGGTCGGAAGGTCCGTTCGACTGGCGCCGCGAACTAGACCATGGCTCCCCGCCGGAGAGACGGGCCTCGCCTCGCGCGGACCCGCGGTCGCACGGCAGGGGACGCCAGCATCACAAGCTAGATCATAGGACAAAGCCGCGGGGTGTCAAGGCGTTTTAGCGGTAGCATGGCGTTCCCGAGGTGATGTGATGCCCGAGACGCTCGCTCCCGCCCGCAGCCTCCCCCTCACCGACCTCTCCGAGGACGAGCGGATGTTCCGCGACCAGGTGCGTGACTTCGCCGAGGCGGAGGTGCGCCCGCTCGTGCCCACGATGGACAGGGAGGCCCGCATTCCCCGGGAGCTGATCGACAAGTGCTTCGAGCTGGGGATCATGGGGATCGAGGTCCCCGAGTCGGCCGGAGGCGCCGCCGCCACCTTCTTCATGTCCGTCCTCGCCGTCGAGGAGCTGGCGCGGGTGGACGCCTCGCTGGCCGTGCTCGTCGACGTCCAGAACACCCTCGTCAACAACGCCCTGCTCCGGTGGGGCACCGACGAGCAGAAGGCCCGCTATTTCCCCCGGCTCGCCTCCGAATGGGTGGGGGCCTACGCCCTCTCCGAGGCCGGCTCCGGCTCGGACGCCTTCGCCCTCGCCTGCCGGGCCGCCGACAAGGGCGACCACTACGAGCTCACGGGCCGCAAGCTGTGGATCACCAATGCCGCCGAGGCCGACCTGTTCATCGTGATGGCCACCGTCGACCCCGCCCGGGGCTACCGGGGCATCACCAGCTTCCTCGTCGAGCGCACGTTTCCCGGCTTCCAGGTCGGGAAGAAAGAAGACAAGCTCGGCATCCGGGCCTCCTCCACCTGCGAGCTGGTGCTCGAGGGCTGCCGCGTTCCCAAGGCCAACGTGCTCGGCGAGGTGGGCAAGGGCTACAAGATCGCCATCGAGACGCTCAACGAGGGCCGGATCGGCATCGGGGCCCAGATGGTCGGGGTGGCCCAGGGCTCGTTCGAGCACGGCCTGCGCTACGCGCAGGAGCGGAGCCAGTTCGGGCGGCCCATCGCCGAGTTCCAGGCCGTTCAGTTCCTGCTCGCCGAGCTGGCCACCGAGCTGGAGGCCGCCCGCCTCCTCACCTACAACGCGGCCCGGCTGCGCGACACCGGCGCTCCCTTCATCAAGGAAGCGGCCATGGCGAAGCTCGTCGCCTCCCGGGCCGCCGAGCACGTCAGCTCGAAGGTGATCGAGATCTACGGCGGCTACGGCTTCACGCGGGAGTACCCGGTGGAGAAGTACTTCCGCGACCAGAAGGTCGGCCAGATCTACGAGGGGACCACGAACATGCAGCTCATGGTGATCGCGAAGCAGCTCCTCGGGAAGCTCTGAGTGGCGCTGCTCGCCCTCAGCGCCTCCGACCTGCTCGACCGCTTCGCATCCTCCGATCCCACCCCCGGCGGCGGCTCCGCGGCCGCCCTCGCGGGAGCCATCGCCGCCGCCCTCGTCGCCATGGTGTGCGGGATGCCGAAGACCCGTACTGGCGAGCCGGGCGAACGGATCCGGCTCGACGGGGCCCTGGCCGACGCGCGCGCCGCGGGCGATCAGCTCCGCCGGCTGGTGGACGAGGACAGCGCGGCCTACGACGCCGTGGTCGCGGCCTACCGCCTGCCGAAGGCGACGGACGAGGATGAGGCGTCACGCAAGCGCGCGGTCGAGGCGGCGGTCTCGGTCGCCACTGACGTCCCCATGCGCACGGCCGAGATGTGCCTGACGGTGCTGGCGGCAGCGCAGGTGGCGGCGGAGAGCGGCAATTCCAACGCGGTGAGCGACGCCCGCACGGCGGCGGCGCTGGCCTGGGCCGGGCTCAAAGGGGCGGCGGAAAACGTGCGGATCAACCTCGGCGAGTCGGCCCGCGCTTCGGAGATCGGATCGTGGATCGAATCGCTGGAAGGTGCGGCGGCCGTGATGCTCGGCGGGCTCGGCCTGGCCCCGGGAGGGGCCGGTTCCGGCGGGGGTCGTTGAGCGCGTGGGCCATCGCCTCCTGATCGTGGACGACGAAGAGGGAATCGTCGTCACCATGAAGGAGTACTTCGAGACCTACGGCCACCAGGTCGACGTCGCCCGCGGGCGAGAGGAGGCCGAGTCCTTCCTCGACGCGGGCTCGTACTCGCTGATGATCGCCGACCTGCGGCTCCATCCGATCCGGGAGGCGGACGGCCTGGACCTGCTCGCGCTGGTGCGGGAGCGCTTCCCCCGGACCCGGGTCGTGATCTTCACCGGCTACGCGACGCCCGAGGTCGTCGGCGAGGCGCGCCGGCTGGGGGCCGATGCCTTCCTGCAGAAGCCGCAGGCGCTCTCCGACGTGGCGCGGGTCGTGTTCGCCCTGCTGGCGTCTCCGGCCTAGCCGCGCAGGCATCGACTTCGAAAACGAAAGCGCCCGATCCACGCGGGCGCGGAGCGACCTGGGGGGGGAGTGCGAAGGCGCGTTAGAGAACGGGCTGGTCCGCCTCGTCCTTGAAATGGAACGTGTGCTTGAAGCCGGGGAGGATGTCCACCGTGCGGTCGTACTCGCACCGGATCACGCGCCGCGTCTCCATGGTGTTGATCTTGCAAGTGTTGCCGGTGATGTAGCCTTCGAGGTGGTTGTCGCTCACCTCGCGCATGATCATGCGCAGGATCTCGTCGTCGCTCTTGTGGCGCCCGACCCGCGCGAACTCGTTGAGCTTGTCCTTGAAGTTGTAATCGGCCCAGAAGGGCGGAGCGAGGTTCCAGATGGCGAGCACCACGGCCACGAAGAACAGCAGGCCGACCACGGTCCCCATCCGGCCCTCGCCCTTTTCGTTTCCGGCTCTCATCGCGCTCCTCCAGGCCTCAGCGGATCAGATGGAAGAATCGGCTCCAGCGGGTCTTGCCGAAGGCGGAGAGCGTGTCGCGGAGCCAGTCGAGGTAACCGGTGCGGTGGTACTCCTCCCGCGAGGCCTCGTAGGACCAGTACACGAGCAGCGCCCGGCCCTTGACCTGGTCGCGGGGAAGGAAGCCCCAGAAGCGGCTGTCGCGGCTGTTGTCGCGGTTGTCGCCCATCACGAACAGCTGGCCGGCGGGCACCACCTCCGGCCCCCAGTTGTCCCGCACCCCCTCGCTGCGCAGGCCGTACTCGGGATCGTCGCGGCGCAGCGGCGGCTCCAGGAAGTGGGCATAGGGCTCAGTCAGCGGCCGTCCGTTGACGAAGACCGTCTTGTCCCGTATCTCCACCGTCTCTCCCGGCAGCCCGATGACGCGCTTGATGAAGTCGCGGGAAGGATCCTCCGGGAACTTGAACACCACCACGTGACCGCGCTGCACCGGCTTCTTGGCCAGGAGCCGGTCCTCGAACGGAATGGCGGAGGGCGAGTAGATGACCTTGTTGACCAGGAGGTGGTCCCCGATGAGGAGGTTGGTCTCCATGGAGCCGGTGGGGATCTTGAAGGCCTGCACCACGAAGGTGCGGATGAAGAGGGCCAGGATCACCGCCACCACGACCGACTCGAGGTACTCCCGGGCCACGGACTTCTTGAAGGCGGGAGCTTCGGCGCGGGGCGCGGTCTGCGGCTGGGCGGCGGCCATCGCGGATATTCTAGCCGAATGCGGGCGAATCGGCAGGGCGGCGCCCCAGGGCGGCCTTTCGATCCAAGCCTAGATCGTGGATCTCCTCGAGTTCTTGACCTGGGACTTGGTAAACGCCATTCGTCCGGGGGTCAGTCCACCCTCAGGACGGCCAGAAAGGCCTCCTGCGGAATGTCCACCTGTCCCACGCGCTTCATGCGCTTCTTGCCTTCCTTCTGCTTCTCGAGGAGCTTGCGCTTGCGCGTGATGTCTCCCCCGTAGCACTTGGCGAGCACGTTCTTGCGCAGGGGCTTGACCGTCTCCCGGGCGATCACGCGGCTGCCGATGGCGGCCTGGATCGCCACCTCGAACATCTGGCGGGGGATCATCGCCCGCATCTTCTCGACCAGGGTCTTGCCCCGCTGGTAGGCCGTCTCGCGGTGCACGATGAGCGAAAGCGCGTCCACGGGGTCGCCGTTGACGAGCACGTCCAGCTTCACGAGGGGTGAGGTCCAGTAGCCGGAGAACTGGTAGTCGAGGGAGGCGAAGCCGCGCGAGGCGGACTTCAGGCGGTCGTAGAAGTCGAGGAGGATCTCGTTGAGCGGCAGCTCGTAGGTGATCATCACGCGGGTCTGGGTGAGGTAGTCGAGCCCCTTCTGCACGCCCCGCTTCTCCTGGCACAGCTTGAGGATCGGCCCCACGAACTCGTCGGGGGTGAGGATGACGGCGGTGATGATGGGCTCCTCGACGGCCTCGATCGAGCCGGCGTCGGGGAGCCTGGCCGGGGAATCCACCTCCACCACCTCGCCGTCGGTGCGGAGTACGCGGTAGCGCACGGAGGGCGCGGTCACCAGCAGCTCGAGGTCGAACTCCCGCTCCAGCCTCTCCTCGACGATCTCCATGTGCAGCAGGCCCAGGAAGCCGCAGCGGAACCCGAAGCCCAGGGCGGCCGAGGTCTCCGGCTCGTAGAAGAAGGACGAGTCGTTGAGGCGGAGCTTCTCGAGCGCGTCCCGCAGCTCGGCGTACTGGTCGGCGTCCACCGGGTAGAGCCCGGCGAACACCATCGGCTTGACCTCCTTGAAGCCCGGCAGCGGCTCGGGAGCGGGCCGCCGGTCGTCGGTCAGGGTGTCGCCGATGGCCACGTCCGACACCTTCTTGATGCCCGCGATCACGAAGCCTACCTCGCCCGCCGACAGCGAGTCGACCGGCAGCGGCTTGGGGGTGAAGACCCCGAGCTGCTCCACCTCGTAGGTTCCCCCCGAGGCCATGAGGCGGACCTTCATCCCCGGGGCGAGGCGACCATCCGCGAGGTGGACGAGGACGACCACTCCGCGGTACTGATCGAACCAGGAGTCGAAGACGAGCGCGCGCAGGGGCGCGTCGGGGTCGCCCTTCGGGGCCGGGATCCGGGCCACGATCGCCTCCAGGATCTCGTCGATCCCGATTCCCTGCTTGGCCGAGGCCAGGATCGCGTGGGAGGCGTCGATGCCGATGATGTTCTCGATCTGTTCTCGCGCCTTTTCCGGCTCGGCGCCGGGCAGATCGATCTTGTTCAGGACGGGGACGATCTCCAGGCCGGAGTCCACCGCCAGGTGGGCGTTGGCCAGCGTCTGCGCCTCGACGCCCTGGCTCGCGTCCACGACGAGGAGCGCCCCCTGGCACGCCGCCAGCGAGCGCGAGACCTCGTAGGAGAAATCCACGTGGCCGGGGGTGTCGATGAGGTTCAGGACGTAGTCCTGGCCGTCCTTCGCCTTGTACTCGAGGCGGACCGAGTGCTGCTTGATCGTGATCCCGCGCTCCTTCTCGAGGTCCATCGAGTCGAGGAACTGCTCGGTCATCTCCCTCTGGGTGAGCGCTCCCGTACGCTCGAGCAGGCGGTCGGAGAGCGTCGTCTTGCCGTGGTCGATGTGGGCGATGATCGAGAAGTTGCGGATCTGCTTCATGGAATGGGAGTTGGGCCGGGACTCCGGACCGCCCTCATGCGACATTCTAGCGTGGATCGGTCCCTGCTTACGGAAGGCTTGAGGTCGAAATTCGCGACCTCAAGTCCGGGTTGGCCGCCAACAGCTGTTACTTCACCGAACCGCCCCTCCGGTGATTGTGGCCGGACTCGTTCCAGAACGAGTTCGATCCGTCGCGCGGGACGATACGGGCGCACACGACTCCCGTAGGACCCCCTCCCCGCCCCGGAATTTCCTCCGGCCGTAGAAAACCTCGGCCTCGTAAGCGTTGTGGGCGCGACAGCGGGCCGCGGGAGTATCGGGCCAGCAGCTCCTCGACTTGGCGCCTGCTTTTGCGGGATGCGGCCGCGAGCAGCTCCCGTTGGTTGTCGTCATCCAGGTGCGCGGCGAGGAGGCGCACTGTGGTGAGGTCAGGGCGCCGTCGCCGAGCATGTCGAGGATGGCCGGGAACCTTCTGGCCGCCCGCGCCGCCTCGATGCGGTTGTAGGCCTCCGCTTCAGACGACGAGAACCCGGCGCCCAGGTAGAGCCGCCGGGCGTCCAGCTCCGCCAGGTGAGCGATGAGATCGGCCGTTGCTTCGCGCTCGGACCGAGCGAGGGACTCACCTCGGCCATGAGCTCGGCGTCCTCTTCTCATACCACGGCGAATTTCGGCCGCCGAGGATGCCCGCACCCCGCGATATCTCCAGGTTCTCAATTCAATGTCGCAAGTTTCTGGAGCATATCGACCGGTGACGTCGTCGGGCTTCTCTCTTTCGGGGTTCAGGCCGTTCGGAGTTTGGCGTCTTGGTTGTGGCCGCCTCCGATGTGGTGCATCGGAAGCCGAATGCTGGGCGTCTATCTGCTGGAGTCTTGGAAAGGGCAGGAAAGTCAACCCCATACGGGAGCCATTCCGCTCGATCCTTCTCGGCGGCCAAATCGGAGAGACTCGTTGGAGTGCATGGGGCGGCTGAAGACCGCGCCGGCCGTCCCCTCGGACGCCCACGTCGAGCTCGCGGGTGGTCTATCCCGTGCGGCCCACGACCACCACGTCCAGCCGCGCGCTGCCGAGAAAGAAGCCGTGGCCCTTCTCGTCGAGACGCCAGGTCTCGTTGTAGCGGAAGAGCCGGTCGGCCAGCGCGCGCAGCGGCCTCATGACTGCGTCCCGCACGCCCTCCGCGTCGGGACAGGCGACGACGACGGCCACCCGGCCGTTGAGGAACGCGAGCAGGAAGTCGTCCTGCTCGCAGCCTTCGAAGAGGTCCTCGGCCGGCCCCTCCCCGGCCATGCTCCCGGGCAGCGAGAAGAGCGCCGCGCTGCGCTCCTCGAGCAGGCGGCGCAGCGCCCACTCCTCGCGCGCCTCCGGCTCCGGGCTCTCGAAGACGATCCGGCCGGGCTCCATCAGGCAGGCGTAGCGGCCGCGCGCCTCCGCCCGCACGCCGTCGAGCAGCACCCGGATGTCCTCGGCCAGCCGCTCGCGGGACTCAAACACGGGCCACGGCCATGGCCGGGATTATCGCACGCGCCTCAGGGCGCGGCCCGCGGGCGCGGCGCGGCCTTTTCTTCTTCGGGGGCCTCGCGGCGGTGCGCTTGCGCGTTGATGCGGCCGAGCAGGATGCGGGCGACCCGCAGGTCGTGGCCGGCGTCGACCATCAGCACGGCGATGTCGCCCGCCGCCCACAGCATGCCCGCCAGCACCAGCAGCCGCGTGGCCTCCCCGAGGAGCACGGTGATGGACGTCCGGCCGTCGATCACGAGGCCGAGGATGACCTCGCCGATGAGCATGATCATGATCAGCGCGGCCAGGACCTTGAAGAGCTTCGCGATGTAGCGCAGGGCGACGTAGGGCTCCAGGTCGGCCGTCCGGACACCCGGGGCCCGGACGGGGCCCTGCCGGTTGTCGACGGGGGGCGCCCCGCAAGCGGGGCAGACGCGGGTGAAGTCCTTTCTTTCGGACCCGCACTCGGGACAGACGGAATCGGTCAAGGCAGTCCTCCTTCTTGCGCGGGCTATCCGTTGCCGGTGCCGCGCCAGCGGGCGCGATAGCCGCGCACGTCAACGTGGGTGAAGGGGCCGTGGCCGCAGCACGCGGCGTAGAGCCCCACCCCTCCGACCAGAGCCGGGTACTTCGCCTCCACGCGGTCGACCGCCCGCGCGATCACCTCCGAGTCGGCCGGATCGACCCTGCCGTCGCCGTTGAGGTCGTCCATCATGCCGTTGCGGTCGTTGTCGACGAAGATGTCGGCCGCGTCCCCGTACATGTGGCGGCTGAGGCTGGCCCGGCCGGCGGTGTTGCCGCCGCTGTGGTTGTAGATGGGCGTGCGGAAACCGCTCATGATCTGCACGTGCTCGACGGGATGCCCCTCGGCCTGCAGCTCCTGGATGACCAGCTCCAGCTTGTCGAGCAGCCGCGAGTCGAGGAGGAGGTACTTGGGCCAGACGTCGAACTGGTCCTTGGTGAGGAAGTCGGCCAGCTTGAAGTGCTCCGAGACGGGAGTGTCCTTGTTCTCGCGGGTGACCTCGATGAAGCCGGCCGGGTTCGCGTAGGAGGGCCGCGGGGGCGCGGCCCCGCTCTCGAAAGGCCACCGGCCGAGGTAGTACAGGCCGATGCGCCCTTCCTTCTTCTCGGCAAAGGGTACGAGGGTGATGACCCGCAGGTCGTCGATGGAGCGGGTGGCCTTGTTCATCTCCACGGCGAGCTTGTAGATCCCGGGATCCCTGGGAGCCGTGAAGTCCTCCGAGACGAGCTCCTGGCCGGAGGGCGTGTCGTAGCGGGCACTCAGCTCGGGGGCCGGCTTGGCGGGGGCCTGGGGCGGAGTCAGCGAGGCCCCGGGCGTCCGGAAGACGGCCTCCACCTTGCCCGACCTCCCCCGCAGCTCGTCGAGGAACTCCACCGGGGCGTCGGCCAGGTAGGCGGTGCCCGACGCTCGGGGATCAGTGAGGGCGGCCGCCAGCACCCGGGCGGCCGTGGGTCCGGCCGGCTCGGCCTCCCGCCGTTCACGGAGCTGGTCGGCGATGGAGACGATCCAGCCCAGGACCATCGCCCCCATCAGCCCGGCGACGAGCAGGTTGAACCCGCGCTCCTGCCGGGGGGTCAACCCCGGCCGCTTGTGCCGCGCGGGGGGCAGCAGGGCGGCTTCGCTCATTCGGACCTTGATTCCATCGTGTCCGGAAGCACGCAGGCCTTCAAGGGCCCGGCGCCGAACGGCCGCAGACGGTTGAACCGCAGGGGGTTCGGTGCTACAAACTGCGCTGACCAGCTAGGAGCGGGGTGATGCTCAGGAAGATCCTCGCGGTGGACGACTCGGCCCTCATCCACCAGATGTACAAGCTCTTCCTCTCCCGCTACAAGAACTGCAAGCTCATCAGCGCCATGAACGGGCTGGAGGCGCTCGACAAGCTCGGCCAGGAGGAGGGCATCGACCTCATCCTCCTCGACATCAACATGCCGGTCATGAACGGCCTCGAGTTCCTGCAGCGCGTCCAGAAGGAGCCGGCCTACCAGGCGATACCGGTCATCATCATCTCCACCGAGGGCAAGGAGGAGGACACCATCCGGGGCCTCAAGATGGGAGCCAAGGGCTACGTCAAGAAGCCTTTCCAGGCCTCGGAGCTGCACGGGCTCATCGAGAAGATCACCGCCCCGGGCTAGGGTTCAGAGGCGGTGTCCGACTTCCAGATCTCCCCGGAACTCCTCAACATCTACCTCGAGGACGCCCGCGCCCACCTCGAGGCGCTCGACCATGCCCTGCTCGCCCTGGAGCGGGAAGGGCTGGATCCGGAGATCGTATCCGGCATCCTCGGCCCCCTGCACACGCTGAAGGGCAACAGCGGCATGATGGGCTTCGGCGGCATCAAGGACTACGTCCACCGCCTGGAGGACGTCTTCGTACGCGTCGGCCAGGGGACGGTGACCCTGTCCGGCCCGCTCTTCGATCGACTGTTCGCCGGCGCGAGCGCCCTGCGCGACGCGGTGGAGCAGGCCTGCCGGCAGCGGGCCGAGGTGCGGAACCTCGAGGGCGAGCGAGCGGTCCTCGAGGCAATCCTGCGCCAGGCCCCCGAGACCGCCCCTGCCCTCCCGGCGGCGACCCCGCCGACCCCTGCCCTCCCGGCCGCTCCCGCTCCGCCGGCCGTCGCGGAGGCGGCCGCGCCGTCCGCGATCTCTGCGGAATACGTCTCCACCCGCTCGAACATGGTCCGCGTGGACTTCTCGCAGTTGGACCACCTGCTGAACCTCGTCGGCGAGCTGATCATCCACCGCACCAAGCTCCATGAGCTGGGCCGCCACCTGGCCGAGCGGCTCGGTGGAGGACGGGAAGCGGTCGAGCTGCTCTCGGCCGTGCAGCAGGTGGCCTCGGTCAGCACCCAGCTCCAGGAGACGGTGATGGACATCCGCATGCTGCCCATCCGCCACGTCTTCGAGCGCTTCCCGCGGCTGGTGCGCGACCTGGCCCGCCAGCAGGGCAAGGACATCGAGCTGATCCTGGAAGGAGAGGCCACCCGGATCGACAAGGCCATCATCGACGAGATCGGCGAGCCGCTCGTCCACATGATCCGCAACAGCGTCGATCACGGCATCGAGGCGCCGTCGGTGCGGGTCGCCCGGGGCAAGACCCCGACCGGCACGATCCTGCTCTCGGCGATGCAGGAGTCGAACCACGTCCTCATCACGATCATGGACGACGGGTCGGGCATCGACGCCGCCGCCGTGCGCCGCAAGGCGCTCGACCGCGGGCTCGTGAAGCCCGAAGAGACGCTGGCCGACCGCGAGCTGGTGCAGCTCATCTTCTCCCAGGGCTTCTCGACCGCGGAGAGGGTGAGCGAGCTGTCGGGGCGCGGCGTGGGGCTCGACGTGGTGATGAAGTCCATCGAGCGCCTCAACGGCCTCGTCGAGGTGGAGACGGTGCCCGGGGTGGGCACGAAGTTCACCATTCAGCTCCCGCTGACCCTCGCCATCATCTCCGCCCTCCTGGTCGAGGTGTCCGACCGCACCTACGCGGTGCCGCTGGGGTCGGTGGTGGAGAGCCTGAAGTTCCGGCCCGGCGACGTCCACGCGATCAACGGCCGGGACACCCTGCGGATTCGCGACCGCATCGTGCCCCTCGTTCACCTGGAAGCCTTCTTCGGCCTCGCCCCCGTGGCCGGCGCGGCCGCCGCCCACTACGCGGTGATCCTCGGGCGGGGGGACAAGCGGGTGGGTCTCGTGGTGAACCGCCTGCGCGGCCAGCAGGAGGTCGTCATCAAGGCGCTCGACCCGTCGGTGTCGGGGACCGCCTTCGCCCTCGCCGGGGCCACGATCATGGGCGACGGCCGCGTCGTCCTCATCCTGGACGTGGCCGCCTTCTTCGAGGGCCGGCGCCAGGCCCTCGCCCACGGCCGGAGCCTGCCCGCCCTGGCCGGCGGAAGCTGACGCGTCATGGCTCGCCCGGCCCCTCGCAAGAGAGCGGCGCGAAAGAGGACCGCCGGGTCTTCCCCGGAGTCGGCCCAGACGCGGCCGGGGGGATCTGGGGGGACCGGAGAGTCCCCCCCGCTCGATGAGCGAGCGCGGATTCATTCCGCGCGAGCGCCCCAACTCGATGAGCGAGCGCGGATTCATTCCGCGCGAGCGGAAGACCCTGCGCGCATCGCGCTGCCCTCCTCGGGCCTCGCCGCCGACATCCTGGCCCTGGCGGCGAGCGGGGCCCTGGAGCCGGCCACTCCGTCGGCCCCGCCGGTGGTCGAGCGGCGCACACCCGAGGGCGAGGCCGCGCCCGCCCACAGCATCTCGATCTTCGGGGCGCCGGTGCGGGAGGAGCGCAAGGCGGCCGAGGCCACCGAGCACCTAGCGACGTTCCTCCTCGCCGGCGAGGAGTACGGCGTGGACGTCCGCCTCGTCCAGGAGATCATCCGCGTCAGCGAGATCACCCCCGTCCCGCGGGCGCCGGACTTCATCAAGGGAGTGATCAACCTGCGCGGGCGGATCATCCCGGTCGTGGACTTGAAGCGGAAGCTGGGACTGGGGCAGGTGGACGGCGCCGCCCGCCCGTCACGCATCGTGGTCGTCAAGGTGCGGGAGCGGCTGGTCGGCCTGCTGGTCGACGGCGCCTCCCAGGTGCTGAAGGTGCCCGTGGCCAGCATCGAAGCGGCCCCCGAGGAAGTGGTGGAGATCGACGCCAACTACCTCCGCGGCGTGGCCAAGCTCCAGGACCGCCTGATCATCCTCATGGATCTGCCGAAGGTCCTGGCCCTCGAGCTGCGGGAAGGCGTCGGGACCGCTGAATGAAGGCAGCGAGCACCCGGCCCGTAGCAGCGGAGCGCCGAATTCACTTCGGCGCGGAGCGACATGGGGGGGAGCGCGAATGCGCGCGGGGGGGTGCTTTCGTTAGGTCCGCACCCCCCCGAATTGACGAATAAATTACGCTGCCCGCCGAAAGGCGTGGAGGGCGGAGGACGTGCGATGAAGGCAAAGGGCTCGTGGCTCGTGCTGGGGGTGGCCCTGGCCGTTCCCGTCCAGGGCGCGGAGGTGGTCGTGCTCAAGAGCAGCGAGCAGCCGGGCGTCCGGGCGGTGGTGGACGCGCTGCGGCGGGCGGGCCCGGCCCACACCTTCACCGAGTTCGACCTGGCCGGCAACCGCGCCCAGGGTGAGCGCATCGCCGCCGGCCTCCGGGGCCGGACGATGATCCTGGTCGCGCTCGGCGGCCTGGCCGCCCAGGTCGCGCGGGCGTCCCTGCCCGACAGCCCGCTGGTCTTCTGCATGGTCCCCGACCCCGACAAGGCCGGCCTCGCCGACGCGCCACGGGCGGCGGGGGTATCCGCGGGCGTACCGATGAAGAACCAGCTCGCGGCCTTCCGCCTCGTCAACCCGCGCGGCGTGCGCATCGGGCTGCTCCACGGACCGGACACGGCGGGAGAGATCGACGAGGCCCAGAAGGCCGCCCGCCTGGTGCGGGTGGCGCTCGTCCCGCGGCTCGTCAGCTCCGAGCGCGAGGTTCCGCAAGCGATGCGCGAGCTGCTCAGCGGGGCCGACGCCGTCGACGCGGTGTGGATGCTGGCCGATCCCATCCTCACCGGTGACCAGACGCGGCGCTTCGTCCTCGCGGAGTCGCTGAAGGCGGGCCGGCCGGTCTACGCGTATGCGTCGAGCCTCATCGCCGAGGGCGCCCTGGTGAGCGACGGGCCCGACCCGTCATCGGTGGGCGAGCAGGCGGCCGAGCTCGTCGGCCGCTTTGCCGCCGGTGAGCGGGGGCGCATGGACATGCGCGTGCCGCGCGCGGAGCTGATCATCAACCGCAAGATAGCGGCCAAGCTCAAGATCGACATCCCCGCCGACGCGCTGAAGGCGGCGAGCCGCGTCTTCTAACGGAGGCCTTCTGGAGCACCTATGGACCTGAGGACGCTTTCGATCCGCACCAAGCTGCTGCTGCTCGTGGCCGGCGTGGCGCTCGTGGTCGGGGTGGTGTCGGCGGTCTACTCCTCCGTGAGCAGCGGGCGCGTGTTGCGGGAACAGATGGTGAAGCGGGGAACCTACATCGCCGGCAACCTCGCCTTCAACAGCAAGTACGGCGTCCTCACCGAGGACCGGCCGCTCCTCGGCCAGCTCCTGCAGGGGGCGATCTCCGCCGAGCAGGGCACGGACGTGGTAGGAGCCATGATCCGCGATGCCAAGGGAGCGATCCTCGCCCAGAAGGGCGTCCCGATCCGCGAGCTGCCCCTGACCGCCGCCTCCGCGGTCGAGGACCGTGACGCGGTCGCCGAGAACAGCGACGAGGTGATCCTCTTCCGCGCCCCGGTCACCACGGCCCCCGGGGCGGAGGCGGCGGGACCCGAGGCCGCCCCCGGCGCCGCCAAGCCGGCCGAGGAGCTGAAGGGCGGGGTCGAGGTGGCCATCAGCAAGCGGGTGATGAACCAGCAGCAGCGAGCGACGCTGCTCCAGACGTTCCTGGTCGCGCTGGCGCTGTTCGCGGGCGGCTCTCTCCTCGGCTGGTACCTCACCGGGCGCTGGCTCGACCCGGTCCGCCATATGGTCGAGGTGGCGAGCGCGGTGGCCAAGGGCGACCTGACCGAGACGCTGCGCATCGACTCCGAGGACGAGATCGGGGTACTGGCCAAGAGCCTGAAGGAGATGGTCAGCAACCTGCGGCGCATCGTGGACAACATCCAGGAGACCTCGGTGCAGGTCGCGTCTTCGGCGGGACAGATCTCCGCCAACGCCAAGCTCATCAACCAGGGGGCGCAGAGCCAGGCCCAGGCCGCCGAGGAGACCTCCACCTCCATGGAGCAGATGGCCGCCTCCATCCAGACCGTGGCCGGCAACGCCCAGAGCCTCGCCACCTACGTCGAGGAGACGAGCAGCTCCATCAACCAGATGGGGGCCTCGATCGAGGAGGTGGCCCGCTCCAGCGCCACCCTGGCCGGCACCGTGACCGAGGCCTCGGCCACGATCGAGCAGATGACGGTCTCCATCGACCAGATGGCCAAGAACCTCGAGAACCTGGCCGGCACCGTGACCGAGACCTCGGCCACCGTGGAGGAGATGACGACGTTCATCGCCTCGGTGGCCCGCAACGCGGAGTCGCTGAGCCAGGCCGTGCAGAAGACGGCCCACACCGTCTCCGAGATGGCGGCCGCCGTCAACGACGTGGCCAAGATCGCCGAGGAGGCGGACCGCATCAGCCGGCGCGCCTCCGAGGACGCCCGCACCGGCGACGAGGCGGTGGGCCGCACGATCGCGGGCATGCGCACGATCTCGGAGACCATGGAGAACACGGCCCGCGTCATCACCGGGCTGGGTAAGCGGTCGCAGGAGATCGGCAAGATCCTGGAGGTGATCGAGGAGATCGCCGACCAGACGAACCTGCTCGCCCTCAACGCCGCCATCGAGGCCGCCCGGGCGGGGGAGGCAGGCCGCGGCTTCGCGGTGGTGGCCGACGAGGTGCGCAAGCTGGCCGAGCGCTCGGTCGAGGCGACCAAGGAGATCGGCGAGGTCATCCGGCAGGTCCAGGCCGAGACCGGCGACGCGGTCGAGACGGCCAAGGCCGGGGCGGCCGAGACCAAGGACGGCATCACGCTCGCCGACAAGGCGGGCCTCGCCCTGCGCAGCATCATCGAGTCGGTCTCGCGCTCGACCCAGCTCATGGCCCAGATCGCCTCCGCCACCAGCAAGCAGTCGCAGGCGTCGACCGAGGTGCTGGGGACGGTGGCCAACATGACCTCCGCCACCAACCAGGTCACGAGCGCGGTGCGGGAGCAGGCCGAAGGGACCAAGCAGATCCGGCAGGCCATGGAGAACATCAACCGGATCATGACCCAGGCCGCCTACTCGACGAAGGAGCAGGCGGCGGGCGGGCGCCAGGTGCGGGTGGCGGTGGAGAACATGAACAAGATCGCCGGCCAGGTGAACATCGCGACCAAGGAGCAGGCGGAAGGCAGCCGCCAGATCGTCCAGGCGGTGGACAACATGAACCGCATGACCCAGCAGGTCTCCTACGCCACCGCCGAGCAGAAGCGGGGCGGGGAGCTGGTGGTGAGGGCGATGGAGAACATCTCCGAGATCGCGCGGGACAACCTCTCCACGGTGGAGGAGATGTCGAAGGCCACCGCCAACCTGGCCCAGCAGGCCGAGAACCTGGCCAAGCTGATCTCCGTCTTCCGCGTCCAATAGCGCAGGGCTCTTAACGCAGAG
>Ga0066710_100001170_pt1 | contig 18881 bp, 12 predicted proteins | sample GraSoiAngelo_159_FD_79666 | JGI IMG/M metagenome (GOLD analysis project Ga0066710, IMG submission 79666) | Grasslands soil microbial communities from the Angelo Coastal Reserve, California, USA - 14_1009_16_40cm | ecosystem: Environmental > Terrestrial > Soil > Grasslands | place: USA... | reverse complement strand
TGGACAGCCGCATGTCGAAGCCTCCCTTTGGTCCTACCATTTGCTGGCCGTAGGGTGTATGGTTTTGGCCGATCAGTCAAGGCTGAAACCGGGCGCGCGCGGCGTTCGGCGGCGCCCGATACAGGGAACCGAATCGATGACCCGTTGGACCCGTTCAGCCGGCGGCGCCGCGATGGTGCTGGCGCTCGTTGCAGGGAGCTCGGCCCTCGCCTACGCGCGCTGGACGCGGCCGGCCGCCGACGCCGACGCCGCGCTCGCCGACGGCCGCTACGATGAGGCGCTGGCGAGCTACGCCCGCGCGGAGACGCGATTCGACCGGCTGGCGGCCGCGAAGGAATTCTTCGCCGCCGATTACGGTCATGTCATGGCGAGCCAGCTGTGGCTCCTCTACCGGCTGCAGCGCTACGATGAGACGATCGACAAGGCCCAGCGCGCGCCCGAAGGCGCGCTGCCGCATTTCTGGTCGGGCTGTGCGTTCTTCGAGAAGGCGCGCGCCGAGGAAAAACCCGAATCGCGGCTCGCGTGGCTCACGCGCGCGGAGGAAGAGTTCCGGCGCGCCGTCGAGGCCGCGCCCGACGACTGGGACACGAAGTTCGATTTCGAGATGGTGACGAGGCTCGCCGCCGAACTGCGCAAGCAGCCGAAGACGCCGCCGAACCAGTTGATGCAGCTGCTGCGCCCGCAACCCAAGCCCGGCGCGAAACCGGTCAGACGCGTCGGATGAGACTGCTTCGACCCGATCTCCTGCAGTGGTGGCTGGTGATCCCGGTGCTCGTCGCGAGCTGCGGGGTGCATTGGCGCCTGACGCGTGCGTTCCGCCGCCGCGAGGCCATCGACCGCCGGTTCGCGTCCCTTTCGCGGCGATCGACGTGGCGGCGTCATGCCGCCATCTGCGGCGCGAGCGTGCTCGTGGCCGCTGCGATCGTCTTCGCGCTGATGCGGCCGCAGCTGCTGATGGCCGAGCGCGTGCCCGACTACGAGCATCAGGATCTCATCGTCATGCTGGATCGCTCGATCTCGATGCGCGCGCGCGACATCGCGCCGTCGCGGTTCGCGCGCGCGACGGCGGAGCTCAGAAACCTGCTGCGACAAAAGCCGGAAGGCATCGATCGCATCGGCCTCGTCGGCTTCGCCGACAGCTCGCTCGTGCTGTCGTACCTGACCGGCGACGTCGAGAGCATTCTCTTCTACCTCGAGTGGCTCGATGCCGAACCGTCGGTGCTCTTCGGCACGAACCTCGGCGCCGCGCTCGAGAGCGCCAGGGACGTGGCGAAGAAGGACGATCGTCCGACGAGGAAACGTTTCCTGATCGTCTCGGATGGCGAGGACAACGGCACGGAGCTCAAGGCGGCGCTCGACCTCTTTCGCGGCGAAGGGTACCGCGTCGATTGCATCGGCATCGGCTCGGAAGCGGCCGTGCCGATTCCGCTGGCGGCGTCGGACACCGAGGAAAGTTATCTCAGAGACGATGCGGGACGGCGCGTGACGACGAAGTTCGAGGAGGCGACGCTGATGCAGATCGCCGCGACGACCGGCGGCCACTACGTGCGGTCGACGAGCGGCACCGAGCTGGCGCGCGCGATCGCCGAAACCGCGAAGGGCGATCGCCGGATCGTCGGGTGGCGGTCGTCGACCGAATACCGCGAGTTGTATCCCTCGGCGCTTGCAGTGGCGGCCGCCGCGGCCGCGGCACTCTGCTTCCTGATATGACCGCGCCAGACGGCCGCATCGTGTCGACCGGGCTCGCGGCGGAGCACGCCGCGGCCTTCATCTCCGGCCTCGAATCGGAGATCGCGAAGGTCATCGTCGGGCAGCACACGCTGATCCGGCGGCTGCTCACCGGGCTGTTCGCCGCGATCCCGTTCGCGACCGCGCGAAGCGAGACGCGCGCCGGCTGTGGCCACATCCTGCTCGAAGGGGTGCCGGGCGTCGCGAAAACGCTGACGGCGACGACGCTGGCGCACGCGATCTCGGCGCGGTTCCAGCGCATCCAGCTCACGCCGGACCTGCTGCCGGCCGACATCCTCGGCACGCGCATCTACGACGCGAAGAGCGCGACGTTCCGGATCGAACAGGGACCGATCTTCACGAACATCCTGCTGGCCGACGAGATCAACCGCGCGACGCCGAAGACGCAGAGCGCCCTGCTCGAAGCGATGCAGGAGCGCCAGGTGACGCTGGCCGATACGACGTTCCGCCTCGACGATCCCTTCTGGGTGCTGGCGACGCAGAACCCGGTCGAACAGGAAGGCGTGTACGCGCTGCCGGAAGCGCAGCTCGATCGGTTCTCGATGATGCTGCGCGTCGACTATCCGAGCGCCGCCGAAGAAGTGGCGATGCTGCACGCGCGAATGACGGAGCAGCACATCGAGCCGCAGCTGTCGCCGTCCGACGTCACGCGGCTGCGCGCGTTCGTCCGCGACGCCGTCTACGTCGACGACAAGATCATGGAGTACATCGTCCGCCTCGGACGCGCGACGCGCGCGCCGGGCGAGGTGGGCCGCGGCGACTTGCGCGAGCTGCTGATGCTCGGGATGTCGCCGCGGTCGTACCAGCACGTGCTGGCGCTCGCGCGCGTCACCGCGTTCCTCCACGGCCGGACCTACGTGCTGCCCGAAGACATCAAGGAGATCTACTGCGACGCGTCGCGACACCGTGTGGCGCGCACGGTGCGCGCGCAGGCCGAGAACGTCGACGCCGACCACATCCTCCATGAGCTGCTCGCCGCGGTGCCGATCCCATGATCCCCGAGGCGGTGATGCGGGAGCTGCGCTACATCGAGGTCTACACGGCGAAGCGCATCCGCAGCCTGCGCGTCGGCGCGTACACGAGCCCGCGGCGCGGAGATGGCTTCGACTTCGACGAGCATCAGCCCTACCGCGATGGAGACGACGTGCGGCGGATCGACTGGAACGTGACGGCGCGGATGGACGCGCCGTTCGTGCGGCGCACGCACGCCGAGCGCGAGCTGAACGTGATGATCGCGATGGACGTGTCGCGCTCGATGGCGCTCGGCGCCGCGCACCGGTCCAAGAAGGAGCTGATGACGTACGTGACCGGCTCGCTGCTGTTTTCGGCGGTGTCCGACCAGATCAACGCCGGATTCCTCGCCTTTTCCGATCGCGTGCTCGAGTACAGTCCGCCGCGGCGCACACGCGCGGCGGCCTGGACCGTGCTCGAGCGGTGCTGGTCGCTCTCGCCGACGCCCGGCCCGACGGCGATGCTGCCCGCGGTTCGTTACCTGCTCGCCACGCTCAAGCGCATGAGCGTCGTCTTCATCGTGTCGGATTTCATCACCGACGAGGATCTGTTCGGCAGCCGCGAGCTCGCGATGCTGGCGGCGACGCACGATGTGATTGCCGTCGTGCCCGGGGATCCAACAGAGGCTGCGCTGCCGGCCGGGCGGGGATACGTGCAGCTCCGCGACCTCGAGTCGGGGCGCCACGTCGCCGTGAATCTGTCGCCGCGCACCCGGCGCGCTTACGCGGACGAGATGCGCGAGCGCCGCGAGGCGCTGGCGCGAGCGCTGTACCGCCTCCAGATCGATCCCGTGTTCGTGCCGACAGACGGCAGTCCGGTCGAGCCGCTGCTGGAGCTGTTCGCGCGGAGGCTCGCGAGATGAACGCCGCGGTTCTGGGTTGGTGCTCTCGTCTCGTGTTTTTCGTATCGAGCATCACCCTCGGCGCCGTCGTCGTGTCCGCCGCCGATCAGGACGTCACCGTGCGCAACTCCCTCGATCGCACGGCGATGTTCGTCGGCGATCGCGCGGCCTACACGATTGAAATCACCTGTAAACGCGGCGTCGACGTCCTTGCCGACGACGTGTCGCGCGACAAGCTGAAGCTCGGCGGGCTCGAGGTGGTGGGTGGCGACACCAGCCGCCGCACCGCGGCGGACGATTCGACCGTGTACACGCTTCGCTACGTGCTGACGACCTATCGAGTCGACGCGCCGGCGCTGACCATCGGACCGCTGAGCGTTCGCTATGCGGTTACGCGCGCCGGTCAGCGCCTCGAAGAGGCGGCACCGGCCGGCGAGGTGAAGGTGCCCGGCGCGACGCTCGCGTTCAGGAGCGCGCTGCCCGATGAACCGGATCTGTCGGGCATTCGATCGGACAAGCAGCCCGACGCGCGGCCGATGCGTTTCGCCATGCTGCAACCGATCGGGCTCGGGTTGGTCATCGTGTCCATCGTCCCGGCGCTGCTGGCGATCGCGGCGCTGGCCAGCCGGCGCGAGCGGCGACGCGTGCGCCGCTCGGTGCGCGCCGTACGGCACGACGAACGCACGTCGCTCGAGGCGGTGCGGACGATTGGCGTGGAGACGGTTCAGCAGCGTCGCGACGTGTTTACCCGGCTCGACGCCCTGGTGCGCGAGCATCTGCGCGACGTGTGCGGCGTCGCTGGCCCGAGCCTCACGCCCGCGGAAGTGCCGCTCGCGCTCGCAGGAGTAAACGCAAAAGCTCCGGCCGAGCTCGTCGCGTCGCTCCTCGCCACGTGCGAGCTGGCGCGTTACGCGCCGTCGCATGCGATGCCGTCTGCTGATGCATGTCGCGAGGCCATCGAGCAGGCCGAGCAGCTCATCGCCAGGACCGGAGCGCGGGGCTTTCAGCCGAGCGGCCGAGGCGCGCCCTGAGGCGAGCGCCGCACGACACAGATGCGTTTCCTGCACCCGGAATTTGGCTGGATCGTCTTCGCGGCGCTTGCCGCGGTCGCGATCCTGCGCTCGCGCGTGCGGCGCCGGTTCGTCGCGTCGACAACGGTACGATGGCTCGCATCGCCGAGGTACGAGGCGTCACTGCTCCGGCGACTCCCGTTAGCCCTGCTCGCGATCGCGCTGCTTCTTCTCGGCGTCGCCGTGATGGAGCCGGTGCTGCCGTACTCGCAGGCCGAGATCACGTCGCGCGGGCTCGACATTGTCATCGCGCTCGATCTGTCGTCGAGCATGCTGGAGGAGATGGGGCGCATCCGCCCGCCACGGACGTTCCAGAATCTCACGTTCAGCACGAGCGATTCGGCATCGCCGATGAAGTCGGTGAAGTCGCGGCTGACGGCGACGAAGGATGCGATCAAATCGTTCGTCGCATCGCGGCGCGACGATCGGATTGCGCTCGTCGTCTTCTCCGACAACGCGTATGTGATCAGCCCGCTCACGTTCGATCACGAGTACGTGATCCGTTACGTCGATCTCATTGACGATCAGCTGCTCCGCGGAGAAGGGATGACCGCGATTGGCGACGGGCTGGCATTGTCGAACCATCTGCTCGCGTCCGCCTCCGACCGCGATTCGAAGGAGCGTGGGCTGCGGCGCGATCGGCGCAATCAGGTGGTCATCGTCTTCACGGACGGCGAGAACAACAAGGGGCGCGACCCGATGGAGGTCCTTGGCGAGTCGAACGCCGCGAACATCCGCGTGCACATGGTCGGCGTCGATCTGGAGGAGGAAGTTCGCAACAAGCCGCAGGTCCAGCGCCTCTTGCAGGCGATTCGCCGGTACGGCGGCCGCTACTTCAACGCCAACACCGCGCGCGATCTCGAGGCCGCTTCGCGCGCGATCGATCAGGTGGAAAAAGGATTCCTCGTGAGTCGGCCGTTCGTGCGCGACGCGCCCGTGTTCCAGTGGTTCGCGCTACCGGCGCTCATTCTGCTGGTCGTCGCACTCGCGCTGCGCGCGATTCCGTTCTTCATCGACTACACGTAGCCGTTAGTCTGCGATCATTGGCTGACGCGTGATTTCGGCTGGAGATCCGCCGTCTTCGCCTGCTCGACGTAGGCCGCGGCGGTCTTGTCGGAGAAAAACCCTTCCCCGCGCAGCTGGTCGGCGGCGCGCTGCACGCACGCGACGTACTTGTCGCGCGTGAGCCCTTCGTTCTTCTGCAGCAGACCCAGACGGCGCCACGCCTGCGTCGGCGTCTCGCGCTGGTCCCACACGCCGTTGCGGTTCATGTCGACGAAGACCTTCTTGCCGTCGAGCGGCTCGAGGCCCTCACCGGTGAACGCCGCGAACGACGTGGCGCCCGACGTGCTCTCGGGAAACGGGAAATACACGCCGAGCGGGCAGGCGATTTCCGGAAACGCGAGCGCCGGGTACTCGATCGCGCCGTCGCGGCTCGCGCCGCCGAGCTGCGCCCAATCCGAATGCGTCGGCGGCGGCGCGACTCCCCGATCGGCCCACGCATCGATCATGTCGATGAAACGATCCATCACCTTCGCGAGATCGAGGTTCAGAACCTGGCCGCGCCATCCTTCGCTTTCCCCGCCCGCATGGCTGACGCCGCGCACCTCGTACATGCGGTACTTCGTGACGCCCTTGTCGCGCAGGATGCGCGCGTTGTTGCGTTTGTTCTGAAGATAGCTGTCCGTCATCCACGCCGGATGCTTCGGCTCCCAGATGTTGTTGTACATCTGGTGCGCGATGTCGATCTGCGGCACGAACGCGGCCTTTTCGGCGTCGGTCGAGAAGAGCACGTCCTTGCCGTCTTTCATCGCGACCGGGTACCAGGTGCCCGCCGCGGGATCGTCGGCCAGGATGCCGTCGAAGAAGCGTTTGCCGTCGCGACCGACGTTCAGTCCCGGCGCGTAGTTCGCCGCGTGCCCGATGCGCGCGCCGGCCGAATGGCCGTACAGGTAGACGCGCGACGGCGGCTGACCCAGACGATCGCCGACGATCTTCTTCGCCACGTCGGCGAAATCCATGATGTAGCGGGACGTGTCGTTGAACGCCGCGTAATCGACGGTCGATCCATCTTCGAGCGTCGTGACGATCTCGCCCAGCCCCTCGGTCGACGTGCGGCGTGTCTTCACGAGCGCATAACCCTTGGCCACCATCAGCAGGTCGTAGCGATCGAGCCCCTCGATCGGATTGGCGGGGTTCACGTACCTGTTCCAGACCTTCAGCTGGCCCTGCTTGAACGACGTGCCGCGCCCGTGCGCGGTCACCCACATCTTCCCGTTCCACGCGCTCCGATCGCGCGGAAACACGATCGTCATCGACGCGCCCTTCGCGCGCTCGTACGCGGCGACGCCGAAGAAAATGTCGCGCGCCCCCCACGTCTGCGGGAACACGAGATCGGGCGAGTTCGAGAAGTATTCCCTGTAGTTGCCGACCTTCGCGAGATACCCGTCGACGGTGCCGTCGAGTCCGACGTCGAGGCGAATCAGCGCGCGCCCCTCGTAGGTCGCGCTCGTCTCCTGCATCAGGCACGACTTCGGTCCGACCGCTTTCCCTTTCACCTGCCGCGGCGCGAGCAGGAAGTTGTCGCACGGCTTGTCAGGAACCTGCGCGGCGGCCGTGCCGGACGCGAGCGACAGAAGTATCACCAGGCCACGAACGGCGCTCATCACGTCATTTCCCGGCAGCGGTGGATCCCGGCAGCTTCAGGAAGAACTCCGGCATCTTGAACATGAACAGCGCGTTGCTCACGCTGTCGATTGCGTAGATCTCGTGGTTCTTCGGATTGATCGCGACGCCGGCCGGCCAGACCAGTCCGGTGGCCGGTCCCCTGATGACGCCGCGCGGCGGCACGTCGCCGTTGTCGTCGATGCTCCACACGGCGATGAAGCCGGTCTTGATCGGATCCCATGGCGATGGCCGCGCGTCGGCGTAGTTGTACGCTTCGAAGTTGTTCTTGATCGTCGCGAAGATCAGCCCGCGTTCCTCGTCGACGAATACCTGCCGGATCTTGATGATGCCGGTGTGCGGCCCCGAAATCTTCGTGCGCGGCTTCGGATCGCCGTTGTCCGTCCGGTTGAAGACCAGAATGGCGTCGTCTGAGGCTCGCCCGCCGGTGTCGACGCGGTTGGCGACGACGAGGCAATCGCGTCCTGCGGCCAGACCGTAGATGTTGCTGACGCCCGAGTTCGGTCCGCCGATGCGGCGGCTCGGCGCCACGTCGCCCTGCGCCGTCCGCGGGAAGACGAGCACCGCGTCGTCGCCCGATTCGACGATCAGTTCGTCGTGCTTGAGGTCGACGTAGATCGTGTCCGGCTGCACGATGCCGGTCTTCGGGCCTTGCAGCACGCGCTTGGGCGGCGCATCGCCGGCGGCATCGCCCGGCAGCGTCAACACCGCGCCGCCGAGAGCGACGGGGACGACGATCTCGTCGTGGACGTCGTCGTAGAAGATCCCGTGCATCGTCCGGCTGAGGCGCGACTGCTGTCCTGAAATCACCCGCGTTGGATCCGCATTTCCGTTTGCCAACCTGGCAAACGCCGAGATTCTCGGCTCGCTCACTCAATTCGGCACCAGGATCTCGTCGCGCTTCGAGTCGTAGGCGACCGCTCCGGGATTGCCGAAGCCGACGGTCGGCGAGCCGCCGGGAGCATTTCGCAGCGTGCGCTTCGGCGCGACGTTGCCGTTCGCGGTGATCGGAAACACCTGCGCGGTGTGATCGCCGTAGTTCGCGACCCAGATCTCGCTGTTCTTCGAATCGTAGGCGACGCCCATCGGCCCGGCGATGCCGGTGCGCGGCCCTTTGATGATGCGGACCGGCGCCACGTCGCCGGTGTCGGTCCGACGGAAGATGCGGATGGAGCTGTCGCCGTTGTTGGCGACGGCGATCTCGTTTCGATTGCGGTCGACGTCGATCGCCATCGGCCAGTTCAGGCCGGTCTTGGCGCCCTGGATTTTGCGGATCGGCGCGACGTCCCCTTTCGCGTCCGCGTTGTAGACCGAGATCGACGGCTCGTCGAACCGGCCGCCGACGATCGGCGGCGGCTCCGCAGCACGCACGCCCCTTTGCCGCGGCGGCGCGTCGCCGGGCGGCGGCTGGCGGCCGCCCTGGTTCCCGTGGTTGGCGACGACGATCTCGTTGTTCTGGCCGTCGAGGAACACGCCGTGCGGATCGCCGAGGCCGGTTTTCGGACCGCGGATCGTTCGCAGCGGCTGCGCGCGTCCTTCGGCGCCCTTCGGGTAGATGACGATCTCGCGCGGCGACTCGACCGAGATCGCGAACTCGTTCCGCTCGTCGCTGATCGAGATGCCCCAGGCCTGGTGCGGCACGTCGAGCACGCGCTTCGGCTTGACGTTGCCGTCCGCGTCGTACGGGAACACCATCATGCGGTCGCCGATATCGTTGTCGACCGTGTAGATTTCCTGCTTCGCGCGATCGAGCGTCACCGCGGCGATGAACATCATGCCGGTCGACGGGCCGCGGATGCCGGTCAGCGGCTCGATCATTTCCCTGCCCTTCGACGCAGAGAGCCGGTCGTACGACCAGAGCGCATGACGGTTCGGATCGCTCATGAAGACCTTGTCGCGCTCGGTGTCGACGACGACGCTGTGCAGCGTCGGGTACGGATCGGAGACCACGCGCACCGGCGGCACGTCGCCGCCCGCGATGGTCGCTTTGTCCCAGCCCGGCGGCCACGACGGCGCGTCGTCCGCTTCCATCTCGTCGAGACAGCCGTTCTCGCGCTCGAGCGCCAGCAGCCTCGCCTCCGACATCGACGAAGAGGGAACAGGGCAAATCATCCCCTCGCGGGCGGAATCGCCGGTGCTGAAGCTGCCGATCGACAGCAGCATGAGTCCGGCGGTTGCGATGATGACTCTGCGCATATGAGTCCTGTGTCAGAAGAGAATCTTCGCCGCGAGCTGCACTTGTCTCGACGACGTCACGGTGCGCGTGATGCGGCCCGCCGTCGGCAGCGCCGTCTCGGTCGGCGACGCGGCGGCGAACACGACGCGATCGGGCGTCGCGAAATTCGCGCGGTTCAGGAGATTGAAGATCTCCAGCCGCAGCTGCAGCTGACCGCCGCTGCCGAGCGCGCCGATCCTCGTGTTCTTCACGAACGACACGTTCGTCATCGCGTAGCTCGGGCCTGTCAAGGTGTTCCGTCCGGCATTCCCGAACGTGCCCTGTGGCGGAAGCACGAACGCAGACGTATCGAAGTAGTGATCCGGATCGCCGAGGACGATCGCGTCGGGGTTCACACCCGGCTTGAGATTCGGACGATCCTCACCCGACGTGTTGCCCGATCGCGACCAGTTCGTCCCGCCGAGCGCTGCCGTGAACGGCACGCCGCCGCGGAGCGTGACGATGCCGTTGAACTGCCACCCGTCGAGCACCGCCGACCCCTCGCGGCCCGGCACATCCCAGACGAAGTTCGCCTGGAAGACGTGGCGCACGTCGAAGTCGGAACGGGCCCAGTCGATGTCGCGATCGTACGGATCCTGCGGATACACCGACGCGTTGTTCACGTCGGCGTTCAACTGCGCCTGCAGGTTGTCCATCGACTTGGCGAGCGTGTAGGACGCCTGCAGCTGGTAGCGCCGGCTGAAGCGCTTCTGCGCGCTGAGCTGCAGCGAGTTGTATTCCGAGTGGCCGCCGTTGGTGCGGTAGTCGATAGGACCGAAGGCGGTGTTGCGGCGCGGGGCGCCCGCGGCGAAGAATTTCGACCCGTCGGCCTGGATGACCGGCACGACCGGGTTGGCTTCGACGGCGCTCATCAAGTTGTAGGCGCGCGAACCGGCATATCCGATCGTCGCGGTGACGTGTCCCGCCAGCTCGCGCTGCAGATTCACATTGAACGTGACGCCGTACGGTTGCTTGATGTTGTAGTCGAGCGTGCGCGCGCTCGCCGCGCCGGCGGTCAGCGAGGCAGGACGCGGGAACGTCGGATTGTTGATCGTCGCCGTTGCGGCGAACGGCGGCGAGAACGACGCGATGCCGAAGGCGCTGTTGAACGGGCCGTCGGTGTCGTGATACAGACCGGCGCCGCCGCGGATGGCGGTCTTGCCGTCGCCGGTCGCATCCCACGCGAAGCCGAGGCGTGGCGCGATGTTCCCGAGCGACGGATTTCTAGCGAACGGCGGGCCGACCGTGAACGATCGATCGTTGACGATGTCGCGCAGCGTGGTGTCGAGCCCGTTGGCTTCCGCCGGAATCGTGTAGAACTCGTATCGCAGGCCGAGGTTCAGCGTGAGCCGGTCGGTCGCCCGGTAATCGTCCTGCACGTACGCGCCGAACAGCGTATTGGGCCGGACGCGCTCGAGCTGTGCGCCCGGCGGTACGCCGACGAAGCGCGTCGGCGTGCCGGCGAGGAACGACCGAAGGTTCGCGAACGTGTAGCTGCCGCGGACGTTGGTCGCCGTCAGCTTGTTCGTCCGCAGGTGCTCGGCGAGCGCTCCTACCTTCAGCAGATGGCGTCCCTTCACGTAAGAAAGATCGTCGCTGAACGTCCAGTAGAAGCTGTTGTTCGTCGACGGGTTGGTGGTCGTTCCGCCGATCGACGTGAAACCGTTGATGCTGATCACGCCCATCAAATCCTGGCCCGCGATGAACGAGAGGTCGGGCGCGGAGAGGAAGGCGGGCAGCTGCTCGAAGCGGAGCCGGCTGTGCGAGAAGCGCGCCGTGTTGAGAATCGCGGGACTGAAGATCCGTTTGTACTCGGTCGTGAAGAACTGATTGCGCGACACCGAATCGGTGCCGTAGTCCGGAAATCCGGCAGTGACGCTCTGGTCGGCGCCGTCGTACGTGTACCGCGCAAACACCGAGTCGGTATCGCTGAACGTGTAGTCGAAGCGTCCCTGGTAGAAGTTCTCGCGCGTCGGCTGGTTCTTCTCGTAGGTGAAGACGCCGATGCCCTGCGCGGCGCTCGCGTCGCCGGCGTTCGCCGCCGGGAACAGCTTCAGGTACGGCGCCACGATCGGATTGATCGGAAAGAGCGCACCCGATCGCGCGGCGTCGGTCGGCACGAACGAAGTCGTCGTGATGCCGAGATCCTCCTGCAGCCGCTCGACGCCGCCGAAGAAGAAGAGCCGGTCCTTCTGCAGCGGACCACCGAAGCTCGCTCCGAACTGATGGCGCGTGAACGGCGGAGGATCGTCGCCCCGATCGAAGAAGTTGCGCGCGTCCATCGCGCTGTCGCGGAAGAACTCGAAGCCCGAGCCGCGGACGTGGTTCGTGCCGCTCTTCGTCACGAGGCTGATCACGCCGCCCATCGCGCGGCCGTAATCGGCCGAGTAGGCGTTGGTGACGACGCGAAATTCCATGATCGTGTCGACCCCCAGCGTCGTCTCGGCGGCGGAGACCGTCGCCGTACCCGCGTACCCCCTCATGTTCGCCCCGTCGAGCAGATAGCTGTTCGATCGAAAGCTCATGCCGTTGATGTTCAGCTTCGTCCCGCGGTTCGATGACGACGTGCTGTCCTTCTCGCTGAAGCTGTTGACGCCCGGCTGCAGCAGCGCGAGGTCGATGTAGTTGCGGCCGTTCAGCGGCAGCTCGGAGATCGTCTTCTCCGTCACGACGGCGGACATCGCCGCGCTCCGCGTGTCGACGATGGCCGCGGTTCCGACGACGATGATCGACTCTTCCGTGCCGGTCACCTTCAGTGTGAGGCTGAGGCCGGCTTCCTGCGCCACGGCGAGCGTCACTCGTTCGACGACGCTGCCGAAGCCCTGCAGGCTGGCGCGCGTCTCGTACGCGCCGGGCGGCAATCCGGGGATCGTGAAGTAGCCGCTGCCGTCGGTGACGGCCGAGCGCGTCAATCCGGTATCGACGTTCTTGACGACGACGTCGACGCCGGGCAGTACGCCTTGCGTCTGATCCTTGACGGTGCCGGAGATCGTCGCTGAAGTGATCTGTGCGACGGCGGTCGAGGCGAGGACGAGAACGAGGAACGCTACGAGGCACGCACGCATCTGTGAGACCTCCCGCTCGTCGCGACAACATATCACTTTTCCCTTGACTTCGCGCCGCGCCGCGCCGCACGCTGCACCGGCAATGGTCTGACCTTCAGCCGGGGAGGTTCCACGCTATGACGCGGAGCAGGATCTGGACGGCGGCGGCCCTCGTCGCAACGCTCGCGCGCGCGGGGCTCGACGCCCAGGGCACGACGGGATCGATTTCCGGATTCGTCACCGACGAGACGGGCGCCGCGCTGCCGGGCGCGACCGTCACGATTCGCGACGCCGACACCGACCAGAAGCGCGTGCTCGTCGCCGACGGCGCCGGCCGCTACCGCGCGCAGCAGCTCGCGCCCGGCGATTACGAAGTGACGGTGGAGCTCCAGGGCTTCCGCACAACCCGGCTCGCGGACGTGCCGCTGACCATCGGTCAGGACGCGGTCGTCAACGTGCGGCTGAAGGTGGGCGGCATCGACGAGCAGGTCATCGTCACGGCCGAGGCGTCAATGGTGAACACGCGGCAGTCGTCGGTCGCCGCGCTCGTCGACGAGAAACAGATTCGTGAGCTGCCGCTGAACGGACGCGACTTCAGCCAGCTCACGCTGCTGCAGCCGGGCGTCACCGCGTCGCCGAGCACGCAGCAGCAGGTCGACCGCGGCATGGGCACGCAGGTGTCGATCGCCGGCGCGCGCCCGAACCAGATCAGCTATCAGATCGACGGCACCGATTCGAACACGCAGGGCAACGGATCGCCGGGCAGCGCCGCCGGAGGGCTCCTCGGCGTCGAAACCGTCCGCGAGTTCCAGGTGCTCGTCAACAACTACAGCGCCGAGTACGGGCGCAGCACCGGCGGCATCGTCACCGCCGTCACGCGGTCGGGGACGAACGCGATCAAGGGCACGGCGTTCGAATTCAACCGCGACAGCCGGTTCGACTCGCGCACGTTCTTCGACGATCCGAATCAGGACATTCCGCCGCTCGAGCGAAATCAGTTCGGCGGGTACCTCGGCGGCCCGATCGCCAGGGACCGGACGTTCTTCTTCGGCAGCTACGAAGGGCTGCGGCAGGATCGCGGTGTGACGACGATCGCGACGGTGCCGAGCCGCGCGACGCGCGCGCGCGCCGACATCAGCCCGGCCACGCGCCCCTATCTGCTGCTTTATCCGGAGCCGAACGGGAAGGAAACCGGCGCCACCGGTTTGTACTCCGTGCAGGTCACGTCGCCGACGAACGAAAACTACGCGCTCGGCAAGATCGATCACACCGTGACGGCGGCGCACACGCTTTCGGCGCGTTACTCGTGGGACAAGGCGCAGGTCGATCAGGATCAGCCGATTCCGCAGTGGACGACCGATACGCGCACGAAGTCGCAGTCGTTCGTCGCCGAGCACAAGTGGATCGTCCGCGCGAACCTGCTCAACGTGGCGAAGGTGGCGTGGAACCGCGCGTACGAAGCGACCGACAACATCGAGAAGGCCGCGTTCGATCCGAAGCTGTTCTTCGTGCCGGGCACGCGCCTCGGCAACATCGCGATCTCGAGCCTCACGCCGCTCGGGCCCGATACGAACACGCCCACGTTCGTCGATCTGAAGAGCCTGCAGGTCATCGACAACTTCATCTGGTCCTACAGCAGCCACAACGTGAAGACGGGCGTCAACTTCACGCGCTACATGAACGATCAGGACTCGTCGTTCGACCTCGGCGGCAACTACACGTTCACGTCGCTCGAGAATTTCGTCCAGAACCGGCCGAACGCCTACGAGGGGCAGTCGCCGGGATCGACGACCGCTCGCCGCTGGCGTCAGGACCTCGTCGGCCTCTACGTGCAGGACGACTGGACGGCGAAGCGCAACCTGACGGTGAACATGGGCGTCCGCTACGAGTTCTTCACCACGCCGCACGAGCTCGACGGACGTGAAGCGCGCATGCCGGACCTTCAGGGGACTACGTTGGCGGGCGGGCCGATCTTCAGGAATCCATCCTTCAAGAACGTCGCGCCGCGCACCGGCTTCGCGTGGGAGATCACCGACGACGGCAAGAACGCGCTCCACGGAGGCGCCGGCCTGTTCTTCGAACCGATCCTCAGCAATGTGTACCGCGCGTACGGCAACCGCACGCCGCCGTACTACAACCTGATCAACCCGGCGAATCCGACGTTCCCGACGGCGCCGGTCTCCGGCGCGGCGTCGCTGCTGCGCCTCGATCTCGTCGACTACAACGTCCGTAATCCCTACCGCCTCCAATACAACCTGACGTACCAACGCGAGCTCGCGGGCCGGACGATCGTGACCGCCGGCTTCGTCGGCTCGCGCGGCTATCGCCAGATCCGCAACGTCGAGTACAACCAGGCGGTTGCGCAGATCCTCTCTGACGGCAGCTACTTCTTCCCGGTCGGCAGCACGCGGCGCAATCCGAACTTCGGCAGCATGCGCCTGCGCATCAGCGACGGCCTGTCCTGGTACAAAGGACTGATCGTCGGCGCCAGCCGGCGCTTCAACGCCGGCGTCGCGCTGCAAGCGTCGTACACGCTCGGCAAGTCCGAGGACCTCGGATCGCAAGCGATCGGCAGCGCCGACTTCGACAACAGCTTCCAGCCGCGTTACGCGTTCGATCCGATGGACAACAAGGGGCTCTCGGACTTCGACATCCGCCACAACTTCGTCTTCAACGCGACGTGGGAGATTCCGGTCGGAAGCTCGCTCGGCGGCATCGCCCGCGCGCTCGCGCAGGGATGGCAGCTGTCGAGCATCCTCACCGTGCGGTCGGGAATTCCGTTCACGCCGGTGCTCGGATTCGATCGCGCGCGCGCGCTGCCGCGCTCGGGCGGCGCGGGGCAGCGCCCCGATCTGGTCAGCGGCTGCTCGCTCGACCCGGTACTCGGCGGCGCCGATACCTACTTCGATCCCGACTGCTTCTCGCTGCCGGCGGCGGGGACGTTCGGCAACCTGCCGCGCAACACCATCATCGGCCCGGGATTCGGCTCGTGGGACATGGCGTTCTTCAAGAACGTGCCGATGCCGGGCGGCCGCCGCATCCAGCTGCGCGCGGAAGGATTCAACATCACCAACCACGTCAACTTCGGCCTTCCGCAGACGACGGTCTTCAACGCGTCGGGCCGCGTGACAAACGCGGGGCAGATCACGACAATCGTCGGGACGGCCAGACAGTGGCAGTTTGGCGCCAAAGTCGAGTTCTAGAAATGCGACCGCGAAGCACGCAGAGAACCGCAGAGCCAAGGTTTGCCGGCGTGCTTCGCGTCACGAGAGGATGAAGGGCGATGAAACTTGCTTCGAACGCGGTCAGGCTGGCGAGCGTGTTGTTTCTGACCGCCATCATTGTCGCTGCCGCGTGCGGACGCGCCGATAAAGGGCGCACCGAATCTGCTGGCGCCGCGACACGCGCCGGCGCGAACGGCGAGAAGTATCCCGAGCCGCGCTGGCCTTCGTACTTCAAGCCGCCCAAGTCGGTCGACGACCTGATGGACGCCGCGCGATCGTTCGTGCGCAATCAGTCGGGGCTGCAGGGCAAGGGCATGGGCATCCTGCAGCCGGGCGATCAGGTTCTGATCGTCGCCAACAACGACGCCGACCCGATGGTGCTCGACGCGATCAAGCGCGCGCTCGGCGAGCGCAAGATCACGCCGCACATGAAGTTCGTCTACGAGATGGCCGGCGAGACCAGAGAAGCCGCCGACGCGCGCATCGCGCGCCGGGAGAAGGGGCACGACATCACGAAGGCGGGCATCTATCAGGCGTCGCAGTGGATCGAGAACCAGTTCCCGAATCCGGCGGAGCCGAAAGCGTGGCTGAAGGCGCGGCGGCCCGACGTCTACAAAGAGCTGTTCCCGGGCGAGACCGGCGAGGTGAAGTACGACCCGAACGCGCCGAAACAGCGCCCGCGCGGCGAAGCCGCCGGGGGCGCGGGCGGCCCTGGAGGCGAAGACGCGGACACCGGTGCGGCGACGAGCACCGATTACCGCAGCCGCAACGCCGTCGGCGAAGGGATCAAGAAATATCTGACGGCGCATCCGGAAGTGCGCGGCGTGTTCTGGGGACAGGGGGGCAGTACGGGGCTGCGCCGGCAGCTCTATCCGATGTCCGACAAATTCCTCGGCACGTTCGTCACCGACAACGTGTACACGCTGCAAAGCCAGATGTCGACCTATCCGGGCGACGTCTGGCAGCTCGCCGAAGAGCAGCTGCTCGAGCCGCTCGTCTTCGTCGATCGGATGGAGGCGAAGGATCCCGAGGGACTCGATGTGTGGGCAGACATCACCGACGAGATGGCGCAGCGCTGGGCGGCGGGCGCGTATCAGCGCGGACATCTATATATGTTCCCCAACCAGGCGACGGGCCGTTTCGGCTATTCGTTCGTGAGCTACCCGGCGTTCCAGCAGAAGTGGCTGGCGCGCGAACCAATCGCGCGCGTGAACGGCACCATCGCCGGCACGCAGGGTCACGGAGGATTCTTTCCGCGGTGGGAGATCACGTTCACCAACGGCTTCATCTCCGACGTGAAGGGCGGCGGCGCGCAGGGTGAAGCGCTGAAAGAGTTCGTGAAGTGGGACAAGCTGAATAACATGACGTACCCGTACCACAATCAACCGGGGTTCTGGTACTTGTACGAGATCGCGTTCGGTTCGCATCCGAAGGCGTTCCGCCATCCGATTCCGCTGCTGAAGACCGGCAACACGAGCCCGGACCGCGTCCGCAGCGGCGTGATTCACTGGGGTCTCGGCATCCGCCTGTGGCACGACCCGGATGCGCCCACCGAGTCGAAGGTGTGGCGCGAGTTCAGCGAGAAGAACAACGTGCCGTTCGATCACGGCTGGCACACGCACACGTACTTCACGACCTATCGGCTGCGTCTGCGCAACGCGAACAAGTGGGTGAACGTGCTCGAGAAGGGGCACATGACGAGCCTCGACAACCCCGAGGTGCGCGCGCTCGCGTCGCGGTACGGCGATCCCAATTACCTGCTGACCGAAGACTGGATTCCCGAGGTGCCTGGCATCAACGCGCCCGGCGACTACCTGAAGGATTACGCGCCCGATCCGGGCAAGTACTCGCTGCAGCTGCTCGACAAGGCGAACAAGGGGACGTACGAACATTACTTCCCCGGCGCCGGAGCGAAGATCACCTTGGGACCCGTCGCTCCGACCAAACGCGGGAACAACTGACTCCCGCTCGGTGGTATGACCAACACGGTCGCCAAAGGATGCCTCGTCGTCTTCGTCGGCCTGATCAACCCGAGGTCCGCGCGCTCGCGTCGCGCTGCGGCAATCCCGATCAGCTGGTCACGGAAGACTGGCGGCCGGAGATTCCGGGCCTCAACGCGCCGGGCGATTACATGGCCGATTACGCGCCGAATCCGTGGAAGACGGTCAAGGGCGTGATCGATCGCGTCCTCGCCGGCAACTACGATCACTTTTACCCGCTGACGTCCGGACAGAATGCTGCCGGCACGAAAGCGACGGAGCACTGAATCGTGCGCCGCCGAGCCCTCACAACGGTCGCGTTCGTCACAGGCGTCTGCCTCATCGCGCCGGACCGTGGTCCATCGGTTGAAGAGATGTTCGTCGCCACGACCGAGGCCGCGGAAGAAACCGAAGGCGCGATGTGCCTGATGCCGGATGGGGTCGACGAAGTAGCCGCTGAAGGAGGGTCCGGCTTCGGTCGGACCGTCTCCGAACAATCACCGATCGCGATTCCAAAACGCAGCGACGCCGAAGGCGGCGATCTGGCGCCGGTGCGGATGGTCGTCGATCCGTATCCGAGCTTCAACGGCGTGGCGGTCGACACCACGAACAACCTCGTGATGATGAGCGACACCAACCGCAAGAGCCTGCTGGTGTACGACCGGGACGCGGGAAGCCCGACGTCGAAAGAGGCGGCGGCGCCGCGCCAGCACATCATGGGGCCCGACACCGGCGTCGGCTTCGTCGCCGGCGTCGCGATGGATCCGGGGCACCGCGAGCTCTTCACCGTGAACAACGACGTCGAAGATCGCCTCGTCGTGTTCGATTACGGCGCGCGCGGCAACGTGAGCCCGAAGCGGCTGCTGTACGTTCCGCATCAGTCGTGGGGCATCGCGTTCGCGCCCAAACGCGACGTGATCGCGCTCTCGGTGCAGACGCCGAACATGGTCGTCGTCTTCAGGCGCGACGCGAAGAAGTTCGACGCGCCGGTCCGCTCGGTGCGCGGTCCGAAAACGCAGATGGCCGATCCGCACGGCATCTACTTCGACGAGACGCACAACGA
>Ga0066710_100001169_pt1 | contig 18884 bp, 17 predicted proteins | sample GraSoiAngelo_159_FD_79666 | JGI IMG/M metagenome (GOLD analysis project Ga0066710, IMG submission 79666) | Grasslands soil microbial communities from the Angelo Coastal Reserve, California, USA - 14_1009_16_40cm | ecosystem: Environmental > Terrestrial > Soil > Grasslands | place: USA... | reverse complement strand
GGCGGGTGGTTATGGATCCCTGGAACGTCGCTCGCCAAGTCGTGGGGCATCAACGAAACGCCCGAGCTCGCCAGAACCTACCTACAGCACGAAGCAGGTGCGAGCTTCGATCGCGAGCGGGTCGACGCCTTCATTGAAAACGGACCGAGAGCCGTCGACTTTTTCATCTCAAAGACGGCGGTTCGCTTCGATATGCCGATGGTGTTTCCCGACTATCACGCCGAGGCGCCCGGCGGCACGCAAGGTGGTCGTTCAATGGTTGCGCGTCCGTTCGATGGCCGAGAACTCGGAGAACACATCAAGACGCTCGGGCCCGCGCTACCGGAGTTGACCGTCTTCGGAATGATGCTCGGGTCCGGCAAAGAGATCGTTCACTTCATGCGCGCGACGCGGTCGCTCCAGTCGGCCTGGTATGTCACCAAGCGTTTGACGAAGCACTTCATGCAGGTTTCGCGCTACGGGCGCGGAATGATCCTAACCAACGGCAACGCACTCGCCGGTCGCCTCGCCAAGTCCGCGTTCGACGCAGGCGTCGAGCTTTGGCTCTCCTCACCCGTCACGAAACTGATCATGAAAGGCGAGAGCGTGCGCGGAGCGGTGGTCCAGCGCGACGGTCGAGCGGTAACGATCACAGCGCGACGGGGCGTTGTACTTGCCTGCGGCGGATTTCCACACGATGTAGCGCGGCGGAAAGAATTGTTCCCGCATGCGCCTACTGGCCAGGAGCATTTCTCGCCAGGTCCAACAGGAAATACGGGAGATGGCCTACGTCTCGGAGAATCGGCGGGCGGCCAAGTCAATACGTCCTTACCGCATGCGGCCGCATGGGTACCGGTGTCGCAAACCACGCGCAAAGACGGTAGCAAGGGCGTGATGCCCCACTTCATTGACCGGGCTAAGCCAGGCGTGATCGCGGTCACGCGGCGCGGCAAGCGATTCACAAACGAAGGCAATTCGTACCACGACTTTGTTCAGGCCATGGTGGCCGCCTGCCGTGCCGAGAAGGAAATATCCGCATTCCTGATCTGTGACCACCGCACATTGCGCAAATACGGTTTGGGCTGTGTTGCCCCTTTCCCGCTGCCCATTGGTCGACACCTTCGCACCGGTTACCTGCTGCGTGGCCGGACGCTGGCTGAGCTTGCCCAGAAAACAGGTATCGACTCGGCCGCACTCGAAGCGACGGTCACGGAATACAACCGACTTGCGCGCGAAGGCAAGGATCCAGTGTTCGGCAAAGGCACCAAGGCCTACAACCGTTACCAAGGCGATGCGTTGCACACACCGAATCCGTGCGTGGCTCCGTTGATGCACGGACCTTATTACGCCATCAAGTTGGTGATAGGCGACCTCGGCACGTACGCCGGCCTGCAAACGGATGCGCATTCGCGCGTGCTCGACGGCAGTGACAAAGTCATTCCGGGGCTTTACGCAGTCGGCAATGACATCTGCAGCATCATGGGCGGGAACTACCCGGGTGCTGGGATAACGCTCGGACCCGCTTTGACGTTTGGCTATGTCGCAGGCTGCCACGTGGCCGGTGTTCCTACCGGCGCGCAAACCGAAGCAACTAGCAAACAGACCGCGGACAGCGCACGTGGACCCTCAGTAGAGGCTGACGGAGTCGTTGTAATGGGCGAGATCGCCTGAACCAATAAATTCCGCTGAGGTGATTTGATGAATACCGATTTCGCACCACGTTTGTTGCAGGATCAAATGGTTCTGGTTACCGGCGCCGGGCAGGGCAACGGCCGTGCTATCGCGATCGGTGTTGCCAGAGCGGGTGCAAAGGTCATCGTTACAGATATCCGAGCGGAGACCGCGGAACAAACTGCCGCCGACATTCGCGCAGAACAAGGGCAAGCGTGGTCATTCGCTCATGACGTAGCGTCCGCGCAAGCCTGCGCCGAGCTCGCAGATCGCGTAGGCCGCGAGATTGGGCCCATCAGTGCGCTGGTCAACAACGCGGGCATCATCATTCGCGAAGGCATCGAGAGCCCGCGCGCGATCGAGAATTGGCGCCGGGTCATCGACGTGAATCTCAATGGGAGCTTCAACGTAATTCATGCGTGGCTCCCGGCATTGCGCAAGACGCGCGGCTGCATCGTCAACGTCGGCTCGATCGCCTCATTCGTCGGCGTCGGATCGACCCTTGGTTATTCGCCGTCGAAAGGGGGCGTGCGGCTGATGACGCAAGCGCTTGCCCGGGACCTGTCCGCGGACGGCATACGGGTCAACGCAATTGCTCCCGGCGTCATCGAAACGCCCATGACACAAGCGACTCGCGACAGTCCGGAGCGTCTGGAGAGCTTCATGGCTCGCACGCCGCTTGGTCGCGTTGGCCAGCCGGAGGAACTGGTCGGCCCGGTCGTGTTCCTCGCGTCAAGAATGTCGTCCTACGTCAATGGCGTTACGTTGCCGGTGGATGGTGGTTTTCTAGCAACGTAATGCTCAGGAAATTCATGCGGCCGCTCGTGCCGCAAAGGCTCGGCGCGTCTTGCGCCACTCACTAATGGAGGAGCTGATCGTGATAGGTAGTTCGTGGTTTCGAAGAGTGGCCGGCGTCGCGGCACTGGCGGCGGCGACGAGTGTCCTGGCTCAGGACATCAAGCTCGGCTTCAATGGTGACCTTTCAGCATCGCCGTCCGCGCAAAGCGGTCAGGCGGCTGTACTCGGCCTCCAAGCCGCCATCGATGACGTCAATGCCGCAGGCGGCGTTCTGGGACGCAAGCTTGTATTGGTCGTCCGGGATGATCTTTCGCAGCCGCCGAAGTCGATTCAGAACATGAGCGATCTGATCGACAACGAAAAGGTGGTGGCCGTCTTTGGCCCCACGAATTCCGGCAATGCGCTTGCCTGGAAGCACATTCCGAATCAGAAGAAGATCCCCGTAATCGGCACGATCGGATCCGGTACCGACATCACGAAGCCAACGAGTGCGGGCGCCGATAACTACATGTTCCGGGTTTCGATGGTGGACCGCGAGCAGGTCGCAGGCCTCATGGCATACGTCAAAAAGAATCCCAAGTCCAAGAACGTCGGCTACCTGACCGAGACGACCGGTTACGGTCAGGGCGGCTTGAAGGACATGGAAGAGCTTGGAACATTGCAGGCGATAAAGCCGGTCGCCAATGAGAAGTTCGGCGTGAGCGACACCGACATGACGTCGCAGCTCAACAAGATGAAAGCTGCCAACGTGGATACGCTGATCATCTGGGCCCAAGGCACGCCGATCGGTCAGATCATGCGCAGCATGGAGAAGATCAACTACTTTCCCGTGACCCTCACGTCATGGGCGGCGGACAACGCAAGCTTCTTCGATGCCGCCGGTAAGACTCTGTCCGAGAAGCCGCTGTTCATGCGCACGATTACCGAAGATCGAACGTCGCGCCAGCAAAAGCTGTACGACAGACTGGCGCCGAAAATGAACTCGAAGAGCGCGTTCGGCTTCGCCGGTCATTCGTACGACGCTGTAATGCTGCTTGCGGCGGCGATCAAGCAGGCCGGCACGACCGACGGCGTCAAGGTGCGCGAGGGCCTGGAAAACCTGCAGGCGCCGTACGACGGCGTGATGAAGTCTTACAACAAGCCGTTTTCCAAGACTACCCACGAAGCCCTTTTGTCCCCGGATTACAAGTGGGCCAATTGGAAGGACGGCAAGCTCGTTTCCTATAACGACGACGTTATCAAGTCGCTCAAGGATTCAGACTTCAAGAAATAGCACGAGCTGCGTTTATCGCCAGAGGCGGCGGCGCTACGCGCCGTCGTGTACGAATGGCGCAGCGCCCAAAGGGGCGAAACAGGAGGCACAGATGTTGGTGGCATTGCTACAGGCGTTGATCAGCGGCCTCGCCGTGGGTGGCGCGTACGCGCTCGTCGCGCTTGGATTCAGCATCACTTTCACGACAACCAAGACGCTGAATTTCTCGCACGGCGATTTTGTCGCGATCGGCGCTTTTATTGGGGTCAGCGCGCTTCTGTTGCTCTCTGGCAACCCGATAAATGCCACCAGCTTTTCGGGAATCAGCGTTGGTGCGAGCGCACAAGTCGTCGCTGTGGTGGCGGCGCTCATAGTGATGGGGTTGCTGGGAGTGATTCTTTACGTGCTCGCGGTACGTCCGTTCGCCGGAAAGGCCGGTATGTCGTGGGTCATGAGCACCATCGGCTTCGGAATCATCTTGCAGAGCATCGGCCTGGCCATCTGGGGGCCGGCACCGGTGGTTGTACCCTCACCGGTTGGTGACGACGTTGTCCGTTTCTTCGGGGTCGGTGTGCGTCCGCAGGAATTGCTCATGCTCGCTGTAGCGATCGTGGTCATGGTGCTGTTCGATTGGGTGATGAACCGCACGATGATCGGCAAGGCGATGCGCGCCGTTGCACATAGCCGTCAGGTTGCCAGCCTCATGGGCATCAATGTCAATGCGGTGATGATTGGCGCCTTTTTCCTGAGCTCGGCGCTGGCGGGGCTTTCAGGTTATCTCATGGCGCCGATCGCCTCTGCGTCGCTTTACCTTGGCCTCGGCATCGCACTGAAAGGATTTTCGGGCGCCATCATCGGCGGATTGTCGAATCCGCGCGGATGCGTGTTTGGCGGCTTTGCGCTGGGAATACTGGAATCCCTGGTTAACCTCTGGCAGGCGCAGTGGCGAGAAATCGTAGTCTTTGTTCTGGTGATTCTCGTTCTGACCATTCGGCCACAGGGATTGTTTGGTCAACGCCTGGTGGTGAAAGTATGAACCGGTACCGAGTGCCACTCGCCATCATCGCCTTCGCTGTCGCCGTGGGTTTGGCGGCGGCATGGGTGGCCAACGACTACTACCTGCGCATCGCTTTCATGATGTGCGTCTACTACCTGTGCGCGGCGGGGATGAATGTTCTCGTCGGTTACGCCGGCCAGAAGTCGCTTGGTCAGGCCGGACTTTTTGCCGCCGGTGCGTATACCGTGGCGCTGCTCACGACACGGGCCGATCTGAGCGGCTGGACAGCCTTCGCAGCGGCTCCGATTGTGGCGGGATTGTGCGGAATCGTGATTGCGATACCGTCCCTGCGCGTTTCCGGGCCTTATCTCGCCATGGTGACGCTCGCTTTCGGCGTCGTTGTCGAAAAGCTGGTGTCGGAGTGGACCGACGTCTTCGGCGGCGCGCAGGGTATCTACGGAATCAAGCCGCTCACGATCGCAGGTGAGCCATTCAGCAGTGTCCAGTGGGTGTGGTTCGGGCTGGTGTTGAGCGTGATCACGCAGTTGTTACTGCGGAACCTGCTGAGAGGTCGCTTCGGGCGCGCGCTGCGGTCGCTTCAGGCCGACGAGATCGCCTCGTCCTCGGTGGGGGTCAGGGTGTACCGCGCCAAGGTCATGGCGTTCGTGATCGCGGCCGTGACGTGCGGAATTGCGGGTGCCATGGTTGCCCAACAGAACCAGTACATCAATTCGGATTTCATCGGATTTCACCTCTCGATCTTCATCTTGCTACTGGTGCTCCTGGGCGGGTCTGGATCGCAGTATGGACCGGTGATCGGAGCGGTCGTGCTGACTCTTGTCGATGCATTGCTCGCTCGCTGGCCGTCGGTTCAACACTTTGTGTACGGGGCCCTGCTGCTTTTCGCGTTGTACTTGATGCCCAACGGTATCGCTGGCGTATTCAGGTCGTTGCTCAGCCGCCGGGTGGCGCCTCTCCCGGCGCCGAGACCAGCAACGCAGTCGAGCATTGGCGGCCAGGCGCTGGTGAAAGGCAGGGCAGAGGAGATCCTGCTCGATGTTACCCAGCTGTGCAAGTCGTTCGGCGGGGTGCGACCGGCTCAGGATGTCAGCTTCGCCTTGAAGCGCGGACACATCCATGCATTGATCGGTCCAAACGGCGCCGGCAAGAGCACGATGATCAATATGCTGAGCGGCGTGCTTGACCCGGACAAGGGAAACATTACGTTCGTCGGCACGCAAGTCGGCGGGCAGCCTAGTCACGTGATCTGCCAATTGGGCATGGGCCGCACCTTCCAGAATCTGCGACTGTTCAGCGAGCTGACCGTGCTGGAGAACGTTTTGCTGGGTCGCCATTGCCGGATGAAGAACGGATTCTGGGCTTCGCTTTTCGCGCTGCCGAGCGCGCGTCATCAGGAAGCCGATGCGAAATCGCGCGCATTAAACATCCTCGAATTCGTCGGATTGCTTCCCCACGCCAACACGGCAGCCGGAAGCCTGCCCTACGGATTGCAACGTCGTGCGGAGCTCGCACGTGCCATGGCGACCGAGCCGCAGCTGTTGCTGCTCGACGAGCCGGCCGCTGGGCTGAATCCGCAGGAAACGGCCGAGCTCGGGAAGCTGCTCAAGAAAATCGGGGAGCTTGGAATAACAGTGCTCATGGTCGAACACCATATGGATTTGGTGATGTAGATATCGGATCACGTGATCGTTCTCGACTACGGTGTGAAGATCGCAGAAGGAACCCCGGCCAAGGTGCAGGCCGATCCGCGTGTTGTCGAGGCTTACCTCGGCGCAGAGCCGGTGGCTGCATGAGGAAGCGCGCATGCTGAAACTCGAATCGGTGGAAATTTTTTACGGCGCGATCCAGGCGGTGCGGGGCGTATCCCTGGAAGTGCGCGCTGGCGAAGTCGTCGCGATCATTGGCGCCAACGGGGCTGGGAAAAGCACGCTGCTCAAAGGCATCGCCGGGCTCGAGCCACTGCGCGGCGGCAAGGTGCTCATCGACGGCAAGGACGCCTCTTCGATACCCGCGCATAAACGGGTTGGCCTTGGGGTGGCGCTTTCGCCGGAAGGCCGCGGCGTATTTCCTGACCAGTCGGTCATGGACAACCTCCTTCTGGGCGCGTACCAGAAGAAATACGACGAGGCCACCCTTTCTAAAAAGCTCAAGCAAGCTTTTGAACTGTTCCCGCGCCTGCAGGAACGGCAGGAGCAGCTGTCCGGCACGCTGTCCGGCGGCGAGCAGCAGATGCTTGCCATGGCCCGCGCCATGATGAGCGAGCCGAGGCTCTTGCTGCTCGATGAGCCATCGCTCGGGCTCGCGCCGCTCATTATCCTCGACATCTTTCGAGCCATCGCGACCATGCGCGAGTTCGGCCTAACGATCCTTCTGGTCGAGCAGATGGCCACGCAGGCTCTTGCCGCAGCGGATCGCGCCTACGTCTTGGAGACGGGGCGAATCACGCTGCAAGGCAGTGGCGCGGAACTTCTCAACAATGCGCAGGTGAGAGCGGCGTATCTCGGCGCACATTGAAACATACGCCACGGCTACCCGCCGGGCGGATATCAACGACACCGTACGACTCTGTCAGAGGAAAATCTCATGGCCACGACCGAAAAGAAATTTGCATCGCAAGCTGATTTGGAAGAGAAGACCGTCAGCTTCGACAAGCTTTCCGACAATGCCTATGCGTACACCGCAGAAGGCGATCCAAACACCGGCATCATCATCGGCGACGACGCGGTGCTTGTGGCGGACACGCAGGCAACGCCCATCATGGCGCAGGACGTGATTCGTCGCATCCGGCAAGTCACGGACAAGCCGATCAAGTATGTGCTGCTCACGCATTACCACGCCGTCCGGGTACTCGGGGCCTCGGCCTACAAGCCGGAACACATCATCGCCAGTCAGGATACCTATGACCTGATTGTCGAGCGTGGAGAAGCGGACATGAAGAGCGAGATCGAGCGCTTCCCAAGACTGTTTCGGGCGGTCGAGTCGATTCCCGGTCTCACATGGCCCACGATGACCTTCAAAGGAGAGATGACGCTCTGGCTCGGTAAGCTCGAAGTCAAGATCATGCAGCTCGGACGAGGCCATACGAAGGGTGACACCGTCGCGTGGCTGCCGCAACAGAAAATCCTGTTTAGCGGCGACCTCGTTGAATTCGGTGCCACGCCCTACGCGGGCGACGCGTACTTTGAGGATTGGCCGCACACGCTCGACGCCATTGCGGCGCTCAAACCCGAAAAGCTGGTGCCAGGACGTGGCGCTGCGCTCACCAACCCTGCGCAGGTCAAGGAAGGTCTCGAGGGAACGCGCGCTTTCGTGAGCGAGCTGTACGCCGCGGTAAAGGCCGGTGCCCAGTCGGGCAAAGATCTGAAGTCGGTCTACAAGGAAGCGTACGACCGGCTCAAGCCCAAATACGGGCAGTGGGTGATTTTCGATCACTGCATGCCGTTCGACGTGACACGCGCCTACGACGAGGCCACGAAGTACGCCGATCCGCGTATCTGGACGGCTCAGCGCGATAAGGACATGTGGCAGTCGCTCGAGGCGTAGTGTCGATCGCGTGAAGCGCAAGCAGCACGACAACAGCCTACAAGATGATCAATTGCAGATTCGATAACAAGGAAGCAGGCATGAGTTCAACGGATTCGACAGTTGGCGTGGTAATCGCGGCAGAAACAGCGCTGGAGCGCCAGCGATGAGCGTGCGCATGGGTCTCCTCCGGCGGCGCAGCGGGATGTCGCCGGCGGCTTTCCGCGACCATTGGCGCGACATTCACGCTCCCATCGCCGCCCGCCTGCCTGGGCTTCGCCGCTACCATCAGAATCACATCGTCGATACGGAGCAGCGCGGGATCGATTACCCGCGAGGACCACTCACCATCGACGGAATTTCAGAACTATGGTTCGACGACGAGGCGTCGATGCAGCGCGCCATCAAGTCCGATGTCATGGACGCGCTCGCGGCAGATGAAGCAAACCTGATCGACGACATTCATGTGATCACGGCTGAGCAGCATGTGGTCATTCCGACCCCGAGCGGAGTGCCGCTATTGAAGCGGATGTCAACCCTCAAGCGCCGGGATGACGTGAGCCCGGAAACGTTTCGCCATGAATGGTTCGAAATTCACTCGATTCTGGTCAAGCGGTTGCCGCAAGTCAAGGGTTACACCCAAAACCTCGTCATTGATCGCAGACATGGCCGTGGTGCCGCGGCGAGCCGCGAGGAATTGCCCGTCGATGGCATCGTGGAGTTGTGGTTCGAGGACGTGTCCAGCCTCGAATCAGCGTTCCGTTCGCCCGCAGGCGTCACGCTGATGACACACGCGCGCGAGTTCATCGCGGAGATCTCGACTTTTCTGGTCGACGTCCACGAGGTCGTTTAGACACTCACGAATACCCACGAACTTCCTGCGCTTGGTGACCACGCGAGCCGAGGATCGCGGCGGAGCGCGCCGTCGTAAGGAGAATCTAATGATCATTCGAACCGGACTCATCCGCAATCGCGACGATGTTTCGAAAGAGGCCTTCGAGCGGCATTGGCTGAACGTTCACGGGCCTCTGGCGCGCGCCGTACCACATCTTCGCGCCTATACACAAAATCACGTAGTGGCCAGCCATGTCGCCACTCCAATGGCCATGCATCGCATCGACGGCGTTTCACAATTGTGGTTCGATGACGTCGCAGCAATGGACCAGGCGATGGCTTCCGCGGAGCAACGGGCATGCGTGGATGACATCAAGGCGTTTCTCAGCGCGGTCAGCATTGTCATTCAGCAGCCCGGCACATGGAGCCATTTCGGCGCGCGGGCGTCGCGAGGCGCGAAGGTAATGGCGGTTTTGCTTGGCGACCCTGCCGCGAGCGCTTCGTATGCCGCTCATTTGCGCGAGTCGTTCGCACGGACGGTACCTAACGGCGGAAGCGTGCGCGTGAACCCGGTGATTGAACGGGGGTACGTCGTCGACAGCGACGTCCCGCGAAGCGAAGACATCGTCGCCGCCATCGCGGAGGTGTGGTTCAACGAGCGAACTGAAGCGCAGACGGCGTTGTCGACGAACCTGCTCGATCGCATCGTTGACAGTCTCGCGTGCGTGGCGGCAATACACGTACACGAGTTCCGGATCCTCGAACCGGTTGCAAATGCCGACGCGTACTGACGCAGCCGCGGCCGTTGAGACAGCGACGCCGGAACGGTCGCGCGCCATAACGCTATTGGCGTGCGCCGCGTTCTCGGGTGCTGCGGCCTTTCGCGTGTGCGATCCGCAGCTCCCGCAGCTCGCTGGGCAATTCGCCACAAGTACGGATGACGCCGCTCTGACCGTCACGTCGTTTTCCCTTGCTTATGGCGCGCTCCAGTTGATTTACGGTCCGTTCGGTGACCGTTATGGGAAGTTCCGTGTCGTAGCCATGGCGACCTGCGCGTGCACCGTTGCAAGCGTAGGCTGCGCGTTCGCCGACTCGCTGCAGTCTATTGTTTTCTTCCGTGGTATTGCGGGCGCCGCGGCCGCGCCGATCGTTCCGATGTCGATGGCGTGGATCGGAGACGCTGTTGCGTATGGCGAGCGGCAGATCTGGCTCGCCCGATTTCTTACCGGGACGATTCTCGGCAGGGCGTTTGGTCAGCTGATCGGCGGATTTGCTGCAGACATCCTGGGCTGGCGGTCGGCCTTCGCCGTCCTTGCCGCGATTTATCTGGCTGTGGGAGCGCTGTTGATCCGCGAACTACGGCGAACGCGACTCGACAGAGCGCAGGACGTGCACCTTGCGTCAGAGCAAGCGTCGAGCGTGTGGTCCCGCCAGCGCGCGGTATTAGTGGAGCGCTGGCCTCGCTTCATTCTCGCGATTGTGTGTGCGGAGGGCGCCGTTGTGTTCGGCTCGCTGGCGTTCGTCCCAACCTTCCTTCATTCGCGATTTGCCGTGTCGTTGACGGCGGCCGGTGCCATCGCCGGTGCCTACGCGTTGGGCGGACTCGCGTACACGTTCCTTGCAAGACGGCTGGTTGCGATCCTGGGCGAGGCAAGTCTCGCCGTTGCGGGAGGAGTGACGCTTTGCTTCGCATTCGGGTTGTTTGCGGTGGCGCCATCGTGGTACGTCGGCTTGCTGGCGAGCGTTACGACCGGCTTGGGGTTTTACATGCTGCATAGCGTTTTACAAACGCATGCAACGCAAATGGCGCCAGCCGCACGGGGAACAGCGGTTTCACTGTTTTCCGCCGCACTCTTCGTAGGCCAGTCCGGCGGCGTCGCAGTGGCGGGCGCGCTCGTCGATCTCACCGGAATAGCTTTTCTCTTTGGCGCATCGGCCGTCGCTTTGCCCATTCTTGCGTTCATTTTCTCTCGCGCGCTTAAAAGCTGTCGCACGCACGCGCACTTCGTGTGAGCGAGCCCACGAGCAAGCTAAGGCATCGCGCCGGCGGAGCTGGTTACAGGACAGTCTGAGAATCGTTCGCTCAGGAGTTTGAACATGGAACTTGCAGAACATCTTTCGGCCAACACGACCTCCGCCCGAGCGGAGAAAACAGAATGGCAATCCGCGTACCAAAGCGGCTTTGGCAACGAGTTTGCCTCCGAGGCGATTCCCGGCGCGTTGCCGGTTGGTCGCAACTCGCCGCAGCGGGTTCCTCACGGGCTCTATGCAGAACAGTTTTCGGGGACAGCGTTTACCGCACCGCGCGGGTCGAATCGCCGCTCCTGGCTTTACCGAATCCGGCCAGCCGCTGTGCATCGGCCTTTCCGGCGTATTGCAAATGACAACCTCCTGAGCGCCTGGAACGACGTTGACCCGACGCCAAACCAGCTCCGCTGGGACCCGCTTCCAATTCCTAGCGAACCGACCGACTTCATCGGCGGTCTCGTCACTTTCGCTGGCAACGGCGCGCCGGAAGCGCAGAGCGGCTGCGGTATACACCTGTATGCCGCAAACCGTTCCATGGAGGGCCGGTACTTTTACAACGCGGATGGTGAGATGCTGGTTGTGCCGCAACAGGGCCGACTGCGCTTTGCCACGGAGCTCGGGATCATTGACGTGGAACCGCAGGAAATTGTCGTGCTGCCACGCGGTCTCCGATTCCGCGTCGAGCTGCTGGACAAGGCCGCGCGTGGGTACGTGTGCGAGAACTACGGCGCGTTGTTCCGGCTGCCGGATCTTGGACCCATCGGATCGAACGGACTGGCGAATCCTCGTGATTTTCTGACTCCGGTCGCCCGGTTCGAGGACCGCGAAGGCGAATTCGAGCTCATTGCGAAGTTCATGGGCAACCTATGGGCGGCGGAGATCGGGCACTCCCCTCTCGACGTAGTCGCTTGGCATGGAAACTACGCTCCCTATAAGTACGACTTGCGACGCTTTAATGCGATCGGATCAATCAGTTTCGATCACCCCGATCCGTCCATCTTCCTCGTATTGCAATCCTTGTCCGACACCCCGGGCGTCGACACGATCGACTTCGTCATCTTTCCCCCGCGCGTGCTCGCCATGCAGGACACTTTTCGACCGCCGTGGTTTCACCGCAACGTGGCGAGCGAATTCATGGGATTGATTCACGGCGCCTACGACGCGAAAGCGGAAGGATTCGTCCCGGGCGGCGCAAGTCTCCACAACTGCATGAGCGGCCACGGACCGGACGCGAGCACGTTCGAGAAGGCGACTTCGGCGGACCTGTCCAAGCCCGATTATGTCCGAGACACGATGGCGTTCATGTTCGAGACTCGCTGCGTGATCAAGCCGACCCGACAGGCGCTCGAGACGTCGCAGTTGCAAGCCGAATACTTCGAATGCTGGCAAGGCTTGAAGAAGAATTTTGCGCCTCCGACGGCGAAGAACTGACCGTAATCCGCACGAGCTTTCGACGAAACGTCCATCATTCCGCTGGCCACTACACCATGCACGAACTCAATGCGACCCATGATCCCGGGCTGACGAGCTGGGTCGACTCCGCGAATCGGGTTGACAGTGATTTCCCGATACAAAATCTGCCGTTCGGCGTATTCCGCCGTGAGGAAACGTACGAGGCGTTTCGCGTGGGAGTCGCGATTGGAGATCAGATTCTCGACATTGGCGCAGCGCATGCGAATGGCGCGTTCGCCGGTGAGGCGGCGCGTGCAGCGGCGGCGTGCACGGCGCCATCGCTGAACGCGTTCATGGCACTCGGCCCTGACACGTGGGCGGCCTTGCGGCTGGCGCTTTCCAGAGCGCTCGGCAGCGATTCCCCGAAGTCGGACAAGCTTCGCGCTTGTCTGGTCGCGCAATCCTCTGCGCAGTATTGCGTACCAGCGCAAATCGGCGACTACACCGATTTCTACACCTCGATCCATCATGCGACGAATGTGGGACGCCTTTTCCGGCCTGATAATCCGCTGCTTCCGAATTACAAATGGGTTCCGATCGGCTACCACGGGCGCTCGTCCACGATAGAGGTAAGTGGGCAGGCATTTGCTCGGCCCGTTGGACAGACGATGCCTCCAGGGTCGGAACGGCCGAAGTTCGGAAACAGCCACCATGCGCAAAAGCGCCCAACCCCATCGCCGATGTCAGCCGCTCCGTCATGCGGCACGAGGCAAAGCGCGCTCGGGCTGCGGCTTGAGGTGACCACAGAAGCCAGTTTCTTAGACCCGAACCTTGTTCGATGTGTATGTATGGAACATACATACAAATACCGTAGCTGTTCGCTACTTCTCTATTAGGAGTTGGATGATGAAGATTGCATTGATCGGCGCCACTGGCAGCGTCGGGTCACGGTTGCTCGATGAGGCCCTCTCAAGGGGTCACGTGGTCACGGCCGTGAGCCGCCATCCCGAAAAAATCGCGCCTCGCGAGGGTGTCACTGCGGTTTCTGCTGACATCAACGATGCGACGGGTCTCGCCTCCGTCTTGCGCGGTCACGACGCTGTGGTCAGTTCCGTGCGCTTCGTCAACTTCGAAGTCGCCACTCTGCTCAGAGCGCTCAAGGCCGCTGATATCGACCGCCTGGTGATGGTCGGGGGTGCCGGCTCCCTGACAACCGCTTCGGGCGGAGCGCTCGCGGACGCACCGACGTTCCCGTCTGCTGTTCTCCCGGAGGCGAGGGCGGGCGCAGCAACGCTGGCAGCGCTGCGTCAGGAAGCGCAGGTGAACTGGACTTTCATCTCGCCCTCCGCCGTGTTTGCGCCTGGGGAACGAACCGGCAAGTTCCGTCTCGGGGGTGACACGCTGCTGCTCGACCATGCCGGCAAGAGCCATGTCTCGCAGGAGGACTACGCCATTGCCTTGCTCGACGAACTCGAAACAAATGCTCACCCGCGGCAGCGAATCACCGTCGGCTACTGAGGATCAGACATGAATGCGCAAAGTCAAGTGGCTTCGATGGAACTCGATGAGGATGGCAGCGTCATCGGCGTGGACACCCGCGAGCTCGCATGGGACCAGCAGTACAAGCTGATATCGAGCACCGTGATTCCGCGGCCGATTAAGCTGCCCAATGGCGAGATGCGCACCTTTCTCGAAGATCACGACGCAGTTATCCTGCGCGGCTGGTGCGAAAAGCCGGGCGCGGCACGGGTGGGCTTTGGCGAATGTCGCGGGTTCGTCCTTCCCGCGCGACCGCTTTGACGATTGCGTTACGGCGAGCGCTACTCTCTACCTCTAATACATGCCCAGACCATGGCGATCACACGTAGCGATCCCGAGACACCGCTCTGGGCGCCATCGCGAGAACACGTTGCGCGCACTCGCATGGTCGCTTTTGCCGCCTATGTGGCCGATTTAGCGGGACGGCCTCTCACATCGTATACAGACTTGCACCGGTGGTCGATCGATGAACCGGCGCAGTTCTGGCGAGCCGTCTGGGATTTTTGCGCAATCATCGGCACACCCGGCGAGCGCGTGGTTGTGGATGAAGACGTCATGCCGGGTGCACGATGGTTTCCGGATGCCCGACTGAACTTCTCCGAAAACCTGCTGCGGCGCACGGACAATGAACGGGCGCTTGTTTTCTGGGGCGAAGAGAAGGTCAAGCGCACGATGTCGCGCGCCGAGCTGCGGACCGAGGTGGCGCGCTTTGCTACTGCACTTCGTCATGCAGGCGTTGGCGTCGGCGATCGTGTTGCCGCATACATGCCGAACATGCCCGAAACGATCGTAGCGATGCTTGCGACGGCGAGTTTGGGCGCCGTATTTACAAGCGCCTCACCCGACTTCGGCGTGCAGGGCGTTGTCGACCGCTTTGGCCAGACGACGCCTAAGGTGCTGATTGCATGCCGTCGAAACAGCAGACATCGCTGGTAGCAGCAAGCCAACCTCGCCGTCAGTCGATCACATGGTCGGCGCGCTGCTGGAGGTGCAAAGGCACGTCGAGGCCGAGCGCCTTGGCGGTCTTGCGGTTGATCACCAGCTCGAACGTGACTGGGGCCTGAACAGGAAGCTCGCTCGGTTTCGCACCCTTGAGGATGCGATCGACATAGGTCGCCGCAAGCCGAAACGAATCGCGCTGCTCATTTCCGTAGGACAGAAGGCCGCCGAGTTCAGCGAAGAAGCGCCACGGATATATGGCGGGCAGACGATAGCGAGCCGCCAGCAAGATGATCTCTGCGCGATGGACGTTCAGGAAGCCATCCGGCATCACGATCAGGCCACTATTGGGCACGCGAGCCTGCGCGGCAACGACGGATTCGAGCTCGGACCCGTCGTGAACAGGTGCGGCGATCGCCTCCAATCCGAGGGACGCAGCGGCGGCTTTGAATGGCTTCAGGTAAATGTCGGCATATGGCGCCGTTGCCGGATTGAACAAGAAGGCGGCCCGGCTGACGCGCGGCGCAATCTCCTTGAGCAGCTCTAGCCACTTGCCGGTAGTCGTCGGCGCCATAACGGAGAAACCGGTCGCGTTGCCGCCCGGCCGAGCCAGGCTCTCGACGAAGCCGCTGCCGACCGGATCGGCAACGATCACAAAAACGATGGGGATGGTACGCGTCTGTTGCAGCATTGACGCAGTGGGGGGTGTGTTTTGCGTAAGAATGAGGTCGGGCTGCAGCGCGACGAGTTCCTTCGCGGATCGTTGCCTCGCCCCCGCGTCATCGAGCGCCCCCCAGCGAGAGTCGATTCGGATGTTGCGGCCTTCCGTCCAACCGAGCTTCTGGAGTTCCTCCCGGAATGTTGTCAAGTAAGCCTGAAATTCCGGGTCGCTCTCGGCATGCGCCATCAGCACGCCGATGCGTCGCACTCGGTCGGGTTGCGCGCGCGCAGCGAGCGGCCATGCTGCCGCTGCGCCGCTGAGGAGTGTCATGAATTCCCGCCGCCTCACACTAACCCTCCCGGTTGGGCCTATTTTTCAACTGTCAAACGATAGCACGCCGGGGGCTCGCGGTATGGAAGACAATTCATGGTGCGGCGACCCACGTGGTTTAGCCCTGCACCGTCTTGACCGCCGACAAAATGACCGCTTCTGGCCCGCACTGAGACAGTCGCGAGTTGGTGGATGACCAGAAGTAGTCGTTCGCGCATGCACCGGACGCTACCACGATCGTAGTCACGCACAAGACTGCGCAGCACGGCTTACTGGATAATCTACGAATTCGCCACGCACAGGCAATCGGGCTCGAAGTTGCGCTGGTGCGCCAGGAGCGCCCAGGCGATGCGCGCGTTTTTGTTGGCCAGCGCCACGGCGGCGACGTTGAATACAGTAGTCATTAACCAGAGGAAGCCACGTGCCCAGGAAGCCACGCAAAGGCCTGAGCCGTTCTCGTGGCGACTTCGAGGCTCGATGCACGATCACGAAGGTTACTGGCGTAGATCATCAAGGTCGACCCGCATTGGGCGAAAAGAGTGAGGAGCTGTGCTCCATTCTTAAGCTCCCGGGAGACAACGCAGACGTTTCGGCGAAAATCGGTAGCTCACCCGAGCACTCCACGGTGCCGCCCCGACTTGAGGATGCGGTGCTTCTGCTTCGCATCAGCACGAAGGGCGGCATCAACGATATCATAGAGGTCGCCGGACTTAGGCTGAAAGCTATCGCAATCTCGCCGAGCTACGATAGCGTCGGGAAGATCGCCTATCTCGTCGTCCAAGCGGTGATTTGCGACTGAGGGCTATCGAATCTCCGCGGCAACACGACTGCTTCGGCTACGTGAAAAATCACGGCATCGAGCCCGCCCCTGAGCGCGGCAAAGCGACGCCGTGGTCGGTATTCTTGAAGTCTCACGGGAAGCAGCGTCTGACTTCTTCACGGGGGAAGTCTGGAGCCGGCGAGGGCTGGTGAGCTATTACGTGCTCTTCGTCATGGAACTGGCGACCCGGAGGGTGTGCATTGCAGGCATCACGACGCATCCGGACACCCAGTGGATGTTGCAGATGGCAAGACAGCTGGCTGATGGAGTCGATGGCATCCTCCTCGCTAGCGATACCTCATCCTGGACCGGGATACGAAGTACTGCCAAGGGTTCCGAGATTGTCTGAAGCGAGAAGGCATCGAAGTAATTCGTCTGCCACCGCGGTCACCCAATCTGAACGCCTCGCGGAAAGATGGGTGCGCGGCGACCGCGACGAATGCCTATCGATGCTGGGCCCGGTTGGGCAGGAATTGCTGCGGCGCGCGCTTCGAGAATACGGCGTCCATTTTCATCACGAGCGGAACCCGTATTGTTCCAAAGCTCATCCAGACGTGCGGGGGCCCCACGCGATTGCGCTGTTACGGTGACGTTGTAAGAACGAGCAGCCAACATTGGCGTGAGATGGCTGCGTCGACGACTCTTCTACAATTCTTACTGATGGTGGTCGGCGGTTGGTTGCACCGACAACAAGCGGCGGTGATCGAGTACCTGAGTGCAGAGAATCGTCTGCTCCGCGAACGACTTGGCGGGCTGTCCTCCGCAAAAATGTGATCGAGCCAAGCTGGCTTGATTGACGCATGCACGGCTGTGGCATGATGGCATGATGCGCCGTGATCGCGTTGGCTCAAATAATTCTGCGGTTGTTCGCTGACCTTATCGGCTTGGTCGTACTGGCGACCAAGCGGCAAAGGTCGCTGGAAATCGAGGTCCTGGTGCTGCGTCGCCAACTCGCGCTGTACAAGGAGCGGGGACTCAAACCGCGGCGAATTGATGCCGCGACTCGGGTGAGCCCCTGGCCTTGCTGTCGAGGCTGTGTGATTGGCGCTCTTGCCTGATTGTGGTTCGGCCGGAAACCGTGGTCCGCTGGCATCGGGCCGGGTGGCGGCTCCTATGGCGCTACAAGTCGCGACCCGGACGCCCACCGATTCCGCTGGAGTTGAGAGAGCTCATTCGAGGCATGGCGAGCGACAATCCCCTGTGGGGCGAGGAGCGCATTGCCAGCGAGCTGCTGGTGAAATTGGGCATCCGGGTCTCGCCGCGAACGGTAAGGAAGTACCTGCCCAAGCGGCTGCCTGGTCGCCCGCGTGGCGATCAACGCTGGTCGACTTTTCTGAGCAATCACGCCAAGGGGATCATCGCTTGTGACTTCTTCTTAGCAGTGACCGCGACGTTTAGATCGCTTTACGTCTTCGTGCTCATCCATCATGCATCGCGCCAACTGCTGCACATCAACGTCACGGCGCATCCCACCGCCGCGTGGACGTTGCAACAACTACGGGAGGTGATCGGCGAAGAGGACGGCTATCGCTATCTTGGTCCACGATCGGGACAGCATCTTCGCCAAAACTCTGGATCAGTCCCTCGAACGGCTCGGCCTGGAAATTGTGAAATCGCCCCCGCAGAGTCCGATGGCCAACGCGATATGCGAGCGCGTGATCGGAACGATTCGGCGCGAGTGTTTGGACTGGATGATCCCGATATCAGAGGCGCATCTGCGCTCAATTCTGAATTCATGGGTCAGACACTACAATCGAGGAAGACCGCACAGTCGCTTGGGTCCTGGGGTACCAGATCCGCCGGACCTATTGGCGGCGATCCGGAAACCGAAATCCCGCCATCGACTGGAGGAGGGTGTTTCTGTGCTCGTGAAATCGGTGCTGGGTGGACTGCATTATGAATATTCGATGGCGCCGAACGTCGCCTGATCGAGGATGGGGTATCAGCTGAATTGCTGAATTTGACGCGACGCGAATAATTGTTGTCCTCGCGAAGTCGGTGCTGGGTGGATTGCATCATGAATATTCGATGGCGCCGAGCCTCGCCTGATTGAGGATGGGAATATCAGCTGAATTTGATGCGACGCGACTAATTGCGGAGC
>Ga0066710_100001168_pt1 | contig 18887 bp, 14 predicted proteins | sample GraSoiAngelo_159_FD_79666 | JGI IMG/M metagenome (GOLD analysis project Ga0066710, IMG submission 79666) | Grasslands soil microbial communities from the Angelo Coastal Reserve, California, USA - 14_1009_16_40cm | ecosystem: Environmental > Terrestrial > Soil > Grasslands | place: USA... | reverse complement strand
TAGTCGCGGGCTTTAGCCCGCGTTCCGGCAAAAATGACCAATCTCCAGTCGGCGGTCATAGACCGCCGCTACAGAAGACTCGCGTCATTCGCGGCTCGGAGCATTCATTTATCGCACATTGACCCTAGTCCCGGGCTTGTTCTGCATGGTCCACCTGTCGATTCCGACGCGCCGAAAGTAACCAGAGGCCTTGAACTGAAGGAAACGTGCGCCCACCGACACCGGGCGATGATTGTGATATTCATTGGCCTCGACTAGGAAAATATCTCCTTCTTTCCAGTCCAACCGCCGCTCAGCGGCGCCCTCTTTCTGAAGCGTGGCATATCCTTGGCCTTTCAGAATGACGTAGACGGTCTCCCACAAGTGGCGGTGTTCCGGTGAAGTCGAATCGGCACCGGTAAACTCTCGCAGCTCCCATTCGAAGAGCTGATTGCCAGCCATGTCGCCCTCGGGATCAATGGTTACACCCAACATCCCCGAGCCGCGGTCCCCCATCACACGGTTTCGCAGATCGGGAAAAAAGTGGCCCGCGATGAACCGCACCGTGTTGGGTCCCTCAGTGGCCTTGCCGTAGTTTTCCGGTTTCTTGAGGGGAACGGACTTGCTCCAGCGGTCGTCAAAGTTGAAGTCGTTGGAGTCCAAGAATGCCGCGCTGTTGAAAACGTTTTTCGTCAGAGGAGTGGTCGTAATGGATAGATAACGCGCCGGTGCGTTCGAGGCATTGAAGTGCTGGTGCCACGAATTGAGCGAAGGCGACAGCAGGTCTCCTTCCGACCAGTCATACCTCTCTTTATGGCTCGGCTCCTTGCCGTTCCACATCATTGTGTATCCCTTCCCGGAAATAATAAGGACCATTTCCTCGGCAAGGTGCTTGTGCGGGGCCAGCTTTCCCCCGGGGGGAATCTCCACGAGGGTGACGTCCACCTGATGAAGCTTACCTTCGCCGATGCGGAGAGCCGGTACGCCCAGCTCTTTATCCAGTTTGAGCGGCATCTCCTTTGGGCGCATGAGCCCTTCGGCTCCTTGCGCACGCGATGAAACAGTGCCAAACCAAAACGTGATGAAAACGACCAGTGCTCCCCGGACAAATAACCTATTCATGGACGTGCTCATTCGATTCCTCCCAAATGCAGGCCCACACTATACCGACTCTCGCCCATCCCTCAAAATCCTTAGAGGGTGATCCGGACAACCGGCAGTTGGGCTGGTTGTCTGCTTACTGTAACCTCGGTGATAGGAGCTGTGAATCAATCGGAATCAAGCGTTATTCCCCTCCTTGCACGACCGCAAGGAGGGAATCGCCCTATTCCAATTTTTTCACAGCATAGACCGCCGCTACAGCGAAACACCCGGTTCTTAGGCTTAAAGGCGATCCGCCTCCATTCGCCGACTAAAAATGAAAGTCACTTTAGCGGGTCGCCACCGATCGCCCGGTCTCACAAACGTTGGACCAAAGAGGAAAGTGTGTACAGAATCAGGGGTAGTATCCGAATGGCCTTTTCTCCCCAGGTTTCCATTCCGGCCGTGCGGGAATGAAATTGTCGCGATTCGGCATTCTTACCTTCGGGAGGCTCTTGGCATCGAGGACGTCGGTTTCCTTGATGATTTCGTTTCGATAGAGCACATAGGCGGTCGCAGCGTAGACTTCGTTCGCAGCGAGCGATCCCGGCTTCGTTTGGGGCATAGCGCGGTTAATGAAGTCCCAAACCGTCGTGGCATACGGTACCAGGCTAAAAGCGATTTTCACAGGCTTAGCATTCCCGAGGGGTACAATCCCGCGAGCCAGCCCGCCGCTGCCGTTTGGCCCATGACAGGCTGCGCACTTCTGGGCAAAGACGGTTGCGCCCTCTTTGGCGGTTCCACTTCCCGGCGGCAGTTCTTTTCCGTCAGGGCTGATAGCGATATCCCTGGCCTTGATTTCCTCTTCGCTTGGAGTGCTTCCCAGCTGATAAGTGCGTCCCTGCGCAAACGCCGCGACACACGCCGAGAGAGCGATCACTGCCGTGAGAAGACTAGAGGAACAGCGCATTTTGAATGCTCCCATCCCGGTTCACCTTCCAAGGCTGAATGCCATTGAAGTGATCGGCCTCATAGAAGTAATCCGGGGTAACACCCAGGTTCTTCGCAGCCTCGGCTATTGTCGGTTGAACCTCGCCCCGTTCATCCGTGCAGCGGGACTGCAGCACAGCCTCTTCGCCACTCCACATCCACGGGAAGCGAAACCGTGTGTGCGCGTAGCGATGCACCGGCTGTTGAAGCTCCGCCGCCTTATAGGTTCGGCCGCCGTCGATGGATACTTCGACTTTGCGCACCGCTCCCCCGCCGGTCCACGCCAGTCCCGTGATCTCGTAAGATCCGTGGCCGGGCAGTCGCTGGCCGCCGGACGGTCGAGTAATGACGGACTTGGGTCCCAGTTCGAATCGAAACCATAACCCCTTGCCGTCGGGTCTCGTGTCGGCGTTGTTGCCGCTTTCGTGCCACGCCATGTAGGGCTGATCTACAACCTTGATTCGGCTTAACCACTTCACAGAGCGGATTGCTTCCCAGCCCGGGACCACCAGCCGCACGGGGTAACCCTGTTGAGGACGCACCGGTTCGCCATTCTGGGCGTAGGCCACTAGAATATCGTCCATCGCTTTTCCCAGCGGAATGCTCATGGTGTACTTGTTGGCGTCCGACCCTTCAGCCACCACCCAGCTTGCCGCTTTTTGGACGCCGCACTCTTTGAGCAAGACCGAGAGCAACACCCCCGTCCATTCACTGCAGCTCGTTCGTCCATGTACGAGCTGGACGGAGTCGGCATTCGGACCACGCAGAGGCCGGCTGTTGGCGTTGCATTCCAGGAAATAGATCCGCGATACGGATGGTAGACGCTTCAGCTCATCCATCGTGTAAATCAGAGGACGGTCCACCATCCCATGGATCAGGAGACGATGCTGCTGCGGATCGATATCCGGAACGTCCTTCACGTGGTCCATCAGGAAATGGAGGCCGGACGGCGTGATGATCCCATCCAGATCCTGAAGCGGAGTCATCAACGCGGTATCGCTGATTGCAGTGGCCCGGCCGGTGGTCTTTCGTATGGTGTTGTCGAACCGGGAGGGCTGCCCGTACGCGAGGTTATCTTTGGGAAGCGCTTCGGGTGTGGGTGTCTGGCCGCGCACCGACCGGACAGCCCCCATCACAAAGCTGGCCATGGCGCCACCATACTTTAGAAACCGCCTGCGATCGGAATGGGACTGTGAACCCATAGATCCTTCTCCTTAGTACAGTTATTCGCAAATACGTGACCGTACTTCCGAAATGCAGTACTTAGTAATACCGTTTTCGCCAGCCGTCAAGGCTTAACCTTGGCAAGGTAAGGTACCTTGACACCAGCGGGCCGTCCATGGCAAGGCGCTCAACCCGTCCATGGGAGCGCCGACACCTCTTATCGACGGATTGGGGTTGGCCGGAAGGTGTTACGCCGGGGCTTGGGTCCTTCCCGCGTTGAGTGGTTTAGGACATTCCCGTTAGGCTGTCGGTTCGGAGCTCGCAACCGGTCCATGTCGCAAGGGCACGTCTTTGATGAGGAGATTCAGTATGAATAGTCCGATCATCAGGACGGCGCTAATCAGGAAAATCCACTGGATGCCGCCGAGAAGCGCGGGCCCCACGCTCGCGTATAAGACGTTGAGCACATGCGGGCCGTCATCGAAGCGGCTGAAGGTGGCTTCGAGTTGAGGCCGCATCTGCGCAAGCAGTAGAGGATTCGAAAACGCAGTCACGGCCTCCTGCGGAATGCCGCGCGGGACGGCGTTCGCGAAATCGTGATGGTAATGGGTGAGCAGAAGGCTGCCGAAAACCGCGACGCCCACGGTGCTTCCGATGGAGCGAAAGAAGGTCGATGACGCTGTGGCGATTCCCATATGCTTGTGCGGGGCCGCATTCTGAACTGCAACGGTATATCCCGGCAGCATGAGCCCCATTCCGAAGCCTGCGCAGATCGTTGCCAGCAGAACATCGGAGGGTCGAGTGGACGTGTTCATTCGCGCAAACAGAATTGTTCCGATGATAATGAGGACCGAGCCCACCATGACGGGAGGTTTGTACCTGCGCATCCGCAGTGTGGCTTGCCCGCATACAAATGTTCCGACCACGATACCCAGCATCATCGGTGTCAGCAGATTACCGGACTTCGTGGCCGTCGAGCCCAGCACCCCCTGCATGAACAGCGGCAGGTAAACGATCATGCCGAACATGGCAATGCCCACGACAAACACACCGACCGAGCACATACTGATGATGGGGTTACTAAAGAGCGACAACGGAATCATCGGCTCGATCGCTTTTGTCTCGGCGTACACGAACGCGCCGGACATAGCGGCGGCGATTGCGAGCAGCAGTTGCACTCGCGGTGCGGACCAGCCATTGTCGGTCACCCAGGTCAGTGCCAGCAGCAATGGGACAACGCATGCGATTAAGGTGAATACTCCGGCCCAGTCGATATGCCGCTTCACGTCTTTCGGGCGCCAGAATGGAAAATAAAGATACAAAGCGGTGATCGCGATGATACCCGGTGGCAAGTTCACATAGAACGTGGCTCGCCATGAAATCTGATCCGTGAGCCAACCGCCCAGGGTCGGTCCGAAGACAGAAGCAACGCCCCACGCGCCAGAAAACACGCCCTGATACTTGCCGCGTTCTGCCGGCGAAAAAATGTCGCCGACGATCGTGAACGTCAGGCCCATCATCATTCCGCCGCAGATGCCCTGCATCGCGCGAAACAGGATGAGCTGGTTCATACCGTCCAATCCGAGCCAGGTGAATTTCCCGGCGGCTCCGCAAAATGCGGACGTGACCACGAAACCTGCAGAGCCGGCCAGCAGGAACCACTTCCTCCCGTAGATGTCGGACAGCTTTGCGAATATTGGGACAGAGATCGTGGAACACAGCAAATATGCCGTCGAGACCCACGGATAGCGGTCGAATCCCGAAAGTGATGCGATAATCCTCGGCTCCGCGGTGCCGACGATGGTCTGGTCCAGAGCCGCCAGCAGCATCGACAGCATCAAGCCTGACAACGTTCCGATCATTTGAGGGCGCGTCAGCCGGACCAGTCCGGAGGTACGCCACACGGCCGGTGTGCGTTCCCCCGCAACAGCAGTAGCAGAATGTTGTGACATGCAAGGGCGGCCCTCAGGATTTGGCAAAGCGCTCGGCGTCAATCGCAGGCCGGTTCAAAGAAACCGCCGGCAGGAATCACCGCCATCGTCGCTGTTCCAGGTCGCGTCGATAAACACCACTATATGTTGCCGCATTCTTTCCTGTTCGTCGAGCACGGTGATTTTCGAGTATCGGCGTGGACGCGAGCAGATCGTTCAATTGGGGGAATTACTCCGCAAAAACGCTATGCATGTCACTCGCGGGCGCATAATGCGGCATTTCTTTCGCCTCCCGGGGCTGGGTTCAACGAAGGGAGACGAAGGGTCTGACACATCCATCACGCGGTAATCGGATCGTAAATGTGGATCCCACGCCGGGCGTGCTCTCGCATTCGATAGTGCCGTGGTGGGCTTGAACAATAGCTTGGGCGATGGATAGTCCAAGGCCGCCGCTTTGAGTCTCGCCCGACGATGCCGCGCGGAAGAATCGCTCGAAAATTCGCGGCATGTTTTCTTTCGATATGCCGATTCCTTCGTCTTGAAAACGAATCTGCACATCATCACGCTTCGCCAGCGTGACGCGTACTTTCCTGCCGGGCGCTGAGTATTTGATTGCGTTGTCCAGGAAAATCAAAAAAAGTTGGCGCAAGAACGTCGCATCGCCGTGGAATAGAACGTCACGTTCGAGATAGCGCTCAATGTGGATCTGTTTTTGATTCGCGAGCGGCGCAGCCAGGGCAGAGGATTCCTCAAGGACCTCCTCGAGGTACAACGGCTGCGGCGCAATGCGAAGTTGGCCGGCATCGGCCATCGATAGCGTGAACAGGCCATCGACAATCCGGCTCAACTTCTTTAGCTCCGAATCCATGACGCGGGTTGCGCTTTCGTACTCTGCCGTGGTTCTTGGCTGTGAAAGAAGTAATTCGGTTTCACCCTGGAGCACTGCAAGCGGTGTGCGGAGTTCGTGTGATGCGTCCGAAACAAATTGACGAAGCTGCCGGACAACAGCGTCGATGCGCGCCAGCAGTTGGTTGGAATAGAAACCGAACACCAGGGCAGTCGCCAGAAGGCTCGCCGGCAGCAGTGCAATGGCGAATTTTCGGAGCGTGGCCAAGGCCGCATCAACTTGACGCGTGGATTCGCCGGCGGCGAACAACCATGTATCCTCGCCGGCCTGAAACGGGATCACCGCGACTCGGACTTCCCCCGCATCGGCAAGATGAACGGTTTGCAGTCCAGCTTGGGCCGCAAGCGGCAGGTTCAGGTTTAGATTCTTGGAACGCTGAAGCACCGCCCCGGATGTATCGAGGACCTCGAAGTATTCGTCGGGAATATCGAGTAAATCGACGTCCTTCTCTTCAGGATCTGCGGCCAAATCTGCAATGATGGGCACGGCGATCTCGGTTATCCTGCGATCGAGCTGCTCGCGCACCACACGTTCGAAGAGCAAATAAAAGCCCGCATAACTCACTGCGAGCAAAACGCCGGCTGCGGCGCAGAACAAAACGAGCATTCGCCATCGGATCGAACCTTGCGGAGTCATTCGGCCTTCAAGCGGTATCCGATATTGTGAACGGTATGGATCAGCTTCGAATCTCGCTGTTCTGAAAGTTTCTGCCGCAGCCGGTTGATGTAAACCTCCACGAGATTGGTCCCGCTATCAAAATGCGTGTCCCACACGTGTTCGATGATTTCACTGCGAGAAACAACGTCGGGCGCGCGGCTCAATAGAAATTCGAGCAACGCAAATTCTTTGGCGGTGAGCTCGATGGTGTGGCCCGACCGTCGAACTCGGCGCTGATATCGGTCAAGTTCCAGATCGGCATACCGCAGGACACGGCCGCCGCCTCCGCGGCGGCGCATGAGCGCGCGAATGCGAGCGAGCAGCTCGGTTACGGCAAACGGTTTCGTCAGGTAGTCGTCGGCACCGGCATCCAGCCCTTCAACCCGCTGTTCCACGAGACCACGCGCGGTGAGCATCAGAATAGGAGTGTCGATTCTGGCGTCTCTCAACTCCCGGCAAACGTGAATTCCGCTTAGCCCAGGCAAGCGAACATCGAGCAGAATGCTGTCGTACGCATTCTGCATTGCCATCTCGATGGCTTTCTCGCCCGTCTCCGCCAGATCTACAGCGTACGAATTCTCGCGCAGCGCGCGGCTGACGAAACTCGCCACCCGGCGCTCGTCTTCCACCAGGAGTATGCGCATGGGGGCAATTATACGGCGATTTGATGGAAAGCCGCTCCCCCCGCGTGAGAGGGCTCCCCGGATAAACAAGAATTAATCCGGTTTTAATTTTCATTTCCGTTTGGTTGCGGTAACGTGACGCATGCTCCACGACTAAAATAGGAGGGGACCATGCGGAAAATCGTTTCGCTCAGTGCCTTGCTTGCTGCTGCCGCATTCGCGCTGTTTGCGGCGACGACGGGATACCACGTTGTGAAAGAAATCAAGATCGGTGGCGAGGGGGGCTGGGATTATGCGGAGATGGATAACGCCGGGCGGCGGCTTTATTTGTCGCATGCGACGCATGTCGTTGTGGTCGATCCGGACGCCGGCAAGCTTGTCGGTGATATTCCGGACACGCCGGGCGTGCACGGAATTCAGATTGTGCCTTCGCTGAATCGCGGCTTCATCAGCAACGGCCGTGGAAATAATGTCACGATTTTCGATCTGAAAACGCTGAAGACGGTGAGCCAGCCGGCAACGGGTGAGAACCCGGACGCGATCCGGTATGAACCGAAATCCGGCCGCGTGTTCACATTCAACGGCAGATCCAACAATGCGACTGCCATTGACTCCAAGACGGGCATGGTGGTGGGTACAATTCCGCTGGGCGGAAAGCCCGAATTCGCTCAGGCTGATGACAAAGGCCACGTCTATGTGAACATCGAGGATACCAGTGAAATTGTCGATATCGACGCGGCCAAGCCGGCAGTTGTGAAACGCTATTCCTTGAAGCCGTGCGACGGCCCATCAGGATTGGCGATCGACACGAAGAATCGCAGGCTGTTTTCCGTTTGCGGCAATCGGATGATGGCGGTCTCGGATCCGGATACCGGAAAAGTGATTGCGACTCCGGCCATCGGCGCGGGGTCCGATGGCGTGGTGTTCGATTCGAGCACTGGATACGTCATGAGCTCTAATGGTGGCGACGGCACGCTCACGATTGTCAAGGAGAACGGAGGCAAATGGGAAGTTCTCGAAAACGTCGCAACCCAGCGCGGCGCCCGCACGATCGCGCTGGACACGAAAACCCATAACGTTTACTTGCCGACGGCTGATGCGGGACCTCCGGCCGCAACCGGCCAACGTCGCGGCACATTCCTGCCGGATAGCTTTAAGATCCTGGTTGTCGGGAAGTGAGGAGATGGAAAGGATGTTGGCCATCGCTGTCGTTTTCCTGATCGTGCCGGCGGCCTTCGCGCAAACTCCGGAGCCTCCCTCGCTCCAGCTCGTTCAACCGCAGGGACCGGCGGGGCCGCCGCCGGTGATCACGCTTCAGGATGCGCTGGAGCGGGCAAGGCAAATCGATGCGCAGTACCAACTGGCGGTCGCGGACGCGGCCATTGCTCGTGAAGACCGCATCCAGGCGAAGTCCGCTCTGCTTCCATCTGTGACTCACACGACTCAGTATCTCGGCACGCAGGGCAATGGGCGGGCGCCCAGCGGGCGGTTTGTCACCGCTGATGGCGTGCATGTATACCGCTCGTGGGGCATCGTTCATCAGGACATAACTCCGAACACATTTTTTCGCTCCAGCTACCGCCGCGCGCAGGCTGCCGAGGCTTTGGCTGCAGCAAGGGTTGAAATTGCGCAGCGCGGACTGGCCGTGACGGTGACGAGAACGTATTATGCGCTGGTCACGTCGCAGCGCAAATACGCGACCGGGCAACAGTCGTTGCAACAGGCTCAGCGATTCCTGGACATTACCCAGCAACAAGAACGCGCCGGACAGGTCGCGCGCAGCGACGTCGTGAAAGCGCAGATTCAATATGAACAGCAAAGGCAGAACCTTCAGGAAGCCATGCTGGGAATGGAGAACAGCCGGTTGAATCTCGCTGTTTTGTTATTTCCGGAGCTGAACGAAAACTTCACGGTGGTCGACGCGCTCGATTCGCCGCAAGCCTTGCCGCCGTTTCCGGATATTCAATCCATGGGCGCGCGCCAAAATCCCGAGTTGCGCGTCGCTCAGGAGGCGCTTCGGCAGGCGAGTCAGGATGTTCGGATCGCCCGAAACGGGCTGCTTCCGTCGCTGGCAATTGACGGCAACTACGGCATTGAATCCAACGCATTTGCTATGCGCAGCAGGGTTGCCGCCGCCCCGCAATATGGTCCGCTGCCGAACCCGGGATATTACATCGTCGGAAATTTCCAGCTGCCTGTTTTTGATTGGGGCAGCCGGCGCAGCAAAGTGCGCCAGGCGCAGACCCGCGAGCAACAGGCGCGCATCGAGCTCACTCAAGCGCAGCGCGTGTTGGTGAGCAACCTTTACTTGTATTACAACGAGGCGTTGACCGCGCGCACGGCTGTGGATGGTCTTCGGCGCGCAGCGGATCTGGGAGCCGAGAGCCTTCGTTTGATCAACCTGCGTTACCAGGCGGGCGAGTCGACGGCCTTGGAGGTGGTCGATGCCCAGAACACGCTTACCCAGGCTCGTAACGCTTACGATGATGCGCAGACGCGGTATCGCGTCGCGCTGGCCAACCTCCAGACCGTGACAGGGCCGTTTTGATGTATTGGATAAAATGCGGGCGCCGCCTCATGCTCGTCACGGGTCTTGTCCTTCTCGGCTGCACGGCCAAAGAAGCTGAAGACCCCCAAGCGGAACACGTGGTCACAGTGGATGTGGCTCCCGTGTTGAGTTCGCCGATCTCCCTGAAAATCACGGCTGACGCGCTTCTCTATCCGCGTCAGCAGGCGGCAATCGTTCCCAAGATTTCCGCGCCGGTCAAAAAGTTCTACGTCGATCGCGGTGCGCGTGTAGGCGCCGGTCAACTGCTGGCGGAATTGGAAAACCGGGATCTCGCCGGTGCGGCAGCGGAGAACCAGGCCGCGTCCGAACAGGCAGAGGCGAACTATCAAACGGTTTTGAGAGCGACGGTGCCGGAAGAAGTGCAGAAGGCCGAACTCGATGTGCGAGCCGCAAAAGACGTGATGGAGGCGCAGCAGAAAATCTACGAGAACCGGCAAGCACTATATAGAGAAGGAGCGATATCCCAAAGGGAAGTCAATGACGCGCAGGTCACCTTGAGTCAAGCCAGGAATCAGTACGAGATCGCTCAGAAGCACCTGGAAGGCGTGCAAAGCGTCTCCCGGGAGCAGGCGGTGAAAGCCGCAGCAGCCCAACGCGACGCGGCGAAAGCTCGTTACGAGAGCGCACAGGCCCAGCTCAGTTATTCGCGAATCACAAGTCCGATCGTCGGCGTAGTCACCGATCGTCCCATTTATGCCGGTGAGATGGCGTCAAGCGGCGTTCCCATAATTACCGTCATGGACCTGTCCCAGGTTGTCGCCCGTGCTCACGTTTCACAAGAAGAAGCGAAATACTTGAAGGCGAACGCTACCGCCACTATTGTGACCGCCGACGGAGGGGCTGCTGTTCCCGGAAAGGTCACCCTGATCAGCCCTGCCCTCGATCCGGCGAGCACGACTGTCGAGGTTTGGGTCGAGGCGGCAAATCCGGGCGATCGCCTGAAACCCGGTACCAGCCTTCGGGTTGAAATGGTCGCGCAGACGGTGCCGAGCGCGTTGGTCATTCCTCAGGCGGCGGTGCTGACAAGCCCGTCCGGAAACACTTCCGTGATCGTCGTCGACTCCGAAAATAAACCTCACAAGAAGAGTGTCACATTGGGCATTCGCGACAGCGGCAATGTTCAAGTGACCGAAGGTCTCGAAAGTGGCGAGCGCGTTGTAACGGCCGGGGCCTTTGAGCTTTCGAAACTGGAAGAGGGCGTTCTTGCCAAGACGAAGGTCCAGATCCAGCCGCCCAAGGAAGAAGAGGACGAGAAGTAGTGAGATGATTGATCCTGCCGAGCGCCCGGAGAACTATTGGTTTGCGCGCCATTCAAAATCGATCATTTTCCTGATCATCATATTGGCGGTCATCGGCACTTACGAGGCTTTCCAACTCCCTGTCGCCGTATTTCCCACGACGAACTTTCCACTGATCAAAATCGGCGCCGACAACGGCGTGATGCCCATCGAGCAGATGGAAGTCACAATCACGCGTCCTATGGAGCAGGCCGTCAACAGCGTGCCTGGCCTGGAATCCGTTCGTTCCGTCACGAGCCGCGGATCGGCGGAGATCGACTTGTTCTTCAATTGGAACGTCAACATGCTCGAGACATTGCAGATGGTGGATGCTGCCGTGTCGCGAATCCAAAGCAGCCTTCCTCCGACTGCCAAAATCGAAACCTATCGGATGGATTTTTCGAGTTTTCCGATCATCGGCTACAGCGTCACGTCGGACAAGGTTCCGCAGACCGATTTATGGGAACTGGCGACGTATGATCTCAAACCGCGGCTCAATCGACTGACCGGCGTGGCGAGCGTTCTGGTTCAGGGAGGGCAGCAGCCGGAATTCCATATCACAGTGGATCCGGCGAAGATGCTGAGAGCGCATGTTTCGGTTAACGACATTCTCGGCGCAATTAATCGCACGAACATCATCGATTCGCCGGGACTGATGAGCCGGAATCACCAGTTGTTCCTCGGTCTCGTGAATGGGCAGGTTCACAGCTCGCCAGAGATCAGCAACGTGGTGATTAAGAATGTGAATAACGTGCCCGTTCGAATTGGCGATGTCGGAACAGTCGGGCCCGCGGTGGCGCCTGTCTACACGGTTGTGAGCGCGAATGGGAAGCCGGCGGTCCTGCTCAGCATCAACCGCCAGCCGGACAGCAATACGGTTCAGGTTGCCGATGAAATTCATCGGGAGATGGAATCCATTCGTTCGAGCCTTCCTGCCGGTGTGGAGGTTCGACCGTTCTACGATCAATCGAATATTGTCAGGGAATCCATCGTTAGTGTTCGTGATGCCATCGTCATTGGACTGTTCCTGGCGGGGCTGATTATTTGGTTGTTTTTGCGCGACTGGGGTACGGCGGTCATGACGGGACTCGTCGTACCTGTGACGATGTTCGTCACGTTTATCGCGATGAAACTCGTCGGCCAGAGTTTCAACCTGATGACCCTGGGAGGTCTCGCCGCGGCGGTCGGTCTGGTCATCGATGACAAGATCGTTGTTGTCGAAAACATCGTTTTGCACCGTGATGCGGGCCAAGGACCGTTGGCGGCAACGGCCAGCGCACTAAAGGAACTCACCGTTCCGCTCATCGGGTCGACGCTGACGCCGATCGTCGTGTTCCTGCCGTTGATTACAATCACCGGCGTTACCGGGACATTTTTTAGCGCTCTCGCCGTCGCGATGAGCGTCGCATTGTTGACCTCGCTCGTTCTAGCCCTGGTGTGGACGAGCAACTTGAGCACGCGTCTGATCCGGCGCGGCAAGGAAGCCCACGAAGCCACCGAGCACGGGTTCTTCGGCCGCATTGTGCGGTCTTATGAGCGGTGGGTGCGGCGCTCATTGCACCATCCGATGTTGCTGGGCATCTTTTGCGTTTTATTGGTTGCGGTCTCCTATCTCTCGTACCGGCAACTCGGATCGGGACTCCTTCCGGCGTTCGACGAAGGAGGATTCATTCTCGATTACGTGATGCCGCCGGGCAGTTCGCTTCAGGAAACGAATCGGGTTCTCAACCACGTTGAACGGATCATTCGCCAGACTCCGGAAGTCGAAACTACATCGCGCCGCACCGGTTTGCAGCTCGGGGTGTTTCCAGTCACCGAACCGAACACCGGTGACTTCACGATCAAACTCAAGGACCAGCGCAAACGCGGCATCGATGAAATCATCAGCGAAATCCGGCAAGAGGTTACGAAAGCGGAGCCGGTGCTGGCCGTTGAATTTATTCAGTTGCTGCAGGACATGATCGGCGATCTCGAAGGCGCGCCCCAGCCCGTTGTCGTGAAACTCTTTTCCGACAATGGCGATCTTCTCAAGGATTGGGCGCCGCAAGTTGCCGATGCACTTGTGAAAGTGGACATCGGCGGCAACAAACCCATTGTCGACATCGAGGACGGAATCGAAAACACCACCAGCGGACCTGCAGTTGTGTTCAACGTCAATTCCCAAAACGCGGCGCGTGCGGGTTTTGCGGCGGACGATCTCGGTATTATCGCGACAGCGATAATGGAAGGCGAGCCTGCGGCCCAACCCGTCATCGTCAATGAGCGGCCCTACACGCTACGCGTCCGTTATCCGGCGGCCAATCGCACATCGCTGGAGGCGATGAGTAACACCATGCTCGTGAACTCCAGCGGCGGAACAGCGACGCTTGGTTCTCTGGCGGCAATCGAGGAAACGCCGGGGCAAACCGAGGTTTTGAGGGAGAACCTGCAGCGCGACGTGAACGTGACCGCCCGGCTTGAAGGCGTCGATTTGGGAACAGGCATAGCCGCCGTTCAAAAGGCCATAGCCGATTTGAAGTTGCCTTCGGCAATCCGCGTTGAATATGGAGGAATGTATCAGGAACAGCAGAAATCGTTCCGGGACCTGGTGACCGTGTTGGTGCTCGCCGTGGTTCTGATCTTTCTCGTGCTGTTGTTCGAGTTCCGTTCCTTCACCGCGCCCGTCGCGATCTTGTCTTCAGCGGTGTTGTCGACTTCAGGAGTGTTCTTCGCGCTCTTGATCACACGAACGGAGTTCAACGTCTCGTCATTTATGGGTTTGATCATGGTCGTCGGTATCGTTGCCAAGAACGGCATTCTGTTGCTGGATGCGAACCAGAAATATCTCGCCGCCGGCATTGCCGCCGAAGCAGCGATGATTCAGGCGGGCCGCCGCCGGCTTCGTCCCATCGTCATGACCGCGCTCGCTGCCGTTGCGGGCATGCTGCCGTTGGCGCTGGCGATCGGCGCAGGCTCGCAGATGCTTCAGCCTCTGGCGATCGCCGTGATCGGCGGCATTCTCATCTCGATGGTGCTTTCGCTGATCATCACGCCCGCGATTCAGTATCTTCTTGCGAGACCTGTGCCGAGCGGGGGCTAATCCCTGCGGAATGTTGCTACCAGAGAACCTTCAGCGCAAGCTGAATCTGCCGCGCCGGGGTTTGGGTTGCGACGATTTGGCCGAACTGAGGATTGGGCTGTCCGTTCGCAAATATCGCCTGCATCGCTCCGCCGCCGGTGTTGGCGTTCAGTCCAGGCGGCGCAAAATTGGATCGATTCAAGACATTGAACATTTCCGCGCGGAACTGCACGTTGAAGGTCTCCGAAATCCCTGGGACGCGGTGGTTCTTCAATACGGAGAAATCCACATTAAACAGTCCGGGCCCGATAATCGAATTACGTCCCAGGTTGCCGCGGATGTTGGGACAGAAGCCGGAGGCACCGAGCGTGAGTGCCCGTGCAGTATCGCAGTAGGGTGTGTTCGCAGCGGTTTGGGGCACCATTGAAAAGCATTCGGGTTTCAGATAGTGGGACGGGTCCCGCGAGTTAACGGGCGAATCGCAACCAGGGCCGACAACCCGATTCGGCGGATTGAGGGTTGGGATGATTTCACCCAGCATGTCCGGTTGGTCCATACCCATACTGGGCATGATCGGAACACCGTCGCTCACCGACGTAATGAGGCCCAACTGCCAACCGCCAAGCGCGCGTTCCCCAAAACGACCAAGCGATTTGGCTTCGGGGCCATTCCACAAGCCGTTGATGACGAGGTTCCGTCCGACGTTGAAGGCCGATAATCCGCGGACGAGGCGCAGATCGTAGAAGGGCAGCGCATTCCACTCATTCGTGAACGTGTCCGCGGCCGCACTCCCCGAGCTGTCGTCAATACTCTTGCCCCAGGTGAATGAACCTTGCACCTGAAAGCCGCGGCTCATCCTCTTGTCGAGTTTTACCTGAAGACCATTGTAGTAGGACCTGGCCTGCCACAGGATGCTTCGGACAATCTGAACCAGCGGATTGTACAGCGCAGCCTGACTATCAACGCCGGGCGCCAGCGTCCAGGGGACCGGCCAGTAGTAACCCACGCCAGGGATCGGGTGTCCGACGTTCACGGGCTGAACCGAATTGGCGCCCTCCGTCAGAAACGGATGGTGGAACCCGCGCGAGCCCGCATATCCGAGCACGAGCGTCGGGTCGATGTGAGTTGCCGCTGGATGTTTAGATTCCATTGGTAGACGTAATTGCGCTTGATGTTGTTGTCGTTGTAAGCCCATACGACCTGCGTCGGCCTCACCGTGGGGGCGAGTGCCGGGATCCCGGATGGCCACAGACCCGCAAGAGGAGAGGCCGTGCTTGGGGGACCGACTGTACCGTAGCTGCCCAGGAACGGAGCCGTCGTGGCGTTATAGAGATTGTTGATGTAAGGCTGGGGCAGAGAATCAAATATCCCAAAACCGCCTCGGACCGCTGTCTTGCCATTATGGAAAGGATCCCAGGCGAAACCAATCCGGGGCTCGAAGTTCTTGAGCGTGGGATTGCGGGTGTAAAACTGGCGGACCAGGTCCGTGGAGGGGCTCTCGAGCGTCCTCAAGTATCCGACTTCCCCGTGGATCTCGGTCGGGTTGGTCTGCATCTCGTAGCGTAGTCCAAGGTTCAAAGTGAGGCTGGGGCGCGCGTGCCAGTCGTCTTGAACATATCCGCCGAATACCTTGTCGCGCATGTAGTGCTTGTTGCTGGCCACGAGATCCGCGGGCAGGACCGCGGTGCGGGGCTGATCTGTTAAAAAATTCACCAGCGCTCCGCAAGAGGCCTCGATGTTGGTGGTCCCCGGCCTTGTGCAGTCGTTTCTTGCGACCGTCGTTGCTAGACCGGCCGTGAAGGTGCCGTTGCCGTTTACCCCGTTGACGGCGACAACATCATTCTGTTGCGCCAGAAATGTAAAACCGAACTTCAACCCGTGCTTCCCGCGCGTCAGAAAGGCGTCATCGTAGACCTGAGAAATTTGGTTCCAGAGATCCTGGTGGGTCCCCCCCAAAGTTGCCCCGGTGGTGTGATCCCCGTGCTCGACAGAACAATCAATGGCACACCATGCCCCGCGACTCCCGGAAGCATGTTGAGCGACGTGTCGGCTGCTAACGGGTTGATGGCCTGAGCCGCGAAGTCGTAATAGTTGTTCGTCTTGCCGTTTGTTTTGTTCAGTGCCAGCCGGATCGTATTCGCAACGGACGCACTGAACAAGTGCGTCTCTTCCAGAATCGAGGCTTGCCTGTACGCGGCGAAATTTACAAAAACCTGATCGAGGGCCTGGGGAAGAGTAAAGTGCGAGGGGTCGCGGACGAAAGTCGCAAACACAGCGTCTTTGTCTGAAATCTTCAAATCACCGCGGGCGGTGACAAAGTTCTCGGAGGTCTTCTGTACGGCTGTCCAGTTGAACGCGCCGACGTTCGCGTTACAACCCACACAAGAGGGAGATCCATTTGGTACGGGGAAAAATCCAAGGTACTTCCTTATATAAGGATCAATCGGCACGGGACTGACGACGCCGTTGGAAAGATTGGTCACGTTGCCGGCGCGCACGGCATCGGAAATCGTGAACTGAGTTTGGGGTGCCCCCTTGGTCTGACGCACGCCCTCATAGTCGCCGAACAGAAAGAGCTTGTCCTTTAGAAGGCGCCATCCTCCCGACGCACCGAACTGGTTTTGCTTCAAAGGCTGTTTGGGGAGACGGTTGGCATTGTTGAAGAAGTTTGCGGCATCGAGTCTATCGTTGCGCAGAAAATCAAAGACACTTCCGTGAAACGTGTTGCTGCCCGAACGGGTGACCGCATTGATTACTCCGCCCGAAGTGAAGCCGTACTCGGCTGAATAGTTGCTCGTTAGTACAGTGAATTCCTGGATTGCGTCCACGCCCAGGTTCTGGCCGAGAACGCTGCCGGGTCCCGCGTTGGAGTAATCGTTCACAACCGCGCCGTCGAGACGGTAACTGTTCTGGGTCGGCCGGCCTCCGGAGATCGTCATGTGTAGTCCCAATCCGCGTGAGGCTTGCGTTCCCAGCGGATGCGTGCGGACCGAGGCCACACCGGGTTGCAAGGTGGCCAGAGACGCCCAATCACGCCCGTTCAATGGCAATTCGCGCAAGGTCGTCGCGTTGACGTTGCCGGAGATTGTTGAGCTTGTCAGGTCCACCTGCGGGGCTGTGGCCGTGACCTCCACCTCCTCCACAATCTGCCCGACTGCCAGCGAAAGATTCAGTTCCTGCTTCTGGCCGACAGTCAGGGTCAGCCTGGCCGCAACGGTGTTGAAACCCGGCACGGACGCGCTGACCTGGTAATCGCCGGCATTGAGGTTTGGCACGGTATATACACCAACGAAATTCGTCGTGGTCGTTGTCGAGACACCGGTCGCGATATTCGTGACGGAGACTTTGGCCTCAGGTATCGCTGCGCCCTGCACGTCAGCGATGGTACCGGACAGCGTAGCGCCGGCCACCTGCGCCTGCAGCGGAGCGGAGGTCAGGGGACAAAGGCCAACGATGCAGGCGAACAGCACGAATTTGAGCGTTTTGGGACTCATCTGCGGATTCCTCCTGGCGGCACTTACGGCATGTAATCGAAGACCATGAGATGGGCTTCTTCAACGATGTGGTCGTTTGCCCCGTAGGGTGGCGTCTGAACAAGGTGCTTCGGGACAGCAACGTACATCCGCTTCAGTTCAGGTACGTAGACTCCGGTCTTCGCGAGTGCGCCGGTCGGAACTTTTCCGAGAAGCTGGTAGTGGTCCGGGTCCATCTGTTTGAACACGGCGAGAGTGCCGGTTGTTCCTACGAAATAGATACGTCGCGTTGCCGGGTCGAATTGGACTTCGTCGGCGCCTCCCACGCTATCCAGCGCTTGAATGACTTTTCCGGTGTCGGTATCCATGACGACCAGCTTCCCAGGTTCATACTGGTGTCCGCCTTTGATCCGGCTGCCGACAAACAGGCGATGATGCGCGGCGTCCAGGCCCGAGGCATGCGGTGCCGGGCCTCCAGTGATGGGCCACTCGGCGACGACAGCACGTTTTTCCAGATCAACGACCTTCAGGTGACTCTCACCTTCCACAATATCTCCCATCGCGACGTACAGTCTCTTTCCCGATGGCTCAATGGAGAGGCCGCCGGGATCGGAGCCGTTCATCTTAATACTGCCCACCAGTTTGCCCGCCTTGGTATCGACGATCTCGATGGAACCATCCGTATTTCCCGCGCCTGTAACGATGGCCGCATAATACAAATGCGTGGCCGGGTCGTAAGCCGCATTGTCCGGTGTCCTCCTCGTAGCACCACGTCCACCGGTCAACGCGACGGTTTTCGTGACCTGGTACGTTGTCCCGCTTATAGCTACAACAGTGTTATCGCCCAGATCCGTCAAGATTTCGTTGGTATCGGGGAGATAGAACGGCTTGCGGGGATTCCCCCCGAGCTCGTTGGTTACATGGATCACCTTGCCTTCACGTAAACCGACAACGACAAGACTTCTGTTCGCTTCGCCTGTAATAAACAGCCGCTGGCCTTTGACGTCCACTGCGATGTGGTCCATGTAGCCTTCGGTGGGCAATGGGATCGTCTGGACCAGCCTCAGCAGCCCAGACATGGTGACCATGGGCATTATTGGCGGTGGCGCCGTTGCCGGGGATTGCCATAAAGCAAAGAGCATCGCCAGGTAAGTTTTCATTTCCGATCTCCTTCAATTT
>Ga0066710_100001167_pt1 | contig 18888 bp, 15 predicted proteins | sample GraSoiAngelo_159_FD_79666 | JGI IMG/M metagenome (GOLD analysis project Ga0066710, IMG submission 79666) | Grasslands soil microbial communities from the Angelo Coastal Reserve, California, USA - 14_1009_16_40cm | ecosystem: Environmental > Terrestrial > Soil > Grasslands | place: USA... | reverse complement strand
GGCACCGCCATCGCCGTTGGCACCTGCCGCGGCCCGGCCGTACGTACCCGCCGACGACCAGCCGTACGTGCCGCCACCGGCCGCACGGCCACAGATACCTCCGGAACCGCCGGCAGGGTCGCGCGGCAGCCTGCCGAAGCGGGAGCCGGCGGCCCGACCTGAGCCGGTGGCGCGACCTGAGCCGGCGGCACGGCCCGAGCCGGCGGCCCGACCGGAGCCGGCGGCACGGCCGGACGCCGACGGCTGGAGCAGCTCCGCGGACGAGGGGTGGCGGGCCGCGCAGGCGGCCGCGCAGCCACCCACCGCCGGCACCACTCGATCGGGACTCCCGAAGCGGGTCCCCGCCGCCCAGCTCGTACCGGGTGCGGTGGACGCGCGCACGACGGCGGCCCGCAACAAGCGCGACCCCGACGAGGTACGCGGGCTGCTGTCCGCCTACCACCGCGGGGTACAGCGGGGCCGTACGAGCGGTGAGGGAACGTCCCTCCAACCGCAGCCGGACACCGAGGAGAGCCATTGATGACCAGACCCGGCGCGATGCGCGACATGGGATGGCTGCTCAACAACTTCGCCGATCAGATCGGCGGCATCGCCCACGTGGTGGCGGTGTCCGCGGACGGCTTGTTGCTGGCGGCGTCCCGCGCGCTGCCCGAGGACCGGGCCGACCAGCTCGCCGCGATCGCGGCCGGTGTGGTCAGCCTCACCCAGGGCACGTCGCGGTACTTCAACGGCGGCAGCGTCCTGCAGACCATCATCGAGATGGACGGCGGGTACCTGTTCCTGATGTCCATCAGCGACGGTTCGTGCCTGGCGGTGCTGGCCAGCCGTACCTGCGACGTGGGGCAGGTCGGCTACGAGATGGCGTTACTCGTCGAACGGGTCGGCCAGGCCCTGACGCCGAACGCCCGGCAGAGCGTGCCGCAGGCCGGATAGGCCGGCGGGTGCGGCCCAGGGGAGGGGGAGGACGTCGTGGAGCAGGCCGGTGCGGATCCACGTGGGGCGCTGGTCCGTCCGTACGCCGTCACCCGGGGACGCACCGAGCCGCAGCGCGACATCGCGATCGAGGCGGTACTGGTGACCACCCCGCGGGGAAAGCAGGAGGCCCGGTTCGCCGGCCGGGACAAACAGGTGATCGCGTCGTTGTGCGAAGGGCGGGCACAGTCGCTCGCTGAGATCGCCGCGTACACCCGGCTTCCGCTGGGGGTGTCCCGGGTGCTGATCGCCGACATGGTGGCCGACGGCCTCCTGGCACTGCACAACCCGGGGGAGGCGCGCGGTGACGACCGCATGGAACTGCTGGAAAGGGTGTTGAGTGGACTCCGCAAGCTTTAGCGGCATGCGTGGGGCGCCGGCCACGATCAGGTCCGCGAAGATCGTTGTCGCGGGCGGGTTCGGCGTGGGCAAGACCACGCTCGTCGGGGCGGTCTCCGAGATCACCCCGCTGACCACCGAGGCGGTCATGACCGCGGCGGGCGTCGGCATCGACGATCCGACGAAGGTACCCGGAAAGGCGACCACGACCGTCGCCATGGACTTCGGTCGCATCACCATGGGCGAGGACCTGATCCTGTACGTGTTCGGCACGCCGGGGCAGACCCGCTTCTGGTTCATGTGGGACGAGCTGATCCGGGGTGCGCTCGGCGCGGTGGTACTCGTCGACACCCGCCGGGTCACCGACAGCTTCGCGCCGATCGACTTCTTCGAGAGCCGGGCGCTGCCGTACGTGGTCGGGGTGAACTGCTTCGACGGTGCGCCGCGGTATGCCGAGGACGAGGTACGGGAGGCGCTGTCCATCCCGCCGCAGGTGCCGCTGATGCTGTGCGACGCGCGGCGGCGCGAGTCTGCCAAGCGGGTACTCATCGGCGTCGTCGAGCACGCCATCTCCGAGCTGCGGCTGGAGCTGGCCAGAGCACGTTAATCCACGCGGAGGCGGTACCCCCGCTTGACGACCGTCTGCACGAACGCCGACCCGCCGAGCGCGGCCCGCAGCCGCGCCACGGCCATCTCCACCGCGTGCTCGTCGGCGCCCCGGGGCAGCGCGCTCAGCAGCGCGGCGCGGGACAGTACCCGGCCGGGTGCGGCGGCCAGCGCCCGCAGCACCGCCATCGGAGCCGGCGCCATCGGGCGCAGCGAACCGTCGACGAGCGCGGCGTGCCCGCGCAGCGTCACCTCCTGACCGGCCACCCGCAGCGTCGGCGCCCGCTTGGGCAGCTCCTCGACGAGCGCCCGGACGAGCGCGCCGAGCCGGGCCCGGCTCGGCTGCATGACCGGGATGCCGCGGCGGTGCAGCGGTGCCGCGGTCACCGGGCCGACGCACGCGGCGAGCACGTCGGTGCGCAGCGCGTCCAGCAGCGCCCCGGTGTCCGGGCCGGCCATCCGCAGCAGGGCGCCCACGGCCGGTGCCGAGGTGAAGGTGACGGCGTCGATCAGCCGGCCGAGCGCGAGGTCGACCACCCGGCGCAGCGGCGTCGGGTCGGCCGGCGGGCGCCAGCGGTACACCGACACCTCCACCACGTCGGCGCCGGCGGCGGCCAGCGCCCCGCAGAACTCCGGCTGCGGCTCGCCGTGCAGCTGCACCGCGATCCGCTTGCCGTCCACGCCCCGGTCCAGCAGGTGTGCCAGTACCTCGTCACAGGACTCGGAGTCCGGCGACCACGCGTCGACGAGCCCGGCGGCGCGCAGCGCGCCGCGTGCCTTGGGGCCGCGGGCGATCAGGTACGCGCCGGCGACCACCGCCTTGAGCGGCTCGGACAGGCCCCAGCCCTCGGCCGCCTCCAGCCAGCCGCGCAGGCCGATGCCGGTACAGGCGACGACGATGTCGGGCGGGTGCTCGACGAGCGCGGTGGTGGCGGCGCGCAGTTCGCCGTCGTCGGCGAGCGGCACGATGCGCAGGGCGGGGGCGAGCACCACCCGGGCGCCACGGCGTTCGAGCAGCGCGGCCAGCTCGTCGCGGCGCCGGTCGGCGGTGACCGCGATGGTGAAGCCGCACAGCGGCTCGGTCTCCCTCAGCATGGTGCCCACCCGACCTCGACCAGACCGTTGCGCACCCGGACCGGGTACGTCGGTACCCGTACCTCGGGTGCGTCCAGGCAGACCCCGGTACCCAGGTCGTAGACCTGCTTGTGCAGCGGGGAGGCGACGGTCGGCGCGTCGCCACGGGTACCCACGATGCCGCGGGACAGCACGCTCGCGCCGGTGAACGGGTCGACGTTGCCGATCGCGCGCAGCGTACCGTCGTGCAGCCGGAACACCGCGACCGGTTCGTCCTCGACGAGTGCGGCGACCCCGCGCTCGGGTTGCAGGCGCCGGTACGGGCAGACCAGGATCCAGTTCATCGCGCCACCGGTACCCGCTGGCCGCGCTCGACGCCGAAGCTGATCGACGGATCGGGAGCGTCCGGCGCGTTGACGAATGAGACGAACCTCTCCAGCCGGTCGGCATCGTCCACTGTGGACCGCCATTCGTCCACATAGGACTCCACGTGTGCGGCCATGGCGGCGTCCAGTTCGGCGCACAGGCCCAGCGCGTCGTCGACGATGACGTGGCGGAGGTGGTCCAGCCCGCCGTCGAGGCTCTCCAACCAGGCTGCGGTGCGCTGCAGCCGGTCTGCGGTGCGGATGTAGTACATGAGGAACCGGTCGATCGTGCGGACGAGCACGTCGGTCGGTACGTCGGAGAGGAACAGGTCGGCGTGCCGGGGCCGGAAGCCGCCGTTGCCGCCGACGTAGAGGTTCCAGCCGTGCTCCGTCGCGATGACGCCGAAGTCCTTGCCGCGCGCCTCGGCGCACTCCCGGGCGCAACCGGAGACCGCGGCCTTGACCTTGTGTGGCGCGCGCAGGCCGCGGTACCGCAGTTCCAGCTCGATCGCGAGACCGACCGAGTCCTGCACGCCGTACCGGCACCAGGTGGAACCGACGCAGGACTTCACGGTACGCAGCGCCTTGCCGTAGGCGTGGCCGGACTCGAAGCCGGCGTCGACGAGCCGGCGCCAGATCTTCGGCAGCTGCTCGACGCGCGCGCCGAACAGGTCGATCCGCTGCCCGCCGGTGATCTTCGTGTACAGCCCGAAGTCGCGGGCCACCTCGCCGATGATGATGAGCTTGTCCGGGGTGATCTCGCCGCCGGGGATCCGGGGCACCACCGAGTAGGTGCCGTCGCGTTGGATGTTGGCCAGGAAGTGGTCGTTGGTGTCCTGCAACGCGGCCTGCTCGCCGTCGAGGATGTACCCGGTGCCGAGCGAGGCCAGGATCGAGGCCACCACCGGCTTGCAGATGTCGCAGCCGCGCCCGCGCCCGTGCCGCGCGACGAGTTCGGAGAAGGTCCGGATGCCGCGTACCCGGATGATGTCGAACAGCTCCTGCCGGCTGTGGTCGAAGTGCTCGCACAGCGCCCGGGACTGGGCCACGCCGGCCTCGGCCAGCAACCCCTTGAGCAGCGGTACGCACGAACCGCAGGTGGTACCGGCGCGGGTGCAGGTTTTCACGGCCGCCACATCCGCGGCGCCCGACCCGATCGCGGCGAGGATCGTGTCCTTGGTGACCGCGTTGCAGGAGCAGACCTGCGCGGCGCCGGGCAGCGGCCTTCGCGCGTCGGCGCCCGCCGGCGCGAGGAGCGACAGCGGCGGCGCGGGCAGCGGGCCGCCGAGGGACGCGCGCAGGGTCGGATAGGCGCTCGCGTCGCCGACCAGTACCCCGCCCAGCAACGTCTTCGCGTCGTCGGAGAGCACGAGCTTCGCGTACACCCGGGTGGCCGGGTCGGTGAACGTCACGTCCAGCGGGCCGGTGGTCTCGCCGAACGAGGCGACGTCCACGCCGAGCAGCTTCAGCTTGGTCGAGGTGTCCGCGCCGGGGAACGTGGCGGTACCGCCGAGCAGCCGGTCGGCGACCACCTCCGCCATCGCGTACCCGGGCGCCACCAGGCCGTAGACCCGCCCGCCGAGTTCGGCGCACTCGCCGATCGCGTGGACGTGCGCGGCCGAGGTGCGGCACGTCTCGTCGACCACGATCCCGCCGCGCGCGCCGATCGCGAGGCCGCCCGCGCGGGCCAGGTCGTCGCGGGGCCGGACACCGGCGGCGAACACCACGAGGTCGGTACGCACGATGCCGCCGTCGGCGAACACCACCTGCCCCTCGGTGATCCGGGCCGCCGACCGTCCAGTGTGGACGGTGAGGCCGAGGTCCTCGATGTGCCGGCGCAGCATCGCCCCGCCCGCCTCGTCGACCTGCATCGGCATCAGCCGCGGCGCGAACTCCACGACATGGGTGGCGAGGCCCAGGGTACGCAACGCGTTGGCGGCCTCCAGGCCGAGCAGCCCGCCGCCGACGACCACACCGGTGGACCTTCCCTCCGCATAGGCGCGCAGCGCCTCCAGGTCGTCGACGGTGCGGTACACGAAGCAGCCGGGCAGATCCGTTCCCGGTACCGGCGGCACGAACGGGTACGAGCCGGTGGCGAGGACCAGCTCGTCGTACCCGTAGGCGCCGTCGCGGGTGAACACCTTGCGGCCGGCCGGATCCAGCGCGGTCGCCGGTTCGCCGAGGTGCACCTCCACACCCGGTACCGCCGGCAGGTCCAGCGGTTCCCCGTCGAACCACGCGGACAGCCGTACCCGGTCGTACGCCGGCCGGGTCTCCTCGGCCAGCACCGTGATCTCCCAGGTACCGCCGGGATCCCGGTCGCGCAGCGCGGACACCAGCCGGTGCCCGACCATCCCGTTCCCGACCACGACGAGCCTCATGCCGGATCCTCCTGGTTGGACAGCCATTCGACGAGCCCGTGTACCGCGTCGGCGCACGACCCGCACCCGGTGGTGGCCCGGGTCGCGGCGACCACCTCCGGGGCCGAGCGCGCGCCGCCGCGCCACGCGGCCAGCAGCGCGCGCTTAGTGACCGCGTTGCACTGGCAGACCGTTGCGGCATCGGGCATCAGCGCGGGCGAGTCGGCGGCCGGGGCCGCGGCGCCGGTGCGGCCGAGCAGCAGCGCGCGCCGGTCCTCGGGTACCGGCGTACCCCGGTCGAAAAGCTGGATGACGGTACCCACGGCGGGGTTGTCGCCGAGCATGATGGCGCCCGCCAGCCGGTTGTCGCGGACCAGCAGCTTGGCATAGGTACCCCGGCTGGGATCGGCGAAGGTGAGCAGTTCGCCGTCGTGGTCGGTGGAGGCGCCCAGCGCGGCGAGGTCGATGCCGGTCGCCTTGAGCCGGGTGACCGGGGCCGGTGGCCGGTAACGGCTGGCGGTACCGGTGACCACGTCGGCCACCACCCGCGCCTGTTCCCAGGCGGGCGCGACCAGCCCGCCGACCACGCCCGCGTGCTGCGCGCAGTCACCGATCGCGAAGATGGCCGGATCGCTGGTGCGCAGCCGGTCGTCGACCACGATGCCGCGCTCGACGGTGAGTCCGGCGGTGCGGGCGAGCGCGGTCTCCGGCCGGGTACCGCAGGCGACCACGGCGAGGTCGGCGGCGAGTTGGCGGCCGTCGGCCAGCGCCGCGGTGACCCCGCCGGAGTCGCACGACACCCGGGTCGTGGCCGCGCCGAGGTGCACGGTGACGCCGAGCCCGGCGAGCGTGCCGACGAGCACGGCGCTCGCGGCCGGGTCGAGTTGCCGTTCCATCAGGTGCCCCACCGCGTGTACCACGTCGACGCGCAACCCGCGCAACGCCAGTCCCCGCGCGGCTTCCAGCCCGAGCAGCCCGCCGCCGAGCACCAGCGCGGAGGCGGACTTGTCGGCGGTGGCGAGGATGCGGCGGCAGTCGTCGAGGGTACGGAACACCGCGACCCGGTCGGGCAGCGGCTCGGCGAGCCCGTCGATCGGCGGCAGTACCGCATGGCTGCCGGTCGCCAGTACCAGGTGCTCGTAAGGGATGCGGTCACCGTCCGATGTGGACAGTGTCCGGGCCGCCCGGTCGATCGCGGTGACCGTGACGCCGAGCCGCAGCGCCACGCCCCGCCCGGCCGGCTCGGCCAGCGTAACCTCGGGTTCGGCCAGCTTCCCGGCCAGTACCCCGGACAGCAGGATCCGGTTGTACGCCCGGTGCGGTTCGGCGCCGATCGCGGTGACCGGCAGGTACCGGTCGCGCGCGTGCAGTTCGGCGGCCAGCCGAGCGCCCGCCATCCCATACCCGACAACGACAACGCTCATGCCGGATCCTCGCTGCGCTGCGGTCCGGCATGAGGCTCCGCCGCACGGCAACTCTGATTCGCTCGCTGACGCTCGCTCATGTGAGCTTCTCCACGCGGGCGGCGCAGACCTTGAACTCGGGCATCCGCGACGTCGGATCGAGCGCGTCGTTGGTCAGCGCGTTGATGCCCGGCCAGTGGAACGGGGCGAACAGCGTGTCCGGCCGGATGGTGTCCACGACCCGGGCGGCCAGTACCGCCGCGCCGCGGCGACTGACCACGCGGACCGGTTCTCCGTCCACAATGGACAGTAGCGCGGCCACGTCCGGATGCAGCTCCACGAACGGCGCGGGAGCGGTGGCCGCCAGGGATGCGACGCGGCGGGTCTGCGTGCCGGACTGGTACTGCGCCAGCACCCGGCCGGTGGTCAGGTACAGCGGGAAACCGGGGCCGGGTTCCTCGACCGGCGGGCGGTGGTCGACGGGTACGAACCGGGCCCGCCCGTCCGGCGTCGGGAACGAGTCGCTGAAGAGCCGCGGCGAGCCCGGATGGTCCTCCCCGGGGCACGGCCAGAACACGCCGTCCTGCGCGTCGATGCGCTCCCACGTGACGCCCGCGTAGTCGGCCGGTGCCCCCGCCGAGGCCCGCCGCAGCTCCTCGAACACGGCGCGGGGCTCCGCGTCGAACCGCCCGCCGTACCCGAGCCGGGCCGAAAGGCCCGCCAGCACCGCCAGGTCCGTCGCCACCCCCGGCGGTGGCTCGCGCAGGGCCCGGCGCCGCAGCACCCGGCCCTCCAGGTTGGTCATCGTGCCGTCCTCCTCGGCCCACTGCGCGGTGGGCAGCACCACGTCGGCCAGTGCCGCGGTCTCCGACCGGAAGAAGTCGGCGACCACGAGCAGGTCCAGCGCCCGCAGCCGCCGCGCCACCCGCGACGCGCGCGGCGCGGACACGACCGGGTTGGCACCGAAGACCAGCAAGGCTTTCGGCCCGTCGGCGGTACCCAGCCGGTCGATCAGCTCGACCGCCGACACACCGGCGCCGGGGAGGTCGGGGACACCCCACAGCGCCATCAGGTGGGCACGCGCGGCCGGGTCGTCGATGCGGCGGTACCCGGGCAGCTGGTCCGCCTTCTGCCCGTGCTCCCGCCCGCCCTGCCCGTTGCCCTGGCCGGTCAGGCAGCCGTACCCGGAGCCGGGCCGGCCGGGCAGCCCGAGCGCGAGGGCGAGGTTGATGAACGCCGACACCGTGTCGGTACCCTTCGCGTGCTGCTCCGCACCCCGGCCGGTGACGATGATCGCGCGCTCGGCCCGTCCCAAGGCGTGGACCGCCGCGTACAGGTCCTCGGCCGGTACCCCGCTCAGCCGCTCGACTCTGGCCGGCCACCAGGCGGCGGCGACCTTCGCGACCTCGTCCCAACCCGTGGTACGGGCGGCGACGTAGGGCCGGTCGACGTACCCTTCGGCGACCGCGATGTGCAACAGTCCGAGCGCGATCGCCAGGTCGGTACCGGGCGTGGGTTGCAGGTGCAGCGTGGCCCGGCGTGCGGTCTCGGTACGCCGTGGATCGATGACGATCAGCGTCCCGTGCTCCGTCTGCTCGGTGAGGTACCGGCCCAGCGGCGGCATGGTCTCCGCCACGTTCGCGCCGACCAGCAGCAGGGTGTCCGCCCGGCCCAGGTCGGCCAGCGGGAACGGCAGCCCCCGGTCGATCCCGAACGCGCGGATCCCGGCCGCCGCCGCCGACGACATGCAGAAGCGCCCGTTGTAGTCGACGTAACGGGTACCGAGGACGGCCCGCGCGAACTTGCCCAGCGCGTACGCCTTCTCGTTGGTCAGCCCACCGCCCCCGAAGACGGCGACCGCGTCGCGGCCGTGCGCCGCCTGCAGCTCGCGGATCCGGCCCGTCACGAAGTCCAGCGCGACCGGCCAGGCGACCGGCTCGCCGTGTAGCAGCGGCGTGCGCAACCGGTCCGGGTGGTCCAGCAGCTCCGCCGCCGTCCAGCCCTTCTGGCACAGGCCGCCGCGGTTGGTCGGGAAGTCGCGGGTACCCACGTCCACCCGGCCGCCCGCGGCCTGCCGCAGCGTCATGCCACACTGCAGGGCGCAGTACGGGCAATGGGTCGCGACCTGGGCCATGCCCCGAAGCGTGCCGGCGGGCCGTTTCGCGGCGGCGTCCCCTGTGTTTCCGGCCTGCTAAGAGCCGATCACACCGGCAGGTGCCACCCGACCGGGCAACCGTTGCCGCGCCGAATCACCGGGTCAACGGCCGGGAAACCGGTGCTTCCTACGGTGCTCGCCATGAGTGAGCGTCAGCGAGCGAATCATGAAAACAGCGTCGTCGAGGCTCATGCCGGCCCGGAGCGCAGCGAGGAGCCGGTATGAGCACTGTGCTAGAGACGTTACGCCCGGCCGCGCCGGCCCGGGCCGGCCGCTGGATCGACGACTGGCGGCCGGAGGATCCCGCCTTCTGGGCCGCGGGCGGCGCCCGGGTGGCCCGCCGCAACCTGATCTTCTCCATCCTCTGCGAGCACATCGGCTTCTCGGTGTGGACGATGTGGTCGGTGCTGGTGCTGTTCCTCGGGCCGGCCTACCATGTCGACGCGGCCGGAAAGTTCCTGCTGACCGCGGTACCGGCACTGGTCGGCTCGGTACTGCGGCTGCCGTACACCCTCGCGGTGGCCACCTTCGGCGGCCGCAACTGGACGGTCATCAGCGCCGCCCTGCTGCTCCTGCCGTCGATCCCGGCGGCGATCCTCATCCGGCCCGGCGTGTCGTACACCACGCTGATGGTCCTCGCCGCCGTCACCGGCCTCGGCGGCGGCAACTTCGCCTCGTCGATGGCGAACATCAACGCGTTCTACCCGCAGCGGCACAAGGGCTGGGCGCTGGGCCTCAACGCCGGCGGCGGCAACATCGGGGTCGCGGCCGTCCAACTGGTCGGGCTCGCCGTCCTGGCGGCCACCGGCGCCGGCCACCCGCGCCTGGTCGCCGCGGTGTACCTGCCGGTGATCGTGCTGGCCGCGCTGTCCGCCGCGCTGTTCATGGACAACCTCGCCCAGGCGCGCAACGACCGGCGGGCGATGCGCGACGCCGCGAAGGACCGCCACACCTGGATCATGTCGGTCCTTTACATCGGTACCTTCGGCTCGTTCATCGGTTTCGGCTTCGCCTTCGGGCAGGTGCTGCAGGTGCAGTTCAAGCCGGAGTTCCGGACCGCGATCGACGCGGCGTACCTGACGTTCCTCGGTCCGCTGCTCGGCTCGCTGATCCGGCCCGTGGGCGGCTGGCTGGCCGACCGCTTCGGCGGCGCGCTGGTCACGTTCTGGAACTTCGTCGCGATGGCGGCCGCCGCGGGTACCGTGCTCGCCGCCTCGCTGCGGCACTCGCTGCCGCTGTTCCTGGTCGGGTTCATCGCGCTGTTCGTGTTCTCCGGGGTCGGCAACGGCTCGACGTACAAGATGATCCCGGCGATCTTCACGGCGAAGGTCGGCGGCGAGGTGGAGGCCCGGCGGCTGGCCGGTGCGCTGATCGGCATCGCCGGCGCGGTCGGCGCGTTCGGCGGGGTACTGGTCAACGTCGCCTTCCGCCAGTCCTTCCTCACCTACCACACCGGCGACGCGGCGTACCTCGGCTTCCTGTTCTTCTACGCGGTCTGCTTCGTGCTGACCTGGGCGGTGTACCTGCGTCCCTCGCCGCGCCGCCTGTCCGGCGTGTAGCGTCGGGGAGCCCGCCGGGCCCGTTTTGACCCTGCCGGCGCGGAGCGGGTATCGTTGACCGCTGTTGTGCGACAGCAGAGGCGCACGCCCGCTCCGTCGCGCTCCCAACCGACGACGAGACAAGGTAGACCTGTGGGTACGTACAGCCCGAAACCGGGTGAGATCGAGCGTCAGTGGCTCGTCATCGATGCCACCGACGTCGTGCTGGGGCGCCTTGCGACCCACGCCGCCACGCTGCTGCGCGGCAAGCACAAGCCGGTCTTCGCGCCGCACGTCGACACCGGTGACTTCGTCATCGTGGTCAACGCGAGCAAGGTCGCGCTCACCGGTAACAAGCGGCAGACCAAGGTCGCCTACCGGCACTCCGGGTACCCGGGCGGGCTCAAGCGGGTCGGCTACGACGAGCTGCTCACCAAGCGTCCGGAGCGGGCGATCGAGCTGGCCGTCAAGGGTATGCTCCCGCACAACCGGCTCGGCCGGCAGCTGATCAAGAAGCTGAAGGTGTACGCCGGTGGCGAGCACCCGCACGCGGCCCAGCAGCCGAAGCCGTTCGAGATCAAGCAGGTTGCTCAGTGAACAGAGTGGGGCGCGGCGCCGTCTGGACTGAGGAGCGCCGCGACGAGGGAAGGCGGCGCACCAGAGCGCCCCGCGAAGCGAACCGGGTGAGCCGATGAGCGAGGAAGTAGTGACCGATATCAGCACCCCCAGCCCGACCGCCCTGGCGGAGGCCGTCGCACCGGCACCGGTCGCGCGCACCCCGCGGGGTGACCGCCCGATCCAGACCGTCGGCCGGCGCAAGGAGGCCATCGTCCGGGTCCGGCTGGTACCGGGTACCGGCAACTTCACGCTCAACCGTCGCTCGATGGAAAGCTACTTCCCCAGCAAGGTGCACCAGCAGCTGGTCCGTGAGCCGCTGGTGATCTCCGACAAGACCGAGGCCGTGGACGTCTTCGCCAACCTGCGCGGCGGCGGCACCACCGGCCAGGCGGGGGCATTGCGGCTGGCGATCGCCCGCGCGCTGTGCGAGTTGGACCCGGATCTGCGGCCGGCCCTGAAGAAGGCCGGATTCCTGACCCGGGACGCCCGCGTGACGGAGAGCAAGAAGTATGGTCTGAAGAAGGCGCGCAAGGCTCCCCAGTACTCGAAGCGCTGACCTTCTTGTCCGCCTGAACCTCGGCCGGGCACGCTGCCTCCCCCGAGGCTAGCGTGCCCGGATTCTTCTTCTCGGAGGTTGTGTGTGGGTGGACTCTTCGGTACCGACGGCGTACGCGGCCGGGCGAATGCCGACCTGACCCCGGAACTTGCCATGTCGGTCGCGGTCGCGGCCGCGCACACGCTCGCCGAGCAGGATCTCGGGCGGGCACCGGTCGCGGTCGTCGGCCGCGACCCGCGCGCCAGCGGCGAGATGCTGGAAGCCGCCGTGGTGGCCGGCCTGGCCAGCGCCGGCGCCACGGTGATCCGGCTGGGCGTGCTGCCCACCCCCGGGGTGGCGTACCTGGTGGGCGAGGTACAGGCCGACCTCGGCGTGATGATCTCGGCGTCGCACAACCCCATGCCGGACAACGGCATCAAGCTCTTCGCCGCGGGCGGGCACAAGCTGCCCGACGAGACCGAGGAGCGGATCGAGTCGGCGCTGGGTGCCGGATGGAACCGGCCGACCGGCCCGCAGGTGGGCCGGGTGCACGATCTCCTCGACGGTTCCGAGCACTACGTCAAGCACCTGGTCGAGGCGACGCCGCACCGGCTGGACGGGCTGCGCGTGGTGGTCGACTGCGCCAACGGCGCGGCCGCCGAGGTGGCCCCCGCCGCCTATCGTGCCGCCGGCGCGGACGTGATCGCGATCCACGCGGCGCCGGACGGGCTCAACATCAACGATGGCTGCGGCTCGACCCACCTGGCCTCGCTCAAGGCTGCCGTGATGGAGCACCGGGCGCACGTCGGGCTCGCCCACGACGGCGACGCCGACCGCTGCCTCGCGATCACCTCTGCCGGCGAGGAGATCGACGGCGATCACATCATGGCGATCCTCGCGCTGGCCATGCGCGCGGCCGGCACGCTCGTCCACGACACGCTCGTGGCGACCGTGATGAGCAACCTCGGGCTGAAGCTGGCCATGCGGGAGGCCGGCATCCGGCTGGTCGAGACCCGGGTCGGCGACCGGTACGTGCTGGAGGCGCTGCGGGCCGGCGGGTACGCGCTGGGCGGCGAGCAGAGCGGGCACGTGGTGATGCCGTCGCACGCCACCACCGGCGACGGCATCCTGACCGGGCTGTCGCTGCTCTCCCAGGTGGCGGCCACCGGGCGGTCGCTCGCCGAGCTCGCGTCGGTGGTCACCAAGCTGCCGCAGGTACTGGTCAACGTGCCGGTCGCCGACCGGCGCCGGGCCGCCGTCGATCCGGCCGTGGTGGCGGCGACCGAGGCGGCCGCCGCCGAGCTGGGGGAGACCGGGCGGATCCTGCTGCGCCCGTCCGGTACCGAGCAGCTTGTCCGGGTCATGGTGGAGGCACCCAGCGAGGACGGCGCGCGGCAGGTCGCCGAGCGGGTCGCGGCCCTGGTACACGCCGCCAGCCCGGCCGACTGACGCGCGCCGCTGGTCCCGCACCGGGCCACCGGCGCCGGGCCGCTGCGCCGCGCGGTCAGACGGCGATGCGGTCAGACGGCGATGCGGTCGCGGCCGCGGCGCTTGGCCTCGTGGAGCTTGTGGTCGGCGGCGCGGAACAGATCGTCGGAGGTCATTCCAGGGCGGAGCCGGGCGACGCCGATGCTGACGCTGACCGGTAGCCCGGCGGCGATCCGCTCGAAGTCGGTCCGGCGTATCGCCAAGCGGATCCGGTCGGCGATCCGGATCGCCCCGGTGAGGTCGGCGTGCACGAAGATGGTGAACTCGTCGCCGGCGTACCGCACCGGTAGGTCCTCGGCGCGGCACTGCTCCAGCAGCACGCTCGCGATCGTGCGCAATACCTGGTCGCCGACGCTGTGCGAGTAGGTATCGTTGATCACCTTGAACCGGTCGACGTCGAGCAGCAGCAGGGCGACCGGCGATGGCAGGGTACCGGCGTCGATGCTGGCCATGAGCTGATCGAAGTGCCGGCGGTTGCCCAGGCCGGTCAGCGGGTCGCGGATGAGGGCCAGTTCGGTACGGGCCCGTTCGGTCTCCAGTTCCTCCCGCTGCCGTGCCTGGCGGAGCATGGTCACCCGCTGCAGCCGTAGCAGCCAGAGCTGGCGCGCCTGCTCCTGTACCGTCTCGAACAGGTCGCGTGCCTCCTGGGTACCGCTGGCTTCGGCGGCCAGCGCGGCCAGCTCGAACCGGATGATCAGCCGGTCCTCCGGCCGGGTGCCGATGGCCAGCAGCTGCTCCGCGGCCAGGAACTCCCGCCGGGCGGCGACGAGGTCGCCCTCGGCCCGGTGGACCAGACCGAGCGCGACGTGTGCCGTGCGCGCGCCGTGCACGTCCTGGATCTGCCGCAGCCGGACGACCACGTCCTCGGCGAGCTTGCGTGCCTGCGCGATGTCGCCCAGCTTGGCCAGCGCGAGCGCCCGGTTGGCGACCAGGTCCATCACCTGGTCGGCGGCGCCGCGGTCGGTGTAGCTGTCGATCCACCGCTCGGCGATGGCGGCGCTGCGGCGCAGCCGCCGTTCGGCCTCGGCGGTGTTGCCGATCTGGTCCAGGCGCAGGCCCCAGGCCAGCAGCATGACCATGTAGGCCAGCTCGTCGCCGGTGGTGAAGTCGGGCCGCGCGCGGGTGGCCCAGATGTCGGCGAGGCGTTCGTACGCGGCGCGCGCCGCCTCGTACAGCTCGGCTGTGTGTACCGCGGCCGCGTACGAGCCGAGTGCCGAGGCGAAGGTGGCGTCGTGCAGCGGTACCCGGTCGAGCAGCGGTTCGGCCTTGGCGAGGCAGGTCATCGCCTCCGCGGCCCGGCCGGTCACCAGGTACAGCGCGGCGAGGTCGGACAGGGTCTTCGCCTCGTGCAGCCGGTTGCCGGCGGCCCGGTGCCGGCGCAGTAGCTCCTCGCCGGCCGCGATCGCCTCGGCGAACTGGCCGAGTCCCTCGTAGGCGTACATCCGGCCCTGGTACAGGTAGGTGACCGTCTTCTCGTCGCCGACCGCGCACGCGATGGCGGTGTATGCGTCCGCCGCAGCCAACGCTTCGTGGCAGCGCCCACTCTGCGACAGCTCGTGTACCCGCAGCGAGAACGCCTTGAGCGGCCCGTGCACGGTGACCGGCACCGGCAACCGTGGATCTGACAACGATGGCACAACTCGATCGTGCCATCGCCGTCCAGTAACCAAATCTGATTGTCGGTAGTTTCGAGCAGATCGGTTGCGCAATATAGCCGACTACGCGCATTGCCGGCGCGCGAAAGTCGGATACGGTACGCACCATGTGCGGGATAGTGGGGTACGCCGGAGGTCGGCCGGCGCTGGGGATCGTGTTGGACGGGCTGCGCCGGCTGGAATACCGGGGATATGACTCGGCGGGCGTCGCCGTGGTGGCCGGCGGTGCGCTGAGCACGGAAAAACGGGCCGGGAAGCTGGCCAACCTGGAAAAGGTTCTGGCGGAGTCGGCGCGTCCCGGCATCGGGGACGGTACGACCGGTATCGGGCATACCCGGTGGGCCACCCATGGCGGACCCACCGACCGCAACGCCCACCCGCACGTGTCCGCCGACGGCCGGGTCGCCGTGATCCACAACGGCATCATCGAAAATTTCGCCAAACTGCGCGCCGAGGTCGAAGCGACCGGCGTGGTGTTCAGCAGCGACACCGACACCGAATGTGTCGCGCACCTGCTGGCCGCCGAGCTGGCGTCGCTGGACGGCGCGGCCGGGGCCGACGGGGCCGACGGCGCGGCCACGGGTAACCTCGCCGAGGCCATGCGGCGGGTGTGCCGGCGGCTGGCCGGGGCGTTCACGCTGCTCGCCGTCGACGCGCGGACGCCCGGCGCGGTGGTCGGCGCGCGCCGCAACTCGCCGCTCGTGGTCGGCCGCGGCTCCGGCGGCAACTTCCTGGCCAGCGACGTCTCCGCCTTCATCGAACACACCCGCGAGGCGATCGAACTGGGCCAGGACCAGGTGGTGCTGATCACCGCCGACGCCGTGTCGATCACCGACTTCGCCGGCCAGCCGGCAACCGGGCGCGACTTCCACATCGACTGGGACGCCTCCGCCGCGGAAAAGGGCGGCTACGACTACTTCATGCTCAAGGAGATCGCCGAGCAGCCCCGCGCGGTCGCCGATACCCTGCTCGGCCGGCTCACCGAGACCGGCGACATCATGCTCGACGAGGTGCGGCTGACCGACCAGGACCTGCGCGACATCGACAAGGTCTTCATCGTCGCCTGCGGTACCGCATACCACGCCGGCCTGGTGACCAAGTACGCCATCGAGCACTGGACGCGGATCCCGTGCGAGGTGGAGCTGGCCAGCGAGTTCCGGTACCGCGACCCGGTGCTCGACCGCTCCACGCTCGTCGTGGCCATCTCGCAGTCCGGCGAGACCATGGACACCCTGATGGCGCTGCGCCACGCGAAGGAGCAGAAGGCCCGGGTGCTGGCGATCTGCAACACCAACGGGGCGACCATCCCGCGCGAGTCCGACGCCGTGCTCTACACCCACGGCGGTCCGGAGATCGCGGTCGCCTCGACGAAGGCGTTCCTCACCCAGCTCGTCGCCTGCTACCTGGTCGGGCTGCACCTCGCCCAGGTGCGTGGCGTCATGTACGCCGACGAGGTGGCCTCGGTGGTGGACCAGTTGCAGGACATGCCGGCCCGGCTGACCCGGCTGCTGGACACCATGGCGCCGGTCCGCGACCTGGCCCGGGAACTGGCCGGGGTGTCGACGGTGCTGTTCATCGGCCGGCACGTCGGGTACCCGGTGGCGCTGGAGGGTGCGCTCAAGCTCAAGGAGCTGGCCTACATGCACGCCGAAGGGTTCGCCGCCGGTGAGCTCAAGCACGGGCCGATCGCGCTGATCGAGGACGGTACCCCGGTGATCTGTGTGGTGCCCTCGCCGGCCGGTCGCGGGGTGCTGCACGACAAGATCGTGTCGAACATCCAGGAGGTGCGCGCCCGCGGCGCCCGGACCATCGTGATCGCCGAGGAGGGCGACCGGGCGGTGCTGCCGTATGCCGATCATCTGATCGCCGTTCCGAAGACGCCGACCCTGCTGGCTCCGCTGGTCACGACGGTACCCCTGCAGGTGTTCGCGGCCGAGGTGGCGACCGCCCGTGGCCACGACGTCGACCAGCCGAGGAACCTGGCCAAGAGCGTTACCGTCGAGTGATGCTGCACGCCCTCCTCGCGTTCGCCGTCTTCGCCGCGATCGTGACGGTGATCCCTGGGCTGGACACGATGCTCGTGGTGCGTACCGCGGCGATCAGCGGTCGCCGCCCGGCCTCCGCGGCGGCCGCCGGCATCATGTCGGGCTGCCTGTGCTGGGCGCTGGCCAGCGCGCTCGGCATCACCGCGCTGCTGACCGCGTCGCGGGTCGGGTATGACGTGCTGCGCTGGGCGGGTGCGGGGTACCTGTGCTATCTCGGGGTACGGGCGCTGTGGCGGCACCGGCGACCGTCCACTGTGGAGGATGCCGGCCCGGCGCCGGTGCGGGCCGGCGAGGCGTACCGCGTCGGGCTCACCAACCTGCTGAACCCGAAGGTCGGCGCGTTCTACCTGTCGGCGCTGCCGCAGTTTCTCCCGCACGGCGTCGCGCCGCTGCTCGCCAGCACCGCCCTGGCGATGGTGCACAACGTCGAGGGCATGGTCTGGTTTGCGGGGCTCGTCTTCCTGGTCGGCCGGGCCGCCCGCGTGCTGTCCCGGCCGGCCGTGCGACGGCGGCTCGACCAGTTCGCCGGTCTGGTGTTCATCGGCTTCGGTGTCCGCCTTGCCGTGGAAGGTGTTCATCGCACGTCCGCGTAGTCGCCGACCGCGATGTCGGCCATGTCGGCCAGGGCCGGGTTGCCGGCGTCGAAGTATCCGACGTGCGCCTGTACCGGGTTGATCGGGCTGCCCGGCGCGCTGGTGAACACGTGCGCGCCGAAGGCGTGGCCGGCCGGACTCGGTCCGAACCACAACCGGTCGGTGTGCTCGCCGAACACCGGCCGCAGCAACGGGTTGAGGTCGGGCCGCCACGCGTCGCGCGGGCTCGCGGCCGCGTTGATGACGTCGTGCCTCGCCGTGCTGGCCCACACGTGTGCCGGGTCGAGACCGAGGTCGGCGGCGTGCGCGACACCCACCCCCGGGCTGCCGACCAGGATCACGTCGTCGGCCAGCAGCCCCGGGCCGTGTCCGGTCACGCCGACGACCGTCGATCCGTAGCTCAGGCCGACCACGGTGGTGTGCGCGGCCGGCCCGGGATGGGTCGCGCGCAGGCCGGCCTGGAACCGGTGCAGCGCCGGTGCCGCCCGCCTGGCGTCGTCGAGGTGCGCCGCCTCCGGAAGCGAGGCCGGCGCGTCGTACCCGAGCCACGCGATCACCGACGTCCGCCGGCCCGGTGCCGCCCGGCCGGCCGCACCGGACAAGTGCCCGGCCCGCTCGACATCGGCGGCCGCGCCGTCGAGCCCGCTGCCCAGTCCGGGTACGTAGGTGACCACGTTGTCGGCGAGGTCGGGATTTCCGAACGCGACGACGGCCCGGCCGCGCCCTCCGGTGTCCAGCGCGAGCAGGTAGCCGCTGCCCAGGTGCGAGCGGATGGCGGCCAGGGCCGGGCGGTGCCGGGTGTCCGGATCGGCGAGCAGCCGGTCGAGCCGGGCGCGGTTGGCGAGGTCGCGGGCGTCGGCGGGTACCCCGTCGAGGTTGCCGATCAGGTCCGGCCGGCCGGTGATGAGCGCCTCCCGTTCGGCCGGCGACAGGCGACGCCACCAGTCGGCGACGCACACCGGATCGCTGCCTGACGGCGGAGCGGCGGCGGGCCGCAGCAGGCGCAGCCGGGCAGCGGTCGCCACGTCGCTCTCGTCGGCCAGGGCCAGCGCGTCGGTGTCGGCGAGCCGCTGCGCCCGGGCCACCACGGCAGCGTGCGCAGTCACCGCACGCTCGATGCCGACGAGGGCCGGACCGGCCGC
>Ga0066710_100001166_pt1 | contig 18888 bp, 15 predicted proteins | sample GraSoiAngelo_159_FD_79666 | JGI IMG/M metagenome (GOLD analysis project Ga0066710, IMG submission 79666) | Grasslands soil microbial communities from the Angelo Coastal Reserve, California, USA - 14_1009_16_40cm | ecosystem: Environmental > Terrestrial > Soil > Grasslands | place: USA... | reverse complement strand
TCCAGCCGGGGCCCCACGCGTCGTAGTCCGCCGGCGCGCCCTCGAGCACGACGCACGCGTTGTGCGCCGAGCAGCCGCCGAGGATCCGGGCCCGGAGCTGCGAGCGGTCCTCACGGTCGGTTTCCCAGGAGTGCGAGAAGGCGAGTTGGCGCCCGTCGACCATGTCCTCCGGCCAGCCTCCGCCTGCATACGGACCGTAGTCTGGCCCGGCCTCGACGAGGCAGACTGCTTGCCCGGGGTCCTCGCTGAGACGGGAGGCGAGGACGCAGCCAGCCGTGCCGCCGCCGATGATGACGACGTCGAATTGCATTCAGCCCAGCGCTGCGACGACCGCGTCGAGATTCGCGCGCCAGACATCGTCAGGGATCGGCGGAAGGATCTCGTCCCAGACCGCCGCAAAGCTCCCGATCAGCTGCGGGAAGCGCGCCGGCCGGGCCATGAACCACCAGTGCAGGTGCTCACCGCCGTCGCCCCAGCGGCAGACGTGAACCCGTCCGATCCCGCCGATCGAACGGATCGCGCGCTCGATCCGGCTCAGCATGATCCCGAGCTCCGCGGCGATCTCGTCAGGAAGATCGCCTGGCTCGGCGAAATGCTCGCGTGGCTCTAGGAGGACGACGACCGGAAGCCCGTTCGGCTCGAGGGTATGCAGGCGCCATCGGCCTTCCAGACATATTGGTCGTCCGACGCGGCGCAGCTCCGGCAGTTCACGCCGCCTTCCCCGTGCCGCGGTTCTTCCTGATCGACCGGAGGCTGCAGGGCCCGCGGCGTCATCCGGCCGTCGAACGGAAATGTCTCCCACTCCTCGACCGGCGGCATGCGGAGCGCATCCTTCGCGCGGGCGTAGAGGTCCTCCGGTGTCTCCGGCACCGGACGATGCTAACTTCGCGCGGCTGTGGAGTGGCCCGAGTCGTTCTACGAGATGCGCCGCGGCGCGAACTGCTTCATGTGCGCGGAGGGACGTCCGGACGAAAACGGCATCGGGATGAGGATCTTCGCGGGCGAGGTGTCCGACGCGTACCTTCGCCGTGTCGACATCCAGCGTGGCTTGACGATCTCGACGTGGCGGGGGCGGCACGTCGCCGAGCCGACCGAGCTGGAGCCCAGTGAGGCGACCGCCTACTGGCTGGAGGTCCTCCGCGTGGCGCGGGCGATAGAGGCTCATCTCCAGCCGGTCAAGATGAACTACAACCTGCTCGGTAACTCCGGCCCGCACCTGCACACACACCTGGTGCCGCGCTACGCTGATGACCCCCGTCCGGGCTGGCCGTTTCCCTTTCCCGAGACGGAGCCGCCGCTCGCCGACGAGGAGCTCTACCGGAGCGACGTCGAGGCACTCCGCGCACTTCTCGCGTCTGGCTAGGCTGAGCGCGTGAGCGCACTGGACGTCTTCTCCGCTAAGACACGCCGCTGGTTCGAGAACTCGTTCGAGGCGCCGACTCCTGCGCAGGAGCTCGGCTGGCCGAAGATCGCGAGCGGGCAGCACACGCTGATCCAGGCGCCGACCGGATCGGGGAAAACGCTCGCCGCTTTCCTCTATGGGATCGACCGGCTGACCGACTCACCGGGCGAGGGCCTCCGCCTCCTCTACGTCTCGCCGCTGAAGGCGCTCAACTACGACGTCGAGCGCAACCTGCGCGGGCCACTCGCGGGGCTCGACTCGAAGCTCCGCGTCGCCGTCCGCACCGGCGACACGCCGCAGCGCGACCGCGCCGCGATGCTCCGCGAGCACCCGGACATCCTGATCACGACCCCGGAGTCGCTCTACCTGCTCCTGACCTCCCGCGCGCGCGAGATGCTGAAGACCGTCGAGACGCTGATTCTCGACGAGGTGCACGCGGTCGCGGGCACCAAGCGGGGGGCGCATCTCGCCATTTCGGTCGAGCGTTTAGACCGCCTCACAGGCGAGCCGGTCCAACGCATCGGCCTCTCGGCGACGCAGCGCCCGCTGGAGGAGATCGGGCGCTTCGTTTCCGGCGGGCGGCCGATCGAGCAGGTTGACGCGGGGCGCGCGAAGGAGCTCGATCTGCGCGTCGTCGTTCCGCTCGAGGACATGCGCGAGCCGGCGGCGCAGTCGCCTGTCCGCGATCACGGACCAGGGGAAGGGGACTGGGGAAACCGGGAGGTTTCCCCAGCGCCAACCAATTCCATCTGGCCCTCGATCTACCCCGAGATCCTGAAGCTCGTCGAGGAGCACCGCTCGACGATCGTCTTCGTCAACAACCGGCGGCTCGCAGAGCGGCTCGCCCTGCGTTTGAACGAGTTGGCTTCGGGCGACGGCCGCGCCGGCGAAGCCGGCACGGCCTCTAGCTCGGCATCGCAAGCGAAGCCGAGGGACATCGCGCGCGCCCATCACGGGTCGCTGGCCCGCGAGCAGCGGCTCGAGGTCGAGGAGCTGCTGAAGATGGGCGAGATCCCATGCCTCGTCGCCACCTCGTCGCTCGAGCTCGGCATCGACATGGGCGCGGTCGATCTCGTTGTCCAGGTCGAGTCGCCGAAATCGGTCGCGCGCGGCCTGCAGCGAGTCGGCCGAGCCGGCCACGAGCTCGGCGCCGTCTCGCGCGGGCGCATCTTCCCCAAGTTCCGCGCCGACCTGCTCGAGTCGGCCGTGGTCGCCGAGCGGATGCGGGCCGGAGCGATCGAGGAGACAGTGATCCCGCGCAATCCGCTCGATGTCCTCGCGCAGCAGATCGTGGCGATCTGTGCCGACGAGGAGATCTCGGTCGACGAGCTGCACGACCTCGTCCGCGGCGCGTGGAACTTCGCCGACCTCTCCCGCGTCCAGCTCGAGAACGTCCTCGACATGCTCGCCGGGCGCTACCCGTCGGACGAGTTCGCCGAGCTGCGGCCGCGCATCGTGTGGGATCGCACTGCCGGAGTGATCCGGGGTCGCGGCGGCGCACGACAGCTCGCCGTCACGAACGCGGGCACGATCCCGGACCGCGGCCTCTACGGCGTCCATCTGGTCGACGGCGGCGGCCGAGTGGGGGAGTTGGACGAGGAGATGGTCTACGAGGCCCGTGCCGGCCAGACGTTCATGCTCGGGGCCTCCACGTGGCGGATCGAAGAGATCACGCGCGACCGCGTGCTCGTCTCCCCTGCGCCGGGAGTCCCCGGGGCGATCCCGTTCTGGAAGGGCGAGGGGCCGGGGCGCCCCTACGAGCTCGGTGAGGCGATCGGCAAGGCGTCCCGCGAGCTGGCGTCGCTGCCCGAGAAGAAGGCGCTGAAGCGGCTGACCGAGCAGCACTCGCTCGACGAGCAGGCGGCTCAGAACCTGCTCACCTTTCTCAGCGACCAGCAGGCGGCAACCGGCGCCGTTCCCTCCGACCGCACGGTTGTAGTCGAGCGCTTCCGCGACGAGATCGGCGACTGGCGAGTGTGCATCCTGACCCCGTTCGGAGCGCGCGTACACGCGCCCTGGTCGCTGGCCCTCGGCGCGCGCCTGCGCGACGCGCTCGGGCTCGAGGTGCAGTCGCTCTGGTCCGACGACGGGATCGCAATCCATCTCCCGGACTCTGACGCGACGCCGCCGACAGACGAGTTGATCATCGACCCGGGCGAGATCGAGGAGCTCGTGATGGCCGAGCTCGGCGGCAGCGCGCTCTTCGGCTCGCGGTTCCGCGAGAACGCGGGACGCGCGCTGCTGATCCCGCGCCGGCGGCCCGGTGAGCGAACACCGCTCTGGCAGCAGCGGCTCAAGGCGCAGGGCCTCCTCCAGGTCGCCCGCAAGTACGGCTCGTTCCCGGTCATCCTCGAGACCTACCGCGAGTGCCTGCAGGACGTCTTCGACCTGCCGGCGCTCAAGCGGCTCCTGACCGGCCTCAAGACGCGGCAGCTCGACCTCGTCGACGTCGAGACGGCGACCGCATCGCCGTACTCCACGTCGCTCCTGTTCGACTACGTCGCCAACTACATGTACGAGGACGACACGCCGCCCGCCGAGCGGCGTGCCCAGGCTCTCTCGCTCGACCGCGACCTGCTGAGGGAGCTCCTCGGGCAGGAGGAACTGCGCGACCTCATCGATCCTGGCGCGCTGGAGGACGTCGAGGCGCAGCTGCGCGGCGAGCCGCGAAACGCGGACGAGTTGCACGACGTGCTGAGGCTCCGAGGCGATCTCCGCCCGGGGAGCTTCGACCCGGCCCTGGCGGAGCCGCTCCTCGCCGAGGGGCGAGCGATCACGCTGCGAGTCGCAGGCGAGGAGCGCTTGGTCGCGGCCGAGGACGCAGGCCGCTACCGAGACGCGCTCGGGGCCATGCCCCCGGGAGGCCTGCCCGAAGTGTTCCTCGAGGGCGGCTTGGATTCCCTGCAAAACCTCGTTGCGCGCTTCGCCAAGGGCCGCGGCCCCTTCACGACAGCCCAGGCGAACGACCATTTCGGCATCGACGTCGAGCCCGTCCTGCGCGAGCTCGAGCGTGACGAGCGGCTCGTCCGCGGCGAGCTTCGCCCCGGTGGTTCCGAGCGAGAGTGGTGCGATCCGGACGTCCTGCGCCGGCTACGCCGCGCGTCTCTGGCGGCGCTTCGCAAGGAGGTCGAGCCCGCCGAGCAGGCGTCGCTCGGCCGCTTCCTGCCGAGCTGGCACGGGATCGACCGCCGCGCGACTCTGCGCGAGGCGCTCGTTCCGCTCCAGGCGCTCGCGCTCCCGGTCTCGCTCTGGGAAGCGGAGGTGCTGCCCCGGCGCGTTCCCAACTACCAGCAGGCGTCGCTCGACCAGCTCTGTGCCACGGGCGAGCTCGTCTGGGCCGGAGCCGGGCTCGACCGGGTTGCCCTCTACTTCCGTGAGGATGCACCTGCTCTGGGGCAAGTGTCTGCGGCGGATCGCCCGGAGGAGGAGATCCACGATCGCATCCGCCAGGTGCTCGCCGGCGGCGCCGAGTTCTGGTTCGACCTGCTCGCGGCGACCGCGCTCGAAGCGGAAGAAGCCCTGCCGGCCCTGTGGGATCTCGTCTGGGCGGGCGAGGTGACGAACGACGCCTGGACGCCGCTGCGCGCCGGCCGCCGCTACGGTGTCCCGAAGCCTGAGCGCCGGCCGAGGCGCTTCTCCCGCCGCCGCTCGACCGGCATCACCGCAACCCAGGGCCGCTGGTCGCTGACAGACCGCCTCTTCCAGCCACGTCCAGGGCCGGGCCCTGGACAGGTCCCGGATCGGCGTGCGCTCGCCGAGCTGTTGCTCGAGCGGCAGGGGATCGTCACGCGCGATGGTGTGCGGGCGGAAGGGATCGCGGGCGGCTATGGCGCCGTCTACGGCGAGCTGAAGGCGCTCGAAACGCTCGGCCTCTGCCGGCGCGGCTACTTCGTCGAAGGCCTCGGCGGCGCGCAGTTCGCGCTCGGCGGCGCGGTCGAGCGGCTACGTGAGCTGCGCCCCAGGGAGGGTGAGGAGCAGGAAGCGCTCGTGCTCGCAGCCGCCGATCCCGCCCAGCCGTACGGCGCCGCGCTTCCCTGGCCGAAGCGGGCAGGGGGCCGGGCGGCGCGCGTGGCCGGGGCGCAGGTCGTGCTCCTCGGCGGGGAGCCCGCGCTCTTCGTCGAGCGCGGCGGCCGCTCGATCGTCTCGCTTCGCGAGCCGGATGAAGCGTGGCTGCGTCCGGCCCTGGCCGCGCTCGTGGAGCAGGTGAGAACGCGAAGCCGGAAGCGTTTGGCCGTCGAGCGCTTCGACAGCGAGCCCGTGGGAGAGACGGAGTTGATGCCGCTCCTGCTCGAGGCGGGATTCCTGGCGGGGCCGCGGCGTGCGGTCCTCAGGCCTTAGCGTCCTCGACGCACTTCAGCCGCGTTCGGCGAGCACCCCGAGCACGAGGCCGAAGACCGTGTGCCGGAAAACCCCTTGCGCAAGAGCTCGCGAGTGGAGAAGCGGCGCGAGCCCCGGCTCGCCGCGCGCGGGGTGGTAGCGGTCGACGAGGTACGAAAGCGGATAGAGCGTCAGGTGCTCGGCGAGCGCCATGCCGAGAGCGAGCCGGCGGGGCTCGACGCGCACGCGCCGTCGCGCCTCGTCGTACACGAGCCCGAAGATCGCACCGTTCGCCGCGTGCAGCGCGAAGCCGAGCGGCCGCCAGCCGGGGCCGCGCGTGAACGCCTTCCCGAGGACGGCCACATCCGAGTAGTCCCATCGGAACAGCCGGCGGTCGAGCGGCTCGAGCGCGGCCCAGACCGTCGCGGCGATCGCGCCGGCTGCTGCCACTTTCCAGCGCCGATGCATACCCTTGGACCATGCCCGAAGGCGATGCCCTCCATCGCACGGCCAGACATCTGCAAGTGCTCGTCGGCGAGCAGCTCGAGGTCGAGACGCCTCACCCGCGCGCGCGGGTCACTCGGGTCGCCGAGCGCCTGAACGGCCTGCGGCTGCTCGCGGTCGAGGCGGTCGGCAAGAACCTGCTCCTCCGTTTCGAGGGAGGGCTCGTTCTGCGGAGCCACCTTCGGATGCAGGGCCGCTGGCAGGTCGTCGACCGCGACGGCACGCGCCGCGGCACGCCCTGGCTCGTCCTGCGCGGCGCGGAACGAGAGGCCATCCTGTGGAATGGTCCCGTACTCGAGCTCGACGAGCGCCCCGTCCGGAGCCTCGGGCCCGACATCCTCGCCGACCCGCCCGACTTCGAGGCGATGTCCGCGAACTTCAGGGCAGCCGACCGGGGCAGAGCGATCGGCGACGCTCTCCTCGATCAGCGGCTCGTCGCCGGTATCGGCAACCTCTGGCGGGCCGAGGCCCTCTGGCGCGCCCAGATCTCGCCGTGGCGCGCGATCGGCGAGCTCGAGGACGAGGAGATTCGCTCGGTGCTCGGAGAGGCCGCGCAGCTGATGCGACGGTCGCTGGATTCCGGCCTCAAGCAACGCGCGGTCTATCGCCAGGCCGGACGGCCGTGTCCCCACTGCGGAACGGCGATCAGCTCGCGCGGCCAGGGCGACGCGAACCGAATCGCCTACTGGTGCCCCGAGTGCCAGAAAGGAGAGCCGCCGACCGGGGCGTAACCAGGAGCGTGCGCGCTCCGCAGCTTCATTCCGCCCTGCGCAGCTTCTGCCTCGGGGCCTTCGCCTTCCTCCTGCGCGAGGTCGAGGCGGGGGCCGAGATCCAGGTCGTCTTCGAGGAGCACGGCTCGCGCGGCCGGCCGACGCTCTACGAGTATCGCCCGCTCGTCCGCAGCTACGTCGAAGCACGAGGCGGGCGGCTGCTCCCGCTCACGGACACCGTGATTGCGCTGGAGGCGCTCCGCCGCGAGCCGGCGGCCGCGATCTTCGCCCGCGCGCATGCCGGCGTCCGCGCGGAGCACGCCCTGTTCCGCACGATCCTGCTCCCCCTCCTGGCAGACGTCGCCGACGCCTGCGGCGGCTTCGATTGGGATGACGACGCGTTCGATCGCGCCTACGGTGATCTCGAGGGCTCGCTGTTCGGTGAGGAACGGGCGTACGCCGCGGTCGCGCCGCTCGTCGGTATCGAGGCCGGTGGCATCGTCGAGCTCGGCGACGGGTTGCGCGTGCGGCACGCGGCCGACGGGGAGCTGGCAGCGCACTGGCCGGAAGCTGCGCGGCTCGCGCCGGAGAGCTTTGGCCGAGAGCCGGACCGGAGGTGCGTGCTCGAGCTCCAACGCTCGCTTCCATCCGCGGGCGCGGAGCCTCCCGATGCGCCGGGCGAGATCGCGGACGCGGTCACCGCGCTGAGGCTTGCGACGGCCGGGGCGATCGCCGCTGGCCCCGTCCTCTTCGAACGGCTCGACTGGCGTCCGTACGGCGTCCGGCCGATGCTGCCGATTGCTGCGACACAGCCGCCGGGCGAGCCGACGCGGCTCGATGCGTTCCGCGGCGCGGTAGCGCGCGAGTTGCGCTCACGGCTTGTGCTCGCCGAGGACGACCGCGAGCTCGGCGACGCGCTCGACCGGTGGGAGCTCTCCCTCTTCCAGGACGGTCCGTTCCGCGAGGAGCAGCTCGGCTCGGCGCTCGAGGCCTTGCTCGGCGCGGGCGACGGCCGCTGGGCGGCGGCGCTGCGCTCCTCGGTGCTGCTCGGCGAGACCGGGCGAGAGCGCGAGGCCTGCCTCGCCGCTCTGCGCCGGCTGCGGGAGGGAGGGGCCGAGGACGGCAATGCGGCCGATCTCGTCCGGCGCGCGATCGTCGAGACGCTCACCCGCGGAGACCGGCTCAAGCTCGTCCGTGAGCTCGACGAGGCGCTGCTCGGAGTCCGCCCGCGCCCGGCAGGTCTCGCCGCGCAGGCGCTGGCGAGCTGACGCAGAATCGGCACAGTCGTGACGCCGTCGGGCGGCTAGCGTGGAGCCGGTGGAGAAGGAGCGTGCTCTTCTGGAACGGCTCGACCGAATCGACGGCCTGCGGCGCGAGGATGCGCCGGCGACCGTGCTGCTCGACGAGGTCCGCTCGCTGCTGGCCGAGGCGGAGGCGTGGGCGCAAGAGGATCCGCGCGAACGCTCGCGCGCGCTCGATGCGATCGAGCAGGGCCGTGACGCGCTGGCAGCCGGCGAAGAGGCTTCCAGACCAGCGCTAGCCCGCACGTAGTCGCGAAAGTGCCCGCAAAATCTGACGATTCCTATTCGCAGTTCGGATTTTGCTGCACAATGGTGGAGTGCAGGACTGCACCGATACCGGCCGAACTGGGAAACCGTAATGGGGCTGACACGCCTTCTTTCGCGCCCGCATACGCGCGCGCAGGAGTCCGACGACGCACATGAGGAGGTCGACCGGCCCAAGATCGCGAGGGTGATCGCGTTCGCCAACCAGAAGGGCGGCGTCGCGAAGACGACCTCGACGCTGAACCTCGCCGCCGCGCTCAAGGAGAAGGAGCACCGCGTGCTCTGCATCGACATGGACCCCCAGGGCAACCTGACGATGAGCCAGGGCCTGAATCCGGACTCGATCGAGCGCTCGATGTTCGACGTGCTCGTTCACCGGCTGCCGATCGAGAACGTGATCCAGAAGGCGGAGATCGACCTGGCCGTATCCTCGATCGACCTCGCGGGAGCGGAGCTCGCCCTCTCGAGCATGATCGGCCGCGAGCGCGCGCTCGAGAAAGCGCTGGTGCCGATGAAGGAGGCCTACGACTACGTTCTCATCGACACGCCGCCGTCGCTCGGTCTGCTGACGATCAACGCGCTCGTCGCTGCCGATCACGTGATCGTGCCCGTGCAGTGCGAGTACCTCTCGCTGCGGGGGCTCGTCCAGCTCGAGAACACGCTGGCGATGATCCGCGAGAATCTGAACCCGAACGTCGAGATCATGGGCATCCTGCCGACGATGTTCGACCGCAGGACGCTGCACGCGCGCGAGGCGGTCGAGATCCTCGAGGAGAACTTCGGCGACCTCGTGTTCAAGACGCGGATCAAGAAGACGATTCGCTACGCAGAGGCGCCCGTGAAGGGCACTTCGGTGCTGAAGTACGACCCCAGCGGCAACGCCGCGGAGGCATATCGCGACCTGGCGAAGGAGGTTCTCAATGGCGCGCAAGCGCGCCAGCATGCGTGAGGGCCCGCTCGCGGAGCTCTTCCGGGCGACCGAGGCGGCTCAGCGGCAGGCGGAGCGCGAGCAGCGCGGCGAGCAGGAGCCGGCCGCGGAGGCTTTCGAGCCGCTCGAGGAGACGGTCGAGCACGCGCCGCCGTTCGAGCCCGTCGCTCCCGAGCCCACGCCCGAGCCGGAGCCAGAGCCCGCTCCGCGGCCGGACCTCCGGCCGGTCGAGGCGCTGCCCCGGATCGAGGCGCTGCCGGAGCCTGCGCCGCGCCTCCATCGTGCGCCGCGCGCCGAGCCGGGCGCCTACCTCGCGGTCATTCGCGTCGTCGGGGTCGGCGGCGCCGGCCTGAACGCGCTCAACCGGATGATCGACGCCGGCATCTCGGACGTCGAGTTCGTCGCAGTCAACACCGACATTCAGCAGCTCGCCCTCGCGGATGCGCCGGTCAAGATCCACATCGGCCGCGAGCTGACGCAAGGCCTCGGATCGGGCGCCTCGGCCGAGCTCGGCCGCCAGGCCGCCGAGGAGGGCTACGACCAGATCAAGCGAGCCCTGCGTGGTTCGGACATGGTCTTCGTAACGGCCGGCGAGGGCGGTGGCACGGGCTCGGGCGGTGCACCGGTCGTGGCGCGGATCGCGAGGGAGGTTGGAGCGCTCGCGGTCGGCATCGTCACGATGCCGTTCCACTTCGAGGGCACGAAGCGCCGCGCACAGGCCGTGGACGGTATCGAGTCGCTGCGCGAGAACTGCGACACGGTGATCGTGATCCCGAACGACCGGCTGCTCGAGGTGCTCGACAAGAAGACGTCGATGCTCGACGCCTTCCGCATCGCCGACGACGTCCTTCGCCAGGGCGTCCAGGGCATCACCGACCTGATCACGATGCCGGGTCTGATCAACCTCGACTTCGCCGACGTGAAGACGATCATGAGCGACGCCGGCTCCGCGTTGATGGGCATCGGCTTCGCCACCGGGGAGGACCGCGCGGTCAAGGCCGCCGAGGGCGCGCTCAGTTCACCGCTGATCGACACCGAGCTCGTCGGCGCGCGCGGCATCCTGCTCTCGATCGCCGGCGGCGACGACCTCTCGCTCTATGAGGTGAACGAGGCCGCCGAGGTCGTGCGCCGCGGCTCGCGCGACGACACGAACATCATCTTCGGCGCGACGATCGACGAGCGGCTGACGGGCCAGGTCTGGGTGACGGTGATCGCGACCGGCCTCGGCGGCTCAGTCGGACGACGTATCGCGGCAAGGACCGAGAGGCGCGAGCCCGATCCGCTCGAGCCGCCGGCATTTCTCACCGAGTAGCTAACAGGCGCGGGGCTTCTCGCCGACGACGGCTGCGAGCGCTCGTCCTGTATCGACCTTGAAGCGAAGCCACACGGGCCCGCGGCGGCGCGCTCGGAGGCGGATCATGCCGTCCTCGCCCTTGGTGACGCAGGCACCGACCGCGCTCCAGTACGGGGAGTAGCGGACCGCCAGCCGGTAGCGGCCGGGCCCGCCGAGCCGGACCAGCATCTCGGTCTGCGCCAGCTCGAGCACGGTTGCCGGAGCCGGCCCGGTGACCATCGGTCGAGGCTTCGGCACCGAATAGACCGTCATGTGCGCCGCCCTCAGCACGGGTACGAGCCCGCTTCGGCCCGTCCTGATCAAGAGCGCTTCCTTCTTCGAGCTGTAGTCGCTCGGCGCGTCGGTCAGGACGACGTAGCGGACGCCGAGGCTCCGCAGCCAGTGCAGATATGTGGCGCGGTCGAGCGGGTCGTAGAGAGCCTCGTTCTGGGGGAAGTCGTCCTGCCGAAACCAGCCGCGGGTGATGGGGATTCCCGCGCGTGGCAGGTGAACGGCGGCCCAGTGCTCGAACGTGTCGACGACCTCGACGCGGTACGAGGGCGTGAGATGCTCATGCAGGAAGACGATCGCAGGCTGCCAGTAGGACACGTTCGCCGACGGTTCTGCTCTCCCCTGCGAGAAGCTCTTCGCGTGGGGAGTGAGGTTCCATGACGCAGCGAGGATCATGACGAGAGCCGCGACAGGGAGCGGACGCCACCGGCGGAGCGATAGCACGAGCACGGCGATCGGCAGCGCTGCAAAACGGACCCTGCCGATATTCCCTCCCAGCGGCGAGGTGACGACATACGTGATCAGGCTGGCGGCTCCGTACCCGACGAAGAACCAGCGGATCGTCCGCGCTCGCTCGACTCTCCAGGTCAGCGCGGCGCCGAAGAGACAGAAGACGAGCACGCACTCGAGCTCGAAGGTCGAGAACGGATAGCGACCGCCGTCCGAGAAGGCGCGGTTGAGAAGCACCTCCACCCCCGCCACGCTGAGGATCACGACCGCGGGGACGACCATCCGCTGTCCGCGACCGAGCATGGCGAGGCCGATGCTGGCGAGGCAGATCGCGAGCACGAGGAACGCGAGCGGGCTCGCCGCCGCCGTCAGCACGGCCAGGACGCCGAAATGCCATCGCTTTCCGGACTGGATCGCCCAGAGCGCCAGCAGCCCGAGTGTGAAGCCGAGCGCGAACGGATAGGCGCCCGAGATGATGAGCCCGGGCCAGACGACCGCGAACGTCCTACTCGACCAGCGCGCGAGCGGGCCCCACTGTTCGCCGACGACGAGCGTGAAGGCGAGTGCGGCGATCGAGATCGACGCGACGGCGAGCAGCTTGATCCCCAACACCCCCGCGAGCGGGTAGTAGAGGACGCTGTAGGTGACGAAGCCGTAGCGCCCGCTGTACCAGAAGTTGTTCCAGAGCTGGAAGCCGTGGCTCAGGAAGACACTCCGCTGATAGACGTGCGCGGCCACGTCCCCGCCGGGTGGGCCGAGCCAGGCAAGGAGGGACGCGAGGGTGGCGGCGATGCAGGCCGCGAGCATCGCCTCGCGCAGGAGATAGTGCGCGCGGTGCACGGCGGGTAAGCCTACCGTCCTCGGAAGCCGACGTAAGCCCACGTCACCGCGGTTCCCCGCCCACGAGAGACCCGATCCGCTCCGGGGCCACGGCCGAAGGACTGTCCCCGGCCAGGGATGTTCCGGACACGGGACTACGCTTCGGTCATGAGAGGAGCGATCGCTGCCGGGCACCGGCTGACCGCCGAGGCCGGAGCCGAGATCCTCGCGGAGGGCGGAAACGCCGTCGACGCGTGCCTGGCCGCCGCCTTCGCCTCCTGGGTTGCCGAGAGCCCGCTGACCGGGCCTGGTGCCGGCGGGTTCCTGCTCGTCCACCGCGCGCGGGACCGCGCCGACCGCCTGCTCGACTTCTTCGTCGGGGTGCCGGGTCAGGGCTCGCGGCGGCCCATCGAGCCGCACATGGAGTCGATCGACATCGACTTCGACGGCTCCTCGTCGCAGGTCTTTCTCGTCGGCCCGGGCTCGTGCGCGGTGCCCGGCAAGGTCGCGGGCCTCGAGGCGGCGCACCGGCGCTACGGATCCCTTCCCTGGCGGCGGCTGATCGAGCCGGCGATCGCGCTGGCGCGCGAAGGCGTCGAGGTCACGCCGCCGCAGGCTTACCTGCACGCGATCCTCGACCTCATCCTTCGCCGCACCCCCGAGGGCCGCGCGATCTACGGCGCGCGCGGCCGGCTCATGGCGGGGGAGCGAGTCGTCATGCGCGACCTCGCCTCGACGCTCGAGCAGATTGCCGAACGCGGCGCGCGAGCGCTCTACGGCGGCGAGCTCGGCCGCGCGGTCGTGAGCCACCTGCGGAAGCAGGGCGGACTCATCACGACGCGCGACCTGGCGGCCTACCGCGTTATCTGGCGACGGCCGCTGCGTGTTCCGTTCGAGGGCCGTACGTTCGTCTCGAATCCGCCGCCCTCCTCAGGTGGCATCCTGATCGGCTACGGGCTCTCGCTGCTGGATCACATGTCCGGGAGCGGAAAGCCCGGCAGCGCCGAGGCGATCGCGACCCTCGTCGAGGTGATGCGCGAGCAGTCGCGCGCGCGGGAGGGCAGCTTTTCCGGCGACCTCTACCGCGGCGGGCTTGCGCGCAGGCTCTATGCCGTCGAGGCGGTGCGCTCCGCGGTGGGCCGGATCGGGCAGGGGCGGCACGTGGAGAAGGAGCCGGCGGGAGCGCCGGGAACGACGCACATCTCGGTCGTGGACGAGCGCGGCAACGCCGCCTCACTGACCGCTTCGATCGGCTCCGGCTCGGGGGTCATCGTCCCCGGCACGGGAATCCACCTCAACAACATGCTCGGCGAGTACGACCTCAACCCTCCGGGTCGCCGGGCTCGCCCCGGGCTCCGGCTGACGAGCATGATGGCTCCGTCGCTCGTTCTCGCCGGCGACCGGCCGCGGCTCGTCGTCGGCAGCGCGGGCTCGATTCGGCTGCGTGGAGCGATTCTTCAGATCGTGGTCAATGTCGTCCGCCACGGGCTGCCGGTCGAGGAGGCGATCGCGGCGTCGCGCGTGCACCTTGATGATGGCCATGTGCATTGCGAAGGCGGCAGTGACCAGGCGGAGCTCGACCGGCTGGAGCGGCTGGGCTACGACCTCATCCGCTGGCGGCGGCACAACCTCTACTTCGGCGGCGCCTCGGCGGTGGAGCTGCTGAAGGACGGAAGCCTCGCGGCAGCAGGCGACCCGCGGCGCGGTGGCCATGGGATCGTTGTTCCCGCATGAGCGAGTGGCTCCTGGTGCGACCGGCAACGACCGCCGACGCAGACGCGCTCGTCGCGCTCGGGCGGGCTGTCGCTGCCGAGGAACAGGGCTGGTTGACCTACAACCGAAGCCCCTCGGACGAGCGCCGCAACGTGAAGAGCGTCCGGCGCGACCCGAACGCGGCCGTCTTCGTAGCCGAGACGCCGGCCGGCGTGGTCGGACGCCTCTCGATCGCGCGCGACAACAATCCGTTCAGCTACCACGTTGCCGAGCTCGGGCTGATGGTCGCGGCGACCGAGCGTCGCCGGGGTATCGGCACCGCGCTGATGGAGGAGGGCGTGAAGTGGGCCCGGAGCGCCGGCATCACGAAGGTCGAGCTGCACGTCTTCCCGCACAACGAGCCGGCGATCGCCCTTTACAAGAAGCTCGGCTTCCTCGAGGAGGGCCATCGGCGCCGCCACTACCGGATCGCGGGTCAGTACGTAGACGCGATCCTGATGGCAATCGACCTCGACTAGAGTCGGACCGTGGCGTTCGCAGAGATCGCGGATTCGTTCTTCAAGCCGGCCGTTCGCGACATCGTTCCCTACGAGCCCGGCAAGCCGGTCGAGGAGGTGCAGCGCGAGCTCGGGCTCGAGCGTGTCGTCAAGCTGGCGTCGAACGAGGGCCCGTTCGGGCCTTTCCCGGCCGCGCTCGAGGCGCTCGCGCGGGGCGCCGAGGAGTTGAACCGCTACCCCGACGGCGGCGCCTACCGCCTGCGAGCGGCGCTCGCCGAGCGACATGACGTCCGTTTCGAGGAGATCGCGCCCGGCGCGGGCTCGGACGGGATCGTCGATTACCTGTCGCAGCTCGCGCTCGATCCCGGCGACGAGATCGTTTGCGGCTGGCCCTCGTTTCCGAGCTACGTGATCGACGCGCTGAAGCTCGGCGCCGTGCCACGGCAGGTACCGCTGCGGGATCACCGCTACGACCTGGAGGCGATGCTCGACGCAATCGGGCCTCGGACGAAGCTCGTCTACGTCTGCCACCCGAACAACCCGACCGGGACGACGAACACGCGCGCCGAGCTCGATGCCTACTTCGACGCCGTGCCGGACCACGTCCTGACCGTGCTCGACCAGGCCTACTTCGAGTACATCGACGACCCCGAGTACGCCGACGGGAAGGACTACCTGAAGGCGGGGCGGAAGGCGGTCGTGCTGCGGACGTTCTCGAAGATCTACGGGCTGGCAGGCCTACGCGTCGGGTACGCCGTCGCGCCCGAGGAGGTGGTGACTGCGATCGGGAAGGTTCGTCGCGCTTTCGACGTGAACTCGGCTGCACAGGCGGCCGCGCTGGCGAGCCTCGACGCGCCGGACGAGCTCGCGCGCCGCCGCGGCGTCAACACGGAGGGCCTCGTTCAGCTCGAACGGATCATGCGCGAGCACGGCCTCGACCCGCCGGGCTCGGTGGCGAACTTCCTCTTCGCCGAGATCGGCGAGGATTCGCGCCCACTCTTCGAGCAGCTGCTCCGGGAAGGCGTGATCGTGCGGCCCGCAGGCGGCTTCGGCGCCCCGGGAGCGATCCGCGTCACCGTCGGCACTTCGGAAGAAAACGAGCTCTTCGGCGAAGCGCTCGGCCGCGTGCCGGCGCCGGCGACCTAGGTGTAACAACTTTCATCGGGGTCTGACCCCTACGTGGGCTCAGCGGCGCAGCGCAGTTTTGGCCCGATCCGCCAGCGCGAGGCCGCTGTACGCAAGCCGGGCGAAGCGGAGCTGCGCGCGGGACATCTCGGGCGGCACGTCCTCGCGCAAGAGGCGCGCCGCCGCGGCTGAGGCGAGGTCGAAGCGGCCATGCCAGAGTGCTACCTGGAGGCACGCGGCGATCGACTCCGCGGGTTTGCGCGAAGGATCCTGTTCGCCCGCGGCACGTTCGAGGATCTCGGTCCAGCTGCGTTTGCCGTTCTGCGAAAGCACAACCCTGTACGCGTCGGCGAGCGTGGTCTGGCCGCTCCGATAGGCGACTCCGACCCGGTTCACGTTCGGGAGCCCGGCGAACGTCTCGTCGAGATGCCGGGCGAGCTCGCGTGGGGGCCAGGGTCTCGAGTACACGACTGGGGTGAGGAAGCTCGGATCGTCGGCGCCGACGAGGCACTGTGGCTCCTGTTTGGCGATCCGCGCGAGCGGCGTGTGGGGATAGACGCGCGCGCCCGCCGAATAGACGACCTCGAGCGACTCCGGCAGTGCCCGGACGAAGTCGACCGTCTCGGCGATCGTCTCCTCCGTCTCGCCGGGGAGGCCGAAGATGAGGCCGAGGTCGGCCGAGACGCCGTGCTCGCCGAGCAGAGCGACGAGCGCGTCCAGGTGCCGGCGCCGGAACGGCTTCTGAGCGGTCTCCAGCAGCGGATCGGCCGCGCTGTCGACCGTGATCGAGACATGGCCGTTCGTCTCGCGCACGAGGTCGGCGAACTCGGCGGAGAAGGGTGTCGGGTTGAAGTAGGCGCGCCAGGTCAGGTGCTTGGCGAGGCCGCGGTCGAGGATGCCTTGTAAGACGGTGATGGGATGCCGCTCGTCCGGGAGGTTGAACTCGTCGTCGGCAAAGAAGATCGAGACCTTGCTCACGCCTCGCTCCCGAGCCCCGTGCACGGTCGCCTCGATCTCGTCGAGAACGGTGTCCATCTCTCCGCTCGCGTGCTGCCGGCCGAGGTTGGCCGCGGTGCAGTAGACGCACTGCATGGCACAGCCGATCCGCGTCCGCACCGGGAACGAGTTCGCCGGCGCGTACAGCGGGTCGCGGAGCGTCGGCCCGCCGAACCCGAGGTGGTAGGCGCCGATCCCTTGCTGTTCGCCTCGCCTGACGAGGCCTGGGATGCCGTCGAGCGGCTCGCCCTCGCAGATCCGTGCGAGCGCCTCCTCACCCGCGCCGACGACGCCGTACTCGACGTCGAGGTACTCGAGGCACTCCTGCGGGCAGGCGGAGAAGCCGGCGCCGCCGACGAGGAAGGTCGCCTCGGGCGCGGCCTCGCCGAGAGCCGTGCGCAGCGCGAGCACCTCCGGGAGCAGGAAGCTGACGTCGATCGGCTCGTCGGCCGGCGCGTCGAGCCGGTCGACGACGATGCAGTCGTCGATGATGCGGACGCCGAGGCCGACCACGTCCGGCCGGAACCGTTCCGCGGTCGTGCGCGCCGCCGCCACGGGATCCTCCGAGGTGAGATAGGGATCGAGCAGCTCGACCTCGGCGCCGGCCGGCTCCGCCGCCGTGCGCAACCGCTCGAGCCCGTACGCCGGAACCGGCGTCACCCGCTGGAACGGGTTGGCGTGGACGAGGAGAACCCGCATGGGGGACCCGGCGACGGCGGGCCGGGCTGAAGCGGACATGGCTGGTTGAGTGTAACGAGGTAAGGGCATCTCTCCTGCAAAAACACGCTTCGCTTTCGGTGTTTACTAACCTCCGCCCGGATCGTGCTCGGGGTGTTCTCCGGAGTCATGCACCGCCTGCTCGGCCGACAGGTCGACCTGCTCCGCCGCGTGCGGGGGTTTCGCCTGCTCTTCCTCGCTGCCTTCGCATCGGGGCTCGGCACCTGGCTCGCCTTCGTCGCGCTGACGATCGACGTCTGGGACCGAACCCATTCGGGAACCTGGGTCGGCGCGCTCCTGATCGCGGACTTCCTGCCGGCGATCGCGATTGGCCTCACGGTCGGCCCGCTCATCGACCGGCTTTCGCGGCGGCGGGTCATGGTCGCGGCCGATCTCTCCCGCTTCGTCGTCTTCTGCGCGCTCCCGTTCGCGGGGAGCGCAAGTCAGATCGTCGCGCTGGCGGCTGTCGCAGGTTTCGCCACCGGCTTCTTCCGCCCCGCGGTCTACGCCGGCCTGCCGAACCTCGTCGAGGACGAGGAGCTGCCGAGCGCGCAGGGCCTTCTCCAGGCGGCCGAGGCGATGACGACGGTGCTCGGGCCGCTGGCCGGGGGAATCCTCGTGGCGGCGACGAGCCCCGACTGGGCGTACGGGATCAACGCAGTCACGTTCCTCCTCTCCGCCGCGCTCATCGTCCAGATTCCGTGGCGGCTCCTCCAGGCGGCCCAGGCTGTGACGGCGGGACACTGGCGGGACGTCGCCGAGGGGCTGGCGCTGATCCGCAGCTCGCGCGCGTTGCTCACAGTCCTCATCGCCTGGAACGTCGGCATGCTCGGGAACGCGGGCGTGAACGTCGCCGAGGTCGCACTGGCGAAGGTCTCGTTCAACGCCGGCGATTTCGGCTTCGGCCTGATGCTCGCGAGCGCCGGGTTCGGCATCGTCCTCGGCAGCCTCGCGGTGGGCTCGTGGGTCGAGCGGAGGGAGCTCGCGATCGTCTACGGCTCGGGTCTCGCCATGATGGCGGTCGGGATCGGGGCGGCGGCCGCGTCGCCGAACGTCTGGGTCGCGGCCGTCTGCGTGGTCGTCTCGGGGGCGGGAAACGGCGTCGCGCTCGTCTGCAACGCCCTGCTCGTCCAGCGCGGCGCACCCGACCGGCTCCGCGGCCGCGTCTTCACGGTGCTGATGAGCTCGAACTACGCGGTGCTCGGCCTCGGGATGGCCGCCGCCGGGCCACTGACGAATGCGTTCGGGGCGCGCTGGGTCTGGGGCGGCTCGGCCTGTCTGTCGGTGCTCGCGGCGGCCGTCGGCTTCGGCCTGGCGCGTGGGATCGGGCATGCGCCTGTGTCAGCCCCGGAGCCGAGCACGGAACAGGCGCTGTAGTGCCGCGCCCAGCAAAGAGCGAGACGGCCATGCCGGCGGAGCCGGCATGGCCTCCATGTCGGCATCGCAAGCGATGCCTCAGCGCCGGCTTCTGGCCCGCGATCACGCGGCGCCAGAGCCCACCCTCGCCCTTGCCAAGGCTTC
>Ga0066710_100001165_pt1 | contig 18893 bp, 18 predicted proteins | sample GraSoiAngelo_159_FD_79666 | JGI IMG/M metagenome (GOLD analysis project Ga0066710, IMG submission 79666) | Grasslands soil microbial communities from the Angelo Coastal Reserve, California, USA - 14_1009_16_40cm | ecosystem: Environmental > Terrestrial > Soil > Grasslands | place: USA... | reverse complement strand
GTCCCGCCATCGGGGGCTTCAGGCGGAGCGTGAGGTTGGCGTCCGTCTTCGCGTCGTAGACGTGCACCGCCGGGGTCACCAGCGCGATGAGCGCGAAGGCGAGGGCGATGACGAGGCCGGCCCGAGCCGCGGGGCTCGCCACGAGCCGGCGCCAGGCGGCGGCGGCCGGGCTCCCACCGCGGCCGGCCACCGCCGCTGCGCCGCGTCCCGCCGTCGCTTCGAGCATCGAGGTCATTCGTACCTGATACGCGGATCGACCACCGCGTACAGCACGTCGGTCAGCAGATTCACCCCGACGACGATGACGGCGATGAAGAGCGTCACGCCCTGCACGATCGCATAGTCGCGGGATTCGATGGATTCGTAGACCCAGAGGCCGATGCCCGGCCACGAGAAGATGGTCTCGGTCAGGATGGCGCCGGCGAGCAGGTGCCCCACTTGCAGCCCGATCACGGTGAGCACCGGCAGCAGGGCGTTCCGAAGCGCATGTCTCATGATGACCGCGCCTCGCGACAACCCCTTGGCCTCGGCCGTGCGGACGTACTCGCGCGACAACACCTCCAGCATGCTCGCCCGCGTCATCCGGGCGATGATGGCCAGCGGGATGGTCGCCAGCGCCAGCGCCGGAAGGATCAGGTGGCGGAGCGCGTCGACGAGGGCGGCCCAGTCTCCCTGCAGCGCGGCGTCGAGCAGCACGAAGTTCGTCCACGAGACGAGCGCAGTTCCGCTTCCGAGGCGGAAGCCGGTCGGGAGGACGCGGAGCTGGACTCCGAAGAACCACGCCAGCACGAGGCCGAGCCAGAAGATCGGCATCGACACGCCGGTGAGCGCGCCCAGGCGGGCGAGACTGTCCAGCAGCGAATTGCGCCAGACCGCCGAGGCGACGCCGATCGGGATGCCGACGGCGATGGCCACGGCGATGGCCGAGACCGCCAGCTCGACCGTCGCCGGAAAGCGCCGCAGCAGATCGGTGGCGACCGGATCGCCGCGGACGATCGACACCCCAAGATCGCCGTGGAGCACCTTGCCCATGTAGAGGACGTACTGCTGCCAGATCGGGCGATCGAGCCCGAGGCGGGCGCGGACCTCCGCGACCTTCTCGGGCGTCGCCCGCTCGCCGAGCATCGTCAGCGCCGGGTCGCCGGGGATGAGATGAATGAAGCTGAAGACGAGGACGGAGACGCCGAGGAGCACGGGAACAATCGTGAGGCTTCGCCGAATGGCGTAGCGCCTCACCGCCGCATCCTCCTCGGCGCGCGCCTCGCTACTGCATCTCGACCGTGTTGAAGTACTCCGACCCCGTCGGGTGCGGCACGTACCCCTTCACGCGCCTGGCGAACGCCAGGGGCGGCTGGTTGTTGGCGATGAACAGGCGGCCCACGTCGTCGTGCAGGAGCTGCTCGGCCTGACGGTAGAGCTTGGCGCGCTCGCCCTGATTCGTGAGCTTCTGAGCACGCAGGAGGACGTCGGCCAGGGGCTTGTTGGCGTAGAACCCTTCGCGCGCGGCGCCGGGCTGGCAGAAGAAGTAGCACAGAAAATTATCGGGATCGCCGTTGTCCCCGGTCCAGCCGAGCATGTAGAGCGGCATCTGGCCGTTCTTCCGCTTGTCCAGGTACACCGCCCACTCGGTCGTCTGCAGCTGGGTCTTGATCCCCACCTTGGCCAGGTCGGCGGCCATCGCCTCGGCGATCTCCTTGGGGTTCGGGAAGTACGGGCGCGAGCGCGACATGTACCAGAAGACCAGCGGCTCCTTCTTGCCGTCCTCCCACGTGACGTCCGACAGGCCTTGCCGTAGCCCGGCCTCGCGCAGCAGCGCCTGGGCCTGGTTCGCACTCTGCTCGAAGTCCTTGAGCTCGCGGTTGTAGCCCCAGAGCGCGGGTGGCTGGAACTGCGTGGCCACCAGCCCGGTCCCCCCGTAGAGCGCCTCCACGATCCCGCGCTTGTTGATCGCGTGGGCGAAGGCCTGACGCACGCGCTTGTCCTGGAACTCCTTCACCTTGTAGTTGAAGGCGATGTACCCGGTCGTGTTCGTTGGACGCAGGAGCAGCTGGAGATTCGAATCGCCCTTGACCACCGCGACGTCGTCGGGATTCAGCCCCTCCATCCCATGGATCTCGCCGGCCTTGAGCGCGCCGAGCCGCTGCGAGTTGTCCTTGATGTTGCGCACGACGACGCGCTTCACCTTCGGCTTGGGGCCCCAGTAGTCGGCGTTCGCCTCGAGGACGACCTCCTGGTTGGGCTTCCACTCGACGAGCTTGTAGGCGCCGGTGCCCGCGGGGTGCTTGCCGAACTCGGTGCCCCAGCGCTCCACCGCTTTGGGGCTGGCGATGTCGAACACGAACATCGCGAGGTTCGCGAGGAAGGGCGCCTGCGGCTCCTTGAGCGTGATGCGCACGGTGTGCGAGCCCACGGCCTCCACGGCGCTGACGATCGACTTGTCGTCGAAGCCGCCGAACTGCGCCTCCCAGTACTCGAACGTCTGGCCGGCCTTGATCTGATTGTCGTGCTGCGGATGGGTCGTCTTCCACCACCGCTCGAAGTTCCAGACGACCGCGGCGGCGTCGAGCGGCGTGCCGTCGTGGAACTTCACGGCGCGGCGAAGCTGGAACGTCCACACGCGACCGTCGCGGGAGACCTCCCACTTCTCGGCCAGCGCGGGCTCGACTTCGGTCGTGGCGCCCCGGTACCTCACGAGGCCGTCGAAGATCTGGCGGGTGAGGCGAGAGGAGATCCCGTCCGTGATCACGGCGGGATCGAGCTGGACCGGCTCGCCCTGGGCGCCGAAGACGAAGGTTTGAGCCGACGCCGTCAGGGCCCCACCCAGCACGGTCAGCGCGACCAGGAGCGTCAGCATAGCGAGCCGCATGAGGCACCTCCTTAGTTCGTGGCCGCGCCTCGGCCGGCGCTCGGCCGCCGTTCGGGCGGCTCATTATCGCACCGGGATCGCCGGCGAGCGCGGATTGACGGGTGAGTACGTCGATCTACAAAAGCGATGTGGATGTTCGATCGGCGTTGACGTATTAGTGAAACGGGAGGCCAGCCAACGCGTTGGGTCTGCTCGGAGCCATGAACATCGTCGGCACGCTCGCCTCGGGCTGGTGTTGCGATCGGTTCGGCGGGAAGGCTCCGCTGGTCTTCTCGTACGCCCTCCGTGGCGCGGCCCTGATCTTGCTGCTCTACGTGGAGAGCGCGCCGGCGTTCTACGTCTTCGCGGTGATCTTCGGGCTCAACTGGATCTCGACCGTGCCGGCGACCACGGCGCTCACCGCCCGCATCTTCGGGCCTGCCTCCGTCGGCACCCTCTCGGGCTGGATCCTCTTCGCCCATCAGGTCGGCGCAGCGCTCGGGGCCGCGGCGGGCGGCTGGATCTTCGAGGCGACGGGCAGCTACACTTGGGCCTTCGTCTCTGCCGCCTTGCTGGCGTTCCTGGCGACGAGCCTCAGCCTTGCGATCCAGGACGAGCCAGTCGAGCGGAGACCGGCCACGCGCCCGGCGCCGCTGAGGGCGGGAGCCGTCGGAGCGTGACCGTTTTCGGCCGACCGCCGGCGACCAGCGCCTGGGCACGCCGTGCGTTGCGCCGGTGACCGCCGCCCTCTAGAATCCGGACACACCGCCCGGCCAGAGGTTGACGAGGAGGGCATCATGTACGAGCAGGGCAGCTTCACCCGACGCCGATTTCTGGCGACCGGCGCCGCAGCACTCGCCGCCGGCAGTGAGGCGGTGGCCCAGACGCCGGCGCAGAAGCTTCACGTCAAGCCCGTGCCGGCCGAGATCTTCATCGATCACGGGATCAACCAGGAGACCCGGCTGGAGACCCTGCGCGGTTACCTCACACCGGCCAGCCACTTCTTCGTCCGCAGCCATGCGGCGAGCCCCGTCCTCGACGTGCGCACCTGGCGGCTGCGCGTCGAGGGCAACGCTCTCGAGCGCGCCCTCGAGCTGACCCTGGATGACCTGCTTCGCCTTCCGTCGCGCTCGGTCATCTGCTTCGTCGAGTGCGCCGGCAACGGACGCGGGTTCTTCAAGGAGTTCATGGGCAAGGTCGCCTCGGGCACGCAGTGGCGGCTCGGCGGCATCGGGGTGGCGGAGTGGACAGGCGTCCCGCTCGGGGCGGTGCTCGAGCTCGCGGGGGTCAAGCGCGACACCCCGCGTGACATCCTGAACGTGCTCGTGGAGGGTCTCGACACGGTGAAGGTCAACCGACCGATATCGCTGATCAAAGCATTCGAGGACGACACGCTGCTGGCGTACGCCTTCAACGGGGAGCCGGTGCCGCTCGACCACGGATTTCCCCTACGGGCCATCGTCCCCGGCTGGGTCGGCATCAACAACATCAAGTGGGTGGGACGCATCGAGGTTCGGAGCGGCGCGATCGACGTGCCCACGACGACCAAGACCTACGTGCTGGAAGGCCCCGACTATCCCAACAAGGTCGTGCTGCGACAGCAGACGATCAAGAGCGCCGTGGCGCTGCCCTGGGGCGCGGTGCTGGCGGCGGGCCGTCACCGCGTGCGGGGCTTCGCGTGGTCACCGAGCGGGCGTATCAGCCGTGTGGAGGTGAACCTCGATCGCGGGAGCACCTGGCAGCCAGCATCGCTTCGCGAGCCCAACATCGCCCGCGCCTGGGCCCGTTGGGAGCTCGACTGGGACGCGCGCCCGGGCGATCACGTGATTCTGACGCGGGCCACCGACGACCGGGGCAATTCGCAGCCGGCCAGCGTTCCCTGGAACGCGCAGGGCTACGGCTACAACGTGGCGGTGCCTCATCCGGTGAAGGTCACCTAGGAGGCCGTTCATGGCGACACGCGGCGGATGGGTCTGGCTCGCGGCGGTCCTTTCGATGCTCTCGGGGTGCGCCTTGACGGACGTCAACCTCAAGCCGCCGTCGTCGGGCCTGAAGGCGCCGATCCCCGGCGGCAACCAGCGTCAGATCGTCGTGACGGCGCCCTTCACGGACTCGCGCGAGATCAAGAGCCGCTGCGGCGTGCAGAAGGGCGGCTACGGCAACGAGACGGCGGTCGCGACGTGCCAGGGCGAGCCCGCGCAGTGGCTCGCCGATCTGCTGGCCAGTGAGCTCAGGGCCTCCGGCTTCACGGTTCTGACCGCCGAGACCGGCGCCCGCGAAAGCGCCCTCAAGCTCGACGGCGTGCTCCTGAAGATCTTCGCCGAGCCGGTGGTCGGGTTCTGGTCGACCAACGTGGAAACCGACATGAACGTGAGACTGGTGGCGACGTCGAAGACCGGCTTGAAGGCCGAGCGCACCTTTTTCGTCAAGGGCGAGCTGCAGTCGATCATCTGGACGCAGGGGATCTTCAACGACTCGGTCGAGAACGGGACCCGCGACCTGCTCAAGAAAATGGTCGAAGCGATCCTCGACCTCATGAACCAGTATCCTCAGCTGGGGTTCAAGCGATGATCCGCCTGACGCTGCTTCTTCTCCTCGGCGCCACCGCTCTCGTCAGCTGCAGCACGCGGAGCGTGGTCGTCGCGCCCGACCAGGTTCCGAAGCTCAACGATTCGAAGTGGACGGTCACGTCGGAGCCGGCGGCCCGCCCCCGATAACGGCCTCCGGGTTGACGTGGCTGAACCTGATCCTCTCGGGGCGGGCGATCGAGGAGGACTTCGGGTGAGCGTGTCCCAGTCGCTGCTCGTCGCCGACGACGACCCGGTGGCCGGTGAGCTGCTGGCCGAGGTGCTCGGGCGCGAGGGGTATCGCGTGCGCCTGGTCGCCGGCGGCGAGGCGTGCCTGCGACTGGCGGAGAGCGAGCCCTTCGACCTTGCGCTCGTCGATCTCCGCATGCCCGATCTCGACGGTCTCTCGGTCCTCAAGCGCCTGGGCGCCGCCCAGCCGGGGCTCCCGGTGGTGATCCTCACGGCGTTCGCCAGCATCGAGACGGCCATCGAGGCGGTGCGCGCCGGCGCGTACGACTACCTGTCCAAGCCGTTCCGGATGGAGGAGATCACGGTGGTCGTGCGCCGCGCGCTCGAGGCGCGGCGCCTGGCCCGCGAGAACTTCCACTACCGGCGGGAGCTGCGCGCGACCTACGGGTTCGAGAACCTGGTCGGCCAGTCGTCCCGGATGGTGGAGCTCTACAAGCAGGTCGCGCGTGTGGCCACCCTCGACACGACCGTGCTGATCCAGGGCGAGACCGGCACCGGCAAGGAGCTCTTCGCGCGCGCCATCCACTATGCGAGCCCGCGCGCCGACCGGCCGTTCGTCGTGGTCGACTGCGCCGCGCTGCCCGAGACGCTCTTCGAGTCCGAGCTGTTCGGTCACGAGCGCGGAGCCTTCACCGGCGCCTTGACGACACGCCGGGGGCTCCTCGAGACCTCCCACGGCGGTACCTGCCTGCTCGACGAGGTCGGGGAGCTCCCCGCGTCGCTCCAGGCGAAGCTGCTGCGCACGCTCCAGGAGCGCTCGGTCCGTCGCGTCGGCGGCAACGAGTCGATCCCGGTCGACGTGCGCGTGATCGCGGCGACCAACCGCGACCTCCGCGCGCTCGTCGCCGAGGGCGGGTTTCGCGGCGACCTGTACTACCGGCTCAACGTGGTGGGCCTGACGGTGCCGCCGCTCCGCGAGCGCGGCACCGACGTGCCGCTCCTGGTGCAGCACTTCCTCGAGAAGTTCGCGCGGCCGGCGGGCGCGCCCCCCAAGCGCCTGTCGTCCGAGGCGCGCGCGCTGCTCTCGGACTACCCGTGGCCCGGCAACGTGCGCGAGCTCGAGCACGTCATCGAGCGTGCGGTGGCGCTGTCGTCCGGCGACATGCTCACGCCCGATGACCTGCCCTCGCACCTCCACGGCGAGCCCGAGCGCGCCCCCCGGCTGCCGGCGTCGCGCATGACGCTCGAGCAGGTCAAGCGCTGGTACGTGAGCAAGGTGCTGGAGGAAACGGGCGGCAACAAACTGCGCGCCGCCGAGGTCCTGGGGATCGACCGGAGCACGCTCTATCGGATGCTCGAGCGCGGCGAGTCGGAGGACGAGGTGCCGGAGGACGAGGTGTGAGGCGGGCGCTGGCGTTCGGGGCGCTCGCGCTGACCGCGGCCGGCTGCGCCTCGCCGCCGCCGCTGTCGCGCAAGAGCGAGCTCGTCCGCCGTCTCGTCGAATCCACGGTCCAGCTCTGGTCCGAGCGCGCCGACGGCGGACGTCGCGCCGCCTCGGCCGTGGTCGTCGCGGCCGACCCGGCGACCCGCCGCGTCTGGGTCGTCACCGCGCTGCACTTCCTCGAGCCCAGGACGCAGTCGCAGGAGATCGTTGCGCGACGCGCGGGCAGGCAGACCACGGTGCCGGCCGCGATCGCGCACGTCGACGCCGACGCCGACCTCGCAATTCTCGAGATCACCGGCCTCGATGTCGTCCCCGTGAAGCTCAAGCCGAGCGCTGCGCTCGGCGACAATATCCTCCTGATCGCCTTTCCGTGGGGCCGTCGGTTCACGGTCGTGGGCGGGATGGTCAGCCAGATCACCCCCGTCGACGGCTCGCTGCGTATCGAAGGGCCCGCGCGGATGATCGATGCGACGGTGACCCATGGCTCGAGCGGCGGCGGCGTGTTCGATGCGCAGAGCGGCGAGCTGATCGGAATCGTGGAGTCCTACCGGACGGCGAGGATCGGCGTGCCCGGCCGGGCCGAGCGCCCCCTGGAGATTCCGGTCGCCGGCGAGACCACGCTGATCCCCGCGCCGGCGATCATCGCGCTCCTCGCGACGTCAGGCCTGGAAGAGTTCGTTCCGAAGTAGCGAGGCGGGCACGCCGTGAGCCGGCGTGCTCGCCCGATGTGCTCCGGTCGTTACGGGGCGACCTCGACCTTGGTCGCGACCTTCTTGCCCCCGCGCTCCTCGTAGGACGCCTTGATGTTCGCGCCCTCCTTGAGCTTGTCCATCGAGATTCCCTCGGCCACCGAGATCTCGGTGTTGTAGTCGAGCTGGATCGTCCGCGCGTTCGTGTCGACCGAGGTGATCTTGCCGTCGATGTCGCCGGCCCACGCCCCGCCCACCGCGACCACGAACAGTGCCAGCGCCACTCCCAGTATCTTCTTCATCGTGACCCCTCCCGACCATCTGGTTCTCGGCTCGCGAGCGAGTGTGCCGGCAATCGGCGCCGCGCCCACCGGGTCACAGGACGCAAGAGCGGCACCATCTCTAGACACTTGGGAGAGGCGAGGAAACTCACGCGGTTGTGTCGATAGCTGCGAACCGGAGGGACCGCCGGCGTGGCAGTGTGCCACAGACCAGTGTTGCGAATCGCGGCGAGGCCCTGGGCCTCGCGCCTCCGCTCACCCCTGTGGAGGGAGTTGCGGTTTCAGCGCCAGGATCGCCACGACCCCAGCCAGCATCCGCAGGGTGACCGGCTTCTCGACGTGGTACTGAAACCCGGCGCGCAAGATGCTCGCCCGGTGCTCGGGGCCGGTGAATCCGGTGACCGCCGCGGCCGGGGTCGAGCCGCCGCGCTCGGGGGGCAGGGCGCGAACGGCTGAGACGCAGTCTCAGAAACCGAGCCGTGGCAGCGTGACCTGCCGGGGCGATTCAGAACGATCGAGGAATCAGGGAGGCGGTCTGCGGGGGAGCCGTCAGTGGAGCGGGGGTGCACCTCACTGCACCTCGCGACCTGTGGTCGCAACGTCCAAGCGGGCGCGCGTCCGAAATCCCCGCATCGATGCCGCGTCACCAGCTTGCAACCAGACCTACGGTGAACCCCTGGTCGGCAGGTGCCAATATCTATATAAGTACTTAGATAAGTCTTGCCCCGTCGGGGCGAGGAGCGAACGTGGCGAAATCGTAGTATGGTCGACGCACCATGACGCTGCGCGAACGGATCGGCGTGGATCTCGGGGGCCGGCGGCGCCTGGAGGACGGCGTGGCCTGGGCCGCCACCCACGCCGTCCACTACGTCGATGCCTGCCTGGAGGGCGCGCCCGATCATCCCAACGCGCCGGCCACGTGGACGGCCGACCGGGTGGCGTCCCTGCGTGCGAGCTGCGAGCGCCACCGCATCCACCTGGGCCTGCACTCCGCCTCCGCCGTCAACGTGGCGGAGACCTCGCCGCTCCTGGCCGACGCCGCCGACCAATATCTGCGGACCTACATCGATCTCGCGGTCCGCCTGGGTGCTGCGTGGATCGTGGTCCACGGGGGCTATCACTTCACCGGCGACTACGCGGCGCGGCGCGCGGCCGGCATCGAGCGCCTGCATCGCGCGGCCGCCCACGCCGAGCGATCGGGCGCCCGGCTGCTCCTGGAGAACCTCAACCGGGAGCCGGAGCACGCCGAGGTCCGCTACCTCGCCCACAACCTCGAGGAGTGCCGCGAGTTCTTCGGGCGCATCCCGTCGCGGAGCCTCGGCTGGGCGTTCACCGTGAACCACGCGCACCTCGTTCCCGAGGGGATCGACGGCTTCCTCGACGCCATGGACCTCGCCCGTTGCGGCGAGGTGCGTGTGGCCGACAGCCACGGACGCTACGAGGAGCACTTGCGCCCGGGCGAGGGCACGATCGATTTCACGCGAATGTTCGAGCGCATCGAGGGCGGGGGCTACCGCGGACACTACATGCTGGCCTTCGGCACCCTCGACGACATGCTGAAGGGACGAGAAACTCTGGCCCGCGCCGCCGGCGGCTGATCGGGCCGCCGAAGCCCAGGGCGACACGAGAAAGGGAGGTCACACATGGTCAGGATCAAGCACATCGCCATCCGCACGCCGGATCCCGAGAAGACCGCGGCCTTCTACCGGGACGTGTTCGGCTTGAAAGAGGTCGGCCAGGCCAGGACCGGCTACTACCTCTCCGACGGCTACATCAACCTGGCGATCCTCAAGGCCAGGGACGAAGTGACGGGCGAGAGTCCTCGGGACGCCGCGGGATATGCGGGCGTTCACCACTTCGGCTTCATGGTGGACGACGTCGACGAGACCTGCCGCAAGCTGGACGAGGCGGGCGCCCGACCGATGACGAGCCGGACAGACGCGCAGCACGCCCCCGCCTCCGGGGCGCGCTCCTACTACGAGATCAAATACCACGGGCCCGACGGCCAGGAGCTCGACGTCACCGAATCCGGCTGGATCACCGGCGAGCCATAGCCGAGGGCGCGCGCGCGCCGGCGACGGCGTCGGCGCGCTCTCGCTTCGGCGTCGGCGGCTATCGCTTCGGCGTCGGCACCGGGATGCCCGGGATCTTCACGTTCACCGCGCCCAGGTGGTTGCGGCTCGTGAAGTAGAGCGTCTTCCAGTCGTCGCCGCCGAACGCGATGTTGGTGGTGGCCGGCGCTCCGTGGACGACGCGGCCGAGCTTCTTGCCGCGGGGATCCATGATCCAGATGCCGCCGGCGCCGCCGCAGTAGACGTTGCCCTCCACGTCCACCTTCATGCCGTCGGGGACGCCGGGCTCGTCGCCCCCCAGGTCGGCGAAGACGCGGTCGGTCTGCTTCGCCAGGGTGCCGTTCGGCAGGAGCTCGAACGCCCGGATGTGCTTGCGGCGGGTGTCGTTGATGTAGAGCACCGACTCGTCCGGCGAGAAGGCGAGCCCGTTCGGCAACACGAAGTCGCCGATCAGGAGGCTCATCGTCCCGAGATCGGGAGTGAGCCGATACACGCCGGCAACGGTCAGATCCCACTGCTCGGGAGCGGCGGGACTGGTCCACGGGTCCGTGAAGTAGATGCAGCCGTCGGACTTGACCACGACGTCGTTGGGGCGATTGAGCCGCCGACCCTGGAAGCTGTTCGCGACCACGGTGAGGCTGCCGTCGAGCTCGAGCCGTGTCACCCGCCGGCTGTCGTGCTCGCAGGCGATCAGCCTTCCCTGGGGATCGCGCGTGAGCCCGTTGGCGCGGTTCGTCGGCTCCAGGAACACGGACGCGCTCCCACCCGGGACGTACTTCATGCGCCGGTTGTTGTGGATGTCGCTGAAGAGCAGATAACGGCCTTCCTTCCACCAGAGGGGGCCCTCCGCCGGCCCCTGGGCCCCGCCGAACCCGTCAGCCAGATGGCGGATCGGTTCCGACGTCGCGATGATCTTCTCGAGCTCCGGAGCGAGCTGCTCGATCCGCGTCGACACTTGAGACATGACGAGACCTCCTAGCGCAGGTAGGCGCCTTGCCGGCGCTTGTAGTCGTTCTGCTTCAGCGCGATGGACAGCAGCTCCTCGGACGCGACGCGGTCCTTGAGGCCGGTCGGCGCACCGCCCTCGCGCAGGTACTTGAGCGTGTCGTACACCGCCTTGGCCGCCGCGTAGAACGGGTGATGTCCCTGGAGCGCGACGCGCACGCCGTTGCGCGCGAGGAAGTCGCGGTCGGCCAGCGCCGGCGGCGCGCCGCCGACGATCAACGGCAAGCGCGTGGCCCGGTGCATCGCCTCGACCTCCTCGCGCTTGCTGGCCCCGGCGAGGAAGATCGCGTCGACGCCGGTCTCCTGATAGGCCCGCACGCGCTTCTCCGCCTCGGCGATGCCGCCGTCGCGCAAGGCTTGCGTCCGGCCGATGACGACCAGCGACGGATCTTGCCGCGCCGCCACGGCGGCCCGCAGCTTGCCCAGCATCTCCTCGAGCGAGACCAGGCCTTCACCCTGCTTCCCGAACGGCGTCGGCAGCACGGTGTCCTCGATCGTCAGCCCGGCCACGCCGGCCGACTCGAGCTCCTCAACGGTGCGCATGACGTTCAGCGCGTTGCCGTAGCCGTGGTCGGCGTCGACCATCAGCGGCACGTCGCTGCCGCGCGTGATGCGCTGGATCTGCTCGGCGAACTCGGTCAGCGTCAGCACCACGAGATCGGGCGCCCCCAGGACGGTTCCAGAGGCGATCGATCCCGCGAACATCAAGACCTCGAAGCCGAGAGATTCGGCCATGCGGGCCGACATCGCGTCGAACACCGACGCGGGGTGAATGCAGGCGTTGCCTTCCAGGATCCGGCGATACTGTTTCCTACGTTCGGAGAGCAGTGTCATGGGTCGAGCCTCTCGGCGTCGGGTGCCGGAGCCACCTCGAACGCGTTCAGGATTGCGGAGACGATCCCGTAGTGGCCGGTGAGACAGGTGAGCTCCACGAGCCCCGTGATCCCGTGCTGGTCTCCCATCCGGTCGAACACGGGCTGTGCGACCTGGTTGGAGCGCGCGAGCTGCCGGACGTAGTCGATCACGTCGCGCTCGGCGGCCGGCAGGCTCGTCAGCTCGGCGCGGTCGCGCACGGCGGCGATGGCGGCCTCGCTCACTCCCGCCGTGCGGGCCGCGGGCGCGTGCGCGGCCCACACGTAGGGGCAGTCCTTCTCGCGCGCCGTCGCGATGATGGTCAGCTCCTTCGACGCGAGCTTCACCTGGGACTTGAAGCGCAGATACGTGCTCACAGCGAGGTGGCGCCGGCAGAGCGGTGGGCTGTGCAGGAGCATGCCGAAGGGGCCGCGCACACTGCCACGGCCCTCGGTGACCGCGTCGAAGATCTCCCGGTGCTGCTCGGCGACCTGATCGCGCCGGGAAATCTGCGTGACACGCGGCGCCGGGAGCGGGGCCCGCGCCTTCTCCGGCGCCGGACGCGGAGCCGCGGGCAGCATCTCGGCCGGAGCGTTGGGCGTGACCTCGAACGCGTTCAGGATGCCCGCGAGCGCCTGGTAACGCCCGATCCAGCTCGTCAGCTCGACCAGCCAGGCCGGGTTGTGCCCCTTCAGCAGCTGGTCGAACACGTCGCTCTCGACGCGGTTGTTCCCGAGCAGCTGGCGCACGTAGACGATCACCGCTCGCTCGGCGCTCGACAGCCCGTCGACCGAGCGACGATCGCGGACCGCCTCGATGGTCGCCGCGCCCACGCCGGCCTTGCGGGCCAGCGGCACGTGGGCGTTCCAGATGTAGCCGCAGTCCTTCTCGCGAGCCGTCGCGCACACCGCCAGCTCGGCGTGCGGCGCCTCGACGAGGCTCTCCCGGTGCAGGTACTCGCTCACCTCGTTCCACGGGCGGGCCAGGCCCGGGCTGTGCAGCACGATCGTCGACGGGCCGCTGATTCGCCCGCGCAGGGCCGCCAGCTTGTCAAAGAGAGCGTGGTGCTCGGGGGCGACGTCCGACTTGTCGACGATGAGCTTCACGCGCGCCATCGTGGCTCTCCTTCCGGCGGCTCCCGCGGCTCCCGCCGCCTCCGCCCAGACACTAGCATCGCGGCCGGACCAGGGCCAGCCGCGACTCGCCGGCGTGTCGCTGGCTCGTAGACGCGTTGCCCGCCTTGACGGCGCCCGGCTCTTCGGCGACGATACGCGCGGCCAAGGCCCGGGCCCACCATCGAGCACGACTCTTCAACGGGGAGGACCTGCCCATGCGACGACGTGTGATCATCAACGCTGCCCTCGGGGTCCTGACCACCGCGGCCCTGGCCCTCGGGTGGCCCGCGGACGCGGCGGCCCAGCGGAAGTTCAGCTTCGCTTACGACCAGCCGACCACGACCGCCTACGGCATCGCGGCCAACATCTTCGACGAGAAGCTCAAGCAGCTCAGCGGCGGCAAGCTCTCCATCAACCAGTTCCCAGGCGCGCAGCTCGGCACCGAGCCGCAGACGCTCCAGAAGATGCGGGCGGGCGACATCGACTTCGTGATCACTGCGACCGCCAACGCTTCCTCGGTGGCGCCGCAGGCGGGCGTGTTCTCGCTCCACTTCATCTTCCGCGACGAGGCCCACCTGACCAAGGCCCTGGCCGACAAGCAAGTGTCGGACGCCTTCCGCGCCATGATCAAGGATTCGGTGCAGGGTGGCCAGGTGCTCGGCCTGCTGACCATGGGCTTCCGCAATATGTACTCCAAGAAGGACATCACCAAGGTCGAGGACATCAAGGGGCTCAAGATCCGCGTCCAGGCCACCAAGACCGAGGACACGCACTTCCCCGCCTACGGCGCCCAGACAGTGCACATGCCGTTCGGCGAGGTGTACACGAGTCTCCAGACCGGCGTGGTGAACGTGGCCGAGAACGGCGTCAACGTGTACGAGCAGAACAAGCATTACGAAGTGGCGCCGATCCTGAACATGACCCAGCACGAGGCGAACAACAACTGCCTCTGGGTCAGCGACAAGACGTGGAACAGTCTGAGCGACCAGGAAAAGAAGTGGGTGCAGGAAGCGGCCGACGAGGTGTCCAGGCGCGAGCCGGCGATGGCGCTGAAGCTCGAGCAGGAGTCGGCGGAGAAGCTGAAGAAGATCGGCGTGAAGGTCGTCGAGAAGGTGGACAAGTCCGGCTTCCAGCGGGCGGCCCAGCCGATCCAGGACCAGCTCGCGAAGGAGCTGGGTCCCCACGCGGTCAAGATCCTGGGGCTCGTGCGCAATGTGAAGTGAGCCGACGGCGCCCGCGCGCGTGAGCAAGCCGGACTCCTTCGCGGTCTACCGGACACTGGTCATCCAGCGTCACCGGCACCTGAAGTGGCCTGCGCTGGACCCGCTGGAAGCTACCCTGATGATCCTCTGCGGGGTGTGCATCGGCGGCTTCACCCTGTGCGTCTTCCTCGACGTGCTCACGCGCACCATCGGCTACCCGTGGCTCTGGCTGCAGCAGGCCACGACCGCGTTCTTCGCCTGGGGGGCCTTCGTGGGCATGGCGGCCGCCACCCGCCGCAACGACCACATCTATCTGTCGGAGATCACCAAGCGCCTGCGCGGCCCCAAGCGCACCACCATCGAGACCCTGAACCGGCTCGTGGTGTTGACCGTGGCGGGCTTCATGGTCTGGTTCGGCCTGAAGAACGCGATGCTGGATCTCGGCAGCTTCCGTATGCCGTGGCTGATCCCGCTGACCGTGTACACGGGTATCGTGCCCATCGCGGGCGTCCTGATCATGGTGTTCAGCGTCGAGCAGATCGTCAATGGCGTGGGCGGCGGCTACGAGGGCCCGGAGGACACCGAGCAGCACGGCGTCGAGCCGGTCGAATGAGCTCCTCGGCCCTCCTGGTCCTGATGGGCGCGGTATTCCTGCTGCTCGGCTACATGGGCGTGCCCGTGGTCTTCGCCATCATGACCGGCGTGCTCATCGCGACGGCGTTCACTCCCGTGAGCTTCACCTCGATGATCGGCCAGATGTTCCACGGCATCGACTCCGAAGCACTGCTGGCCATCCCCTTCTTCCTCCTCGTGGGCGAGCTGATGTCCTCGGCCAACGTGGTGTATCGCATGATCGCCCTCGCTCAGGCTCTGGTGGGGCACCTGCGCGGCGGGCTCGCCCAGGTGGTCACGCTCTTCAGCATGTTCTTCGCCGGCATCTCGGGCTCCTCGGCCGCGGACGTCGCGGTGCTGAGCCGCACGGTGGCGCCCGAGATGGACAAGGAGCGCTACGATCGCGCCTTCACGGCCGCGCTCATCGCCTCGGCCTCGACCATGGCGAACCTGATCCCGCCCTCGATCATGGCGGTGGTCTACGGCGCCACGGGCTACGTGTCGATCGGCGGGCTGTTTCTCGGCGGTGTGGTGCCCGGCGTGCTGATCGGCATCGGGCTCATGATCTACAGTTATTTCTTCGGTCCCGTCGGCACCATGAAGCCCCGCGCCCATCTCGTGGACATCTTCGTGGCGGCCCGCGGCTCGGCCCTGCCCATGGTGATCCCGGTCATCATCATGGGCGGCATCTTGACCGGCTGGTTCACGCCGACCGAGGCCGGGATGGTCGCAGGCGCCTACATCCTGCTCGTGCTCATCCCCGTGCTGAACCCGCGACACATTTGGCGCCTGCCGGGCGACTTCATGTACACCGGCCTGCTCTACTCGCTGCCGCTGGCGGCGGTGGCCGGCGCGTCCGCGTTCGGCTGGATGCTTGCCTATCTGCGCGGCCCCGACACGGTGGCCGAGTACATCAGCTACTACGCGGGCACGGATCCCAGAATGATCATGCTCCTGCTGGTCGCGCTGTTCGTGATCGTCGGCGACTTCATCGACGCCGTGCCCGCGATCATCATCTTCATGCCCATCATCATCAAGCTGACCCAGTTGGGCGGGATCAACCCCGTGCACATGGGCGTGGTCATCATCACCACGCTCGTGTTCGGGCTCATCACGCCCCCCTATGGCCTGTCCCTGCTGGTGGCCTCGAAGTTCGTGGGCGTGCCCTTTTACCGCGCGATGTTCCGCTCCTTCCCACTCTACGTCGTGTTCTTCTTCACCATCGCGTTCACGGTGCTGTTCCCGCAGGTGGTCCTGTGGCTGCCGAAGTGGTTCTTGCCGCAATCGGTCGGCTGCTTCCCCAACCCCACCGGCGCCGGGTACATCTGCCCGCCGTAGACGACGCAGCGTATCGTCGCCGCGTCTGGGTCGTACAATGGCGGAAATCCGTGTCGGGAGGACTCATGGACGCCACGACCGAGTTCCTGAGCGACTACGCGTGCCGGCTGACCTACGAGGAGTTGTCCCCCGAGGCGGTCCACCATGTGAAGCGAACGCTGATCGACACGCTCGGGTGCGGGACCGGCGCGTTCGACGGCGAGCCGGCGTCGATCGCGCGGCGCATCGCGTCTCGCGTGCAGGGGGATCCGCCGGCGCGCATCCTGGGCACGTCGCAGACAACGTCCGTCGATCTGGCGGCGTTCGCGAACACGGCCCTGGTCCGCTACCTCGACTGCAACGATACGTACGCCGCTCGGGGGACGGGTCACCCGAGCGACATGATTCCGGCCGTGCTGGCGATGGCCGACGGCCATCGGGCCGGCGGGCGCGCCGTGATCACCGCGATCGCCGTCGCCTACGAGGCGTTCTGTCGGCTGGCGGACAAGGTTCCCCTGAAGGGCTGGGATCAAGGAATGTTCGTCGCCGTCGGCGCGGCCTGCGGCGCCGGCAAGATCCTGGGGCTCGACCGCGCGGCGATGGGCCACGCCATCTCGATCGCGATCACCTCGGGCGTGCCGCTCGGCGTGACGCGGATCGGCGAGCTCTCGATGTGGAAGGGATGCGCGACGGCCGGTGCGGTGCGCACGGCCGTGTTCGCCGCGGGACTGGCGGCCGAAGGGATGACGGGACCCGGCGCGCCCTTCGAAGGCCGTGACGGCCTCTGGCAGCACCTCGGGCTCGAACCTCCGAAGTGGGAGCGCTTCGGCGGCGGGGACGAGTCGTTCCGGATCACCGATACCAGCTTCAAGGCCTACCCGGCGGTGGTGCACACCCAGGGACCGATCGGCCTGGTCCTGGAGCTTCGAAAGCAGATCCCGGCGTCGCAGATCCAGTCGATCCGCGTCGCGACCTATGCCGAAGCCGTGCGCCGCACGGCCGCGGAGGCCGAGAAGTGGGATCCCCGGACGCGGGAGACGGCGGACCACAGCATTCCGTACCTGGTGACGGCGGCGCTGCAGGACGGTGCGGTGACCCCGGCGACGTTCGCGCCGGCTCGCATCCAGGATCCGGCGCTGCGGCCGCTGATGAAGAAGCTCACCGTGGTCGAGGAGCCGGAGTTCAGCCGCCGTTACCCCGGTGAAGCCTGCACGCGGGTGGAGGTGACGACCGCCGACGGCCGGCGGGTGGCAGCGGAGACGAGCCACCCGAAGGGGCACTACCGGAATCCGCTGACGGACGGCGAGGTGGAGTGGAAGTTCCGCGGCCTGGCGTCGTCGGCGCTGGGACCGCAAGGGTGCGATCGGGTGCTCGCCGAAGTTGCGAGCCTGGATCGCGCTTCGACCCTGGACGCGCTGCTCGAGAGCCTGGTGATCTCTCGCGGGTGAAGGCTAGCGGGGCTTGAGCCGCACCTCTTCGAGCGGCGCCGACCAGGGATACGGATCGATCAGCATCAGCGCGGGCTCGGCCACGCGCGGCCCGATGCCGCTCGGCCAGATGAACTCCCAGAGCGGCCCGAAGCGCACGCGCTCGTACAGGAGCTGCTGCATCTGGTGCAGGAGCGCCTCGCGCTTGCGCCGGTCCGTCTCGCGCGCCTGCTGCCGGTAGAGCGCCTCCACGTCGGCGTCGGCGCCGCGCGCGAACGCCCCGTCGCTCGGCACCAGGTCCGCCAGGCGCGTGCCGGCGTTGCCGTAGCTCGCCACGGTGCACATGCAGATCCCGTGGAGCTTCTTGCTCGTCCACGCGGTCTGCAAGGCCGCGCGCTCCATGATCCGCACCTTGATCTTGATCCCGACCGCGCCGAAGTATCCGGCGATCGTCTCGCCGGTCGAGAAGTACGGCGGATACGGGTACAGATCGCCGGCGTCAAAGCCGTTCGGGTAGCCCGCTTCGGCGAGCAGCTGCCGGGACTTCGCGGCGTCGTGGGGATAGGGCTCGAGCGCGAGCGCGAACTCGAACTTCCGCGGGACCATGGCGCCCGTCAGGCGCGAGGCGCCGAGCGTCTCGGCCTCGTTGAGCGCGCGACGGTCGACCGCCTGGATCGCCGCCAGCCGCACGCGCCGGTCGTGCCACGGCGACTTCGGATCCCACTGGTCGAAGAAATCCAGGTAGTGGATGCCGATCGCGCCGGAGAAGGCCAGCCGGATCGACGGATCGCGCTTGAGCTCCAGCGCCGCGGTTGAGTCGAGCATGTACGCGATGTCCACCTCCCCGTTCTTCAGCATGGCGGCGCGGGTGGTCGCGTCGGGGATCGTCTTGAACACCAGCCGCTTCACGGACGGCATCTTGCGCCAGTAGCCCTCGTACGCGTCCAAGACCAGCTCGATGCCGGGCGTGTGGCTGACGAACTTGTAGGGCCCGAGCCCGACCGGCCGCTTCTTGAACCCATCGTCGCCGACCGACTCGACATACTTCTTCGGCACGATCCAACCGGCGCCGGTCGCCAGCGTGCCGTAGAAGGCGAGGAAGTCCGGAAACGGCTCGAGGAGGGGGAAGCGCACCCGGGACGGGCCGGCGACCTCGACCTCGCGCACACGGTCCTCGAGGCCCTTGCCGACCTTCGACCGCTGGAAGCTGAACCTCACGTCGTCCGCGGTGAACGGAGCACCGTTGCGGAACTTCACCCCCTCTCGTAGCATGAAT
>Ga0066710_100001164_pt1 | contig 18895 bp, 10 predicted proteins | sample GraSoiAngelo_159_FD_79666 | JGI IMG/M metagenome (GOLD analysis project Ga0066710, IMG submission 79666) | Grasslands soil microbial communities from the Angelo Coastal Reserve, California, USA - 14_1009_16_40cm | ecosystem: Environmental > Terrestrial > Soil > Grasslands | place: USA... | reverse complement strand
GGAGAAAGTGTCCTGCCGCTTGATACCCCAGATGTACATCGCGCCAGCCTGCAACACGTGGTTCCCTTTAACTTTGCTTAAGTCGTCTCCCAGAACCCCGGCGCCGTCACTCGCGTGAAACGGAAATCCATTGTCGCCCATGCCAGCCCATCCTCCTGCGAGCGACAGGTTGGGGATATGATTTCGCGCCGGGTCGATGATGGGGAAAGGGAGTTTAAGTTTTACATCAGAGGGAAGGTCTGCCCCAATAATGTTCAGCCGAGGCTTATCATGACTGTAGGCGAAGGTGGCCTCGTTAATGGTTATTGGAGAAATATTGCTGGTAAAGCGCACCATGCCGTTGAAACCGGTCTGACCGATTGTCTGAAGCGTGGTCGGCGCTGGATTTGGGCCCCAGACAGCCGCCGGAGGTGCATCGACCACGTCCTCGTAGCTCACACGAACATTGAGCCTGTGCTTGTCATTGAAATTATGATCGACGCGGTAAGTATCATCACGCTGATCAACCTTGTCGGATCCTGGGTTTATGTAATTCAAAAAACCGGCCCCCGGATTATTGGGTAAGGGCCAGTAACGGTTCATCAAAGCAACCGAATTCTGGTCAAAGCATGACGGATTAATGTGTGTCGAGTCCGCCAGGCAGTTCACGCCCGGGTGGGAATTGGCAAGGATGCCTGACGCAACAGAATCCAACTTAAGACCGCCGGCTCCAAGAGTGGGGCTACCAGTGAAATCGCCATTTCGCATCGCTTGAGGGATCATCGCGCCTCGGAGTGTGAGGCCGGCACGCCGACGGCGCCACTCTTCGTTAACGAAGAAGAAAGTCTTCTTGCGATCAGTGTTATACTTTCCCGGAATATAAACGGGGCCGCCGAGAGTAAATCCAAAGTTATGTTGCTTCAGCGGAGTCGTTCGTTTCCCTGTATCTGGATCAGTCGCTGCAAAGAAATTGCTGGCGTCGAGTGCGTCGTTCCTAAGGTAGTCGTAGATGGCCCCGTGAAATTCTCTGGTTCCTGACTTCGTCTCAACTTGAATCTGGGCCGAGCCAGCCACACCATGCTTTGCGCTGTAATTGTCCTTGAGAACACGAAACTCCGAAATCGTATCCAAGGGCTGAACAACGTTCTGCGCAGACTGACCACCTGTGTTCATGTTGTAAATGCCGTCTATCGTGTAATTGTTAAGGTTGGGGTCCATGCCGTTGATGGAGATAGGGGCTGAGGTCGTTAAGCCACCTCCTCCCAGCGATCCGCCTCCAATGATGCTATTAACGCCCGGGATCAACAAGGCCAGGCCCGTGTAGTTCCTCCCGTTCAGCAACAGCTGCTGAACCTGAACCCCACTGATCACGCCACTCGATTCACCTGTTTCGGTTTCAACTTGAACCGCGGACGCAGTTACCGTAATCTGCGTGCTCGTTTCTCCAGGTTCGAGGGTCGCATTTATAGAGATGCGTGCGCTGGGATCCAGCTTCACATCACGTACTGTGTAAGCCTTGAAGCCCTCTTTCTTTATTGTCACGTCATAGCTTCCGGCCGACAATGCCTCCGCAACGTAAAGTCCCGAGGCAGCCGTCCTCAAAACTCGGGCCTGCTGTGTGGCCGTGTTCGTTATGGTGACTTCTGCGTCGGGGACGATAGCCCCGGAAGAATCCGTGACTGTTCCGAGGATGGCTCCCGTCGTGGCTTGACCAAACATCGCTGTCGTATCTAGGCACGCTATATAGATCAATGAGAAAGCAAGCACCAGCCCGCATGGACATTTTGGTCGCTTCATTTCTCCTCCTTTTCTATCCGTTCCCCTCAGCAAAGGGGCATCAAGTAGATCCAGGTTTTCAAAGGGAGCGACAGTGCATTGTTGCCCGCCCTTCGCCTATGGATTGAATCAACGAAAGTGGTACAGTAGAAAGTTCAAAATAATTTGTCAAGTATTTTTTGCGTATAAATATGAAGCCCGAAAGGGCCAGCGAATGCCCCACTTAGTTCACCGTATCCCGTGCGGGTAAGGCTTCGAGAACTCGGGAAATAGTAGTTTGGGAGTTCAACGAAGTGAAAAAACAGTTGTGAATGCCTCCGAAGTGAATCTGGCCCGCCAGCACAACAATCTCGGCCAGCTGCCAGCTTGGGAAGTGAAATACGGTGGAAGGTAACCAAGCTTAGTTTCGGCTTGCTCGCTCGATGACCGACAGAATCGATGCTACAAGGGTAGCTTCCTCTGTCAGAAACCAGATCACCCTTTTCTTTCCAACTGATCTTTCAGCGAGATCGTGGTCGTCGAGGGAAGACAGCAGATTGCCCCTTACGGCCGTGATTGTGGAGAGGTGAGAGTGGGACCTGCATCCGGAAATCCTGGACTGGTAAACTCAACTCCAAGGCGTGACCGCTAAACGCATTGAGAATGCGACTTCTTGCTTGCTGAATGTGCTCCTGCATTCTTTTGCTGGCTTCGATAGGATCACGATTCTTGATAGCGAGCACGATCTTGGAGTGCCGGACCCAGGGAGCTTGCGAATCGTAGCGGGAGAGCATAGAGTCAAACCGCTCGCAGTGCTCCATCGCCGACTGCATGATATTAACGATACGGGTATTGCCGGCGAGCTCGGCAAAGCGCATGTGAAACTTGTAACTTAACTCCACAAGCGATTTCTTGAGAGATTGACCTGAGCCCAATTCGTCTTCTTCGAACCGAACCATCTCTTCGAGCAGCTGAATATCCTTTTCCGACGCACGACTGGCGACAATCTGGACCGAGGCGGATTCCAAAATCAGACGCAAGCTATAGATATCGCTCATGTCCTCAAACATGATGGGCGAGATGAGATAGCCTCGGCGTGAAATGGAGAGGAGCCATCCTTCCTCTTTGAGGCGCATACAAGCTTCACGGAAAGGGGTGCGGCTAAACCCGAGCTTCCCCAATATGCGATCTTCCTCAAGTAAGGTCCCTGGAGAGAGTTTGAGGGTAAGGATCTGGTCCTTGAGTTCCTTATATACAAGATCAGTGGCTGTGAATTTTCTGCGGGTCTGCTTGCTTTTGTTGGAAGAATTCACCACTAGTTCTCGATTCTCATTCTGATTGACCCCAACTTTATCATATGTTGAAGTAGTAGATTGAAGTCATTATTGGCAGTGGGAAGCGGGGAGCCTTGCCAAGCCTTCCAAAGTAGGATCACAATGCCAGGATCCTGAACACGAGAAAAGGTACCGATGAGACAAGAATACGTCAAGGTCAAAAATGCCTAAGAGTAGTTCTCTTCGAGAAACCAGCAATGGATCTGCTCTACCTGAGATCCCATCGAGATCGACCAGCTGCGATGAGCCGGCGGCCGTAACCGATCCCAATGAATCTCTGCGATATGCGTTATCTCGCGGGGAAACTCAAGAGCCTCTTCATTTGCTTCCCGAAGAAGGATTGCCATTCACAAGGAAGCTGCCAGGATCAAGTCGCTTCAATAGCCTTTCACCTCGCGGAAAGTCTAGAGAACCGTTGATCGGGGGTACAGAGATCATGCGGCTGGCTAAAGGGAAGACAAGTAAAACGACCCGCATAGTTGTCATCGCGCTCATATGCAATTTGTATCTTTTTGTTTTCTTACGCTCGATTTCCGCACAAGACGCGGAGGCTCACTTTCGGCGAGCAAAGAAGTTTTTTGAGGAGGGGAGTCTGGAGGGTGCGGAACGCGAATATCGTCTGGCTTTGAAGCTTGCACCGCAAGCAGCACAGGGATACAACAACCTCGGAGCTCTCTATTTTAGCAAGAAAGATTTTAAGCAGGCAGTGACAGCTTTCAAGTGGGCCCAAAGTCTAAGACCTAAGGATCCCGAGATCAACTTTAATCTAGGATTGGCGCTCTTCCAGACTGGCGACTGTGATGAAGCCATACCTCGTCTGGAGGCGGGTGTGGCTGCTACCGGGCACGAATCAGACGCGCGCTATCTGCTCGGGACTTGTCTCTTCGATGCAAGCCAGTGGGATCAGTCCCTCCATGAGCTTGAAATTGCGCGGAGAGAGAAAGCCGATAGCCCTGAAATCCTCTTCATGCTTGTGAGGGCATACCGCGAAGTCGGTGAGCGTAATAAGTCACTAGAGAATTTTGGACAGCTACTTAGAGACTACCCCGACTCCCCCTTGATTCACCGGCTCCTTGGGGAAGCCTATGATAATGCCGAGCGGCCCAAGGAGGCTGAGGAGGAATTCAAGCGGGCAATTGAAGCAGATCCTAAAACTCCCCAACTCCACTTTGCGCTCGGCTATCTCTATTGGAGGTGGAAGGATTATGATAAAGCCGAAGGTCCACTCAAGCAGGAGCTGCAGCTTACGCCTGATTCGGCGCCATGCCACTTTTATCTTGGAGATATAGCGCTACGGAAAGGGGAAGTCGCGACAGCAATCGATCATTTTCAGGAGGCTTTGAGGCTCCGTCCATCTTACGGTGAAGCTCATCTTGGAATAGGAAGAGCTTATGTTGAATCAGGTCGTGTGAACGAGTCTATCCAACACTTCCAGCAAGCGGTCACTGTTCTTCCAGATCGCGTTGAACCGCACTACTGGCTTGGCAAGACTCTGATTCAAGCGGGGAGGTTGCCCGAGGGGACGAAAGAGTTGGAGGAGGTTGAGCGAATCACCTCGAACAAACGCACACAAGCAGCCGAAGCGTTTGATAATCAAACCGCAGCTCCACAAAAAACTCCACATCCTGTTCGCAAGCAGGAACTCCCCTGAAATCGTGAACGTTTGCTGCACACCGTGTAGAGCACCTGCGACAGAAAACATAGAGGTCTCTACACCCCAGCTTAGGAGTTCCGAGAGCATCTGAAGTTTGACGAATCAGAGGCACGTCGTGCCAGGGAGAAGGCGACACCCGGTGGTCGCGGTTGCGTTGATTTCTGGATCGGCGTTAGGATCCGCAGTTGCGTACGCACGGAGCAAGCAGTCGGCAGTTTCTTGAGCTGACAGTGCTGTACGATAATCCTTTTTTGCCTTATGGTCCACAAACTCCTGGCTGCTTACTGCCTTTGGCTCATTAATTCTTGGTGTCGCTTTCCTCGTATGTCCAGCTCTTACCAATCCATCTTTGCCGACATGCTGTTTGATTCTGCTCATAATTTCAGCTTTTCGGTCCGTCGCCCAACTGGGCATGATTTCGTTCCATTTAGCATCTGAGGGCACGTAGATGGTATTCTTGATTCTATCAAAGTAGAGCTCCAGTACTCTTCCTCCCTCATTTCCGCCTTGGAGATCGAGCGAAGCGAGGGACGTGAACAGAACCGCGACGACCGGAAGACGTCGGATCATCAACCCCCTGGTCTGATCAACTCAGCTCCGGAGGCACGTTGCCGTAGGGCCAGGGCCCATGAAACGGCGAGGCCTTTGTCGGCTCCGGGACCGTGCCGGGCTTCATGCCGCCGGTCAACTCCAATCCCGCCTCGATCATGCGCCGACCTGCGTCCGGCTGCAGATTACTGTAGCTCGTGAGGCGCGTCTCGTAGCCGCCGCCGTGGCTCCCGAAAGCCTCTTCGGTCGGAACGTACCCAACACAGCCGTTGGCCAGCGCTACGGGGAACGTGAATGGAAATGGGCTCCTGGCCTTCAGGTCGAGCCCGAACTGACAGAATAGCTCGGCGGAGTTCGTCACGAACACCGCGGGGCCGATCTGCACCGCCTGAACCTCAGCCTCCACGGTCGGGTGCCTAGCCAGGAGCGCGTCCAGCAGAACGATCTCCTTGGCGAAGGTCCACTCGCTCGCGTCGACACTCTTCGGATCCTTTTGCACCAGCTCCAGGCAGCGCTCGACGCGCTGCGGGCTCGGAACGCGCCGCTCCATTCGCAGGATCGTCGATGCCGCAGCGATCGGAACCAGGCTCCCCGGCTCCAGTCCCAGCAGCACCTTGACCGCCTCGGCTCCTACCCGGCCGCCGACAAGCCGCGCCCACTGCTCTGGACCGGGATTCTGATAAGGGCTCAGGTTGTCGACCTGGGTCACGTCGCCAGAAGCGCCCTGAAGGAAAACCACGATGACGTCAGAACCAAACAGTCCGCGAATCGTCTGCTCCAGGTAGTAAATCCAGTTCGCGGAGATGCCGCCGGGGTCGGTGGTAGCATGGCAGGCATAATTGACCACGCAGCCGCGCAAACGTCCTTCACCGTCCCAGGCTCCGATCACCCCGACCTGCGGATCGATCGGGCCCGCCGGCGCTAGAATGTCTGGGTTCCCGCCGCCGGGATGCGTGAATGTGATACCGTTTTTCATCCGGAAGCGCCGGTTGTACGCCACCTTGTCTTCAATACCGCAGCCGATGCCGCAGCGCGCATCTGTTCGCCCACCGTCGGCCTGACAGACGGCACCGATGATTTCGTTGCGGACGCGTTCGAGGTAGTTCACCTCGGCGCACGACGACTTCTCATAGGCCAGCCGCCGCACCAGGGGCGAGGCGTGATCGTACTCGCCGGGCTGAACCATCCCAACCGGCCCGGACGAGTGCGAGTGTGAGGCGCCGATGAGAATGTTCCCAGGCGTGATCCCGCATTTTCTCTGGATCGCATCACGAGCCGCCTGGACGAGGCGTCGCGGAACCATCAGGGCATCTAGCCCAACAAGAGCAACGCGCGCCGTGCCATCGTCGAAAACGGCAACTCGCACTTTGCACGGGTCGTGAAACCTTTGGTGGTATGCCTTACCGTATCCCCCGGGCTTCTCCATTCCGAGCGCGGGGGTAATGTCTCGCTCGGCAAAGCCAACCTTGAATGGCGGACCCGAAGGAGTTACGCTCCTTCGGGCAAGCGCTATGTGGGGAAGGCCTGCGGCCAAGCCGAGAACGGTGCCCTGCCTTAGGAATTCCCTGCGGTTCATGAAAAACCTCCTCGGTGGTTGCAGAATATCTGCGTGTGAAGCATGAGGCGTGCGGGGTTCAAAGAAAACCCCGCTGCTCGCGAACGGTACGAGGCACTAGTTTCGGGCGACGATTATCGTCTTGCGTCGCTGCGTCAACTGCTTTTCCAGGGTTTCGCGCAGGCTCTTCAGCTTCTCCTGCAAAGAGTAGGGTGTGTATACATAGTCGGTCTCGAACTGGAACCCCAGACGTGAGTCCCGGCTGGCGGCAAGCAGCGAAAGCTCTGTGCGGGCGATCTCCTCTCGCAAGATGTTCTCCATCCGATCCAGCAGGGCAGCCTGCTTTTGGCTGTCCTGCTCGGCTGCCAGTTGGAGCCGCAGATCCTCAAATTCTAGAATCGCATGGTTGCTCAGCAGCATGCGCTGAATCTGCTCGGCCACCACCACTTCTCGCAGCGCGCGCTCTCGCTTCGAGGCCGGGCTGCGAAGGGCCGCTACCCGGTACAACTTCAATCCCTCATTCATCCGGTCAGAAGCCAATCGGAGATACTTCAAGAACACGGGCAGTATCTTTTGTTCTTTTGCCGCCTCAATTCCAGAAACGCGCCGGGCGTAGAGCTCGGCTTGGTTCGTCCGGTTCGTGAAGTCGGGATAAAACACCAGACGGGAGACGGTGAACGGCCAGTAGGGGTTTATCTCTGCGCCCATATACCCCATCCACGTCACCTCATCAGTCCAGGAGTACTTGAACGTCACTGTTCGGGCGGGCGGTTCCTTGAAGAAGAGAGGATTGCCGACAGAGTTGCTTGTTCCCATAGTGGGGCCGGTGTCCGGGACAAGGCGAATTGCCTGGCTGAAGGCATCCCAGGCTTTCAGAACATCTCCCTTCCCCTGGTTTCCGAAATTGCGGGCGGCAATGGCACTGAGCAATTCTTCGAGCGGAGGTGCGTCGCTCCAGCCGTACCAGGCCCGCAGTTCAGCCATAAAATTAGGAGTGTACCCCGTGGTCCAACTCTCTAGCGTGCCGTTCACGCCATACTTTTCCAGCGCCTTGTACCTGTCGTACCACTGGTACGGAAAAGGGAGGTAGGGGATGGTTTGGAGCTGCCCGCCACAAGCGAACGTGTCGGCATTGCAATAGACCTTCATTCCCCGCTGGCGGGCTTCCCCGATCTGGGCGTGGGTGACCTCCGCTGGCCCGACCTGGTTCAACGAATAATCTTTCAGCCATCCCTGCAGGCCGTCGATTTCAAAGCTCTTCCCATTCTCCCAGGTGAGCAGCGGTATTGTGTTGGCAGGAAGCTGCTGGATCAAGTAACGCTTTAATTCGGTCTTGCCGGGCCGGAAATCGACGTTGTAGTCCCAGGGAAGAATCTCGATGGCGGGATTCACCCGGTGGGACTCCTCGGCCACGATCGCTACCGCTCGCGTCCAATTCCGTAACCAGTCTCGTACCGCCTCTTCGTCGGCGACGCGACCTCCTCCCCACTGCTTGTACCAGAAGCCTTCGGTCAGAAGGATGTAACCGTGGATCTCAGGAAACTCCTTTACGATATCGCGCACTACTCGGCGCAACCCTGCTTCGCTTTCCTTCGTCCCCAAGTAGTGATAGATGATCGGCGCATAGACCTTGATCCCGAAGCGGGAGGCCCGGTTGATTAGATCTCGCATGCGAGCCGGGTCCTGGCGGCGCATCCGGAAAAGAATGCGGGCGTAAAATTCAGTTGAGGATTCCTCGGTCGAACGGTCACCGTTTGGGTTGGCATAACATGAAGCAAAGATGCCGTCGAAACCGGCGTGGGCCATGTGGGAGAGTACCTGGTCCGGAAACTCCATCCAACCCATCCAAGAAAACACCATCCGAGTGTCGTAAAGGCTGTGCCGGACCGTATTTAGACCTCGCGGTAGAAACGGCCCTTCGCGCAGATTCATTCGGGCTTCTAAACTGTAGAGCCCGTACATTGCCCCCTGCTCGTCGTGGCCGCACACAGTCAGCCGTTCAGGGGTTGCCACGATCTCGTAGTCCTTGGGACTCTTCAACGAACCCCCGCATCCTGGCAGCTGCTCGCGCGTCCCCACCACGATGCTCCGGCTCAGGCCTCGGTGATTCTCCAATGAGTCCCAGCCTTTTGCCTCGACCCTGACTCCCATCGACTTGTCCAAGTAATCCCGAAAGTCCTGCACCGCCTTCTGAAGAACCGCCGAGCTGCGCTGGTTCCAGACGAGTTTCCAACCTTTTTCGGGCAGTATCATCTCCCCCGACCGAGCCCGGGCTTCGGAGTCACGCCTCGCGACATGCATAGGGCCCTGCTTCAGCCGCTTGTGGTAGTCGTAGAGTTCTTCCTGTGGCAATACCCGCTCTATCTCCCGGGCGAAAGCATCGGTCGTGGCTTCGGCTTGAACGGGTTCCGAAGACCGTACTGAGCAGCCGACAAACAGGATCAAGCCTGTCGTGGCCAGTGTTAGGGTTGACACCAAAAGAGACCTCCTAAGACCGACGACTTTCATCTTGCCCTCATTTTCGCTAATCCTTTCGCACGAGCATAAAGAGCTGGCGGACCAAAACGATCTCGGATTCCAGGTAGCGCTTGATCTCAGCCCGCAAGCGCTGGCGCTCTTCGGGCGACGGCGTGGTCGAGAGTTTGGCAAAGGCGTCACGGCCAAGGACGAAACGCCTTTGGTTGACAATTGATTGGAAATTAATGCCTGCTGCCTGGGCGAATCGCAGGTCCGCTCGGACCTCGACACACCGGATCTGGCGGCGCCATATCTACAGGCCCGTTGCAACTCTGCAACGCCCAACCTCCAGCCGCGGTCATCCTTTCGAACTGTGTACCGGGCTGCCGGCCTGGTCATGGAACCCCCGTGGCAGGGGATCAGTCCCCCTGAATCCATTGGCCGTTCTTGGCAGACTGCAAGGCTGCTTCGACCAGGCGCACGGCTTCATAGCCATCTTGAATGGTACTGATTTCCGGCTGTGTCTGGTTTTCAATGCAGCGAACCATGTACTCCAAGGCTGAGCGCAGGGCGCCGAACTCCATTCCATAGACATTGAATTCGTACTGTTGATTCAGAAAATGGTATCCCTGTGAACTCAAAAAAGTAAAACCAAGATTAGGCAGGACGATTTCGAATGTGCCTCCTTCGAAGTCCAAAGTGCATCGATCATTCTCCTTCAGCGATTCTTGAGTGGGTAAATACCACCCGCCTTCGATCGAACTGGTCACCCCGCGGTGATATTCAATCAGAATATTCATTCCGTCGACCTGTCCTGCCGAAAAGCGGGTCTCCAAGGCGCAGACCCTCTTAAACCGGTCCTCAGCGAACGCGTTACTAAGTTCGATTTCGTGGCACAATAGACAATACGCAGGGTGAACACGTCCATACACCTCTTTCTCACCTTGCGTCCTCTTGTCGCGAAAGCTCATGTGGCGAAGTCGGCCGAACTTGCTTCGTTGGGCGAATACCTGCGCCAAGCGGGATTCAAACCGCAAACAATGTCCGCTCATCGCGATGATTGAACGGGACAGGTCCAGCATTTCCCTGGCTTCAGCTAGGCTCGTGGCTAATGGCTTTTCCACGTAGACGGCTTTGTTCCTTTCTGCCAAGAGCTTGAAGGGTTCGTAGTGGGTGTTTTCCGGGGTAGCAATCGAGACCAGATCAATAGTTGGATCGAACGCCAGCTCTTTAAGGCTTTTATAGCAATGCCCGCCGTATCTGTGGCACAATGCTTCACCCCGGTCCCGCTCCAGTGTATAGAGGCCCGACACTTCCACATGCGGCATGGCGGAGAAGGTCTTCAGGTGACACTCGCCGAAGGCACCACCGCCAACGACAGCCGCCCGGATAGGTCGTGTGACACTCATTGTGGTTCACTAATCTCGGCGTAGAATTCAAGGATGTTGCCTTCGGGATCGGAAAAGTACACAGTTCTGTGTCCCCATGGCTGGTCTTTCGGCGGGTCCAGGATCGTGACGCCTTTGTCCACAAGCTGTTTGTGGCACAAATCGACTTCGGCGGGTGACACCGGAAAAGCAATCTGCACGCCGGGCGACCCGATGCCAGCGCCGCGGCCGTCGTAGGGTCGCGTCCGCTTGCGCAGTGCAAGGAACACCGAACCTGCCCGGAACGCCAGGCTGGTGGCTGATTCGGTTTCGACGGGAAATGCAAACAGGTCCCGGTAGAACTCCTTCATGCGATCTAGGTCGTTGCAGAGAACGATCACGTATCCTAGCTGTTCAACTCGGTTCAGCATGATGTCTTATCACCTCCTGCTTGGTCAGTATTCCTGAAACGGTTGACTACCTCATTGGAACCGTGTTCTGTATCAGTAGGCTTGCATAGCCAAACGTGGCAATAGAGGTGGTGAGCACCCCCAACCCGCCGGCCAGGGTGTAAAAGGCGGTCCCCTTCCAATCGCCGTATAGGCACTCCACCAAGGCCGCAGCAATATTGCAACTGGCCAAACAAATGGGCCAGCACAGGACCGGGCCATACGACTGCATCCAAGGCAGAGCCCAACCGTAGAGCACATTGCCCCCCATCCACAGCGCCGCGATAACGGCGGCTATGGCTAGGAAGTGCAGGCTCTGCGGTTCAAAAAACTGCTTATACGATTGGTGCTTCTTCCACAACAATGCACAGTACAAGCCGTTACCCAAGAAGGTTGTCGCGAAAAAGGGAACGTAGACCGCAAAGCTCATGAACGCTTCGGAGGCGCCGTAGTCGCGGGCCACCTCCATAAAGCCGTCGCCAAAAGCAAGTCCCAGGTTGACCAGGGGCATCAGCAATCCCGCGGCGCTGCTCAAAATGATTCCCTGCAATGCGATCCGGCGGCGCACTTGGCGATCGTTAGTGTCGTGACCCATGTAGGCCGACGGCTCCTGACGTAGGGAACCCGCCCAGGCGCAAACGCCCACTCCGGCGACGGAAAGTACGAACCCAGCGAGAAGTGAAAGGCCGATCAAGCCCTGCATTGCTTCTCGATGCTGGACGATCAAAGGAATGAAGGAACCGGCAATCAGCCCAATCCCGTTGCACAACGAGTTTACCAGTGTAGTCCCCACCCGAGCCAAGCCAAGCCCAAATAGGATGCCCGAAGTGCCAGAAAGCAGACCGACTCCGAGCATGATGAGGTTCCGTCGCAGGCCGATCTCTCGAAACACCTCGAATACCGAAGGAATAGTCAGCCATGCAATAAGTGGGGACAGCAGCAAGCAGGCACAGAGGTTCCACGTGAACCAAGTGTTCTCCCAAGCAAACGCCTTCATGTAACGCATCGGAGTAAAACAAATCCCAAGCAGGACCCCGCTTAGGACCGCCAGTAAGATTCCAATTGCCACTCCAATACCTTTCTGGGCTACTTGACCAGCGATGATTTGGCCCCTTGATTTCTGGCGCTCCGTACCGTGCACACCAGTACTTGCTAAGGACTGACTGCGGTCTGGCCCCGAGGCTCTCCGCCTTCAAAATTCCCCAACAACCAGCGGCAATTGACCACTTTTTCCACCAAGTCCTGAGGCAGGTAGAAGTATTGGCACGTGGGCTCGAAGCCAATCCGTGAATCCTCCTGTGCGATCTTAAAGAGCTGACGGGCCAAAACGATCTCGGATTCCAGGAGTCGTTCCATTTCAATCCGCAACCGTTCGCTCTCTTCACGCGACAGCCTGTTCGAGGGTTGGGCAAGAGCGTCGCGGGCCATGATAAAATGTGCTTGGTTGGCGACTGACTGAAAAATTATCCCCGCCGCCTTTGCGAAGCGCAGGTCAGCTTGAACCTCTTGGCGCCGATCTGGAGGCGCCTTTTGTACGGCAGACTGCAACTCGACAATGCCTGGCTGCCAGCCATCTGCCATTCTCATAAACTGCGTCGCGAACACTTCCGGTGGGTACGGGCCGCGCCACGTCTCCAGATCATCGTAGGGAATCCCCCACATGGTCGCCCGGTAGCCGGTCTTGGAAGGGTAAACCGGATTCGCCGGACCGAGGGAGACAGGAGCCTTGTAGACCACGCTTATGTCGAACGGATACTGACGAAAGGCCTCGCTTAGGAGGGTCCACCCCTTACGCGCATGAGGCGATCCCTCGGGGCCAAACCGCTCTCGTGCCAGCGCATCCAGGACCGTATCCATGTTCGAATCAGGCGAGCGGCTCATTTCCCGAGCAAGCTCATAGTTGGGGGAAGGATAGGCGCCTTGGGTCCACCCGATGAACAGTCCGTCAAGCTTGAGCGGGGCCAGGTTGCGGATATGCTCGGCCACCAAGTCCATGACAGGGAGATAGGGCACACTGGCGATTTCGCAGCTGTTGTTGAACTGGATTTCAGCCGCCGTCTTCAGCCCGGCTCTCCTTGCGCTCTCCCAATGCCCCAGAGCCCGCGGCCCCGGTCCGACGGCCGAGATCGAGTATTCGTTGATCTTGTTCTTTACCCCGCCACGCTCGATCGGCTTGTCCCATTCGCTGAGCGACAACAGCCAAACCTGTTTCGGCAGAAGCTTGACGGTGTCCGGTGCATTGCCCCAGCCCCTCCAGCCCCAGTCATAGACCAGTACGTTGGCATTCGGGTTGCCTCGATGAATTCCGGTTGCCATCGCCGCGTTGACATCGGCTATGATCTCGGCGTCGCTGCGCTTCTTGCAGCGTGGGCAGTCCCGCCAGCGTCCGTGGGACGCGCAATTGGTCAGATTCTCCGAGGCGGTTATGGTAATCACACCGGCCAGACCGGGCACGCTTGAGAAAACATGGGCCAGTGAGGCGGTCATCCATTCCCGGACCTCCGGTTGCGAAGTGCACAAAGCGGCATATTCGTCCTCATGCACGCCGGCCAGCTCTGGCCGGGCCTTGAAAAACGACTCGGGCATCGCGCGTGGCTCATTCAGATACAGATACACACCGATGCCGTACCGCGCGGCGCGCTCTACCAACGATCGCAGATTGGCGAGACGGGTCTGGCTGTCGACCCCAAACTCCGGAAACGTCTTGCCCCCAGGCGCCAGTTCGCGCAAGACTACGTGTAGCCACACGCCATTGATCCCTACGTCGGAGCACCGTTTCAGCAATCCGTCAGGATAGGGGTCCAATTCGGGATGCATCAGCGGATCGCCGTACACTGCAAGGTAGGAGTAGGCGATTCGGAGAGGAACACCCGGATTCTCCCGAGAATTCGGCAGGAGGGAAGGGAGCGGCGTCGAGAGCTGCCGCACAAAGTCGAAACGCGGTTCCGCCGGACGGCGGATCTCCTCCCCGAAATCCTCCTCGATTACTCGGCGAATCTCCGCGGCGCGGTGCCGTGCTGCCTCGTCCGGCGGACGATAGTGCAAGGGCTCACACTGAGGCTTCAGGCTGCCCAGCTTGACCCACAGGAAGTCGTCCTCGCGCAGGGCGAAGGCCAGTCGCTCCGGCGTCATCTCCACGAGCTGTAGCAATTGGTCGTACGGCAATAGGTGCCAATTGCGTCGAATGAGGGTGACATAGCCCCGTTGCCTCATCGCTGGTGGAACGGCAACACTAGGGGGAAGCCCCATTGACACGGCCAAAGCCGTAACCTCCCCCACTGAAGCGTCGAGGATTTTGGCCAGCTTAACTGGTTCGACGACGTTCCAGTTGCGAAAGACGAACTCGTGCACACGGTCGGGAAAATAACCGCTCACGATCGGGGCCCGAGCCTCCCCTTGTGGCAGAACCGTTTCCTGGGCAGAGTTGTCACCCGACCAAGAGAAAAAGACAATCCACGTCCACGTGACATGCAACCAAACTCTAGGCATCGTAGCAAGTCGCAATAATGTTTTCATGACCTCTCCTCGGGAATCATTTTGCCAGTTCGACGAACATCCGAGTCACGCGTGTGAAAGTGACAGACTCATAACCTTGCTGGATCCCGCGTTCCCAGAGGATACCGACAGACTTGTCCTTTAGGATCGTGAGGTCCGAATAGGCGGCATAGCCATCCGAGAGCGACGCTCGATCGGGAAGGTCTGTCCTTCGTCGTGACTCACGCGCATTACCAGATTAAGGCGTCAGGGACCTTTGGGGCCGGGTGCGGCGGGGCCTCGAATCGGGGCGATTGGGGTGCGAGATTGCTTGCCCCTCCAGCCTAAAACTCCAACTTAATCCCAAGCTGAATAGTTCTTGGGCCGGACTTACCAGAAATCTTCCCAAAGGTGGAATTGAACACACCAGTATCTGGAGAACCCCAGTTCTGGTGATTGAAGACACTATAGAATTCTCCGCGGAAAGTAAGTTGAAGACTCTCCCAGATCTTAAACCGCCGCGCCATAGACATGTCCCAAAGCTGTGCTCCTGGCCCAATGATAACGTTCCGGCCGGAATTGCCGAATGTGTTGGGCGGCTGCGCGGGAAAACAGCTGGTGTCAAAATACTGATCCAGGGTGGGATTACTCGCCTTACCGCCGCACACGCGGTCTGATCGAGGCAGTGCAACCCACGGGCCCACGTTCAGCCAGGAAGTAGACGTCGTAGGGGTCAATGGCGTCCCCGCTTGAAACTGCGTGATCCCGCTGAGTTGCCAATTGCCCAGGATATGGCTCCCTAGACCCTGATTAACAAATCTACGCCCGGCCCCAAAGGGAAGCTCCCAAACATATCCCAGGGAGAAGTAGTGCCGCCGGTCGTTATCGGACAACCCCCTGTCGCAGCGCTGGCAGCGTGCGTTCTGGTTGTTACCGCCGCCCGAGGATGAAGTATACTCGTCTATAGACTTGCTCCATGTGTAGCTGGCAATGAGATCCAGGCCGTTGCTGTATTGCTTTTGGAAATTGAGGGCCATCCCGTGGTAGGAGCTATTGGAATTGTTCGACTGCAGAAATATAAACCCGAGATCTGGATAAGGGAGCCGCTGCGACAACGGCAGAGGATTGTTGGGATCGATAGGCGTTGCCTGATTGATGTCGGTACCTCCGTTAACAAGCTGACGTCCCAAAGCTCCGTTGTAGCTGGCACTCAACAACATGTTTCGCCCTAGCTGCCGTTCCACTGAAAAAGTGAACTGCTCCACATAAGGCTGTGGGGCATGAATATCCGGGACGACGAGCGAAGAACCTGGGCTGATAGCGCCGATCGCTGGAAGGTCAAAGAGCGTGTTATCCAAACGTCCTGGCGTAAGTTGGCCAGGGTCATTGGCCACAACTATGCTGTTCGAGAAGGGGGGGTTACCGCTGCTGAAACTGGAGAAGGCCTGGAAATTCTGCAACCCTTGAGCGTAATACATACCGGCACCCGCGCGAATGGTCGTGTTCGGTGTAAGCAAGTAGGCAAGGCCAATGCGCGGCGAGTAGTTTGTCTTTTTCCAATTTAAGAACATTCCACGCGGATATTCGCCACTCAAGGTCGTGTAATCTGTCTTCCAATTGAAGGGGTCTTTGAGGACCCAGACATACTTGCCCTTATTTTGGTCGAAGGTCATCCAGCGGTTGTACCTCTCCGCCGGGGGTGCCCACCAGTCCCAACGCAAGCCAAGAGTGAGGCTAAGCTTCTGGCTTACTTGGATTTTGTCCTGAAGATACCACGAATAATAGGGCGAGTAAAGCATGGGTTGCAGGCCCTCAGGATTGGACCACGCACTAGAGTAGGCGCCCAGCAGAAAATCCGCGAGTCCGATTGGACTCGCTGCACTGGTCGGGGATTGTTTCGTGAATTCCCCGTCGTAACTGAGCGAACCTCTTGGGTAGATGGCATTTTTCTGGGGATACCACGTGGGCTGGTACGTGCCGCCAATGTCAAGGGTGTGCCGTCCCTTAACGAGCGAAAAGTTTTCGTGCACTCCCACGCGGGTGGTCCACCAAATGTAGTCATAGATTACGGTACTGGGCATCGAAAACCCGCTGACTCCGAGGCCGGGGAGCCCCCAGTGGGCCTCACTCGAGTCGTAATTCTTGAAGCCCAAGGATCCCGTAATGTCGGTGTCAGTGGCAAGCCCCCCAAAAACTACCCACGATCGATAAAAGCCAACGCGAAGTGAGTTCAACTTGTTCGGCGCCAGCGGGTGATTCCACTCAATGGAGGCGGTTTGTCCCTTCAGGGGCGTACCGAACCCGACCAGCGGCGTTATTCCCTGCGATTCAGAGTTAACGTTGTCCTTGAAATATTTGACGAATATTTTGCCATTGTGGGGAAGTATCTGATCGACCCGGATCAAGAACTGCGTATCGTCAGTGATACGCGCTACGTTCCTCACATAATTGTATTCTCCGTACGCAGCATTTGGAACGTTGGGCAGGGGAACATACTGTTTGAACTTTTGGGCGACCTGGCTGATTAGGTTGGAGGGAATTCGGTTATTAGGAAAGGGCCGTCGCATTTGAGTTGACGGATCGATATCAAAAGGATTGTACAGTTGGACCGGGATAGACGAAAGATCGCCTCCCCACTGAGCCTCGGTCGGCACGACAAATCGGTCGGGACTGCTCGATCGGACTCGCGTCATTTGAAATTCCCCAAAGACAAAGGTCTTGTTTTTGAGCTGTGGCAGGGCCGGGCCGCCAAAGGTAAAGCCTCCCTGATTGTAAGTCAAAGCAGGATTACCCGGAGCATTGAATGCGCGGGCCTGCAGAGCGGCATCCTGGTGATATTCCCATATCGAACCATGGTAGTCGTTTGTCCCGCTCTTAGTGTTGACATAAACGATGCTAGGCTCACCGCCAAATTGCGCACTATCATATCCGCGCACGACCCGATAGCTGTCGATGGCTTCGGGCGAAGGCTGGAAAAGGTCCCCGCCATAACCCGGATCACGGACGTCAAATCCATCATGGATAAAGGCCGTAAAGTCCGGCCGTCCCCCTGTAGCAGATACACTCACGGGTTTGTAACCGGTCCCCCCGCTGAAATAGTTGCCAACACAGACGGTCAGCATAGAATAATCCGATACAGGAATAACCCCGGGGGAGAGAATCGCTGTTTGAAGATAATTGTGACCCAGTGTCGGTAGTTCGATTATCTTCCGCGAGTCCAGAGTGACAGCGTTCGAGGGGGTTTCCGTTTGCAGGAGCGGTGCGGCGCCTTCGACATTCACCGTCTGACGCACTTCCCCAACTACCAGCACAAAGTCTACGCGAGCGGCAAGTTGCTGAGTTATGGACTGTCCCGTTCGCTCGCTAGTCTTGAAGTCGGAGTGCTCTACCGTGAAGTTGTATTGGCCGGCCGGGATGGCAAGGATCGAGTACTGCCCCAGCTCGTTCGTAGTCGCGCTTCGGGTGAAACCAGTCCGGACCTCCTTGATCGTAACAGTGGCTCCGGGCACCGCACCGCCTGAGCTGTCGGCCACAAAGCCAGTCACCGAAGAGGTTGTCACCTGAGACAGCGCCGCCGGAAGCAGGATGGTCAGGTAGAGTAGACACAGCGCCCAGCTCCAAAGACGAATTGGGCAAATCCTTGTTAACTGTGACCACCCTCCTTGCCCACGCAGGTGGAAACTTTTGCAATCCATCATTTCGTAATCCATATCTTGCCTCCTCGCTCATGTAGAAACCAAACGTTTCGCCAATCTTCGCTGGTCACTCGGCTGTAATGATTCACGCTGCCGTACAAGCGTGCCACCTCGAAAACCTTTGCATAGCTTGAACCCCTGACGAACCTCAATCACCTGGCGCAGTGTCTACAAATTATGGATGATCCTGCGGCGTGTCAAGCCAAATTAAATCACAGATCCAGTCCAAAAAGCTCACACCTCCAGGGGCCCATTTGAGAAGTTAATTTTTGTTGCCCCAAAGGCGCGATCCGATAAAATCCGTTCCTGGTTTGGCGTTCCTTCCTGCCCCGTCGTGTTAACGAGATGAAGAGGGCGATACTATTTTTGTTTTTCTGTCTTGTGGTGTTCTCAGGCGCGAGACTGTATGAAAACTCCTATCATTGGGACGAGTCGAGACAATTGTGGACGGGCTTGCCGCAAAGCATACTGAAGAATTGAACTTTTCCATCGTCCGACATTACGTAGATGGTATCATTTTGGTTAGCGACCGCCAGATACTGGAGTCAACGTTGTTCCTACTGGAGCATGCCCGGCTATTGGTGGAACCCTCGGGCGCAGCCAGCTTTGCTGGGTTGCTCGCCAATG
>Ga0066710_100001160_pt1 | contig 18907 bp, 21 predicted proteins | sample GraSoiAngelo_159_FD_79666 | JGI IMG/M metagenome (GOLD analysis project Ga0066710, IMG submission 79666) | Grasslands soil microbial communities from the Angelo Coastal Reserve, California, USA - 14_1009_16_40cm | ecosystem: Environmental > Terrestrial > Soil > Grasslands | place: USA... | reverse complement strand
GGCCGGCCGTGGACACGCCCGGTCTCGGTGGCCGATGAGAGGATCGCCGAGATGTAAGCCGGGCCGGCGTCCGGCGATGGCATAGTGTCTGGCGATGGCCCAGCGAACCAGCCTGTTCGAGGAACGCGAGTCGCTGTCCGGCGACCCGCTTGCCGCACAGGTCCGCGCGATGATCGAGGAGCTCGGCGAGGACCCGGCGCGTGAGGGCCTGCGCCGCACCCCGGAGCGCGTCGCGGACAGCATGCGCTTCCTGCTCAGCGGCTACGCGCAGGACGTCGCGAAGGTCGTCAACGGTGCGGTGTTTGCAGAGCCGTACGAGGAGATGGTGGTCGTCAAGGACATCGAGGTGTACAGCCTCTGCGAGCACCACCTGCTGCCGTTCTATGGCAAGGCGCACGTCGCCTACCTTCCGCACGGGCGCGTGGTCGGGCTGAGCAAGATCCCGCGCATCGTCGACGTGTTCGCGCGCCGTCTGCAGGTGCAGGAGCGTCTCACCCGTCAGATCGCCGACGCGCTGCACCAAGCGGTGGAGCCGTATGGCGTCGCGGTCGTCATCGAAGCCGTGCACCTCTGCATGATGATGCGCGGCATTCAGAAGCAGAACAGCTCGGCGGTGACCTCGGCACTCACCGGAGCTTTCGAGACCGACGAGAAGTGCCGCTCGGAATTCCTGGGACTGATCGGGAGAGCCTGAGCTCGGTCGCCTCTATACCCCGGCTACCAGCAGCTCGATCCATATGAGCAGGGCGCCGGCGAGAAACAGGAACATGCCGAGGCCGAGGTGGGCCCAGCGAATCGGATCACGTCCCGGCCGCCGGCGCACATGCGTGTACGCGGTGACGGCAGCCAGACCCAGGCCGCCGGCGATGCAGGCCGTTGCCGGGACCCCGAGCAGCGCTCCGATCACCTCGCGCACACGCCGCAGACTAGAGGATGACGTCCCTGGCGAGCCGCACGTCCCTACCATGAGGGCGTGAGCAGCCCGGCTCTCAGCACACTCTCCGACGGCGAGCTGCGCGAGCGCGTGGTGTCGCTGGGCCACGCGCCATGGCGCGCGGATCAGCTCCGGCACGCTGTGTGGCGGCCGCAGGTCAGCGATTTCGCATCGATGCTCAATGTTCCGGCTGCGTTGCGCGATCAGCTTGCCGGCGCGGTGCGGTTCAGCGCAGCGAGCGTCGCAGCCGAGACGACGGCAGACGCCGGACGGACGCTCAAGCTGCTCTGCCGGCTCGACGACGGGCTCACCATCGAGACCGTCGCCATGGCAACCGCCGCGCAGGGTGCGTCACGGCGTCGCTGCACGGTGTGCGTCAGCACGCAGGTGGGATGCGCGGTGGGCTGTCCGTTCTGTGCGACCGGGCACATGGGGCTGCGCCGCAACTGCAGCGCGGCCGAGATCGTCGACCAGGTGCGGGTCGCCGCGCACAGCCTGAACCGTCATGGTCTTGGTCCGGTCACGCATGTCGTGTACATGGGCATGGGCGAGCCGCTCGCCAACTACGACGCGACGCTCGACTCACTGCGCGTCCTGACAGGAGCGGCCGGGATCGGTGCGCGGCGCATCACCGTGTCCACGAGCGGCGTGGTACCGGCCATCGAGCAGCTGGCGCGAGAGGCGCCACCCGTGACCCTCGCGATCTCGTTGCATGCCGCCACCGACGAGCTGCGTGACCGGCTGGTGCCGCTCAACCGGGCCCATCCGATCGCCAGCCTCGTGGCAGCCGGGACGCGCTACGCACGTGCGACGGGCCGACGATTGACATTCGAGTGGTGCTTGATCGGCGGCATCAACGACACGGACGCGCAGGCCGTGCGGCTCCGCGAGCTCGCTCGCTCCGCTCGCGCCCACGTCAACGTCATTCCCATGAATCGAATCCACGGAAGCCCGTGGGGTCCACCCGATCCGTCCCGCGCGCGTGCCTTCCTGGGGCAACTGCGCGGCATCCCGGTCACCGTGCGCGACACGCGCGGTGGCGACGTGGACGCTGCCTGCGGCCAGCTGCGCGCTCTGCTCGAGGCACGGCGCGAGCTGCGCGCCGACGGCACGCTGACGGCGCCACGCCGTCCGCTGGCTGTTTGATGCCGGCAGCGCCGGAGCCCGACGACGCACGGCTCATGGATGTCGCCCTCGAGGCGGCTGCGTCAGCGCGTTTCGCTACTAGCCCGAACCCCATGGTGGGCTGTGTCATCGCCCGCGACGGCACGGCGGTGGCCGTCGGCTCGCACCGCCGCGCCGGCGAGGTGCATGCGGAGATCGACGCTCTGAGGCGCGCCGGGCACTCGGCGCGAGGCGCTGACGTGTACGTCACGCTCGAGCCCTGCGTCCATCAGGGCCGCACCCCGCCTTGCGTGCCGGCGCTCGTCGCCGCCCGCCCGCGGCGTGTCGTTGTTGCCATGCTCGACCCGAACCCGCTGGTCGACGGGCGGGGGGTGGCCGCACTGCGCGACCAGGGGATCAGCGTCGAGGTCGGCACGCGTGAGGCGGAGGCGCAACGGCTCAACGAGTTCTATGTGATGCACACGCGCACGGGCATGCCCTTCGTCACCGCGAAGCTCGCCGAGTCGCTGGATGGGCGAACGGCCACGGCATCGGGAGAGTCGCGCTGGATCACCTCCGGGGAGAGCCGCCGCATCGCCCACGAGCTCCGTCATGCGCACGACGCAGTGCTCGTGGGGATCGGCACCGTGCTCGCCGACGACCCCGAGCTGACCACGCGCATCGAAGGTGGGCGGTCACCGCTGCGGATCGTGCTTGACAGCCGCCTGCGCGTCCCCGAGTCGGCGCGGGTTCTGAGCGGGCGCGACGGTGGCACGCTGGTGGCCACTACGCGGCGAGCGCCCGAGGCGCGCGTCGCCGAGCTTCGCGGGCGCGGTGTCGACGTGCAGGTGCTGCCCGGCTGCGAGGACCGCGTGGACCTCGGCGCGGTGCTGCGCCATCTCGGTGAGCACAGTGTGATCAGCGTGCTCATCGAAGGTGGCGCCACCGTGCACGGCGCAGCCTTCGACGCCGGCCTGGTCGACAAGGTGGTCGCGATGATCGCGCCGCGCGTCATCGGTGGTGCGGGTGCGCCCGCCTCGGTGGCCGGGCATGGTGTCGCCGCCCTCGAACGCGCGCGCCTGCTGGAGGACGTGACCGTGGACCGCGCCGGGCCCGACATCGTCGTGACCGGCTACTGTGTACGCTGAGGTCATGTTCAGCGGCATCGTCGAAGAGTTGGGAAGGATCGCTGCGGAGCAGAACGGAGATCGCGGCCGTCTGGCGATCGACGCCGGCCGCGCCGTCGCAGGCGCCAGCGAGGGTGACAGCATCGCCGTCAACGGCGTGTGCGTGACCATCGCCTCGCTGGCGGGATCAGGATTCTCTGCCGACGTGATGCCCGAGACACTGGGGCGGACGACACTCGGCGCGCTGCATCCCGGCGCCGCCGTCAATCTCGAACGCTCCCTGGCGCTCGGCGATCGCATCGGCGGGCACATGGTGACCGGACACGTCGATGCGGTCGGCACGGTGACGGCCGTGCGCGACGACGGCAACGCGCGCTGGGTGACCATCGACGCGCCGCACGCGCTGATGCCGATGATCGCTCAGAAAGGCTCCATCGCGGTCGACGGCATCAGCCTCACCGTGGTCGATGTGTTCGAGACGGCGTTCACCGTATCGCTGATCCCGTTCACACTGGAGAACACAACTGCCGGCGGCTGGTCGGCCGGCACGAACGTCAACCTGGAGGTGGACCTCGTGTCACGGTACGTCGTCCGCGCCCTGGATCTTCGGGAGGCTCGACCGTGACACTCAGCAGCGTCGAGGACGCGATCGCCGACATCCGCGCCGGCAAGTTTGTGATCATCGTCGACGACGAGGACCGCGAGAACGAAGGCGACCTGACCATGGCCGCCGACCGCATCACGCCTGAAGCGGTCAACCTCATGGCGACGCACGCGCGCGGGCTGGTGTGCGTGGCGTGCGAGGGGTGGCGTCTCGACGAGCTGGGCCTCAACGCGATGGTCAATGAGAACACCTCGCGCTTCGGCACGGCGTTCACCGTGAGCGTCGACGCCATCGGTCACGGCGTCACCACGGGGATCAGCGCCTACGACCGCGCCACGACGCTGCGGATGCTCTGCAACGAGCACGCCAAGCCGAGCGATTTCGCGCGGCCCGGACACACCTTTCCGCTGCGGGCAGCACCGGGGGGCGTGCTCGAGCGCGCCGGACAGACCGAGGCCAGCGTCGACCTCTGCAAGCTCGCCGGCCGGTATCCCGCCGCCGTGATCTGCGAGGTGATGCGCGAGGACGGCCGCATGGCGCGGCGCCCCGACCTCGATCGGTTCGCCGGCGAACACGGGGTGAAGATCGTCGCGATCGACGACCTGATCGCGTACCGCCGCCGCACCGAGCGGCTGGTCGTGCGCGGCGCGAGCACAACGATTCCCACCGCGTACGGCATGGTCACCATCCACGGCTACGAGGACCTCATCACGCACGCCGTGCACACGGCGCTGGTGTGGGGAACCGTCGACGACGGCGAGCCGGTGCTGGTGCGTGTGCACAGCGAATGCCTCACCGGCGACGTGTTCGGCTCGCAGCGCTGCGACTGCCAGGGCCAGTTGCACAAGGCCATGACCATCCTCGCCGAGGCTGGACGCGGCGTCCTCGTGTACCTGCGCCAGGAGGGTCGCGGCATCGGCCTGATGGACAAGCTGCGCGCGTACGCGCTGCAGGACCGCGGCCTCGACACCGTGGAAGCGAACGTGAGCCTGGGTCTTCCGGTGGACAAGCGCGAGTACGGCATCGGCAGCCAGATCCTGGCCGACCTGGGCGCCAAGCGCATCACCGTGCTCACCAACAACCCCACCAAGTACTACGGGCTGAGCGGTTTCGGCATCGAGGTCACCGACCAGATTCCGCTGGTGGTGGCAGCCACCGCGCACAACGAGCGGTACCTGCGCGCCAAGCAGGAGAAGATGGGGCACCGTTTCGATCCGCCCAGTCCCGCGCGCGGCGGCTGACTGTGCCACCATCGCCCGCGTGAACGTCCACACCGGCAAAGTCGATGCCACGCGCATGCGCTTCGGCATCGTGGTCGGACGCTTCAACGACATCGTGTCGCAGCGTCTGCTCGAGGGTGCGGTCGACGCGCTGGTGCGGCACGGCGCGGCGCAGACGGACATCACCGTCGTCTGGGTCCCCGGTGCGTTCGAGATCCCCGTCGCAGCGCGTGAGCTGGCCGAGCGCGGCGGTGTCGACGCCGTCATCTGCCTCGGCGCGGTGATCCGCGGCGCGACCTCCCATTTCGAGCACATTGCCGGGGCGGCGGCCCAGGGGGTGGCAGGCGTGCACGCCGCCACGGGGATCCCGGCCAGCTTCGGGGTGCTCACCACCGAGACCCTCGAGCAGGCGCTGGACCGCGCCGGGGGAAAGAACGGCAACAAGGGTGCGGATGCGGCGCTCGCCGCGGTGGAGATGGTGTCGCTGCTCCGCGCGCTGCGCAGACCGCGCTCGGCGCGGCGGACCAGCGCAGCGGCAGGATGACCTCGGCGCCCGGCAAGCCGGCGCGCATCGTCTCGCTGCTGCCCAGCGCCACCGAGATCCTGTTCGCTGTCGGCGCGGGCGAGCGCGTCGTCGCCGTCACCCACGAGTGCGATCACCCGGCGGAAGCTGCCGCGCTGCCCAAGGTGACCGCCAACGCCCTGCCCACAGAAGGCGCATCGGCGGCGAGCATCGACCGCCACATCCGCGCCGCGCTGCACGAGGGCTCGAGCATCTACGCGCTGGATGCGGCGCTGCTCCATGAGCTCGCTCCGCAGCTGATCGTCACCCAGGAGCTGTGCGAGGTCTGCGCGGTCTCGTATCGCACGGTCCAGCAGGCGGTGCGCAGCCTGCCCGGCCACGTGCCGGTCCTCTCCCTGGAACCGGGCTCGCTGGATGACATCGCCGCGACGGTCCTCGCGGTGGGCAGCGCCGCCGGTTGCGAGCCGCGCGCAGGCCAGGTGGTGGAGGCCATGCGCGAGCGCATCGGCGTCGTCACGGCCATGGCTCCGCCCGAGCCTCGACCGGTGATGCTGTGTCTGGAGTGGACCGATCCGCTCATGGCCGGCGGTCACTGGGTGCCGGAGATGGTTGCCCTCGCCGGCGGCGTCGACCCGCTGGGGCGCCGTGGGGTGCCATCGCGCGAGGTGTCGTGGAACGAGGTCCTGGCAGCGCAGCCCGACGTGGTGGTCCTCATGCCGTGCGGCTTCGGGCTCCAACGCACCCTGTCGCTCGCGCGTGACGTCACCGAGCGGCCGGGATTCAACCAGCTGCCGGCCGCCGCATCCGGTCGGGTCGTCGCGGTCGACGGCTCCAGCTACTTCAACCGGCCCGGGCCGCGCATCGTCACCGGCCTCGAGATCCTGGCGGCTGCGGTGCGCGCCACGGCCGGCAGCCCGCTGCCGGCCGGCGCCGCCTGGGCGCTCACGCCTGCTGCAGTCTGAGGCGCGCCGCCGGGCAGGTTCAGCCGGAGATGGCCACGCCCATCCCGCCAAAGGTGGTCAGCACGCCGGCGAAGCGGTCCTCCGAGAACGTGTGCAGCGTCCCGCGCAGGACATCGACGACGGTGATCGTGCCCGCGCCGGCGTCGAAACCCATCACCGTGACCGCGTGCTCGCCGACGATGTACGGGACATCGCTGCCATCCCACGCGGTCCAGTGCCGGGGCTGGCGCACCTGGAAATCGGAGTCGACCCAGACCACGACGGGGTTGCCGGCGCGCACCTGGTCCTCGATCTCGGCAACCGTCCAGCCGGTGCGGCCGTCGGCGTGCGCGCCGAGACGGTTGGCGGCCGCCGCGATGGGCGGGTAGTACACGCCGTAGCCACTGAAATTCCCCTCCTGTCCCTGCACGTCGCCGACAAACGCGCGGTACGGGTTGCCCCAGCGCGATGGCAGTCCGTCGGCGCCGATGCTGGGAGATCGCGAGTCGAGCGGCAGCTTCTCGAAGATCTGCTGCTGCGTGACCCGGATCCCCTTTGCGGCCAGTGCCGCCTGGAGCGCGGCGGCCTCGCAGTCGAGCGGGTACGCCTGTTGAACGACGGGCGTGGGCAGGTACGTGCCAGGCCCCGGCGCCGCGGCCGGCGGCGGAGGCTGGGCCGCGTACAGGGAGGGGAACCAGGGCGAGGCGTGCTTGCTCAGGGCGGAGGTGGCCACCAGCACGCCGGCGACCACGGCGGCGAGCAGGCCGAATGCCGCGACGGCCAGCAGCCCTGGGGAGGAGCGGAGACGCCCGACCATCTCCGGGTCAGCGTACCCCGGCTCGCGTCAGCGAGCGGTCTTGGCCTGGGTGCGGAGGCAGCGAGTGCAGACGCGCGCCCTGACCATGCGCCCCTTCAACACGATGTGCGCCGATTGCAGGTTGGGCAGGAAGCGTCGCTTGGTGTGGACCTTGGAATGGCTCACGTTGTGGCCGGTCATGGGACGCTTACCGCAGACGTCACAGCGCTGGGACATTGCTCTCTGATGTATCGATTCACGACCCAGACATGCCGGGTCCCGCATACTAGAATGCGCCCCACCGCGGCAGGGCGGCTTGCGGTCCGGCGGTCCGGACTGCCGGCCGCGAGGATAACACAGCCCCTGCAGCGGGCTTATGGAATGACGTGATAGGCAAGGTCAAAGCGTCGGACGCGCTCACCCGCACAGCCTCGCTGGGCCGGATCGAGGTGTCCCCGCGGGTCGTCGCATCCATCGTCGGCCACGCCGCGAGCGAGTGCTACGGCATCGTCGGCATGGCTGCACGCGGACTCCGCGACGGCATCGCCGAACGCCTGAACCGCGAGAACGTGCACCGCGGCGTCGAGATCCAGGTGCTGCCCGACGGCATCGTCATCGAGCTCTACGTCATCGCCGAGTACGGCACGCGCATCAGCGAGGTGGCGCACAACCTGATGAGCGCGGTGCGCTACTCCGTCGAGAAGACACTGGGCCTGCCGGTGCATGCGGTCAACGTCAACGTGCAGGGGATCCACGCCGAGAGCGACGGTGTCCGCCACTAAGCCCGCACCCGGGCTCAGCCTGCTGCGCGAACCGCTGCGCGAAGCCGGGGGAGAGCAGATGCTGGCAGGCTTGCGCACCGCGCTGTCCTGGCTGGAAGCCAACCAGCAGGAGATCAACGACCTCAATGTCTTTCCGGTGCCCGACGGCGACACCGGTTCGAACATGTTCCTGACGCTGCGGTCGGCAGTCGAGGAAGCCCAGCACGCGCCGACGCCGAGCTCGGTGGAATCGGTGATGGCGGCGGCTGCGCACGGTTCGCTGATGGGGGCTCGCGGCAACAGCGGCGTCATCCTCTCGCAGATCCTGCGAGGGTTCGCACAGGGCGTCGCCGGCCGGCAGCGCATCGACGCGCCGGGCATCGCGCACGCGTTGAGCGAGGCGTCGACGGTTGCGTACCGCGCGGTGATGAAGCCGACCGAGGGCACGATCCTGACGGTGGCGCGCGAGGCGGCTCGTGCGGCGGTGGCAGCGGTGGGGGAGACCGAGGACATGCGCGTGGTGCTGGAGCGCGTCGTGCGCGAGAGCCACACCGCCGTCGAGCACACCATCGATCAGCTGCAGGTGCTGCGCGACGCCGACGTGGTCGACGCCGGTGGCTACGGCCTGGCCGTCATCTTCGAGGGCTTCAGCCGGGCGGTGAGCCAGGCCGACGCGCCGGGGCCGCCACCGGTGCAGCCGCGCCGCGCCGGTGAGCCACCGCTGCGGCTGCCCTTCGGCGAGGGCACGGGGCGGGGGCCGGCGCCGGTCCGCCGCGGCGCCGCGGCGGTTGCAGCCCGCGAGGAGGGCTGGGGCTACTGCACGGAGTTCCTCATCAACGGTCCGGGCCTCGACGTCGACGGGATCCGCACCGCGCTGGCTGCGATCGGCGAATCGGCGCTGGTCGTCGGCGACCCTGACCTTGTCCGCGTGCACATCCACACCGGCGACCCCGCGGCGCTCATCGCGCTGGCCTCGCAGAAGGGCCGGCTCACCAAGCTCAAGGTGGAGGACATGTCGGCGCAGCACCACGATGTGCTCGAGCGGGCAGACGAGGACGAAGCGCGTGCGGCTGCGCCGAAGGAGCTCGGGGTGGTGACCGTCGCGTCCGGTGACGGGTTCCGCGACATCCTCAAGAGCCTCGGGGCCGACGATGTCGTTCCCGGTGGACAGACCATGAACCCGTCCACCGAGGACCTGCTCAACGCGGTGCGCGCGACCAACGCGAAGGCCGTGATCCTCCTGCCCAACAACGCGAACGTCATCCTCACCGCCGAGCAGGTCGACCAGCTGGCCGGCGAATGCGATGTGCGCGTGGTGCCCACGCGCAACGTGCCCCAGGGCGTGAGCGCACTGCTCGCCTACGACACGACGGCAGGTGTGGACGCCAACTGCGAGCGCATGCTGAGCGCCATCGCCGCCGTCCGCGCCGTGGAGGTGACCCGCGCCGTGCGTGACAGCACCGCCGACGGCCACGACATCAAGGAGGGCGACGTCATCGCCATCGTCGACGACAAGATCACCCAGGTCGGCGACGACTACCCGGGCGTGCTCGAGTCGGTGCTCGCCGCCGAGAGCAACGCACCGGAGCTGGTGACCGTGTACCGCGGCGACAGCGTCACCGAAGCAGACGCGAACACGTTGGTGGCGGCGCTGCGCGACAAGCACCCTCGAATCGAGTTCGAGGTGCATGAGGGGGGCCAGGAGCACTACCCGTACGTGCTCTCCCTCGAATAGTTGATCCACATCGTCACCGACAGCACGTCTGACATCACGGCGGCCGAGGCGCAGACGCTCGGTATCACGCTGGTGCCCCTCGTGGTCCGCTTCGGCGACGACCAGTACCGCGACGGTGTCGATCTCGACGCCGACGCGTTCTACAACCTCCTGCAGAACAACAGCGTGCATCCCACCACCTCACAACCCACGCCGGAGCAGTTCGTGGAGGTGTATCGCGCGCTGCTGCGCGACCCCGACGACGCGGTGGTGAGCATGCACATCTCCTCCAAGCTGAGCGGAACGCTGGCGTCCGCGCATGTCGCTGCCAAAGAGTTCGATTCGGGGCGCATCCACCTCGTGGACACCGAGACCGTCAGCGCGGGGTTGATGCTGCTTGTGCGCGCCTCGTTGCAGGACGTCGCCGCCGGCAAGGACGCCGCCGCGGTTGCCGAGATGGCGCGCAAGCGCAGCGCGAAGGTGACCATCCTGGTCCTGCTCGACACCCTGACGTACCTGCAGCGGGGCGGGCGCATCGGGCGGGCCCAGGCGCTGGTCGGCTCGCTGCTGAGCGTCAAGCCCATGCTCACCATGAAAGCCGGCGAGGTCGCACCGATGGCGCGGGTGCGCAACCAGCGGCAGGGCGTCGACCGGATCATCGCCGAGCTCAAGGCGCGCCTGCCGCTGCGCGGTGTGGCCATATTTCACGCGCGAGTGCCGGAGCTCATCGGCGAGCTGCGCGACCGCGTGTGCGCAACCACGGGTGACGCCGAAGTGTTGCTCGGACGCGTCGGCCCGGTGGTTGGTGCGTACACGGGCCCCGGGGGCATCGGAGTGGCCAGCCTCGGCGTTGACTGAACGCAGCCACGTGACTCTCGGGTCGCCGGTGGCCGAGGTGCCCACCGTCGGCCCGGCAAGGGCGACGCTCCTGCACAAGCTCGGCATCGACACGGTGCGCGACATGCTCTTCCACCTGCCACATCGGTACGAGGACACCCGAGCGGTCGTGTCAATGCGCGAGCTCAGCATTGGTGACGCCCAGACGGTGAAAGCGCGAATCGTCAGCGTGACCGCATGGCTCAGCAAGGAGCGGCGACTGTTGGTGGTGCAGGCCACCCTCGCGGCGGATGGCGCGACCGCGGAAGCAGTGTGGTTCGGCAAGGACTGGCTGCCGGCCAAGTTGAACGCGCTGAAGGATTCGCAGGCGGAGGTGCTCGTCAGCGGCCCTGTCCAGCGTGGGCGACGTGGGCTCCGCTTCCGCAATCCCACCTACGAAGAGGCACGTGATGAGCAGCGCCACGTCGGCACTCTCGCGCCGGTATATCCGGAGACGCGACGCCTGACCTCGGCGATGCTGCGCACATACGTCGCCCGTGTCATCCACCTGGCTGAGGGTGTCGTCGACCGTCTGCCTGACGAGGTGCGCACGGCTGAAGGCCTGATGTCCATCGCCGAAACCTTGCGGCAGCTCCACGTCCCCGACGACCAGGCGAACGCGACGCGGGCCAAGGAGCGCATCGCGTTCGAGGAGCATTTCCTGCTGCAGCTCGCTGCCGAACGCGCTCGGCGCCGGCGCCTGTCGGGCCAGGGGGTCGTCATCGCGTACGACGTCCAGGTGGCCCGCGCGTTCGTGGCCACGCTCCCCTTCAAGCTCACCGACAGTCAGCGCGTCGCGGCACACGAGGTGCTCACCGACCTGGCATCGACGGGACCGATGAACCGCCTGCTGCAGGGCGATGTGGGCAGCGGCAAGACAGTGGTGGCGGCGATGGCCGCGCTCATGGCGCACCGCGCGGGCGCGCAGACCGCGGTGATGGCGCCCACCGAGATCCTGGCGCGTCAGCACCACGCCACACTCGACCGGCTGCTCACGCCGCACGGCCTGCCGCCGCGACTGCTGGTGGGCAGCACATCGGCGCGGGCGCGGCGTGAGGTGCTCGAGGGTCTGGCTGCAGGGCACGACGGATTGGCTGTCGGTACGCATGCACTCATCGAGGACGACGTGGTGCTCGAGAACCTCGGTCTCGTCGTGGTGGACGAGCAGCAGCGTTTCGGCGTCGCGCAGCGGCAGCGGCTGCGCCAGAAATCGGGCCTGATGCCCAACTATCTGGCCATGACGGCCACGCCGATCCCGCGCTCGCTCGCGCTGAGCCTGTACGGCGACGTGGACCGCAGCGAGCTGCGCGAGATGCCGCCGGGACGCCGTCGCATCGAGACGCGGCTGGTGCCGCCGGAGCAGCGCGCCGAGGCATACGAGTTCACGCGCGAGGAGATCCGCCGCGGCCGACAGGCCTTCGTCATCTGCCCGCTCATCGAGGACTCGGACAAACTTGGTGCGCGCAGCGCGACCGCGGAGTACGAGCGACTGCGCAAGGATGTGTTTCCCGATCTCCGTGTGGAGCTCCTGCACGGACGCATGGCCGCGCTCGAGAAGGAAGAACGCATGGGCCGCTTCGTCCGTGGCGAAGCTGACCTGGTGGTGTCGACCAGCGTGGTCGAGGTGGGTGTGGACGTGCCGAACGCCACGGTCATGATCATCGAGGGGGCGGAGCGATTCGGGCTGGCCCAGTTGCATCAGTTCCGCGGCCGGGTCGGCCGGGCCGGGCACCAGTCGTACTGCCTGCTCTTCCAGGGCGGTGTCGACGATGAGGGATCGCAGCGGCTGCGCGCCGTGGCGGGCAACCACAGCGGCTTCGAGCTCGCCGAGCTCGACCTGCAGCTGCGCAAACCCGGCGACGTCGTCGGTTTCCGGCAGCACGGCCTGCCGGAGATGCAGGCCACCGACCTCCTCGACGTCGCGCTGGCCCGGCGCGCGCGAGCCGCGGCCGTGCGGTGGCTCGACGAGGATCCGGAGCTCACGCGCCACGCCCCGCTGCATGAGGCAATGACCGGCTACCGCGGCGTCTTCGACCTGGACTGAGCGGGGCGCAGCAGCATGGCGCAGACGCGCATCACCGCCGGCGAGTGGCGCGGCCGCGTCATCGACACGCCCCGGGGTATGAGCACGCGTCCGACGCGTTCGCTGATCCGCCAATCACTGTTCGACATCCTCGGTGCAGCGGTGGCCGGCGCGGCGGTGCTCGACGTCTATGCCGGCGCCGGTACGGTGGGCTTCGAAGCGCTCTCGCGCGGTGCGCAAGAGGTCGTCTTCGTGGAGCACGGCCGCCAGGCGGTGACCGCGATCCGGGGCACGGCCGCGCGGCTGGGGTGCGCCGACCGATGTCGCGTGGTTCATTCGGATGTGCTGCGCTGGCTGCGGCGATCGTCCGATGTGCTGGCCGGCGCGCAGCTGTGCTTCATCGACGCACCGTATCGGGACCCGGAGCTGGACCGGGTGCTGTCCCTGGTGGGCGCCGCGCCGCCCGCGCTGGTGGTGTGCGAACATCACCACCAGCGGCACATTCCCGAGCGCATCGGAAACCTGCAGCTGGTGCGCGAGGTGCGCCACGGCCTGACCACCCTCAGCTTCCTGCAATCGATCCAGAAAGAGACCAAGTAGCGCAATGAGCCAGCGTGTGGCGGTCTACCCGGGGAGCTTCGACCCGGTGACGCTCGGCCACCTCGACATTCTGGACCGGGCCACGGCCATCTTCGACCGCGTCATGGTGGCGGTGCTCGCCAACCCTGCGAAGACGCCGCTGTTCACCGCGGAAGAACGTGTCGAGATCATCCGGCAATGCATCGCCGACCGCCCCAATGTCGATGTCGGTTCCTTCGACGGACTCACCGTCGACTACGCGGAGTCGCTGGGCGCCACCGCCATCGTGCGCGGCCTGCGGGTGCTGAGCGATTTCGAATCCGAGTTCACCATGGCGCTCATGAACCGCCGCCTGAAGCCGTCGATCAATACCGTCTTCCTCATGACGTCGTTTTCCAACGTGTTCATCTCGTCGTCGATCATCAAGGAGGTGTGCGCGCTGGGCGGCAGTGTCGACGAGGTCGCACCCGACGTCAGCGTGCGGGCCATGCGCCGCAAGTTCGGGATCGACACATCGTGAGTGCCAACGGTGGCAACGGCGGCAGCGCCGGCGCCGGCGGTGTTCTCGAACTGTTCGACCAGCTCGAGGAGCTGGTCACCGGCGCGCGCCGCGTGCCGCTGAGCGCGAGCGTGGTGCTCAACGAGGATGAGGCGCTCGAGCTCATCGATCGGGCTCGGCTCGGTCTGCCCGAGGAGCTGGAGCGTGCGCGGCACACCGTCGAGGACCGCGGGCGCATCATCGCCGAGGCTCGGCAGGAGGCCGAGGCGACGCTCGCGCATGCCGAGGAAGAGGCGGAACGCCTGCTCACGGAAGCGGCCGACCGAGCTGCTGCGCTGGTGAGCGAGCACGTGCTCACCGACCAGGCCCGGGCCCACGCGGCCACGGTGGTCGCCGAGGCCGAGGCGCGGGCGGCGGAGACACGGTCCGAGGCCGATGCGTATGCGCGCGACGTCATGATCCGGCTCGAGGACCAGCTGGCGCGCACCGTGACCACGGTGCGCAAGGGCATCGAGGCGTTGCCCCGCCCGCCGATGGTGCGGCGCCGCCGGAAGCCGGCTGATTAGCCCGTTATACTGGCGGCGATCAGCTGGCTGCGCGGCGAGACTGCGCGGCCATGATGTGGAGAGCCCATGCCCCTTCCCAAACAACGAATCTCAAAACGCCGTCGCGACTTCAGGCGGTCACACCATGCCCTGTCGCTGCCGACATTGGCGCCGTGCCAGCAATGCCGCCAACCGCGACCGCCGCACCGCGTCTGTCCCAACTGCGGCCATTACCGCGGTCGCGAAGTCGTCGTCACCGAGTAGCTGCTCGCTCTTTGCGCGCCGCCCTCTGCTTTCCGGGTCAGGGAAGCCAGCTCGCGGGCATGGCCGCGTCGCTCATGGACGAACCGAGTGCTGAGCCGCTGCTTGCGGCAGCCGCGGCGGACGGCGTGGACCTGCGCACGCTCTTGGAGGGCGACGCAGCACGGCTGCGGCCCACCGAGATGGCGCAGCCGTCGCTGCTCTTCATCGAGTGCGCACTGCTTCACCTGGTGCCGAATCAGGTCGAGGTCGTGGCGGTTGCCGGCCACAGCGTCGGCGAGTACAGCGCCTGTGTCGCCGCCGGCGCGCTCGACCCGGTCACCGCGATGCATCTGGTGATCGCTCGCGGGCGCGCCATGGCGGCGGTGCGCGAGGGCGCGATGGCGGCGTTCCTGGGCATGGCCGAGGACGCCGTCGCTGATGTGTGTGTCGAGGCGTCGCGGCAGACGCGCGAGACGGTGGTGGTCGCCAACCTGAACGCCCCTGGACAGGTGGTGGTGAGCGGCACGCCGGCTGCCGTGGACGCGGCCACGCGCCTGGCGCGCGGGCGCGGGCTGCGGCGCGCCATCGCACTCGAGGTGAGCGGCGCGTTCCACTCCCCGCTGATGGAGCCCGCGTCCGCCGCTTACGGCGACGTCCTCGATGCTGCGCCGCTGCGCGACCCGCGCGTCCCGGTCGTCTGCAACGTCGACGGAGCCGCCGTCTCGGATGCGCGCACACTGCGCGACCGTCTGCAGCGGCAGCTCACCGCGGCCGTGCGCTGGGTGGACTGCGTGCGCGCCATGGTGCAGCTGGGCGCCGACACGCTCGTCGAGATCGGTCCGGGCTCGGTGCTCACGGGATTGGCCCGGCGCATCGTCCCCGATGTGCGCGCTCTGGCGATCAACGATGCGGCCGGGGCGCGAGCGCTGACCGCCGCGGCAACACCGTGAGCGACGCCGAGTCGCGGCCCCTGCAGGGCCAGGTCGCGCTGGTGACCGGCGCGTCTCGCGGCATCGGCCGGGCCACGACGCTGGCGCTGGCTCGCGCCGGTGCGCACGTCGCGGTGTGCAGCACGACGCCGGCCGGCAGCGAGCCGGTTGCCGCGGAGGTTCGCGCGGAGGGTGGGAGCGCGCTGGCGCTCTGGGCCGACCTCGCGGACGCCGGCGCGCCCGCTGCGCTCGTCGAGCGCGCGCTCGACGAGCTCGGTTCGGTCGACATCGTCGTGAACAACGCCGGCATCACCCGCGACGGCCTGGCCCTGCGCATGAGCGACGCGGACTGGTCGGCGGTGATCACCATCGATCTGACCGCCGCGTTCCAGATCTGCCGCGCCGCTCTGCGCCCGATGCTCCGGCGCAGATCCGGCCGCATCATCAACGTCTCCAGCGTTTCGGGGGTGATGGGCAACGCGGGTCAGGCCAACTACGCTGCTGCCAAGGCAGGGGTCATCGGCCTGACCAAGTCACTTGCCCGCGAGGTCGCCGGCCGGCACATAACGGTGAACGCGGTGGCGCCGGGGTTCATCGACACGGAGATGACCGCGGTCCTGCCCGAGGCGGCCCGCCAAGCGGCGGTGGCCGCCATTCCCGCCGCACGCCTGGGCACCGCTGCCGAGGTCGCAGCCGCGATTCTCTTCCTTGCCGGCCCTGACGCGGCGTACATCACCGGGCACGTGCTCCATGTCGACGGCGGGCTGGGCGCATGACAGAGAGCCGGGATTCCAGTCGGGCTCCAAAGCCGAAAACCCCGCGTTCTGCGGAGGCATTGCCAATAGAATCTGGGGACAGGGTGCCACCCACTCCCGATCCCATCCCCGATGCAGGAACGCCCATCGACGGCGCCTCGGGTCGTTATGCCTGGCGTCCTCCCCGGACAGACGCTATCGTTTACAGTCAGTCGGAGCCGGCCGAAACGGCTCCCAGTCCAGAAGGAAAGACCGATGCCAGACTTCAGCTACGACCGGTTCAAAGCGATCGTCGCCGACCAGCTCGGCGTGGAGTCCGAACAGGTGACCCCGGAGGCGTCGTTCGTGGAGGATCTGAACGCGGACTCGCTCGACCTGGTCGAGCTGATAATGGCGTTCGAGGAGGAGTATCAGATGGAGATCTCCGACGAGGACGCGGAGAAGATCGGGACGGTCGGCCAGGCCTGGGACTACATCCACGAGAAGGTGGGGGCGGCGACCTAAAGACCCCAGTCCCCGAGCCGGGACCTTCGCCACTCTCTGACGAGGAGGCGGCGCGGCTCGAGGCCCTGCAGGATCGCATCGGCCTGCGTTTCCGCCGGCCGGAGTTGCTGCGCGAGGCGATGACGCACGCGTCCTGGAACAACGAACGCGGCGAGCTCACCGGACCCGGCCGCGACAACGAGCGTCTCGAGTACCTCGGCGACGCCGTGCTCGAGCTTGTCGTCGGCGAATACCTCTTCAGGCGCTTCCCCACGTACGACGAGGGACAGCTCACGCAGCTGCGCGCCGCGCTGGTCAATACCACGTCGCTGGCCCGGCTGGCCGAGCGGCTCGCACTCGGTGAGACGCTGCTGCTCGGTCGCGGCGCCGCCAAGACCGGGGCGCGCGAACTGCCCTCGCTGCTCGCCAACGCCTTCGAGGCAATGATCGGAGCGCTGTTCCTCGACCAGGGATACCGCTCGGCCACCCGCGTCTTCCTGCAGAACATCGGCGACCTCGCCGAATGGAGCGACGAGAACTTCAAGGGGCAGCTCCAGGAGGTGTCCCAGGAGCGCACCGGCGACACGCCGCACTACCGCGTGGTCACCGCCGGCGGGCCCGGGCACCGCCGCGAGTACACAGCCGAGGTGCTGCTCGGCGACGGCGTTGCCGGCAGCGGTTCAGGCAAGACCAAGCAGGCGGCCGAGCAGGCTGCTGCGCGCGACGCCCTTGACCGCCTGGCCACCGCCGGCCGCGGCGGAGCTGCGGCTGCGGCCGGAGCGGCTCGGGCCGCGGCGCGCAACGCAGCCGCAGAGCCGGCACGGGTGCGCAGGCGCGTCGCCGAGGTGGCTGCGGACCGGGGCGCCAGTTCGGCTCCTCGCCGGGGTGAGCCGAAGACAGCGCCGGGCGACGAGGGGCCCGAACGCCCCAAGCGCGGCCTCCTGGCTGCGCTCCGCGCTGCCGCCGAGGCGCTGGTCGGCCGCCAGCCGGCGCCACCGCCGGAGCCGGAACCGCCGGCGCGGCGTCGCTCCCGCCGGGGCCGGCGCGGCGGACGGGGACGCGGCGGCGCGAAACCTCGGGGCCCCGCGAGCGGATGAGGCTCCGCCGCATCATCGTTGCCGGGTTCAAGACGTTCGCATCGCGGAGCGAGGTCCGCTTCGACCGTGGCATCACGGCTGTCGTCGGCCCCAACGGGAGCGGCAAGAGCAATCTCGTCGACGCATTGCGCTGGGGGCTCGGCGAGACCAACGCGCGCGAACTGCGCGGCCAGCGCATGGACGAAGTGATCTACGCCGGTGGCGGGACGCGCGCCCGCGTGAACGTCGCCAGCGTCGAACTGGTGATCGACAACGAGGAGGGCAAGCTGCCCGTGGCCGACCCCGAGGTGTCGGTGAGCCGGCGGGTGGTCCGCGGCGAGGGTGACACCGAGTTCCGCCTCAACGGCGAACGGGTCCGGCTCCGCGACCTGGAGCGTGTCCTGGGGGGCACCGGCCTGACCCAGAACGGCTACGCCGTCGTGGTCCAGAACGACATCGACGGGATCATCGAGTCGACCCCCGCCCAGCGCCGCACCCTCGTCGAAGAGGCTGCCGGCGTGCGCGCGTTGCGCGCGGCGTGTGAGGATTCGCTGAGCCGGATGCGCCGGGCCGAGCAGGTGCTGGTGCGCCTGGAGGACCTGCTGGCCGAGGCGGAGCCGCGCCAGGCCGAGCTTGCCGGCCAGGCCGAGCTGGCCCGGGAGCAGCGGTCGCTGGCGGAGCGGCTCGCTGACCTGAAGGGCAGCCTGGCCCGCGAGGAATGGCGCGCGGCAGTCGGCCGGCGCCGCCAGGCACGTCGCCGCCTCGAGCTCGCCACCTCGCGCGGCGAGGCCGCCGCCGAAGCGGAGAGGGGCTTCTCCGAGCGCGCCGCGGCAGAGCGTGCCCGCCTCGATGCGGCGCGTACGGCTCACGAGGCGGCGAGCCGGCGGCTCGAGCAGGCTCGGCTTGCAGCTGAGCGAGCCCTCGGCGACGCCCTTCGCTGGGCGGACCGGGTGCGCAGCGGGACGCTGCAGCGGGCCGCTGCCACCGCCGAGGCGCTGGCGCATTCCCAGGACGTCGAGGCGGCCCGGCGAGCGCTGGAATCGGTGCCCAGCATCGAGGACGACCCGGCGTTCCGATCGCTCGATGAGCAGGTGGACGCCCTGCGCAGCGCCGAGGTCGCGGCGGCGGAGGCCGTGCGCGACGCTGAGGCTCGCGCCAGGGCGGCGGGCGAGCGC
>Ga0066710_100001159_pt1 | contig 18911 bp, 22 predicted proteins | sample GraSoiAngelo_159_FD_79666 | JGI IMG/M metagenome (GOLD analysis project Ga0066710, IMG submission 79666) | Grasslands soil microbial communities from the Angelo Coastal Reserve, California, USA - 14_1009_16_40cm | ecosystem: Environmental > Terrestrial > Soil > Grasslands | place: USA... | reverse complement strand
GTCGAGCTTGTAGATCTTGGCGAACTCCTCGGCCTCGGTCTCGGCGGTGCCGGTCATGCCGGCGAGCTTGTCGTACATCCGGAAGTAGTTCTGGAACGTGATCGTGGCGAGCGTCTGGTTCTCGCGCTCGATCCGCACCGCCTCCTTGGCTTCGACCGCCTGGTGCAGACCGTCGGACCAGCGCCGGCCGGGCATCTGGCGCCCGGTGAACTCGTCGATGATGACGACCTGCCCGTCCTTGACGATGTAGTCGACGTCCCGCCGGAAGAGCGCGTGCGCGCGCAATCCCTGCTGGATGTGGTGCAGCATCGTCATGTTGCGCGGGTCGTATAGGTTCTCGACGTTCAGCAGCCGCTCGCAGGTGGCGATCCCCTCCTCGGTCAGCGCCACCGCGCGCGCCTTCTCGTCGACGATGAAGTCGCCCTTCTTCTCGGCCTCGATCTCCGAGAGCTTCCCCTCGGTGATCGTGGCCGCCCGCCGGAGCTTCGGGATGATCCGATCGATCGTGTAGTAGAGGTCGGTCGACTCGTCGGCGGGGCCCGAGATGATCAGCGGCGTCCGCGCCTCGTCGATCAGGATCGAGTCGACCTCGTCGACGATCGCGTAGTGGAGCTCGCGCTGGACCAGCTCGTCGAGACTGAACCGCATGTTGTCGCGGAGGTAGTCGAAGCCGAACTCGTTGTTGGTGCCGTAGGTGACGTCGGCCCGATAGGCCTCCGGACGCGTGCACGGCCGGAGCGAGGTCAGCCGGATGTCCGACGTCACGAACTTCGGATCGTAGAGGAACGACGCCTCGTGCTGGATGACGCCGACGGTCAGGCCGAGCGCCTGATAGATCGGCCCCATCCATTGCGCGTCGCGCTTGGCCAGGTAGTCGTTGACCGTGACGATGTGGACGCCGCGGTCCGTGAGCGCGTTCAGATATGCCGGGAGCGTCGCGACGAGCGTCTTGCCCTCGCCGGTCGCCATCTCGGCGATCTTTCCGTCGTGGAGCACCATGCCGCCGATCAGCTGGACGTCGAAGTGCCGCATGCCGACCGCGCGGCGGGCCGCCTCGCGACAGACGGCGAAGGCGTCCGGAAGGATCTCGTCGAGCGGCTCGCCGCCCTCGATCCGCTTCTTGAACTCCTCGGACTTCGCGCGCAGGCCGGCGTCGTCGAGCGGGGTCAGCGACGCCTCGAGCGCGTTGATGACGTGCACGACCGGCATCATGCGCTTGACGTCGCGCTCGTGCTTGGTGCCGAAGATCTTCTTCAGCAGCGCATCGATCATGTCGGCCTCATTATACAGGGCGCGTTCGCGGGCCCGGCCGCCCCAGAAGCTCGCGGGCGTGGCCCCGAGCCGTCTCGGTGACCCGGTCGCCCGCCACCATCCGGGCGATCTCCTCCACACGCGCCTCACCGGTCACGAGCTCGGCGCTGACACGCGTCCGACCGCCGCGCACGGTCTTCGAGACCCGCACGTGGTGGGCGGCGCGGGCGGCGATCGGCGCCAGGTGGGTGACGCAGAGGACCTGGCGGCCCTCCGCGGCTGCGGCGAGCTTCTGCGCCACCACCGCCGCCACGCGGCCGCCGATGCCCGAGTCGACCTCGTCGAAGATCATGGTCGGCACGCGCTCGGCGCGGGCGAGAATGGCCTTCAGCGCGAGCATCGTGCGCGAGAGCTCGCCGCCCGACGCGATCCGCGCGAGCGGGCGCAGGTCCTCGCCGGGGTTCGTCGACAGGCGGAACTCGACTCGATCGAGCCCGCGGGGCCCGATCTCGGCGAAGGGCGCCCGCGCCACGGCGATCTCGAAGCGAGCGCGCTCCATCCCGAGCTGGTGCAGCTCGCGCGCCGCTTCGCCGGCGAACCGCTCGGCGGCGTCGTGCCGGCGCTTCGCGAGCTCGTGCGCGCCGCCCGAAAGCTCGGCGTCGAGCTCGCCGAGCATGCGCTCCTGCTCGGCCAGGATTTCCTCGTGTCGGCCCAGACGCTCGAGCTCGCTCGCCGCCTCGTCGCGGAACACGAGCATCGCCGCTTCCGTGTCGCCGTACTTCCGCTTGAGCCGTGTGAGCGCGTCGAGACGCTCATCGATCGCCTCGAGCCGCCCGGGCGCCATCGCGATGCTGTTCCGCAGCGAGCGGACCGCGGCGAGCGCGTCCTCGATCAGCGCTCCGGCGCCTTCGACCGAATCGGCCGGGGCGGCGAACGCCGGATCGAGCCGCGCGAGATCTCGCAGCAGGCGGGCGGTGCGGTGGAGCCGACTCATCGCCGAGCTGTCGTCGTCGTTGAGGAGCCCGGCGGCCTCGGCGAGGCCGGCCGACAACCGTTCGGCGTGCTGGAGCCTCCGGCGATCGACCCGGAGCTCGTCCTCCTCCCCCGCCCGCAGCCGCGCGGCGTCGAGCTCCGACACCTGCAGCCGCAGCAGATCCTCGCGCCGGGCCCGATCGCGGTCGGCCGCCCGCGCCCGCTCGAGCTCGGCCGCCGCGGTGCGGTGCTTCGCGAACAGGTCGCCCACGCGGTCGCGGAGCTCTTCGGTATCCGCGAATCGGTCCAGGAGGTCGAGCTGCCGCGCCGGCTCGAGCAGGCGCTGGTGCTCGTGCTGGCCGTGGATCTCGACCAGGTGGTCGCCGAGGCGTTCGAGCATGCCGACCGTGACCGGCGAATCGTTCACGAAGGCGCGGTGGCGACCGGAACGAGCGAGCTCTCGGCGAATCACCAGCTGTCCCTGGTCGAGACTGAGCCCGGCCTCGTCGAGCGCGGCCGCGACCGGACCCCGCGGCGCTACCTCGAACACCGCTTCCACGGTCGCCGTCTCGGTGTCGGTGCGGATGACGTCGGTCTGGGCGCGGGCGCCGCGGATGAGGAGGATCGCGTCGAGAAGCATCGACTTTCCGGCGCCGGTCTCTCCGGTGAGCACGTTGAGGCCGGGTTGGAGAGATACGGTGACGGCGTCGATCACGGCAAAGTTGCGAACTCGAATCTCGAGGAGCATCTGGGCCGATGCTAGGTCAGCGAGGCGGCCACCTCAAGCGGTATCCGAGCGAATACAGCGTTAACGCTCACCCCACTTGAGTTTCGTGCGGAGAACGGAGAAGAAGTCCTTCTGCGGAAACCTGACGAGCCGAATGCGCGAGGCCGCCTTCCGTACCTCGACCGTGTCTCGCTCCCTGAGCCCGACGCCCACCTGCCCGTCGACCGTTGCCATGACCTCCTGATCGGCCAGCAAGGTGACCTCGATCCGGGCCCCGCCGGGCAGCACGATCGGGCGATCGGTCAGGGTGTGGGAGCAGATCGGGGTCAGGACGACCGCATCCATCGTCGGGAAAAGGATCGGGCCATCGGCGGAGAGCGAGTACGCCGTCGATCCAGTCGGCGTCGAGATGATCAGGCCGTCTGCGCGGTACGCCGTCGCGTAGCGCCCGTCGACCGACACCGAGAGGTTGATGATACGGCTCATCGCCGACTTCGTGATGACGACGTCGTTGAGGGCCGCGTACTCGCAGAGCGGCTGGCCGTTGCGAATCACTTTCGCCGCCAGCAGCATCCGCTCCTCGATGGTCATCCGGCCGGCCAGGTACGCTTCGAGCGCCGGGAGCATCTCGTCGAGCGTCGTCGCGGTGAGGAAACCGAGGCCTCCGAGGTTCACCCCGAGGAGGGGCACGCCCAGGTCGCCGACCGCTCTGGCCATCGAGAGGAGAGTTCCGTCCCCACCGAGGACGATCAGCAGGTCGACCTGCGACGGCAGCTCGGCCTTGTCGGCCGCGGCGGGGACGTCAGCCGACGCGAGGTCGGCCGTCTCCTTCTCGAGCACCGCCCCGAGCCCCTGGGCAGAGAGCCAGGACAGGAGCTGAGCGATGACGCCCTTGGCGCGGGGCGCGTCCGGCTTGGCGACGATCCCGACCCGGGTCACGCAAGTGCCTCGACGCTCCGGCTGATCATCGACTCCAGATCGCTGGCCGTACGGCCGTGCGTCGAGAAGTGCAGGAAGAACTCGTGATTGCCCTTCGGGCCTCGCAGCGGAGACGCGGTGACTCCAAGGACATGCCAGCCTCGAAGCACAGCATAGCGCGCCAGCCGTTGGACCGCCGCCCGGTGCTGAGCCGGCTCGCGGACGACGCCGCCCTTCCCGACGTGCTCGCGTCCGACCTCGAACTGCGGCTTCACGAGCGAGATCACTTCACCGCGGGAGGCGAGCACGCCGAACGTCGCGGGCAGGATCTTCTCGAGCGAGATGAACGACACGTCGATGACCGCCAGCGTCGGCTGGTCGCCGAAGACGCGCGGGTCGAGCGCGCGAGCGTTCGTGTGCTCCATGACGACGACCCGCTGGTCCTTCCGCAAGCGCGGGTCGAGCTGGCCGGTGCCGACGTCGACCGCGTACACTCGCGCGGCGCCCTTCTGGAGCAGGCAGTCGGTGAATCCGCCCGTGGAGGCGCCGACGTCCATGCATACCCGCCCGGCAACCTTGATCTGGAAATGGTCCAGCGCGTGGACGAGCTTCTCCCCGCCGCGGCTCACGAAGGGGCTCCGCGCCCGGACCTCGACCGCGGCCCCCGGAACGACCAGGACGCTTGCTTTATCCACTAGTTGCCCGTCGACGAAGACCTCGCCGGCGAGGATCTGCCGCGCCGCCTTTTCCCGGCTCTCGATCAGCCCTTTGTCGACCAATAATTTATCGATCCGAACGCGCGCTGGACGTTTCATGACGCGCTCATTATAGGCGACCGACTCGCTGAGTCCGCATCAGAAACAGCAGGCCCATGCCGGCCAGAAATCCCCCGATGTGAGCGAACCATGCCGTGCCGCCGGCTTCGCCGCCGCCCCAGGCCGCCGCGCTGAACGTGAGAATCCCGCTGAGCGCCTGGATGACGATCCAGAACCCGAGCACGACGAGGGCTGGCCAGCGGACGACTCGGACGAAGAATCCGAACACCAGCAGCATATGAACCCCGGCGAACGGGAAGAGCAGGATGTACGCCCCGAGCACGCCGGAGACGGCGCCGCTCGCGCCGATCATCGGAATGGACGATCGAGGGTTCACGGCCACCTGCGTCACCGCCGCCGCCACGCCGGCCAGCAGATAGAGCGCGAGATAGCGCCCGTGTCCGAGCGTGTCCTCGACGTTGTCGCCGAAGATCCACAGATAGAGCATGTTGCCGGCGACGTGCAGCAGCCCGCCGTGCAGGAACATCGAGGTGAAGATCGTCGTGACGGGGCTCGGGAACTCCCCGGGAACCGAGCATGCGCCGGTGAGTCGGCACGGTGTCGCGCCGAACTCGAACACGACCGCTTCCGCGGCCCGCGGATCGCCGCCCATCCCGATCGAGGCCTGGTAGAGGAAGACGAGCACGTTCAGTCCGATCAAGCCGATCGTGACGAACGGAAAGCTCTCGCTCGGAATGTCGTCCTTGAGCGGGATCATCAGCGCGTCGGCTCAAGGACGACGATGCTCGGCCGCGTCAAGTACCGCTCCGCGGCCCGCGCGACGTCTTCGGCCGTCACCGCGTCCAGCGCCCGGGCGTAGCGGTCCGGATAGTCCCAACCGGCTCCGACGGTCTCGAAGAAGGCCATGTACCACGCCAGGCGCGCGTTGGTGCGGCGATCCATCACCAGGTGACCGCGGACGTATGCCTTCGCGCGCGCCAGCTCGTCGCCGCTCACCGGCGCCTCGCGTATGCGCTCGAGCTCCCGCAAGATGCCCGCCTCGGCCGCCGTGGCGCTGGCCGGCGCGGTTCCGGCATACGCGACGAAGATGATGGGGCCGGTGCGAAACTGCGCAATGACTCCCGTCGAGTAGGCCAGCCCGCGTTGATCCCTGAGCTCGACGAACAATCTCCCCGCCATGCCGCCCCCGAGCGCGGCCGCGAGCACCCGAACGGCCGGGTACAGAGGATCCCAGGGATCTGGGCCGAGGTAGCCGACCAGAACCTGCGCCTGCTTGGCCGAGCGTGGGATGACACGACGCTCCCCTGACGGCTCGGGAACGGCGAGCGCGGGCCGCGTGTCCGGCCCGGAGCGCACCATGCGGCCGAAGAGGCGCTCGGTCGCCTTCATGACGCGTTTGCGCTCCACCTGGCCGCTGACGGCGAGCACCATGCGGTCCGGCTGATAGATCGCGCGATAGTGCGCGAGCAGATCGTCGCGCGTCAGCCGCTCGATGCTCTCCTTGGAGCCGAGGTGATTTCGCCCGTAGGGATTGGTCCCGTAGAGCTCCCGAAGCATGGCATCGAAGCTGAAAGAGAACGGCGCGTCGGCGCGCGACTTGATCTGACCGAGAAGCAGGCGACGCTCCTTCTCGACTTCGTCCGGCGGCAGCGCCGGTTGCAGGGCGACCTCCGCGACGAGCGCCAGCAAGGTCTCCCAGTGGACCGCGAGCGCCTGTCCTCGCACTTCGGCGGCCTCGACTTCGCCGTTCGCGTCGAGGCTGCCGCCGATGTCTTCGGAGCTCTCGGCCAGCTGCACCGCCGTCCGCCGGGCGGTGCCGCGGAGCATCGCGCGGTGCAGGAAGTTGGTGATGCCGGCGGTCGATTCGGTTTCGAAGCGCGAGCCGGCGCGAACCTGCAGCGACACGGCGACGACGCCGGCCGCGTCGTTCTCGCGCACCAGCACCGTCAATCCATTGGGAAGGACGCGGCGCGCGACCGGCGGCTCCTGCGCATGGGCGCTGGGGGCCGTGAGCACGAGGGCCAGCCATGCCGTCGCGAGCGGCAATCCGAGGCGGATCATCGAGCCGGAGGCACGAACGCAAGCCGTCCGTAGCGCTCGAGATCCAGGTAGCGCCGAGCCGCCAGTCGAACCTGATCGGCCGTGACGGATCGCAGCCGATCGAGGTACGCGAGCTCCCCGGAGAGGCGCCACACCGTCTCGGCGTGGCCGAACAGCCGGGCGCGTCCCTCGGCGGTCTCGCTCCGAAAGGCGCGCTCGGCTTCCGCGCGCGTGATCGCACGGCGAAGCTCCTCGTCGCTGACGCCCTGGTCGCGAATGCGTCGGATCTCGTTCAGGGTCTCGGTCTCAGCGCGGGCGAGATTCACGGATTCGAGCTGCGCCGTCACCATGATCACGCCGCCGGCCTCGTACTCCACGTAGTCGGAGCGTACGGAATTGACGAGCCCTTGCCGTTCCCGGAGCGACTGGGGCAGACGCGACGAGCGTGATTGACCGAGGATCGAGGCGAGAAGCTCCACGGCGGGGGTGTCGGCGTGATCGAGCTTCGGGCCGAGCCATGCCATCCCGAGGTAGGCCAGCGCTCCAGGCCGCTGAACCTCGTTTTTCTTCGGCGTGAGAGTGGCGGGCATCGATTGCGGCAACCGCTCGAAGCCGCTCCTCGGCAGGCGACCGAGCGTGCGCTCGGCCGCCTGGAGTATCGCCGCCTTGTCGATCGGCCCGACGACGACCAGGGTGAACGACTCCGGGACGTAGTGGCGCCGATAGAAGGCGAGCAGCGTGTTCCGCGTGAGCTTCTGGATGATCTCAGGCGTGCCGAGCAGTGAGCGGCCGTAGGGATGGCCGTCGAACACCATCCCGTAGAGCTGGCGGGTCAGGTGTCGCTGTGGAGTGTCCTCGCCCAGCCGCATCTCCTCGATGACGACTTTCTTCTCGAGCTCCAGCTCGGTCTCGTCGAGACTCGAGTTGACGCTGATGTCGGCGAGCATCTCGATGGCCGCAACCGCGCGCGTCGCGGGGAGGACCACGTAGTAGTACGTGAAATCGAGCGAGGTCCCAGCGTTCACGTATCCGCCGAGCGCTTCGACGTCTCGGTCGACGAAGCCCTTCGAGCGCGTCGTCGTTCCCTTGAAGAGCATGTGCTCGAGATAGTGCGCCAGCCCGAGCTCAGCCGCGGCCTCGTCCCTTCCCCCTGCACGCACCCAGAGCTGGACAGCGACGACTTCACCGAAGGGGTACTCTTGAAGGAGGATGCGGACCCCGTTGTGCAGCACGTGGCGGGTGGGCGCCTCGACCGTGACCTCAGATTTGACCTTGCCCGCGCTCGAACAGGCAGCGGCCAGGATCAGCGCGCTGAGCCCCAAAAGCAGCAAAATACGCGATATCCGATGCATGTTGGGTGTCAGGCTACCACAAGGGGAGCGACGGGCAGAATGCCGGACCCCCTGTTGGGGCGGGACAGGACACAACGCCAGCTAGCGCAGCTGAGAATTCTGAATAAGTAGCTTGTTTCATTCGTCCTTCACGACAGTGCGCGGCTGGCATTCCGGTTGCTCCTAATCTCAGGCCGAGAGTCGTAGCCACCGAGTGGACGTCAACGCCGAGAGGGGGACAACGGAGCACGCTGGCCGCGGTGAACTGATCGAACCGATCCAACCAAACCAGGGGAAATGGAAAGACTGATGAAGAGATTTTTGGCGGCAATCATGAGCGTGGCAGTGGTCGCGACCGTGGCGCCTGTCGTCGACGCGCAGACTCAGTGCCCGGCCGAAGTCAGCCAGGCTCAGGCGATGCTGAAGAAGGTTTCGAAGGCCCAGGATGTCCAGGCGCCGCGCTCGCTCGCCGGCTCGCGTCAGGACATTCAGGCGCCGCGCGCTGGCCAGGACATCCAGGCCCCGCGTAGCGGTCAAGACATCCAGGCGCCCCGGTCGCTCGCCGGCTCGCGTCAGGACATTCAGGCGCCGCGCGCCGGCCAGGACATCCAGGCCCCGCGGGCGGGTCAAGACATCCAGGCGCCGCGCGCCGGCCAGGACATCCAGGCGCCGCGGGCGGGTCAAGACATCCAGGCTCCGCGCGCTGGCCAGGACATTCAGGCGCCGCGTACCGGTCAGGACATCCAGGCCCCGCGCGGTCAGGACATCCAGGCGCCCCGATCGCTAGCCGGCTCGCGTCAGGACATTCAGGCGCCGCGCGCCGGCCAGGACATCCAGGCCCCGCGGGCGGGTCAAGACATTCAGGCTCCGCGCGCTGGTCAGGACATCCAGGCTCCGCGGGCGGGTCAAGACATTCAGGCTCCGCGCGCTGGCCAGGACATCCAGGCTCCGCGGGCGGGTCAAGACATTCAGGCTCCGCGCGCTGGCCAAGACATTCAGGCTCCGCGCGCTGGCCAAGACATCCAGGCTCCGCGGGCGGGTCAGGACATCCAGGCCCCGCGCTCGCTGGCCGGTGCCAAGTCTTCGTCGGGTAGCGATGCGGTGAAGCTGGTTCGGGAGGCCGAGGCTGCGTGCAAGGCCGGAAACATGGACGCCGCCAAGGCGAAGGCCGTCGAGGCGATGGGCCTGATGAAGTAAGACGGTATTTTTGCAGTCGCAGTACCCAGGCTCCAGGGGCCGGCCCCTGGAGCCTTCTTATTTGCATTTGGCGCGGTATAGAATTTTGAGGATGCGTCGATGGTTCGCGAGCGTGATGCTCCTCGCGGTTCCCTGTCTCGCCCAAGCGGCCCCCACGGTTCAGGAGGTCTTGCTTCGAGCGAAGCCGGCCGTTGCGCTCGTCGTCTCCGAGGTCACGGCCGAGGTCACCGTGACGTGCCCGACCGGCGACAAGAAGCAGGTCACGCCCCCACCCTTCCGCGAGAACGGGACCGGCTGGTTCATCAATCCAAGCGGCTGGGTGATCACGAACGGCCATGTCGTCTCGTCGGCGCATCGGCCGAAGCAGACGATCACGCAGGAGCTGCTGGAGCGCGGCGTCCGTCAGGCCTGCGGGGACGTGAACGACGAGGCGCTGGCCGCCGCGGTTGCGCGCGCGAAGATCAAGCTCGACCCGTCGATCTCCGTGATTCTCTCGAATGGCATGCGGCTGTCCGCAACCGTGGCGAAGTATAGCCCGCCGGTTGCCGGCAAGGGCATGTCGGGTCGCGACCTCGCGCTTCTCAAGCTCGAGGCTGCCGACATGCCGGCGCTGACTCTGGGCGACTCTTCGAACACGAGGATCGGCGACAAGATCCACATTTTGGGCTTCCCCGAGGTCGTGCTGACCCACGAGCTCTTGAATGCGTCGGCAAAGGTCGAAGCGTCGGTCACGAATGGCGCGATCTCCGGCTTCAAGCAAGACACCAACAATCGGCCGGTGCTCCAGGTGGATGCACCGGCGGCGTGGGGCAACAGCGGCGGGCCCGCCGTCGGATCCGGCGGAGAAGTCCTCGGCGTTCTGACGTTCGTCAGCCTCGAGGCGGGCAATCAGGAAACCGTCGTCCAGGGGTTCAACTTCGTGATCCCGTCGGCCGCGGTCCGCGAGTTCCTGAACGGCACCGACGTCCGGCTCGACGAGGTCAGCCGGTTCAACACCGCGTGGCACGCGGGGCTCGAAGACTTTTTCCGGGGCTACTATGGCCGTGCCGAGACGCACTTCGCGGAGGCGAACCGACTCCTCCCCGATCTCACCGACGTGCGCCGCATGATGGCCGAGGCGAAAAACCCGCCGCCTCGCCCCTTCCCGTGGATGCCGATCGCGGCCGTCGTGACCCTGGTGGTCGTCGCGGTCGCCGGGGTTGTCCTGGTGATGCGCTCGCGCCGCAACCGCTATCGCATCCGGCCGTCAGAGGTGATGCGGCTCATCGAGGCCTCCTCGGACGCGCCGCCGATCATCCTGGACGTTCGCGACGGGGCGACGTACGCCCAGAGTCCGGTCAAGATCCAGGACGCGCGCCACCTCTCGCCCGACGAGCTCGGGACGGGCATCCGAGCCCTCGACGTCGACGCGAATCGCACGGTCGTCGCCTATTGCTCCTGACCCGACGAAGCCACGAGCGCCCGGGTGGCGCTTCAGCTTCGCGAGGCGGGCTTTCGAGACGTCAGGATCTTGAAGGGCGGGCTCAGCAGCTGGGCGGACGCCGGTTTGCCGCTCGACGCGAAGACCGCGGCCACTTCTAGCTGATGAGCACCGCGTCTAGCCGCCGCTCCCCCGCCCGCCGGCCAGGAAGTGGACGTGCACGTGGTAGACGACCTGGCCACCCTCCGGGCCGCAATTCACGCGCAGCCGATATCCGCGCTCGGCCAATCCCCTCGCCTCCCCGATCTTGCGAGCCGCCAGAAGACAGCGGCCGAGCACCTCGGCGTCCGCAGGCTCCATCGCCATGATCGAGCTGATGTGGCGCTTGGGGACGATGAGCAGATGAATCGGCGCCTTCGGATAGATGTCCTTGAACGCGAGGACCGCGTCGTCCTCGTACTCGACGTCGGCGTGGCTCGTGCGCGCGACGATGCGGCAGAACACGCAGTCCGTCACGAGGCCCGCCCCGGCACGCCTGCTATAATGACGCGGCCTCGATCAGCACTCGAAAAGGAGCGCAGATGGGAACCTGTCCCAAGTGCAAGCGGAAGATCCGGAAGAACGGCAATCACGTCAAGCTCGGCTCGACCTGGTATCACAAGGCGTGCCCGCGGCGCCAAGCCGCCCAGGCCAAGGCGTAGCGCGCCGACACACTCCGCGTCCTCGCGGACGCCTCGCACCGCTCAACTCGCAGTCCCGTAGAGCCCGATCGGACGCTTGACGTATCGCCCCTGCGGCTCGCCGACGACCGCCCCGTCCTGGAACACCGTGCGTCCCCGCAGGAGCGTGTGCGTCGGCCAGCCGCGGACCCGCATGCCCTCGAACGGCGTGAAGTCCTGCGCCGAGTGAAGCACCTCGGGCGAGACGACGCGCTCGCGAGCGGGATCGAGCACGACGAGATCCGCGTCGCCGCCGACGGCGATCGTGCCCTTGCGCGGATAGAGGCCGAAGGCGCGGGCCGGATTGGCGCTGGCCAGCTCCACGATCCGTGTCAGCGGCAGGCCGCGCCGGAGATGTCCCTCCGAAATGAGATACGGATAGAGCAGCGCCGTTCCGCCGAACCCCGGGAGCGCCTTCCAGAGATCCTCGCCTTTGTCCGCCTCGGCGCAGCACGCGTGATCGCTGACGACCGTGTCGATACGGCCGTCCTCCACGGCCTGCCAGAGCGCCGCGCGATCGGCCTCGGTCCTGATCGGCGGGTTGACCTTGCCGATGAGTCCACCGGCCGTGGCATGCGTGAGCGCCAGGTGATGCAAGGTCGTCTCGAGCCGAATATCGAGGTGCGGATGCCGGTGTCGGCCCTCGGCGCCGCTCGCGACGGCCTCGGCGCTCGAGAGATGGAGCAGATTCACCGGGCAGCGGGTCGCCTCGGTGAGCACGAGGGCTTCGGCGATCGACAGCTGCTCGGTCAGCGGCGGCCGCGAGCGATGGTAGCCTTCGAGACCGCCGGGACCCGAGCGCCTCACCGCCTCGATGAACACACGGATGAGCTCGGCCTGCTCGCAGTGGAGGCTCAGGGAAATCCGCCCGTGGGCGCCGTACTTGAGCGACGCCGCCGCGACCTGTTGCATGAGGAGATAGAGATGGCCGAGGTCGTACGTGTCGGCCATCGTGTAGGCGCTGCCGCGCGTCGAGTCCGACGTGAGGTTCAGGCCCTTGTAGAACATGTAGTACTTGAACGAGCCGACTCCCTGCTCACCGACGAGCCAGTCCACCTCGTGGAGCTGCTCGGTCGTCATCACGCCGATGTGGTATCCGAAATCGGTGTGGGCATGGCCGACGGTGGCCGCCACCACCTCGGGGAAGATCGTTCGGTAGGGTCCGCTCTTGTTGAGGTAGTTCAGTCCGGTACGGAAGTAGCTGATCACGGTGGTCACCCCGCCGGCGAGCGCCGAGGCCGTCTCGCTCCGCGCGTCGATGGCGAGATCGCGGTAGATGCCGATGTGGAAGTGCGAGTCTACTCCGCCCGGGAGCACCAGCCTGCCGCGAGCATCCACGACCACGTCGGCGTCGGCCGGCGCGATCGAGTCCACGAGCGCGGCGATCCGCCCGGCGCGGATGCCGACGTCGCAACGGAGGGTACCCACGTAGGGAACGACCACCGTGCCATTGAGAACGGCGGTATCGTAGCGGGGCATAGCGAGGGAGTGAGGACAGGCGGGCGGAGCGGTCCCGTCAGTGGGCGTTGAGGGCGGTCTTGATGACCCACACGAAATCGATGACGAGCGCCGCGACGAGAATCAGCGACCCGATGTTCAGCCAGAGCCCGATGCCTTTGTCCATTGGCTCCTCCCGGATGAGTTCTCGGCGCGACCCTAGCACATTCGTTGAGGGTCGACAAAGTTCGTGAGGAGTAAGGAGGGGACGATGCGGCTCACCGGAAAAGCGGCGCTGGTGACCGGCGCCCAGCAGGGTATCGGACGTGCGATCGCGCTCGCGTTCGCGCGTGAAGGCGCCGACGTCGGCGTGAACTATCTCGACGATCGCGGCGCGGCCGACAAGGTCGTCCAGGAGGTCCGCGGCGCCGGCCGGCGCGCCGTGCTCGTCCAGGCCGACGTCGCACAGCCCGCGAGTGTTCAGGCGATGGTCGCGCAGGTCGTGGGCGAGCTCGGTGGTGTCGACGTGCTCGTCAACAACGCCGGCGTCTATCCGCGCGTGCCGCTTCTCGAGATGCGCGAGAGCGACTGGGACCTGGTGCTCGACGTGAATCTGAAGGGCGGGTTCTTCTGTGCGCAGGCGGCGGCGCGCGCCATGATCGCCGGTCGGCGACGGGGTTGCGTCATCAACATGGCGTCGCAGGCGATCCGCGGCGCCGTGCGAGGCGTGCACTACTCGGCCAGCAAGGGCGGCGTCGTCGCGATGACCCGCGCGATGGCGCTCGAGCTCGCGCCCCACGGGATTCGCGTGAACGCGATCGCGCCCGGGCTCACGGACACCGCGCAGCCGCGCTACGGCAACACCGAGGAGGAACTCGGTGTGATGGCCAGCGCGGTGCCGCTCGGGCGCATGGCGCAGCCCGACGACATCGCCGGGATCGCCGTGTTCCTCGCGAGCGACGAGGCCGGGCACGTCACCGGCCAGACGGTGCACGTGAACGGCGGCTCGTTCATGCCGTGACGCCGGCGATTCGGCGAATCCGTGCGGAGGAAGGACCGAGCCTGCGAGCCCTCCGCCTGCGCGCCCTGGCCGATGCACCGATGGCGTTCGGGTCGACCTTGGCGCGGGAGGAAGCGTTCACCGAGGACGTATGGCGTGAACGCGCGGAGCGCGGCGCCTCCGGTGTCGACGGCGTCACGTTCGTCGCCGAGCGCGACGCCCATTGGCTTGGCATCACGACCGGTCTGACACAGGACCCCGACGTGCCCGACGATCCCCGACCGGAGCTGGTCGGAATGTTCGTGCGCCCCGAGGCGCGCGGCTGTGGTCTCGGGGGCGCCCTCGTGGACGCCGTCGTCGGCTGGGCGCGGGAACGGAGCGCTGGTGGTCTCACCCTCTGGGTCACGGCCACGAACACCGCGGCAATCGCCCTTTACTCCAGATGTGGTTTCAGGCCGACCGGCGAACGCAGGCCTCTCGATCACTCCCCCGCAGTCGCATCGATCCGGATGGTCCGCGATCTGCTCTGATCTCGTGGCGGCTCGTCATCGCTTCCGGCGCGACCGCCGCACGGACGCTTTCCGCTTCCTGCAGTAAGTCATCCAGCCGCCGCATATGAAACATCTCTACGGCCGGCCTCGTCCAATGGGGCGGGAGGATTCGACATGGCTCGCATCAGATTCGGCCGTCTGGCCGCTTCGCTGTTTCTGGCGGGAGCCGTCGCCGTGAGCTTCTCGGGCTGCGTGCTCGTGCCGGTCCCCGCGCCGGTGGTTGCTGCTCCACGCGTGATCGTAGCGCCTCGACCGGTCTTCGTGCCGAGGCCGGTGTATGGCTACTATCGCCCGTACTACGGGCGAGGCTATGGCTGGGTTCGGTGATGTCGCGGGCCGGGGTCAGGGCTGGACTTGAACAGACGACGTTCCTCATTCCAGAGCTGAAAGCAGTCGGCGTGGAGGACCATCGGTGCATTGTGCCGGGCTGATGCGGTCGTCGTGACCTTCAGCATCAGATCGCCCTCGGTGACGATCTGATCGCAGGCCCCGCAGGTCGACTCATCGCCCGGCCCTCCCGGAATAGTCGGCGGAATGCCCTCATGGGGCAATCTTCCGTCTGCGAGCTTCAGCCTGACGAGAAGCCGCAGCGCATCCGGATCCTTGGTCGCTGACTGCCGCCATTTTTTGCGAGACGTGGCCATCGTGACTTCGGCCTCGCGCATCAGGACGTCCGAGCGATCCGCGAGCTGATGGCTCTGCTTGACGAGCCTTCGTGCGGCCTCGCGGGCCTCCCGCGCACGCCGTCGTACCTCCTCGGGCAGCATGGCGCAGGAGTAGAGATGAGCGCGGATGCTCTCGGTCAGGTCCGCGCGGCAGCCCGGACAGAGGTGCGTCCGGCCCTGCAGGTAGTCTGTGACGAGATCGATCTCGCGATAGGTCTGCCCGCACCGAGCGCAGTCGGCCACCGCGTGATCGAAGCAGTAGCAGATGAGCGCGAAGCGCTCGTCGCCGGTCAGCGCGCGGGGAGCTCGGCAGTCTAGATGGGACAGTCGACCGTCGGAAGCGACGACGACGCTATCCTCTGGAAAGAGGGACTGCGAGCACTGGGGGCACGTCATCTCGTCTTCCATCGACGGCTCTCGGGTGACCCGCAAGGACGGTGGCTAGAGCCTACCACAGAGCACCATGCGACGGCCTTACCCTCCCGGTTCGCGCGGCCCGGCCGCCTTGAGCGCCTGCCAGAGGGCTCGCCGGTTCGCCTCGACGGCCGCCTCCGCTTCCCGGGCCAGCACGTCGGCTCTGCCGCGGAGCTGTCGGCTCTCCTTGACGAGGTGACGCGCTGCTTCACGCAGGGTCTGCGCCTTCTGTCGCACCTCGGCCGGCAAGACCGCGCAACCGTAGAGGTGAGACCGCACGTTGTCGGTCAGGTCTCGCCGACACTGCGGACACAGGTGTGTCCGGCCGCTGAGCAAGTCAGCGGTCAGCTCGCTCAATTGAAAGCTCCGAGCGCAAGCCAGGCACCTCGCGACCGCATGGTTCAGACAGAAGTAGAAAAGAACGGCGCGCTCGTCAACGGTCAACATCTGGGGCTCCAAACGCGCTGGTCTCCTTCCGCCACACCCCGAAGGGGGTTGGGCCTCTATGGTAGCTGAAAGATCGACGCCCTAGGTACTGGGCGTGGTCGCCTTCAAGGCCTGCCAGAGGGCGCGCCGGTTCGCCTCGAACGCGGCTTCGGTTTCACGGATCAGCACATCCGCCTCGTCGCGCAATTGCCGGCTCTCCTTCACCAGCCGCTGCGCCACGTCACGTAACGTCTGCGCCCTCTGCCGCACCTCGGCCGGCAAGATTCCACAACCGTAGACGTGCGAGCGGACGTTGTCCGTCAGATCTCGCTGGCACTGGGGGCACAGGTGCGTGCGGCCACTGAGCAGATCGGCGACGAGCTCGCTCAGGTAGTAGCTGCGCGAGCAGCCGATGCAGCGAGCGACGGTGTGATTCAAGCAGTAATAGAAGAGGAGGGCGCGCTCGTCAGCGGTGAGGGGCCCGGACGGGGGGCATTTCGACCCGCGCTGCACCATAGAGCTTCCTCCGCCGCACTCTCGGCCGTTTCGCCACTCAGCCGTCGTGGGCGATCATAGTAGCCGAGAGAGCGATTCTGTGGAGCCCCAAATTCCCCTATGGGTCAAGCTCGGCTACACGCTGTTCGTCGCCGTGCTCGTGCCCATCTATCTCAGGCACTACGGCCCCGCGAACTTTCTCTGGTTCTCCGATGTGGCGCTGCTGGCGACCGTGCCGGGGCTGTGGGCGGAGAGCTCGCTCATCCTCAGCGCCATGACCGTCGCGGTCGGGTTGCCGGAGATCCTCTGGAACGTCGATTTCTTCGCGCGCCTGCTCACCGGGCGCGCGCCGCTGGGACTGGCCGCGTACATGTTCGATCAGCGCCTTCCGCGCTATCTGCGAGGATTGTCGCTGTTCCACGTCGCGTTGCCTGTCCTGCTCGTGTGGTCGGTCGCGCGGTTGGGTTACGACCCGCACGCGTTGCTCGCGCAGATCATCGCGGGAACGCTCCTGATGATCCTCTCCTACACGCTGACGAGTCCCTCGGAGAACATCAACTGGGTCTTCGGGCCCGGCTCCAAGCCCCAGCGCCGACTTCGACCGCTCGTCTACGTGACGATGGTCATCATCAGCTTCCCGGTGCTCGTGTACTTGCCGACGCACCTCGTGCTGGCTCGGCTGTTCCCGATCGCGCGTTGAGCGAGGACGTGAAGATTTGACGCATCGACACGGCCGGGAGCTCTGGCATATCCGTTGCTGTACCATCGAGAGGCATGCCGCCCCGTGCTCTCTGGAAGGGTTCGATCAGCTTGGGAAAGAAGACGTCGATCGCGACACGTACCCCGAGGCCCTTCGCCAGGTGATCGAGGCCAAGCTCGAGGGCAAGCAGACGGCGGCGTCCGAGCAGCCGGCGCCGTCCCGTGTCACCGATCTCATGGAAGCTCTCAAGCGGAGCCTCAAGGAGCGGCCGCAGGAGCTTTCCAGGGCGGCTGGACGGCGCCCGAGGGCGTCCCGCCGGGGCGGCCGCAAGAACGCCGCCGCCTAGCCGATTCGCTCCGCGCGGGTGACCTCGAGGGGGTGGTCGATCAGCGTCTCCACGCGTCCCACGAAACGGACCGTGTGCGGCAGACCGGCGTGATTCTCGAACGCTGCTTCGTCCTTCCAGCGCGAGTGAATGTAGAAGAGCTGCGGGTCACGGGTGGACCGAAACGCGTGAATGCTCAAGCAGCCCGGTTCCTCGCGCGACGGCGCGACGACCTCGAGCAATGCTCGAGCGACGGCGCTCTCGTTCCCGCGGCGCGCGTGAAATCGTGCGAAGATGAAACACTCCATCCATTTCCCCTCGCACGAGAGAGACTAGGCGAACGTGCCCGGGCGGGCAAGCCGGCGCCCATGCGCCGGTCCCTGTGGGCCTCGATCGGTAGGACTTACCGTGTAAGGGCTTCTCGTCGTGCGATCAGACGCCGCGCGGCCCCCGCCCGACGAGCCGAAAGAGAACGAGCAGCAGGATCGATCCCACGACGGCCATCGCGAAGCTCACCGAATCGCCTTCGCGATACCAGCCGACTGCGCGACCGAGAAACCCGCCGAGCAAAGCGCCGGCGATGCCCAGTAGAACGGTGACGATGAAGCCGCCGGGGTCGCGCCCGGGAGTGAGGAGCTTTGCCACGATTCCGACGACCAGACCGAAGACGATCCATCCCAGGACGGTCATGCTTCCCTCCGGCGACCTGAGTCTCCGCGACCTGTAGGCTCGAGAGAGGAGCAAGAAACGTTCCGGCCGCGGCCCGCGCTTGCCGGATCGGGGGGAGGAAAATCATGGACGTCGCACCAGACGACCGGCGGCCGGCCGGCTACCAGCGCTGGCGCGATCTACTATTCTTGCACTGGCCGATGCCGCGCGACGTGATCCGCCCACTCCTGCCGAACGGGCTCGAGATCGATTCGCTCGCCGGGCAGGCGTACGTCTCGTTGATTCCGTTCGTGATCGCCGAGTCGCGCCCGGCGAGAGTTCCCCGGGCGCTGGCCGCCCGCTTCCTCGAGACCAACCTGCGCACGTATGTCCGGGCCCCGGACGGGGAACCCGGAATCTATTTCTTCTCGCTCGAGGCGTCGTCGCTGCTCGCCGTGGCTGCGGCGAGACTGCTCTACGGCCTGCCGTATTTCCCGGCCGCGATGTCGATGCGACGCGACGGCGCGGACGTCGAATACGTCTCCCACCGACGCGGAGCGCGCGACGCGCTGGTCGAGGTCACGTGGTCCATCGGTGATGCGATGGATGCGGCAGTCGCCGGCACGCGGGACCACTTCCTGATCGAGCGGTACAACCTCTATGTGGCTCGCCGTGGAGGACTCTACCGCGGGCGGGTGCGTCACTCGCCCTATCCGCTCCGTCGCGCCGCGGCCAAGCGTCTGCGTCAGACGGTGCTGAGCGCGGCGGGACTACCCACGCCGACGGATCCACCGTTGTGCCACTACTCACCGGGCGTCGACGTCGAAATCTTCTGGCCGGAGCGAATCGACCACCGGAACCCCTGATCGGCCCGCCCATGGGCGTGTGACCGGCAGTTT
>Ga0066710_100001156_pt1 | contig 18929 bp, 15 predicted proteins | sample GraSoiAngelo_159_FD_79666 | JGI IMG/M metagenome (GOLD analysis project Ga0066710, IMG submission 79666) | Grasslands soil microbial communities from the Angelo Coastal Reserve, California, USA - 14_1009_16_40cm | ecosystem: Environmental > Terrestrial > Soil > Grasslands | place: USA... | reverse complement strand
GAGATCCCATTCCATGCCGAGGACATTGATGCGAAAAATATCCTCGGTTTGTTTCAGTTGAAGATCGGGCTTGCCGAGCATCTCTTCGGTATCTTTGATGCACTGTTCGCGAGAAACAAACTCGGGGGGTTGCCAATATTGTTTTTCTGTAGACATTTCTATCGCCTTTCTGTACGCGATCTCTTCACTCTAGGATTTGGTTGTATAAGGGCATGCAAATGTGTGTCAACACCGTTGGGGACGATTTTCGACTCCGCCATTTCAAGTCTAGAGTCTGCGGCGTTCCTGTTCCATCTATGAGCCGGGAACCAGTTAGGATAGACAAAGAGGGCGCAACCGGCTAGAAGGAAATCTGTTCTGAGGCTAGCGAAAAACACAGGGAGCCAGAGCGATGAGAGTGCTGATTACCGGTGGTCTGGGCGTTAATGGCGCGGTGACCGCCCGTTTGATGGCACAGGACGGTTTGCGCCCGGTTTTGATGGACAACCGCATGGACCTGACTCTGATGGGCGACATCAAAGATCAGGTCGACATCGTTATCGGTGATATTTGCGACCAAGGGACATTGGAAAAAGCCGTTGACGATTACAAAATAACCCATATCGCTCATCTGGCGGCGTTGATGCCGGAGCCGGCCGAAGCCAATCCGCGACTCGGCGTCAGAGTCGGCGCCGATGGCACGACCAACGTATTGGAAGTCGCGCGCGCCAAGAAGATAGAGCGCGTTGTATTTACCAGCTCGAAAGCGGCGTACGGCGAGATCACAGGGGAGTACGCCCCACCGACGTGCAAGCCCGTGCGGGAGGACTATCCGAAACAACCGGCGGATTTGTACGGATCGATCAAAGTCTGCTGTGAGGAACTTGGGCGCTACTATCGTGAAACCTACGGCATCGAGTTTATCGCGCTGCGCTTTGTCTCGATCTACGGTCCTGGCAAAGAAGCACGTCATGGTCCACTTTCTTTTTATGGGCAACTGATCGAGAAAGCGCGTAGCGGGGAGAAATGGGCAATCCCACAGGGCGGCGACCAACTCAACGACGCGGTATATGTCGGCGATGTGGCGCGTTCGGTTTATCTCGCCATCAAGGCGTCGACGCCGAGAGATTGGACTTTTAACATCGGCACAGGTAGAGCTTGGACACCGAGAGATTTTCTCAATGCTGCGACAAAGCTTTTTCCTAATCATCGAATCGAGCTCGGTCCGGGTCCGAGCAAGCTCGGCCGCAGCAAACAGAGTTACTGTGTCTTCGACATTTCCGCCGCGAAAAAGAACATCGGTTATGAGCCGGCGTACGATGTCGAACGGGGCGTGCGCGATTACGTGGCGACGCTCGAGCGGCTGGGACGATAGCGATCGAGACAATTAACCCAGAGAACGCAAATGACGCAAACTATTGACGGGCCGGGCGGCAAATCCATGCGACTTTGGTAAATTCGTCTAAATAAGAGCGTCTGGCTCGATGTAACAATTATCAAAGCGATGAAGGAGAAAAACTGTGGCAGAGCAAACTAAGGGAACGCCGGAAGTCTGGGCTGCGGGGATCGGCCGCAAGAGCAACGCGCAGTACGGCTCCGACCTGATGGTCGAAATGTTGCGCGAGCTAGGCATCAAATACATCGCGCTCAATCCTGGCGCGAGCTATCGCGGCTTGCACGATTCGATGGTGAACTTCGAATCGGGCAAGGGGCCGGAGCTCATCATGTGCACCCACGAAGAGATCGCCGTGGCGCTTGCCAACGGCTACGCGCGCGCGACCGGTGAGATCATGGCGACAGGTTTACACAACATCGTCGGTCTTCAGCACGCCAGTATGGCGATCTTCAATGCCTGGTGTGACCGCACACCGATTCTCAATCTGGGCGGCGGCGGGCCGCAGGATACGACCAATCGGCGCTCGACCGACTGGGTGCACACGGCTTTAGTTCAAGGCAACGCGGTGCGCGAGTACGTGAAGTTTGACGACCAGCCGAACTCGGTTGACGCCGTCGCGGAATCTTTTTTGAAAGCTTATCGCATTGCGATGACCGAGCCGAAGGGGCCGGTCTACGTCTGCCTCGATACCGATGTTCAGGAAGCGAAAATCGATAAACCGATGGTCGTGCCCCACGCGCAATTTTTCCGCCCGCCTGCGGGGCCGGGAGCCAATCCCGAAGCGCTGCGCAATGCTTCGCGATTGTTGGCTGAAGCGCAGTGGCCAGTGATCGTTGCCGGCGAAGTGGGGCGCAATCCGAAGGCGCTGCCGCCTATGCTTGATCTGGCGGAAGCGCTTGGCGCGGCGGTCGTGGACTCTGACGGACGATACGCGTTTCCAAGCACGCATCCATTGAATTTGACCACCGCGCGCGAAGAGGCGCTGCGTGGGGCCGACGTCGTGCTGGCTTTGGATGTTCCTAGCTTGGGCGTTCCACTCGGGCCATCGGTGCGCGAGCGCGGCAACTTCGCGCCGGTGATTTCACCGAGCTGTAAAGTCATTCACATTACCTTACTCGATCTCGAACGGCAGAGCTGGGTGAGTGACAACATGTGGCTGTTGCCCGTGCATGTTCCGATCGCAGCGGACAGCTCAGCCGTCTTGCCGCAATTGCTCGAGCAGGTGCGCGAGCGCTTGGGGGCGAACACACATTCATCACGGCAGGTTCAGGAGCGTCGCGCTAAGATAGAAGCGATCTATCGCGAAGCGCGGAAAAAGAGCCAGGAGTGGATCGCAAAGACGTGGGATGAAAAACCGATCTCGCAGGCGCGCTTCTTCGGCGAAATTAACAAGCGCGTGCAAGGAAAACCCTGGGCTCTGGTCTCCTCGCATGGCCGGCGCTGGCGCGAGGCGATCGACGTTACCGAGCCGGCACATGGCATCGGCGGGGGTCGCGGCGGAGGGGTCGGCTACGGCTTGCCGTCATCCATCGGTTCGGCGCTGGGCTTCAAAGACAGTGGACGCCTGTGCGTCGGCATTGTCGGCGATGGCGACTTTCTGATGACGTCGAATTCGCTCTGGACGGCAGCAAAGTATCAGATTCCGCTGCTGGTCGTGGTACTCAACAATCGATCCTATTACAACGACGAAGAGCACCAGGAGCGCATGGCACGGTGGCGCCAGCGGCCCATTGAAAATAAGGGAATCGGTATTCGCATCGAAGAGCCCGCCCCGGATCTGGCGGCGATCGCTCGGGCATTACATGTGGACGGGTTCGGTCCGATCATTGAACCCGAACAACTCGGACCGACACTGGACAAAGCGATTGAAATCGTCGAAAACGGCAAGCCCGTAGTGGTCGACGTGATTACCCAGCCGCGATAGGGGTGATGGGATTACGATAGCGATCACGCCCAGCGAATCTCGCAGGGAGCGGCGAGGTGGATCATCGGTCTCCGCTCTTTCATTTTCTTGGAGCGTCCACTTAACGCGGCTCTCGCGAAGATTTACTGAGCAGGTAAAGATTTCCAAGCCATAAGCCAAGACCTGCACGTCCCAAATCCTGGGGTTTGGTTGAATTGGCGCTGACTTTGGTCGTCTTCCTTTGCCATATACTTGCGGGATCGTTCCTGGATTTCTTGCCTGTTCGTTTTTGTCTCGACGCGCAAATTCTTTGGATCACTCGCAGTACGTTCGAAAGTTCTCCCATTTGACTACTAGGTGAGTTCGACCTCTTTGAATAACTTCCGTCCTTTCTTTGTCAGAGTCTCTTAAGCCATCGCCCAATGCCGCCTTGGCATGGCCGTTGCGGCACTCGGACGTTGGATCTCCTCCCGACAAAGGCAAACTCTGAGAAATCGGAGGACGCAAAGCCACGGGTCTGAATTATTTTGGATAGCCGGGTTACCGAACGAGGAACGATGATTGACGGGATCGAGATCACACTAGCGCGAAAGGTGGTCTTCTATGATCCCGAAGCATATAAGTTTATCATGCAATGATTCATTTTTCTTCCGTGTTTCTTCAATCATCTTTTTAATTCTGGCTATCGGCTTGTGGAGCCGGAACGTTTTTCCTCAGAGCGTTCGATCCGGAATACTAGAGGAGATCGAAGGGGAGCTGGAAATTCTCCACGAGGATCGCGACGTGGGGAGCCGCTATCTCTATTTCCTGAAAGCCGTCAATGGACGCTTCTCATTGAACTTCGCCAAAGATCCGCCGACGCATCTCGCCAGCGGCGCCAAGGTTCGTGTGCGTGGCGTACGCACGAACGGCGTGCTCGCCTTACAGTCTGGCGGTGATAGCGTGCAGGTGCTTTCGTCAGTGTTACCCAATACTCTAGGCGAGCAACGCACGTTAGTCGTCCTTGTCAATTTCAGAAATAATAATTCGCAGCCTTACGCGGTCGATTTTGCCAATAACGTCTTCTTCGGAACAACCAGCAATTTCTTTTTGGAGAACTCTTATCAGCAGACCTATCTTAGCGGGGTCATCAAGGATTGGTACACCATCATTATGGACAGCCCGACCAGCGCCTCAACGTGCGACTACTCGCTAATCTCCAGCTTGGCTGATCAAGCCGCTGCCAGTGCGGGAGTGGTCTTGTCCAACTACAGTCGAAAAGTTTATGCATTTCCCCAAACCGGATGCGGCTGGTGGGGACTAGGATCTGTAGGTGGCAACCCCTCGCGCGCCTGGATCAACGGCACCATCGAGCTAGGCGTCGCCGCTCATGAACTAGGGCACGGCCTCGGCCTTTATCATTCTCACTCGCTTGATTGCGGACCCACCGCTGTCATCGGCTCAAGCTGCGCGACGAATGAGTACGGCGACATCGTGGACATGATGGGAGCCTCGCACTCCGCTCATTATAATGCTTTCCAAAAGGAGCGTCTGGGTTGGCTCAACGCTGGCGCATCGCCGCCAATCACGACCGTCAGTTCGGACGGAACGTATCTGCTAGAGACATACCAGTCAGTCGGCTCTGGGCCGAAGGCGCTGAAGATCTCGAAATCGATCGACCCGATCACGGGAAAGCAGACGTGGTATTATATAGAATCCCGCCAGGCGATTGGCTTCGACGGTTTTCTCGCCAACGAGCCAAGCCAGAATGTCTTGAACGGTGTTCTTGTACATACCGGAACTGAGGCGAATGGCAATAGCGGCTACCTGCTCGACATGACGCCAGCAACCCCCGTCTATTATTGGTGGTATGATCCCGCCCTCGTGGTGGGTCAAAGCTTTGCAGATCCCGACACAGGCGTAACCATGACCACAGACTGGACGAACGGGAACGGAGCGTCGGTGACGGTAAGCTTCGGAGCGGGAGGCCCTGCGGCCGTGACCGTCGCGACCGATCAGACGAGCTACACGCGCAACCAGTCGGTCTCCATCAAGGCTACTGTCAGTTCCGGCAGCGCGCCAGTCGCCAATACTGCCGTAAATTTCATCGTCAAAAAATCAAACGGAGCTCTCGTGGCGGGGACCGCAACCACTGGGAGCGATGGCACCGCTGTCTACAAACTCCGGCTGACGAAGAAAGATCCGGTCGGAAACTACGAGGCGGATGCAGCTGCAATGTCCGCTAGCGCCGCCACGAATTTCATGGTGCAGTAGAAACTCAACGGCAACTTCCTTCTTTCTGTAAAATGTAGAGACCTCCCGCTGGCCTAGCGAAATGCCAGGCCGGAGCGGAAGGTCTCTTCTACGATCGAGCTCCAATTGAGCCGCGAAAACAACTCTCCCTACGGTTGTTGCTGCGCGCTCACGTTTATCGTAACACTGTTTGAATCAAAGGAGCTATCTGTATTCGGGTTGTCATTATCGTGCAACTTTGCCGTAACCTTATCAGTGTGCGATGAAGCGTCGCAGAACGTAGCGTCAAACTTACAGCTATAGGTGGCGCCGCTCGCTATCGTCTGGGGCACTACACAGGTCGTGGCGTCAACGGCATCGTGCACGGAGGTGATTGACCCGAACGTATTATCGGTGAGCGTTGTCAGAGTCAGCGCTTCTGCCGAGTCGGTGTTCTTGACGTCCACCTTATATCTCACCGTTGCACACTGGAGGCTATCCAGTGCTTTCGTTACCAGCGCTGACGGTGGCACGTCAGTGATTGCTACCGAGGCACTCCCGGAACCGGATACAGGCTTGTTGTTCTGGTCGTGCCCGGAGACAGTCACGGTGTCGGTAACGTTTGCTAGAGGCGTATTCGAGGTAACGTTTGCTTTGAACGTACACTGGTATTGACCTCCGGGCGCAAGCGTCTGTGGCAGTGAGCAGGTCTCGCTGTTAATCGTCCCCAGGGTGCCAGTCGCACACGCTGTCGCAGCCGCTACTTTATCAACAAGACCGAATTTGTCGTCGCAAATTTTGTCCAGAGTCAGACTCGTGAATTGCGCTGTATTAGTGGCTGTGACAGTGTACGTAAATTCCCCGCCCGGCTCAGGTAATGAGGCTGGACTCGCCGCTTTGACAACCGAGATCGTACCAGTCTCAACGAAGATGGGTATATTGAACGTGAGGTCACAACTACACTTCGAAGGCGAGCCCGGAGCCGCATCAGCCGCAGTGCTGCAAACACCGCCGCTGTTCTGCGACCAACTCGTACAATTGGGCAGGTTCAACTTTCCGTCGCCATCGGTATCAACGCAACTGACGTTGTCGACCCGGACGGTGACGACCTTGCCATTCGGCTTACCCCACCCAGCGTTAGTAGTGACGTCACGACACGTGTCGCCATCTGCATTTACGGCGTCGGCGGATCCCAGCGTTACGAGGTTGGGAGACGCAGGATCAGTGTGAAGGGGTGTAATAATGTTAGCTGAACACACTCCGCTTCTTGCGCCGTCGCCGTTAGGGTCGCCATCGGTGGCGAAGTAGAGACCGATGTCATACCGAGTAGAAGCGGTTGTTGTCACGTGAAAGTCTGCGACAAACGAGAATGTCTGGCCGCTAATACACTGGGTAAGAGAGGTGCCGCTGGTGTCCCTTACGTTATCCGCGAAGGCAACCTGGATGTCATTGGCCGTACACACAAGCGATCTACCAGCTTGCTCTGTGATGCAACTCTGCGCAGACGCCGGCTGGGCGCCCAGGAGTAGCCCTCCCAGCGCCAAGAGACCGAGGACGCCGCCGAGGCCCACCCTCCTTTTAGAAAGTTTCATGAGCTTCATAGTTTTCCCCCTTTGCTTTGGTTGCCCGTGCGCCTGCGATTGACGCTTTCACGTGTCCTTTGCATGGGCACATTACTAAGAAGTAAGAGCAACGCACCTCTCACTGACACGATCTCCTGCAAGCAGCCGCGGATGTATCAGATATCGCTGACGGTATTCTATTGGATTTAGGTCCATTGGACTTTGGTCTAACTCCGTGCAGCGAAGCTTCTAAGATACTTGAAGGCCGTTAGATGGCTGCAGGCTGCTTGAATTTCTTTCAGTGTTAGGGCGGGAAGACGGGAGAACTCCGGATGAGTTACTTAGATCGCTCCGATCCCGAGAGTAAGGTCGCAGTAAATTTTTTGAGGAGCGGGCGCGAAATTTACCGGGGATGATGCCCTGCGTGTAGGAAAGCAGGGGCGGACGATTAGAAAGGCTCCTAAAAGTTCTGAAGTCTCACGCGCTCGCCCAGGGATTATTGTGGGGCGAGTAGAGTGTCTATGGCATCCTTGAATGCAGCGTAGTTTTGGGCTCCGACAATCTTTCTCACAGCCTTTATTTCGGAACCCTTGGAGTCACTAAGACCAATGAAAAACGTCGGTGTTCCGTTAACTCCAGACTTCTGCGCATCAGCCAAATCCTTGCGCAGTTTAGCCGCGTACTTTCCACTGTCTAGACAAGTTTTGAACTTTTGCCCATTTAGGCCAACGGCCTCAGCATGGCCCGGCAACTGCTCTGCGGCCAGAGCATTTTGATTGGCGAACAATCGGTCGTGCATTTCCCAGTACTTGCCTTGCTCACCGGAGCAGTTGGCGGCCTCGGCGGCTTTGAAAGCCAGAGGGTGAATTGCTTCTAAAGGAAATTCACGAAGCACATATCGGATCTTGCCGGTCTTGACGTAATCGTTGTCAATCTGGGGCATGGTGTCGCGGAAGTGACGGCTACAGAAAGGACACTGATAGTCAGTGAACTCGACGAGCGTAACTTTGGCGTCTTTGTTTCCCTTAGTTGCACCGCCCTCAATACTCACAATGGTTGGGTTCTCTGCTGTGGGCCCGGCGGCAACTGGTGGAGCCTGCCGTGGCTTGAGCATCTCTATAAGCGTTTGTAGTTCTTTTTGGATGGCGGTTTGGCCCGCTTTGAGCGCGTCGATCTCCCGTTTCAATTCGTTTAACTCACTACTGCCCTGGGAAAAGCCGGAGGCGCTAAAAAACAGGCTCCACCCAATCATTACAGCCACGAAAAGTAAGATCCGTTTCATTTCGTATATTCCTCCAGAGTTCGCGCTCCGTTATCTAAAAAGTGACTTCGGCCTTGGACGGAGCAGCTGATGGTAAAGATACCAGCGGTTAAACCTCATGGGCATCGGTAATTCAATATAATCGAAATCAGAGCTCACATTCTATTGGATTTAAGTCCATTGGACTTTGGTCTAGCTGCATTGATCGAATCTTTGCTCTAATTCGAACGACGAAAGTAAGATTTATATTTTCACCAGGACGTCTCCGCGATGAGGCTTTGCTACGGATCGAGTGGAATCTTTCTGCGACAGGCGGCTTTGACTCACAAACAACGCCAGTTGTGTACGACCCGAGACATCGAGCTTCCTGAAAATTGTCGTCAGGTGAGCCTTAACCGTTTTTTCGCTGATACTAAGATGGCTTGAGATTCCCTTGTTGGGTTTACCCATAGCGATCAGCGAGGCAATTTCACGCTGGCGCGCGCTCAGGGTGTTCAAGGCATTATGTGGTGGGTGCCCGCCGCCTTCCGGTTTGGTACCGTTGGTGTTCGAAATCGGCTTGAAGCCGCCTAGCTCCTCAATCAGCGTGGATACAAATTGACGCGCAATCCAGATCTCACCTTTGGAAACGACGCGTGCAGCTCTCTTAAGAAGTGATCTGCTGAGATCCTTGCGGCCATAACCCCTTGCCCCGGCCCTGATAGCAGCAACTGCCTCCTTAGAAGTTGGGTTACTCGTCAAAATTACGACACGAGTCGAAGGGCTTGCTTTTATCGTGGCGCGTAGAAACGAGATTGTGCCGAAGTCGTTGCTATCATAGTCGACGAGAAGAACCGATGGCTTAGATTCACTCAGGAAATGAAACAACCCGTGCTTGTCGCCAACCTCGTGTATCGGACGAACTCCAGCTAACGCTTCACGCCAACAGCGACAAAGCGATTTTGATGGGCTTGCAATTAGAATCATAAATTTGTTTCGGACATTAGAATCAGGCTCATGATCATAAGCCGCCTCAGCAATGCTAATCGGCCCCCCGCAATGGGCGGCCCAAAGCGCGTGTGACACATGAAGTTAATTCTTTACGGAGCTATTTCCTGGGGTCAGCGCGCGGCTGATAGCCTATATATGGTTTGAGGGGCTAGGGCAGTTTTTTTCGATTCCTCCTTCGTCTGAGATTAAAGATTCGCGTTCCCGTGACTGCTGAGCAACCGGCATGCCACCGGTGAAGCCTGAGGCGCGCAAGAACGAAGACATTGAATTATAGGATGATTTTTCGAGAGGAGTAACTCTGATCCAGTCTGAGACATTAAGGGTGAAACGCATCTCAACCGATACGGAGGGAGAAAAGAAGGTATAGCTACCCGATTTCTGCTGGTATCACTCGATCGAGCGATAGATATTACGCGGAGAGGCAGGTCGCGCAATGCGGTGGTTCGGAAATCGCTACGGATATTGTGTCAGCAGCGAGGCGGCGGGCTACGGGAGTATTGGCTGCAGAATAGTGCAGCTCTTCATCGAGCAAGATTCCTAAAGTACTGGAGCTTCGACGGGCAGAGAGACGGAGGACCAGTTTTCCCGTTGGTTAGTGAAGGGATTGTCGGACGAGACGTTCGGCAATCGCGGTCGTTATTCGGCGAGGTACCCAGGCTTCTCCGCGATCAACGGCACGAATCGATTTTGCGAGAAGAGTATGAATGTCCTTCTTATCGAGGTAACCCATGGCGCCATAGCAGAGAGCGTCTACGATTTCGATCGTCGACGCGCGTTCGCATAATAAAATGATCCTGGTCCGAGGATTACGCCAGCGAAAGATGGATAGCACGTGATGCCCGTACTCGCGAATGAGATTAAGATCGATGAGTAATATACGCGGTTTCCGCGTGTCCACCGCTTTTACCGTTTCAATCATGTTTTCGGTGCACGCTAAGACTCTGACTCCTCTTTCTTTGCTCAGCACGTCGCTGCAGGCAGCGTAGAAATTTGTGCGATCACCTATGATCACGGTTGTCTCGGACATCGGGAAGAATTCGGCCACAGCTCAGTTGCCGTTGATGTCTGAGGATTAGGCGCTTATTTTTAAATTTTCAATAGGACTTATGGGTAATGAGGCTTTCGTCGGGGGCTTAAAGTGGGCATCGTAATGCAGGGGATTGCCCTGACTCACAAACAGCGCCAGCTGAGTACGCCCCGATACACCGAGCTTTCTAAAAATTGTCGTCAGGTGAGCCTTAACCGTTTTTTCGCTGATACTAAGGTGGCTTGAGATAGCCTTGTTGGGCTTTCCTGTAGCGATCAGCGAGATAATTTCACGTTGGTAATCACTGTTAACGAAAGGCTCCTCATTTTGCGGATTGCGTTAATTTTTATGCCGATGAATTACGCAACATTAACTATTTACCTCTGGAAATAGGTTTGAAGAAGCTTCTCGGGCCAATGTATTCTGCTTACCTTACCAGTAAGACCCGATGAATTGCAGAAAGCAGAAGATTGGAGGAGTTGATAATGGCCTGACCGCTTAGCTTTGAAAAGGTTAAATCTGGATTGGAAGACTCGATACTTAAAGCGAGCCGGCCAGGAAAGTTTGCCGGGGTAGGCTAGCGTTCGCTCGAGCCCGAAATCTCCTAACTGCGGTTACAGGTTTTTTCACGGTGCAGCCACCTGATATTACGTCGCAACCGCGGTTGCACCATGCGGCTTGTTCATTTTTTGAAGAGCCGGGGAGAACGACAAAGGAAGCATCAGTTCGTTATCTATTTGCTCAGCGTTTGTCTTCTGCGTTTTTCGATTTCCAGGTCGAGCTGACGCGATTTTTCGCTGGCGTAATTCAGTTTTTGTCGTTCCTGTGACAGCGTCTCTCGCTCTCGATCCAAGGCGCGCTTTTCTTCCGCGAGTTTCCGTCTTTCCTCGGCGACCTTTTGCTGCTGCTCCAAAACCTGGATCCAAGTCTTGGCTGGCTCCAGCAAAGAACTCCGAGGATGCTCGGCGAGCAAAGTTTGGAAGGCAAGGATCGCCTTCGGATAATCTTTTTTGGGATTCGACGGATGCGCCAAAAGGAATCCGGTGTTATAAATCGCAACGTCCGGGGCAATTTTTCGTGCCGCGAGCGCGGTCTGATTTTCCTTCAATGCGACATCGAAGTTCGCTGGCGTGGTCATCACAATCGGAGAATGACTGACTTGCTCTGAGCTGGGGCCTTGCACGTTCTCTATGGTTTTCGCGCAAGAGACCAATGCAAGGCAGGCGATCGCCGCTGCGGCGCCATAAAGCCCTCGGCGTCGGGGAGATTTTCCATCACGGATATCAAAAAAGATTTTCATCGCTTAATTGTGCCTTTCCGCGTCGCTAGGCATTTTGAAAGCGCCAGACGTCGCTTCAATGAGGTCAAGATATTGCGCGCCACTGTCGTCAGCCGTTTTGACCAGAGCTTTGCCGGAATCAAAAAATCAGCCTCTGTCGTTAGCTTCAGCGCCTCCGGTGGAGCGGCAATGCTCTTACTAATTCTAAAGGAAAACCATGTTCCCAAAAGCATCACTATCAGCATCATTGTGATCGCGATTTGCCGGGCAGCACGGGCGGCGCGATCGATTCCCTGGAGTTTATCATGCAAGTCGGTCTGCAAGAGTATTTTTAAGCGCTCGAACTCATTCATGGTACTTTCGAAGACCTTGTCCCGTTCTTGCTGGTAGCGGCTTTGCGCGTAGGTTTGTTTAGCGCGAATGTAGCCAACTTCTCGATCGAACAGTTCGTGGTATTGACGATGAAATTGCTCAACCCTGGATAGTGAATTCGCGACTTCCTCAGACTTCGTCAGCGACTTAAGTTCCATCAGATACCGGGCAAAATCATTTTTAAATTGGCCGAGTTGTTCATGCCGATCTTCAGCATGGGTGAAGATGTATTTCCCGCCATATCGAACTTCCGAAAGGAAGGAGTCCGTCAATGCTTCCTGATAACCGATCATGCGGTGGTCTATATCCAACGCCGCGCGGGCGGTGCCGCTTAGGGTGCCGAGCTGGACGATGGAATATAAACAGGCGACAACGGACAAAAATAAAATTCCCGCGTTTCCAAGAATGAGTCGCCAAAAAATCGGAATATCCATGAAACACTTCTCCCAGCTAGATCGCATTAATGACGGCCGGTTTCGGTTGTGAATGGACTGTCTGGGTTCGAGCGCGCCTTGGTTGCATCGGAAGGCGTACGGTAAAAACCGATCCTACGCCGACTTTACTTTGCGCGTCGATTGTTCCACCAAGTAATTCGACGAAGTTTTTCACGATATAGAGCCCGAGCCCCGCCCCTGAGTAATTACGAGTGGTAGCGCTATCGATTTGGCGAAACTTCTCGAAAATAAATGGCAGGAGTTCATTGGGTATGCCGGGCCCAGTGTCTGCTACTCGGAATTCAAGAATGCCTTCGTCAACTAACGCATGGGCCGATACCCGCACGTACCCCCGGTCCGTGAATTTGATCGCGTTGTTAATCAGGTTGATCAAAATTTGCTTCAGTTTGACACGATCACATTCCATGATTGGCAGGTCAGTCGCGTAATCCCAGTCAAGAATCAGATCCTTCTCCATCGGTAACATATAATCGGACTTGGCCTCGGACATGAAATCCACAATATCTAAATGATCGGTCTGAACGATTGCCGTACCGCTCTCGATCTTGGTGATTTCCAGGATTCCGTTGATTAATGACAACAAGTGGCTTGCTTGCGCGCGTATTTTTTCCGTGCCCCGTTCTTGGTCGGGACTGATATCGCCGAAGGTTCCCATCTTTAACGCCTCCGAATAATTCATGATGATGTTGAGAGGCGTCCGCAGCTCGTGAGACATGACCCCGAGGAATTCATCTTTGATCTTGTTCGATTGCTCCAATTCGATTGCCTGTTCCCGAGTTTGCTCAAACAGGCGGGAATTGTAGATCGCGATGGCTGCCTCATTTACCAGCGCATTTAGAAAGTCTATTTCCTCATGGCTAAATTCACGCTCTTCGCGAGTGTAAAACGAAAGCACTCCCAATATTTCGCGCTTCGCAAGCAACGGTAGCCCGAGATAAGAAGTCAGTTTATGACGGAGCAAGAAATCATGATTTGACGCATCCGGGTCTCGGCGCGCGTTGGAGATCGCCACCGGAGACTGCTGCTTCAGCACAAGAAGCGGTAACAGCTGCGCCGATTCGAGGTCCGTCTCCGTCTGCTCGATATCGTCAAAACCTCGGCGCGCGATGGGTTCCAGGTCGTTCGTTTGCTTGTTGATCCAACTCACGGTGACCGCGCAAGTTGGAAACAGCGTGGCGATATGATCCAGCAAGATGCTCAGGACACTGCCAAGGTCGAGCGTCGAGGTGATCCCGCGGTTGAGATCGTAGAGCACCTCTTGCTGTTGTCGCTGTTTGTGAATTCGTTGCGCCGATTCAACGGCTTCCACTTGGCGTTTTTCCAGGGCCTGTGCGAGGTTATCGAAGGCTCTCGCCATTTGGCCGAGCTCGCTATTCTCATAGGCCAGCGTGGTTCGGGCGCTCAAATTTCCCTCGGCGACTCTGTTGGTGGCGGCGATGATGTCGCGGATGCGGCGCAGGACGACAACATTGGTGCCGAACCAGGCCAAACTGAGAATGATGGCGGAAACGATGCCGAGGGCGATTAGATTTTCAACTAGAATTTCTTTTGTCTTGGCAATTGCTAGCGTCGCTGGAAGATCGATGGCGGCGTAGACAGTTTGTCCGCCGATGGGATTTTTCAGTCGACTGAAAGCAAACATGCGACGAACCCCGTCCGGTCCGTTAGCCTCAATGGTTTTTTCGGTATTACGGGAAGCCAGGCTCTGCTCGGCGGCTTCGGCGAATATCGGCTTTCCTATCCAGTCGGTCGGCTCAGGATACCGCAGGAGCACAGTGCCGGTGCTACTGACCAGAGTGTACGTCGCGCCCGGATATAAATGGCTGTCTACGATAAGGTGATTGATCCAGGACATGTCCAAAGCAGCGGAAACGACTGCGCGCACGACTCCGGGTTGGTCCGACACAGGATAACTGACGTCTAAAAGTATTTTCGCGCTGGCGGGATGGTAGCGCAGATTGCCGACGGAAAAATCGTAGGTCTCTAAACTCCGAGCGTGATGTACACCTCTTGAACTGGCTAGAGAACTGCTTGCCGGCAACGCTGTACACAAGGGATTTCCCTTTTTGTCGGCAACCAACAGGTCCGCGTAACGCGGTTCCAGCAGCCCCGAAAGGATCTTGCGGCATGCAGCTTTGTCGCTTTCGCGGATCTGTGGAACTCGAGCTAATGTGACCAGGAATTCGTGGGCATTTTCCAGAACCCGATCCTGCTCGGAGGCGATTACCCGTGCCGCCACGAGAGCATTTTGTTTGACCTGGCTGGCAGTCAATTCTCGATGCCTTGCCGCGCTATCGAGAATCAAGCCGAAGGCGGGAACAACCGTCATGAGAATCAGAAGAATAAGTCTTGATCTCAAGCTAGAGAGAGACTTCAGCATAAGAATTTGGTGTCCGCAGGCTGCTCCTCGGAAGAATTGAGCGCCGAAGACAGACATGGCAGCAAGCCGTATGCCAGCGCGGGTTTTTGGGAGCTAACGGGCACTTAGGAGGGTTTCGGGTTATCTTTTTGCTGATCTCGATGACAGAAGGCGAACAAGCCTGACCAACGGTGGCATTTTTTGCGGCTGAACGGGTTCTAGATCGGCGCATCTGGCAACCGTAAAGAGAGCTTGACGTAAATTGCGGCATAGCGATAGAGTCCTCGCCTAATACGGAAATCGCGTTAGCGGAGGGTTAGATGGACAAATTGATTCAGCAGAGTCTGACGGCGTTGCTCGCGCGCGAGGGGCTCGAACCCAGAGAGGGCGACTTGGAACAGTTCGCCAAGATTATCGAACTCTACATGGAAAATCTCAAGCAGCTGCACTCGGTCAATCTTGGGGCCGAGGAGTTGGGGCCAGTGTTTCGTCCGGAATGGGTAAATAAGTAAGACCTAAGAAAGATCTCTCACTTTTCATTCGAGATGACACGCATCGGCAATCATCGCGAGTGTCGAAATGTCATTTCGACCGAAGGGAGAAATCTTGTATTTGCTCGCGGCGAATTGTCCGTTGAAAAGAAGGGAGTCTCGCCATGGCCGTCGCAGAAAAGCCGCTCTATTACTTGTCAATTCACGAAGCTCAACAATTGATCCAGAGGCGTCAATTGTCGCCCGTAGAGCTCACTCGTGCGGTTCTTGATCGCATTCAAGCCGTCGACGGAAAACTTCACGCCTACATCAATTTGATGACGGACAGCGCCATGGAAGAAGCGCGGATCGCGGAGGCGGAAGTCACGCGCGGCAATTGGCGCGGGCCGCTGCACGGCATTCCGGTCGCCGTCAAAGATCAGTTGGATGTCGAGGGCGCTCAGGCGCGCATTCGCCAATTCACCAAAGGCGTCGGCGATGCAACCGCCGTGCGAAAATTGCGGGAGGCAGGCGCCATCATGATGGGGAAACTGCACATGAGCAGCTTGCCTGACGCCGAACTGCCAATGCCGCGCAATCCGTGGAATACGGAACATATCACCGGCGGATCGAGCACGGGCTCCGGCGCAGCTGTGGCTGGCGGACTCTGCCTCGGATCACTCGGCGAAGACACCGCCGGCTCCATCCGCAATCCATCGGCTTTTTGCGGCATCGCCGGGCTGAAAGCGACCTATGGCCGGGTCAGCCGCTACGGTCTGGCACCGTTGAGTTGGTCACTTGATCACTGCGGACCGATGGCTCGTGTGGTTGAAGATCTGGCGCATATGCTCAACGCGATCGCTGGCAATGATCCTGGTGATCCGACGTCGAGCACTGCTCCTCTCTCGGATTACACGAGCGCGCTGCGCGAAGACGTTAATGGGATGGTCATCGGTGTGCCACGCGACTACATCAATGAATGTGCGGCGCGCACTGACCGAGTAGTTCTTAAGCTTGTCGGCGAGGCGATTGACGAATTGAAAGCGCTTGGCGCCCGGGTAGAGGAAGTCAAAATTCCGACCCTGAGTTTAGCGACCATCGCCAATGCGGTGATCTATTACAATGAATTCTGGGCGGCGCACAAAAGCGATGCGGCAGCGGTATTAAAAAACGGCGCGCCGCAGCGGCGCGCGCGGATCTATCTGGGCTTACTCACCGGTTCGGCAGATTACATCCAAGCGCAAAGAATTCGCAGCCGCTGCCGGGCGGAGTTGGCGGAAGTTTTTCGCAAAGTTGATTGCCTAGCATTGCCCAATCAGGCTAGTCCAGCGCCGCTGGTGAAGGATGTGGGACCGATCGACACGTTGTTCAAACACGTCGTCCCCGAGTATCACGGTCCCTTCAATCTAACCGGGCTGCCGACGTTGTCCGTGCCTTGCGGCTTTTCAGATAACAATTTGCCGATAGCGTTACAGCTGGTCGGCAAACCGTTCGACGAGCTGACGATTCTACGGGCGGGGTATACTTACCAACAGCACATGAAGTGGTATGAACGCAGACCGACCATTTAGCACCAGACACGACCCAAATGTAGGGGCACGGCATGCCGTGCCCCTACGTGGATTTACCCCACATTAAGGAGAATGACATCATGGACATCGAACGCATCAACCCGCGGGAGTGGAACTGCAGCGCGGCCGTGTTTGGCGATCTAGTTTTTCTCTCCGGCGTCGTAGCCGATGACAAGTCGTTGAATATGAAAGGCCAGACAGAACAGGTGCTGCGCAAAATCGACGCTGTTCTCGCCAAAGCCGGAACGAACAAGTCGCGCCTTTTGAGCACGACGGTTTACATGGCCGATGCATCTCTCAAGGACGAAATGAATGAGGCTTGGATGGCGTGGGTGGACCGGTCAAATCTACCGACACGCACCGCGGTCGGCGCAGCGCTCACACCGGGGACGCTGGTCGAAATCACGGTCTGCGCCGCGAAGTAAGTCGATAACTGTAATTTGGCGTTTATTCGCGCTCGCCTCGATGCCTTGAAGGAACTCGTTCTCATCTGGGCATGAAATCACGGAGCGCGCACCTGACCTAATTGGCCTGAATTCTCCTCTTGCTATTCTCGTTCGTTTGAAATATGTATCCTTCCCCAAAATCATCGGCTGGGACGCAAGAAGAGTTGTAAGGGAAGTTTACACTACAAGGACGACGCACAGAGGAATGGAGGCCATGCCTGAGCCACTTTTGACCTTAGAACAGGTCGCCGAATACTTGAACGTCGATAAGTTTACGGTCTATCGCTTATTGGCTGATAAGGAACTGCCAGCTTTCAAGGTGGGCAATCAGTGGCGCTTCAAGAGAAAAATGATTGAAAATTGGTTGAAGAAAAACTCCAACGTTGGACGGAAGCGTTCTCAATAAATCGTCAGTGGTATTTGCCAGATTCCTTAGCCTTTTACCCTATCAATAAATCCGCTTTTCTTGATTTCATCCAGCACACTGCCGTCGAGGACGCGCAGCGACTCGGGGGTTTGTCCCTTCGCTTTCGGATTGGTTTTCGCCGTGTCGGCGATGACAAATTCGAGTCCTTTTCGATCCGGCAACGTCAGCACGCCTTCACCATGCTTGGTGAGATAATAATCGATACCGATGTCGATCATGGCATCGTCGTCGATACGCAGGTATTTCTTCAAAACGTCGCGCGCGAACTTCCGGTCCTTCTTTAACAGATACAGTGTCTCGAGGGATGCTTTCATCGCGTTAACGACCATCGGGCGCTTTTCGGCCAGCACGCTTCTGCGGACGATAAAAGTGTTTTGTGGAAAGGGCACACCGCTGTCGGCCAGGTCGAGCAGCGAACGCATACCTTGCTTGACCGCGACACTGGCAAACGGTTCACTAAAGACCGTCGCGTGGGCGGTGCCGGAGATCAGCGCAGCGAGCCGGCTTGGGTTGCCGCCGAGCTGGAGCATAGTCACTTGCTTGGGATCGCCGCCGAGTTTTTCCACGGCCAACTGGGCGGCATAGTCGGATGCGGAACCAAAGCGACTGATCGCGAGCTTTTTGCCGTGGAGTTCGATGGCGCTTTTGATTTCCGGGCGCACGATGAGCTTGAAGGGAAAGAAGTTGATTCCGCCGGCGATGATCGTGCTGTCGCCGCCTTGCAGGTTCGCCGTGACCGCCAAGGCTCCGGTTGTAAAGAGCAGCTGGACTTCATTGGCGAGCAAAGTTTGCATCCCTATGGTTCCGCTCTCGAGCGCAATGTATTCGGCCTCCAGCCCGTACTTCTGAAAGATCTTGGCGTGATAGGCGCCGGGTAGGATGGCATTGATCGCCGTGCCGAAGCCACCGTTGGCAGCGCGAAACCTTTGCGTTTGAGCGAGGCCTTGGGTGGCAAAAAGCAGCGGCGCCAACGCAATCAGCAAAATCACTCGGTTCATGGAGCTCTCCTTCGTTCAATATCCGCTCGATTGGATTCTCTGAATGAACGTAGCGTCAAGGATTGTTTCCGGCTTCAATGTCGAGAGCTTGGGATTGGTTCGGGACAGGATAGAGTAAATCTTTTGCAGGCCTTCAGGTTTGGGCCTCAAGTCGTTGCTGTAGGCCGCGACCATCGCGTTGTAGCCGGTTTCCGCATCTTCCACGCGGTTAAGCCGGAGATGT